>Ga0307508_10000095_pt1 | contig 103944 bp, 91 predicted proteins | sample 9_EM_MG_FD_203089 | JGI IMG/M metagenome (GOLD analysis project Ga0307508, IMG submission 203089) | Populus trichocarpa ectomycorrhiza microbial communities from riparian zone in the Pacific Northwest, United States - 9_EM | ecosystem: Host-associated > Plants > Roots > Unclassified | place... | reverse complement strand
GTCAGGGCCTCGCCGCGGGCCTGGAGGAGGACGGCCGCTTCCGTCACGTCGAGGGCGACGCCGTCACGGGCCCGTTTGAGGGCGCGACGCATGGAGTTCTCGGTGAGGACCACTGGTATTTCTCCAGATTGTGACCATGTCTGCAGTGAAGGGCACTGCCGTTGCCTTTGGTCTTCTTGCGGAAGTTGGCAGGTAAATCCCGGGGCGAAGCGCCCCGTGCGTAATGACCCTTACTGAGGTGTAGGCGTTTGGCTGCTGGGACGGGCGTCGTGATGCGATACCCGTGTGGGTCTTGAAGGGGTGGTTGATGGCGATCGGGTGGTGGTAGGGGCTACGTTTCACCCGTCGCGTTTCACCGTGTGCTCTTCACGCCGCGGTCACAGCTGCTACCACAGCGTCAGCAGTGCGTTCCTGGCCACACTCGCCCAGGCTGGCACCGACGAGGCGGGCGCGACGCCCTTACTCTTCGGTGTCGGTCGGCCACCAGCGGCTGGAAATCACGTTCGGGTCGAGCCCGATCCGCTGCACAGCGAATTCAAGACCCTCAGTGTCGCCTGGGCGGTGAGCGGATACGCCGGCGAGCACTTTCACCTGGGAGCTCTTTCCCGGACGAATGTCGAGTGAACGCAGGATGTAGTCAGGGCGGTCGATCGCCTGGAGTACCAGCGCCCTGATCCGTGACTCACTCTTGCCCGCTGCAACGACTTCAAAAATATAGCTGGTGGTGATTTCGTCATCGTCGGACGCCACTGATGCCACGGACTCTCGATGCATGTGCCCGTTCACGAATCTACTCAACGGCCTCAAAAGAGTGTTGGTCGCGATGATGGCAATACATCCAACGAGGGCCATGATCTGCATTCCGGCGCCGGCCAAAGAACCAACGGCCGCCGCGCACCAAAGGGTTGCCGCGGTGGTGAGTCCTCTGATGTTGAACCCATCCCGGAGAATTACGCCGGCGCCAAGGAAGCCGATCCCCGAGACAACTTGTGCTGCCACACGAGTGGGATCGGCGCCGCTGTCCGTTCCAAGGCCCACCGCACCCACGATGACAAAGAGCGCGGCGCCTACGGAGACCAAAGCATTGGTCCGGATGCCTGCCGTGCGGAGCCGCCACTGACGCTCAAAACCTATGGCGCCGCCCAGCAGGATCGCCACGAAGATGCGGAAGGAAAGGTCGGCGACGCCTACCGGGTCAGTCACGGCACGTTGTCCCTTCTGAGAGTTTTAACGGGGTGCACATCCCTCTGCATGGCCTCGAAGGCGTCGTGTCTGTGCGCGAAGTCGCCATCAGGGGAGCGGAAACCGACTGGCCCCGCCGGATGGTCATGGCCGACAGCGAGTACCGAGGTTCACCCCGCGAGGAGGGCGCTGAATGTCATGTGCGTGCGGCAGGCCGGTCACGGACTGCGGGGATGACCGTCTCCCCGTAAACACGAAGAGTCTCTTCCTTGTTGTCGTGGTCGAGGTAGCCGGCGAACTGGTCAACACCCAGTTCCATGAACCGTTCCAGCTTTTCGCCGTGTTCCTCTGCTGTTCCGATCAGACAGAAACGTTCGACTATCTCGTCCGACACGAATCCGACATGTGAATTGCCGGCCTTTCCGTGTTCGTTGTAATCATAACCGGTCCGACCCGCGATGTAGTCAGTGAGCTCCTTGGGAACCTCACTGTCGGTACCGTATCTGGACACGATGTCGGCCACATGATTCCCGACCATTCCGCCGAACCATCGACACTGTTCGATGGCATGACTGCGGTCGGCGTCCGTACCATCCGTGATGTACATGGGGGCCGCGACACAGAATTTGATGTCGTCCGGGTTGCGCCCGGCACCCTCGGCGGCGGCACGAACCGTGCCAATCATCCATTCAGCAATGTCCACGTCGCCACATTGCAAGATGTATCCGTCGCCGATCTCGCCGGCCGCCTTCAGAGCCAATGGGCCATATGCCGCCACCCACATCTCCAGCTTCGAATCACGACTCCAGGGGAAGCGTACGTTTGTTCCGTTGATTTCAACCTGCCTCGAGTTGGCCAGTTCGCGAATCACGTGGATCGATTCACGAAAGATCTTCATCGTCACCGGCTTGCCGTTCGCTACGCGAACGGCGGAGTCTCCTCGGCCGATACCGCATACGGTGCGGTTCCCGAAGAAGGCGTTAAGGGTGGCGAATGTCGAGGCGGTGACTGTCCAGTCCCGTGTCGCTGGATTCGTGACCATCGTGCCCACCTTGATCCTTGAGGTGTGTCCGAGGACCTGAGAGTGGATCACATACGGCTCCTGCCACAGAATGTGGGAGTCGTAGGTCCAGAAGCAGTCAAAGCCGTATTCCTCGGCCCGCTGGGCCAGCGCGACGGTGCGCGGGGCCGGAGGATTTGTCTGCACAACGACGCCGAATTCCATGCTGTTCCAAACTCTAGATGAGGTATTGCGAGAGGCCTCGCTTGATGTACCTGCCGTGGCTCTTGGTGCCGATGTAGCCGGCCTCGTTCACCACGACAGAGCCACGCGATAGGACGACATCGACATGGCCGTCGATCTCGAAGCCTTCCCACGCCGAGTAGTCCATGTTCATGTGGTGAGTCTTAGCGAGACCGATCGAGGTATGCCCGTTTGGGTCGTAGATGACGATGTCGGCATCCGCGCCTGGCTGGATGACGCCCTTCTTGCCGTAGATGCCGAACATGCGTGCAGGCGTGGTCGAGGCGATCTCGACCCACCGCTCAAGGCTGATCCTGCCCTCCACAACACCCTGGTACAGAAGGTCCATCCGGTGCTCGACCGATCCGATGCCGTTCGGGATGCTCGTGAAGTCAGATAGACCCAGCGCCTTCTGGTCCTTCATGCAGAAGGGGCAGTGGTCAGTTGAGACAAGTTGCAGGTCGTTCGTGCGCAACGCCTGCCACATGTAATCCTGGTGACCCTCGCCCCGTGAGCGCAGTGGAGTCGAGCAGACCCATTTGGCACCCTCGAAGCCAGGTGCGGAGAGCTGTTCCTCCAGCGAGAGGTAGAGATATTGGGGACATGTCTCACCGAAGACGTTGAGTCCGAGGTCACGTGCCGCCGCGAGTTGCTCAACTGCTTGCTTCGCACTCACGTGCACGACATAGAGCGGTGCCTTCGTTAGATCCGCGATCATGATGGCGCGGTGGGTCGCCTCGGCTTCCGTCTGCCACGGCCGGGTCAGGCCGTGCCACAGCGGCGAGGTGTTCCCCGCGTCCAGTGCCTGCTGCTGCAAGACGTCGATGATCGAGCCGTTCTCGGCATGCATCATCATGAGAGCGCCGTTGTCAGCACCCTTCTGAAAGGCGCGGAAGATCTGCCCGTCATCGGAAAGAAAGACGCCCTTGTATGCGGTGAAGAGCTTGAAGCTTGTCACGCCCTCCGTGATGAGCTCGTCCATCCCGGTGAGGCTCGCGTCCTGCACGTCAGAAAGGATCTGGTGAAATCCATAGTCAACCGCGCAGTTGCCGGCGGCCTTTTCATGCCACAACTGGTACTGGTCCAGGACGCCCTGCCCCGGGTACTGCACGACGAAGTCGATGATGGTCGTCGTCCCGCCCCAGGCAGCCGCACGCGTACCCGTCTCGAAAGTGTCGGACGCGGACGTGCCGCCGAAGGGCATTTCCATATGAGTGTGGGCGTCAATCCCCCCTGGAATGACGTACTTCCCGTCGGCATCGATGACCGTGTCCACCGTAGCCTTGAGATCCGAGCCGAGCAGGGCAGAGCCCGGCGGCAGCAGCGCGGCGATCAATTCGCCGTCGACCAGTACGTCCGCTGCCACTCGACCGGTCGCTGAAACAACCGTTCCGCCCGTGATGAGCGTCGTAGCCATGGGTCCTCCTACGGAGCGACGATCGCGTCGTAGGCATCCGGCCGGCGGTCACGATAAAACTGCCAGTCATCGCGCGTCGTCCGAATGAGGTCGAAGTCGAGGTCTCGGATCAGGAGTTGCTGCTCATCGGAACTTCCGAGATCGCCGACAAAATTCCCCTGTGGGTCGGCAAAGTATGACGTCCCATAAAAGTTGACGGCCTCAGAGCCATACTCGTTTTCTTCGAGTCCGACTCGATTCGGGACACCCACGAAGTACTGATTCGCGGCCGCCGCCGCAGGCTGTTCCAGCTCCCACAGGCGGTTCGACAGGCCAGGCTTGGAGGCGTTCGGATTGAAGACGATCTGTGCACCACCGAGCCCGAGTGCCCGCCACCCCTCCGGGAAGTGTCGGTCGTAGCAGATGTTGACCCCTACCTTCCCCACCGCAGTGTCGAAGACGGGGTAGCCGAGGTTCCCGGGACGAAAGTAGAACTTTTCCCAGAACTTCTCCAAGTGAGGGATGTGGTGCTTCCGATACTTGCCCAGGACGGTGCCATCTGCGTCTACGACGACTGCAGTGTTGTAGTACACCCCGGGCATTTCCTCTTCGTAGATGGGGAGGACAAGCACGAGGTTCAGTTCCCTGGCCAGAGCAGTGAAGCGCTGGACGACAGGTCCGTCCGCCGGCTCGGCGTACTCGTAGTACTTCTTCTCCTGTGTGATACCGAAGTACGGTCCGTAGAAGAGTTCCTGAAAGCACATCACACGGGCACCCTGGCCGGCAGCATCGCGAGCCGCCTGCTCATGCACCTGAACCATGGACTCCTTGTCACCGGTCCATCCGGTCTGGAAGATGGCGGCGCGAACGACATTACTCATTATGGCCCTCCAGTTGCTCGCTGATCGCTGTAAATCGATCCTATGAGGCAGTCGGAGCACCCGGGCAGATGTACCGTGTCACGCGGTTACCCGGTTGTGTTGCACCGTGTCACATCGACTCCGTGATAACGCTCGGTTTTTCGCGAGCATTTACTCTGGGCATCGCGCGAGAGGAGTGCAATATGGACCGAGGCGGCGTGCTCGAAATCGTCTAGGTCGACGTCGAGACGTAGCTCGATCTCCTCAAGACGTCGGTACAGAGTGGGTCGGGAGATGTAATGGAGTTGCGCGGTCCGAGTCTTGTTCCGGCCTGTGGTGAGGTAGGTCCGCAGGACGTTCAGCAAGTCCTCGTCTGACTGTCCCAGCAATCCCCCGAGTTCTCGCTCTGCGAATGCCTGTAGGTGGGGATCGTCCCGTAGCATCCGTATGAGGCCACGTAGGTGCACATCACGTTGCCGGACGACGGACGGAAGTTCGGGCACGTTGCTCGATGCGGCCACGGTGTCGGCCACGTACTGGGCTTCGCGCAGGCCGGCGGGTACGTCGTCCCACTCAGCGCGAGCGGCAGCGACCGCTATGACGGCCTGCGCGCCGCCCGGCTCTTCCCGGAGCCTGGCAGCCAGACGTTCCGCGATTCCCTCGATGCTCCGCCCTGCTTCGACACTCAACAGCACGGCGGTGACATCGTCCCCGAGTTGCCCAGACAGAGCGCGCAGCCCCGTCAGATGAAGCAGTTGCTCGACCCTGTGCGGGTCGACGAAGCACACGGCGAGCGGAAGGAAGACGCGGCGGTTCACCGGGAGCCCGGCAGCCCTGACACGAGGCAACAACTGTCTCGCCGCGATAGCTCCGGACACCAGATCCGTCACCAGGCTTTGCGCGGACTCCTCCTCCCAGGTTCGCGTCACGGCGCCGCCCAGCATGCGATGCAGGACGATTGCCTCGGCTGCCCGTTCGGCCAACAACCGTCCGCTGGACGCCTCACCGCGGTATCCGCAGAGCACCAAGTGGCCCCACTGCACACCGCGGCTGTTCAGCCCGACGCGGATCCAGCCGTCCGCATCGCTGCTCCACGGTCGCCGAGCGATACGTTCCCAGTCCCGTAGCACGTCGTCGGCGGCGGGCCGTTCTCCGGCCGTGGCGAGCACACGATGCGCAAGATTGCTGAGCACGACGGGGCATCCGCAGTGTGCAGCGACCTCGTTGAGCAACTGCTGTAGTGACGCCTCGGTGGTCAGCAGGGTGGCCAGCGCGGTCCGGATGGAATCTGAGAGGCTGGCAGCCGCGAACTTCTGCGACATCAGCCGCGACTGGATCTCTTCCGTCAGCTCGGCGAAAGGCAGCGGACGATGGAGCACGATCATCGGTAGACCGCGCCGCTCGGCTGCCCGGCGCATCGCCTCAGGAATCTCTGTGAACGCACGTCCCAGGCCAAGCACGATGGCCGCGGCCTTCGCATGATGCAATGAGTCGACATAGGCGGTCTGAAGCTCATCGCTGCTGGCGAGCAGTACGCCGGTGGTGAGCACCATCTCGCCACCGTTGAGCATCACCCCCACGTCGGCGACCTCCGCCACGTGAACCCAGCGGACGGGGCGTTGGAGCTGACCGGCCCCTGCCACCACCTCGGGGTCCCCCGCCACTACACGTTCGAGTGTGAGGGCCTGGGCCACCGAGAGGACGGACCCGTCGAGTGTGTTCATGTCGAACAACTTCCTGTGGCCGGGATGCTTCTGGCGGTGTGTGCACTGCCAACGGCTCTGGAGCGGGTGGCTTTGCAGGGGGAGAGGCCGTGCCCCTCCGTTTTGCTCACACGTCGGTTACACGGAGCCCGGCGTGCGCCTTGTAGCGCCGGTTCACCGAGATCAGGTTGGCGACCAGCGACTCCACCTGGTGGGCGTTGCGCAGGCGTCCGGCGAAGATGCCGCGCATGCCGGGGATGCGCCCGGCGAGCGCCTGCACGATCTCGACGTCGTCCCGCACCTCGCCCAGCACCATCACGTCGGTGTCGATCTCGTCGATCCCGGGGTCCTGGAGCAGGACCGCCGACAGGTGGTGGAAGGCGGCCGCGATGCGCGAGTCCGGCAGCAGGGCGGCGGCCTGCTCGGCGGCGCTGCCCTCCTCCGGCTTGATCGCGTACGCGCCCTGCCTGTCGAAGCCGAGCGGGTTGACGCAGTCGATGACCAGCTTGCCGCTCAGCTCCTCGCGCAGTGCTTCGAGCGTCTTGCCGTGGCCGTCCCACGGCACGGCGACGATCACGACGTCGCTGCGGCGCGCGCACTCGGCGTTGTCGGCGCCCTCGACACCGTGTCCGAGCTCCTCGGCGGCGGCCTGGGCCCGCGCGGTGGCCCGCGAGCCGATGATCACCTTCTGTCCTGCCTTGGCCAGCCGGTAGGCCAGTCCCATGCCCTGGGGCCCGGTCCCGCCGAGGACGCCGACGACGAGTCCGGAGACGTCGGGCAGGTTCCATATGGAGCGAGAAGGCGTCGGGGTGGACCGCTGTGCGCTGGTTGGGGACGAGCCCCGATCACTAGGGGACATGAGGGTCTTCCATTCATTGCGGTTGTTTGGCGGTGGCGCTGGAAACGGTTCGTTGGCCGACTTGTCCGAGGCATCACGGCTCTGTGGTACCGCTCGAACCTGAATGTGCCAGCGGACAGTCCTGCGCTGTACGCCCGCGCGGCCACGGGGATCGTCTGGGCCACGGATATGTTCACCGGACGTGCTCGAGCACAATCTGCCGGGGCCGTCGGATGGCGGGGGCAGGATCGTCACTGGACGGAGCCACCCGAACAGCCCCTTTGAGTGCATGGAGGGCATAGGAGAAGGTATCGGGTGTGTCCGAGTGCAGAGTCAACAAGGGCTGCCCAGCGGTGACTTGATCGCCCGGCTTGGCATGGATCTCCACACCGGCCCCCATCTGTACCCGGTCCTCCTTCCGCGAACGCCCAGCGCCGAGCCTCCAGGAGCAGACACCCACGAAGTAAGCGTCGAGCTCGGTCAGGACGCCGGTTGCCGGCGTGGGTACGGTGAGCTGTTCTCTGGCACGGGGCAGGGGCGCATCCGGATCTCCTCCCTGGGCAGTCACCATCCGCCGCCATACGTCCATGGCGGCGCCGTTCGTCAGCACATCAGCTGGATCCCGGTCGATGATTCCCGCGGCCTCCAGCATCGCTCGAGCCAGAGAGAGAGTGAGCTCGACGACATCAGCCGGTCCTCCGCCTGCCAGCACCTCGACTGCTTCCCGCACTTCCAAGGCATTGCCCACCGTCCGACCGAGCGGCACAGACATATCGGTGATCAGCGCGGTCGTGGGCATACCGTGAGCACGCCCGATGGAAACGAGAGAAGCGGCCAGGGCGCGAGCCTGGGAAACGCTCTTCATGAACGCACCCGATCCGGCCTTCACATCCAGGACAAGTGATCCGGCTCCCTCAGCGATCTTCTTGCTCATGATGGACGCGGAAATCAGGGGTATGGATTCGACGGTGCCTGTCACGTCCCGCAGCGCGTACAGCTTCCGGTCGGCGGGAGCCAGGTCCTCGCCAGCAGCGCAGATGACAGCGCCCGTGTCGGTGAGAGTTGTGAGCATCTCTGCGCTGGTCAACTGAGAGCGCCATCCTTGAATAGCCTCCAGTTTGTCCAGGGTGCCGCCGGTGTGGCCCAGACCGCGACCCGCCAGCTGGGGTACGGCGGCACCACAGGCCGCGACCACAGGTGCCAGAGGCAGGGTGATCTTGTCCCCGACGCCTCCGGTGGAGTGCTTGTCCACGACAGGCCGACGCAGGGATGAAAAATCCATCCGCCGACCGGACGCGATCATCGCATTCGTCCAGCGGCTGGTCTCCAGCCCAGTCATACCGTTGAGGTAAATCGCCATGGACAGAGCAGACATCTGCTCTTCTGCGATCTTGCCATGGGTGTAGGCATCGATGATCCAGTCGATCTGTTCACCGTTCAGCTCCAGACCGTCACGCTTCGCGCGAATCACAGATATAGCGTCCATCAGCCCACCTGATCCAGCATTCCTGTGAATTGGAGAATTCTCGCCCATTCAGCGCAAAGCGGACGACTCGCCGGAGTTCCGCGGGGAGGTCGGATTCCATTTCATTGGAGGAGCAACATAATTCTCGAAGCCGGAGAGTACCTGTTCAATATCCTCGCTGAAGAAGAGCATTTCAGCATAGACGGGCTTGGTGAAGCCTTCGGTCACGGTACGCTGAATAAACTCACGGAGGGGTGTGTAAAATCCGCGGACATTCAAGAATCCGCATGGCTTGCGGTGGATTCCGAGCTGGGCCCACGTCCACTGCTCACTTATCTCTTCCAGGGTTCCGGAGCCCCCAGGAAGAGTCAGGAAGGCGTCCGCGAGGCTGGCCATGACCGCCTTTCGCTCATGCATGTCGGCCACCACATGCATCTCGCTGAGACCGGCATGGCCTATCTCCCCGTCCACGAGCGCCTGAGGCATGACACCGGTCACCCGGCCTCCCGCCTTGAGTGCAGCATCGGCCACTGCCCCCATCAGGCCGACCGCTCCACCGCCATAAACGATGTCGTAGCCGGCTTGAGCCAGAAACGTCCCGGCGTCGGTGGCTGCGCGCATATGCTCAGGATTGTGACCACTGTAGGAACCACAAAACACAGCGATACTGCCCATACCATTCTCCTTCGAGCTCACATTGGCCGTCCTAGCTGGCCAGTTCTCTTCCTGCCGCCGCCGCGAGTTTCATGAACTCATTCAGGCGCTGATCGGCGGTACGAAGCCCCGACTCACAATTTGGTTGAAAACTGATGGCGTCGTTAGATTCTCGCCGAGTCGGTTCGGTTTGCCGAGCCCGTGGTAATCACTGGAACCGGTCAGCGCAAGCTGGTGAATCTGTGCCTGAGCTCTCAGCCATTCCTTGCCATCCTCGGTGTTCTCACGGTGATCGACTTCCAGGCCGTACAGTCCAGCATTCACGAGCTGATCGAGATAGTCCTCGTCGATTGTCTGCCCGCGCGTGGCCCTGGCAGGATGAGCCAGGACCGGCGTTCCTCCGGCCTCCTGGATGAGCCGCACGCCGGCCAGCGGGTCTGGCGCATAGTGCGGCACATAGAAGCGTGAATCCGAGCTCAACAGCTCAGTGAAAGCCGATGGTCGATCAGGAACATAGCCTCGTGCTACGAGAGCATCTGCGATGTGGGGCCGGCCGACTGTCGCGCCTTCTGGAGTCTGCTTCAGGACGTCGTTCCAACTCAATGGGAATTCTTCGCTGAGTCGATCCACGATTTTCTTGGCGCGGGTAGACCGGCTGTTACGGATAAGCTGAGTCTCCGCCACCAGGGCTGGATTGTCCGGATCGGCCAGGTAACCCAGCACATGGACGATTTCGGACCCGAGCATGGTTGTGAGCTCGATCCCGGGAACCAGGGTGATCCCGAGCGTGCGGGCCGCGTGTGCCGCTTCATCCCAGCCAGCGGTGGAATCGTGATCCGTGAGTGCGACGACATCGAGTCCCGCGGCTACGGCAGCGTGTATCAAGGCACTTGGCGTGTCGGTGCCGTCAGAGAACGTCGAGTGGGTATGGAGATCGATCCGGCGCATCAAGCGTCCCCCATTCCCGTCAACGCCTGTGGGCCGGTCCCGAACGCGGCCGCGACGAGCTGCCGCGTGTAGGCCTGCTGAGGATTGCTGAGCAGTGTGTTGGTGTTGCCTGATTCGACAACTCTCCCGTTCTTCATCACGATGAGCCGATCGCACAGACCGTCGACGGTCCGCAGATCGTGCGTGACGATCGCGAACACACGCTCCGGGCCTCGGCAGGTCTTGTTCAGCAGCTCCACGATCTGCCGCTGTACCAATAGATCGAGCGCGGAGGTGGGCTCATCGGCGAACAAGATCTCTGGGCTCAGGAGCAGGGACCGGGCAACGATGACCCGCTGCTGCTGCCCCCCGGAGAGTTGCCGAGGCCGCTTCGGGAGATGGTCAGCGGACAGCCCCACCCGGACGAGGCTCTCTTCCAAAATCCGGGATCGATCGGCACGGTCGGCGGCCAATCTGTGGGCGTCGACGACCTCGCTCAAGTGCCGCCCCACCGTGACACGAGGGTCGAGCGCGCCGCCGGCGTGCTGGGGAATCAACTGGAGTTGGCGTCGGCGTCGGCGCCAGGCCCTTCCCTCGGACGGCAATGTCTGGCCGTCGATCAGGACCGTGCCCTCTGACGGTTGCTCAAGGCCAGCGAGTATCCGGGCGAGAGTGCTCTTGCCCGATCCGGACTCTCCGACGATGCCGAGGCTTTCGCCTCGGTCGATCTCCAGATCAACGCCGTCAAGGGCGACGACCCGGTCCTTGTTCCCGCGTCCGTACACCTGCCGTATCCCACGGGCTTCCACCGCTGCCATCAGTCTGCCTTCTCTTCCATGCGAGCAGGAAGTCCGCGATGGGGCAATGCGCCGACGAGCTTTCGTGTGTACTCGTGCTGCGGGCTCTCCAGGATTTTCCGGGTGTCACCTTGTTCGACGAGCTCGCCTTCGTGCATCACGGCGATGTCGTCGCAGATCTGTGCCGCTACCGTCAGATCATGAGTGATGAGGATCATCCCCAGGTTCTCCTCCTTCACGAGCCGCCGCAGCAGCGTGGCGATGCGCGCCTGCGTGGTGACATCCAGGGCCGACGTCGGCTCGTCTGCGATGAGGATGGACGGATTTGCGGCGAGCACCGCTGCGAGGAGCACTCGTTGGGCAAGCCCACCTGAGAGTTGATGGGGGTAGCGGCGCGAGTACCGGTCGACGTCCGGTACTTCAGCACGCTGGAGATACTCCAACGCTGCAGCACGCCGCCGTGCACGCGGCATCCCGAGTGCTCGCAGGGCTTCCTCCACCTGCCAGACGGCACGGCGGGTCGGGTTCAAGGCGTTTCCGGCGTCCTGGAACATGTAGCCCACCAGCCCGACGGTGGACAACGCGCCGTCGACGGCCATGGTCGTAGGGAGGAGTCCTGCAATCGCCTTGGCAAGCGTGGTCTTACCCGACCCCGACTCTCCCACGATGGCGATGGCCCGCCCGGATTTCAGGCTGATGCTGACATCACGCAGCAACACTTTCGTCTCCCCGTTTGGGAGGGTGACAGTGACACCGAATCCCTCAGTGGTGAGGACATTTTCGTTAGCCAGCATTTCGAATCATCCGATCCTGAAAATGGTCACCGATGATGCCCACAGCAAGACTGATGAGGAAGATCGCTACGCCGGGTACGAGAACGATCCACCAGGCGAAAGCGAGGTATTGCTCGCCGCTTCCGACCATCTGGCCGAGGCTGGTGTTGGGTGGCCTGATGCCGAGCCCCAGAAACGAGAGAGCACTTTCGAGGAGGATCTTCGACGGGAACGCCAGAGTAAGTTGAACCGCCAGGGGTGCGACCAGTGCCGGCAGTAGGTGATGGCGGACGGTCGTGAACCGTGAAACGCCGAGATTCAGCGTCGAATTCACATATCCGCTGCGACGGACAGACATCACCTCGGCGCGGGTGACGCGAGCAATACGCTCCCATCCTTCGACCGCCAGAATGACGACCAGAACTGCTGGAGTTCCGCCGAAGAAGACCAGGGCGCCGAGCGCGAGGATGAGCGCTGGGATCGAGGATTGCACGTCGATGAAGAAGGAGACTGTCGAGTCGACGGCTCCGCCAAACCAGCCGGCCAAAGCGCCGAGCAGACCGCCGATGAAGCCGGACAGCAGAGTGGCGCTGCCTGCGATCACCACGCTGGTCTGGATCGAGTAGATCAGTTGGCTGAGGATGTCCCGCCCGAGTTCGTCTGTGCCGAAGATGTGTTCGGCGGACGGTGCTTGGAGTCGCTGGGTCATCGCCACGGCCCCCAGAGGCTGGGGGGCAAGGAAGTGACCGAAGACAGTGACGAGGGCCACCACGGCCACGATGCCCAGCGAGATCTTCAGCGACCAGGTCGGGAACTTGCGTCGTCGATATCGGGATCGGGCAGCGACTGGCGTCTGCATTCCTGTGAGGGCCATTACATGCTCCTCAGTCTCGGGTCCACCAGTCGGTAAGCCACATCAGTGAGAGCGTGCACTATCACGACGCTGATGGTGACGACCACCACGATGCATTGGACGACTGCGTAGTCGTTCTGCTCGGAAGCATGAACGAACAACGAGCCGACGCCTGGCCACCCGAACAGCACTTCGACGACGGCCGAGCCAGCAACGAGATAGGCCAAATCGAATCCGACAATGGTGATGATCGAACGGGATGCATTTGGGAGGGCATGTGCCAGGATGCGCCGCCAGCGGTTGACATGAATCGCGTGAGCATGCGCCACGCAGGGAAGTGCCAGTGCCTCGGCCATGGATGTTTGAGTGACCCTGGCCAGGATGGCTGCGGGCGGAAGGGCCATGGTCAGGACAGGCATCACCATACTGTTGGCAGAGGTGTTTCCGGCGGCCGGAAACCAGTGGAGTTGGACCCCGAGCACGAGAATTAGGACGATGCCGACGACGAAGTTCGGCAGTGCTGCGAAACCGATCGCTGTGGAGCTGATGATCCGGCCGACACGGTCACCGGAGTGTGCTGCCGCGAGAATCCCGGAGCTCAGCCCCAGCACCGTGGACAGGAAGAACGCGGGAAGCGCGATCTGCAAGGTCGCCGGGATGCGCTGCATGACGATGTTCAGTGCGCCGTCGGCATCAAAATACGAGGCACCGAAGTCGCCATGGAGGATGCCACGCAGGTAGTAGATGTACTGCTCCCACAGGGGGGCATTCAGGCCGAAAACTTCCCGGTAGTGATCCACTGTGGCCTGCGGTGCGTTCTCTGGAACCAGAGAACGCACCGGGTCGCCTGTGACTCTAACTACGAAGAACACCAGAGTGATGACGATGAAGATCGCAGCCATACTTCGAAGGAAGCGGACGATGATAGAGCGAGCGAGCATGATTTCACCTTGCGATTCCGAGGTCATGCTCACGCAGCAAACGCACCCTGACGGTGTCTCCCGAAAATCGGTACTCGACGACACCGTTACATCGCAATCCCAGTTGCCAGACTTCCTCACCGGCTGGAACTGCGCCAATGGATGGTGCTCCCACGAGAAGGGCTCCGTCACTGTAGAGCGTGACATGTTCATGAAGATGGCCGAAGCCGATGAGCTTGACTGCGCCATCCTCGACAATCTTGAGGAGGCGGCTGCGGGACTTGGGCCCCACCGACTTGTTCACGAAGAGGTCTTCACTCAGCCCGTTGATGGAAGGCGGCTTGTGCATGAAGAGCCCGGTCGGCCGGCCGGCCGCTTCCTTGAGCTGCTCGTCGAGCCAGGCCCACTGCTCGGCCTCTTCCTCGACCAGATGGTTGTCGAAGAGCTGCGAGTTGAGACCGATCATCTTCCACTCGCCGATGTCGATTGCCCAACGGTCGGGACCGAAGTGCGATCGATACCTCGCGAGCCGCTCTCGAGTGATGAGTCCTCGGTACGGGTCCGGCTCCGTATCCCCGACGTCGTGGTTGCCGGGGATGATACGCCAGGGTGTGGTCAGCCGGCGCATCTGGAACGCCGCAAACTCGAAATCCGTGTCGGAGTCGGGGTCCTCATAGACAACGTCTCCGGTGTGGATGATCAGATCGGGACGTGTCTTCTCGGCGTAACGAACGACGGAAGTCCACATGTCCTGGCCTGGACGATGGTCCGGCGACATGTGCGTGTCGGAGATGTGCAAGACGGTGGTTTGGGTTGGAAGATGCAAAGTCACTCTCCTGGCACTGGAGCGAACCGCATCCAATACCGCGCGTCGGGGGTGTAGTCGATGCCACTACCGACCCCGTCGATTTCTACCGACTGCCAAAGCGTGATGGACGGAACTTCCGTGGTCCAGAGCTTGGCAATGGAATTGAACGCTGCCTTGCGATCGGTCGCGTTCGTGGTCGTGGCGAGCTTTTCTCCGGCATCAGACATAGCCGCGGATGGAGTATAGCGTCCGGCCTTCACGAAAGTTCCGTTCGGTGAAAGCCAGTCGGTGTAGATTGGGGAGACCGGATCATCACCGAGCTGAAGGTTGCTCGACGTGGCGTATACCTGCAGTTCGTTGTAGTTCAGCAGGGTGTAGTTTGCCACCGGCTTGAGCTTCACATTCAGGCCGACCTTCTTCCACATGGGGAGCAGTGCCTGAAGCGCCTGATCGAGGTTCGTGTAATAGCCATTAATGTACTGCAGCTCGATTTTCTGGCCCTTGTACTTAGCCTGCTTCAGCAGGGAGGTTGCTTTCGAGCTATTCTGCTCCTCGACGGCGATCTTGCTGTTGTAGAAATCACCGTATGCGGGGAGGTTGAAGCCGTCGTAGACCTTGGCCTGTCCATCCCACAGTGATGAGGCGATACTCTGGCGGTTGATGGCGAGCTGCATCGCCTGGCGGACCCTTGGGTCGCTTGTCGGTTCACCCTTCTGATGGGTCATGAAGGCCAGTTCCAGCACGTTGTTCACGGGCGTCGAGACAACATGCTGTCCATTGGCCTTCACCTGTCGACTCTGGTCCGGCGGGATAGCTGTCGCAATGCTGTACTGTCCGGTGGCCAGGCCGGAAAGTCGTGCCGTGATGTCGGATACCTGGTTGAAGGTGACCGACCTGTACGTCGGCTTGGGCCCCCAGTAATCCTTGTTGGCATCCAGGACCACCTTTTCACCCGGCGTGACCGACTTAACGGTGTATGGCCCGGTCCCGATGGGGTGCACACCGAATTGCTGAAGTCCGACCTTCAAGAGGTAGGACTTGGGCACGACGAAGCCGATCTGTGACGCCAGCCTGTCCAGTAGCGCCGGGTCCGGCTTCGATGTCGTGATTTCGACGGTGCCCGAGTCCTTGACCTTGACGCTTGAAAAGGTCGAAGCGAGCGGCGAAGGTTCGATTGCTTTCGATCCCCACAGACGCTCCGACGACAATGTGAACGCCACGTCTTCGGCGGTCATGCGTGTTCCGTCGTGGAATTTGACACCCTTGCGAATTGTCAGATCGGTGACGGTAGATGAGACCCGCTTCCACTTGGTAGCAAGGCCCGGGGTCAGCTTTCCGGTCTTCGGGTCCTTGAAGATCAAAGGATCGAAGATGTTGCTGGTGATCCGCATGGCATCAATCGCCTGTGTAGATCCCGAGAACGGCGTTGAGACCGTCGGGATGGCCACCGTCAGCGCCGAGTTGGCTGACGACGATCCTGACGAGGCATCGCAGGCGACAAGTCCAGTAGCGACAAGAGCGGAAGTCACCAGACCCGTTACAGTTCTTGCCGCGTGCTTTTGGGACAATGTCATGTTGCGCCCCCTTCGGGTACAGTTCGAAGTTGCGCTCAGCGTAGAAGGCGCAGGCACGGCCAATGGAGGCACAATTGGTCTCTTCGCATACCGTTAACCCGGACGAGCTGCGACTGCTGCTGGGCGAATGGCGCACTGGTTCCGGCTCGTTGGTGGAACGGCTGACGGCAGCGATCGAGCAGGCCATGGAGCGCGGTGAGCTTTTGGAGTCATGGAGGCTGCCGTCGGAACGCAGCATCGCCTCTGGCCTGGGGATCGGCCGGAGCACGGCGGTCCGGAGCATGGAGGTGCTCGCGGCGCGTGGGTCTGTGGAGCGCGTCCAGGGCGCAGGAACCTTCGTCACCGGGACGCGACGGACCCCGCGGGTACCTTCACTACCGCCCGGTCTGCGTTCGAAGTATCAACCGGGCGACAGCACCGACCCCGGCATCATCGCGGCGACCGTGCCCTCGTCCTCCGACCTGCCGGCTGCGGCTCTGGCCGTGACTGCGACGGAGTTGCTCGATGCCACCCCTGGCGGAGAGCGACCTGGAAGCGGTTACAACCTTGCCGGCCTGGCAAACACTCGGAGGAGCATCGCATCCATGCTCACTTGCCAGGATGTGCGGACAGCGCCCGAGAACGTGATCGTCACCACCGGCGCCACCCAGTCCCTCTCGATCATCTTTGATCAGATGCTCTCGCCTGGCGACACGGTCGTGGTCGAATCCCCGACTTTCCCGCCGACCCTGGACCTGCTGCGGCGAGCTGGCGTCGAGATCGTGCCGGTGAGAACGGGGGACGCCACCGTGGACGCCGGGGGTCTTGCACGGGTAGCACTGAAATCGCACGCAAAGATGGTTGTCGTCATGTCCACCTGTAATGTGGCCACTGGGTACGGTCTCAAATCATCTGAGAGGCAGTTCCTTGTTGAACTCGCGCTGACGGGAGTCACAGTCGTCGATGACTGCACCCTCAACGATTACCACCCGCTGTCCCAGCCACTCGCCGCGCTTTGTGAGCATCGCAACATCATTACTGTGGGCTCGTTCAATAAAATCTATTGGGGCGGCCTCCGTATGGGATGGATCCGGTCCCACTCGAATCTTGTGCAATCTCTGATTCGTATCAAATCAAAGACGGATGCTGGCTCTTCTGTCCCGAGCCAGGTAATTCTCGGCAAGCTCATAGCGCACCACGATGAGATCGTTGCAATACGGCGGAAGCAAGTCGAGCGGCGCGCAGCAAGCACCACGGATTTTGTCTGCCGTGAACTGCCTGACTGGACTGTTGAGGGTGCGGGGATCGGACCGTCGATGTGGATCCGCCTCCCGGTCAGAGACAGTGCAGAGTTCGTCTCCTTCGCGTACCGAACGGGTACCGCGGTCGGGTATGGCGGCATGTACAGAAGCGATGGACGTGCTTCGCAACACATTCGACTCACCCTGACCTCTGACGATGAAGAAGTCGCCAGAGGTGTTTCCAATCTGAAAGAAGCCTGGTCAGCCTTCCCCGACCTGCGCAGGACTCGCCAGAGGAATCCTTTCTAGCACCCGATAGCTTTTGACGCCGTCGATCACTTCGCTGGCGAAAACGCATACCTCCGTAGCGGTCCAATGGCCGTTCAGCGGTGCGCCGAGCACCGTCTCCGCCCATGCAAGTTCCTCGGCGGTTTCAGGCAACGCCACCGTCATGTGTCCGAAAAATTGCTCTGGCTCCGGCACTTTTTCCGCCTTCTCAACCGTCGTCCGAGTTGTAGCGGCGAGGCTGTCCGCGCCGACGACGGGAACAACAAGAGCATGGGGCCCGAGTTGTTGAAGCGCAGGCCCGAAAGTGAGCGCGCAAGGCGCCAACATCTCACAGGCTCGCCTCAGCTCATCGAATTGCCGCTGATTAACCTGTATATCTCCGAGGAAGCGCAGGGTCACATGAAAATGATCGACTCCTACCCAAGCGGCGATGGGAGGAGAACTCAGCCTACTCAAGGCGGCTTTCACTGACCTGCGAACGGTAATTGGTGTCTCAAGTCCAACAAATGCGCGCAAAATGAGATTCCGTTCATTATCAAATAGAAATTGTATCGACGAGACGGCGATCGCAGCATCGGCTCAGGACGGTGAAATAGCTGGCGCATAGACGGTCACGCGGTGCTGCGAGATGTAGGGCGCAGTCGCATTTGCTGTCACGTAGCGTCTCAACTTCAGGAGTCGGGTGCACCCACGCCCTTCTGTGACAGGGCCACGCGCATCCTAACAACTGCCAAGGCTCGCGGCGCAACGGCTGTGCAGGCTTTGCGCCGCGGCCGTCACTCCTCCTAAGACCGTGTCCTAGGTGGTGAGGCGGACGTTGGTCTGTTCATGGGGCGGGGTATGTGGAGTTGGATTGTTCCAGACGGGCTGTGGGAGATCGCGAAGCCGCTGATCCCGCCGTCGAAGGTGCGTCCGCAGGGCGGCGGGACACAGGACACGCCTGATGAGACGCTGTTCGCAGCGATCGTCTACGTCCTGGTCAGCGGCTGCGCCTGGCGCCAACTGCCGCCCTGCTTCGGTATATCGAAGTCGACCGCCCACCGCCGGTTCCTGATCTGGTCCCGCGCTGGTGTCTGGGGCCTCCTGCACGAAGCCGTGCTCCACCGCCTCGACGACGCCGGCCTCATCGACGTCACCCGCGTCGTCCTCGACACCGCCCACGTGCGCGCTAAAAAGGGGGCGAACACACAGGTCCGAGCCCCGTGGACCGGGGCAAGCCGGGCTCCAAGATGCACGTCCTGTCGGACGCGAACGGACTGCCCCTCCTCGTCGGCATCTCGGCCGGCAACACCCACGACAGCGAAGGGCTGAAGCCCATGATCGAGGGTCACCAAACACGACCCCTACCGCGGCCGGTACTTCAAGCCTCAGCGTCTCCACGCGGACAAAGCCTACGACCGTGCCGACCTGCGCAGATGGCTCCGCTGGAAGCGCATCGGAGTACGCATCGCCCGCAAAGGCATCGAGTCCAGTGAACGTTTAGGGCGCCGGAGGTGGGTGATCGAGCGCACGATGTCGTGGCTGTCCGGCTACCGCAGACTCAGCCCCCGCTACGAACGCCACCCCCGCAACTACCTGGGCTTTCTCGGACTCGCTGCAGCCCTGTGCTGTTACAAGAGACTCGTCCGCCTCACCACGTAGGACACGGTCTTAGGAGCGATCGGGCGTCGACGCGGCTGTGGAACAGCGGCTGACACTGCCGGTCGAATGGCTGCTTCCGGCTACAGCCGCGTGCGGGGCCGAGGTTCGAACCCAGCCGCCCGGTAGCACGCGTCGATCAGCGTCATCGTCGCCACCGCGTCGTCCGCGTCGAGCGGCAGGGCGGTGCCCTCCCGGACCCGGGCGGCGAACGCCTCCAGCTGGTACGTGTACGACGACCGTGTGCCGAGCCGCTCCGTCCGCTCGCCCTGAGCCGTGCGTACCACGATCCGGTCGTCGAGCTGGGGCAGGACGTAGTTCGGGGCCAGCGCCTCGCCCCGGCTGCCGACGATCCGGCAGCTCATCTCCAGCTCGTCGTAGGCCATGTGGCAGCGCGCACTTCCGGTGGCCCCGCCCGGGAACTCCAGCTCGGCGTCCAGCCATTCGTCGACCCCCGGCGCGCCCGCCCGCTCCCCGCCCCGTGCGGAGACCAGCCGCGGTGCACCGCCCGCCCAGGGCGCCAGCGTCCGCAGGGCGTGCAGGCTGTAGCAGCCGAGGTCCATCACGGCGCCGCCGGCGAGCGGCAGGGACCAGCGCGGGTCGGTATCCGGGGGAGCGGGGATCACGACCGTGGTCTCCACCCGCTGCAGTTCGCCCAGTTCACCGCCGCCGGAGCAGCAAGCCCGCCTCCCGCAGGCTCTATGGCTCGTCCTGCGAAGTCCGCGATCCCATCGGACCCGGGACAGGCTCGTTCGTTCAGTTGGCACTTGGTGCCAAGGACGGCACGCGGCTGCCCGGGGACGGATACCGGCCGTTCGAAGGCGCCACTATCGCCACCCCGACATCGCCACGAGAACTCGGAACGCGAGGTCAAGTGTTCTGTCGCTGGGGCCCCTTCCCGGGTGGCATCACTTTCCAGCGCACCTTCGGACCCGGAATGTTCCAGGCATTGCACGCTACGCGTGCGCTGACCCGTCCCGCCCTACCAGTGCCCTCCTCGGACGCCGCGCCCTGGACGCCACCGAGCCCAGGTATGCCCAACCGCGCAGCTGCAGGGCTCGTCCTCCGCCATCAGCTCGCCGGAAACGCGGTACCCGAACGGCGTGCGGTCAGCGGGCAGCAGACCGGCGTCCTCGTAGAAGCGCAGGGTCGTGGCCGGAACACTGGAGCGCTCGGCCAACTGCGAGATGCGGTAGGTCGAACCACAATACGGATCAGCCTCTGCCCCTTGCCAAGGCTTGTGGGGCTGCAATCAAGCTCATCGCGTCGAGGCCTCCTGTCCGGCGTATCGGAGGAGACAGCCGCTCTGACGGATGTGCGATGTGCGATCTGCCCAGTGACGTCTCTTCGTAAGCAGCACGACGCCCATAGCTTCTGCCCCTCCCATTGAGAAGCTGCCTCCATCACGGCAAAAGCCGCACGAGGCGGTTCCCCACCCGAAGGAGGGGTCATGAGAAATCGCCGATCTCAGCTTGTTGAAGCCCCCGCGGTCCCCGTCAGTCGCAGGCTTCCCCCAAAGGCCTCCGCGGTCCAGACCGCTCCGGCTGACGACCCGGCCCTGGCTACCACGCACCAGGCGCTGCTCTCCCTTCCGGCCACCGACGACCAGGTACGGACCGCCCGTAAGTTCACCTCGCATGTGCTGGGCCACTGGCGCCTGGCTCCGGACGATCGGGACTCCGCCGTCCTGATCATCAGCGAGCTCGCCACCAACGCCTCACGGCATGGACGTTCGGAGATGACTGTGAGGCTGGCCCTGTGCCAGCAGATCCTGAACATCGTGGTTTCCGATACCGGACGTCCGTGCCCTACGAGCTCCGAGCCGGCGTGCGCCGATCCAGATGAGCACGGCCGCGGACTCGACATCGTCGAACTCCTCGCGCACTGGTTCGCCATACGGAAGACGGACAACAGCTGCCGTGTGGATGTCGACGTGCTGCTCACTGATCTGGAGTCGTGAGCAACTGCGGTCGACCGCGTCTGTATTACACGGCCAGGAGCAGAACTCGCCCCGGAGCCTAGCCGCCGCCCTGTTCATTCCTCCTACCGGCACATCCTGAATCCTTGTATGCACCCTTCTGGGCTCGACGTCAATGCGGCACCCCAAGCCGCCACGGCAATTCCACACCCTTCCTGCCTCACCGCTGCTTCTCTCATTTCCATAACCAATAACGTGACTTGGGACTACAATTCCGCAATCCCACTGCCTATTAAATTCCCCACCCGCGACGCTAGGCTTGCGTAATGCCGATATTCGGAAGAGTCGGGATCAGGCCACGCCTCGCCCTCGAACTCGACGACGCCACCCTGGGCAGGGTCTGCAGGTCTTTGAATTCCAAGCTGACAACGACCTCGCGGGACTCTGGTGCACGAATCGCGATGATCAAGAAATCGCTTCACGATGCAGGGAGCGACTGGGATCGCCGTATGCACCGCATGATGGTGCTTGCCGAGGCAACGGCTGACTTCCATCTCTCGCGGATATGGCTGGACCGTCAGCCACAGAATGCCGATGCCTTGGTCTTTCAGGCATGGGTGACCCTTTTCCATGGCCGCGCGACCGAAACCATGACTGGCGCCCGTACGTTCATCGACAACTGCTACCGTGCGGCAGAACAATGCCCGAATGACCCCGCGCCGTGGGTGGCTTTGCTTGGCGTGCTGCGCCTACGACACCGGCCCTGGAGTGAGGTGTACGCGATCTGGCGCGAGGCGACAGTGCGCGATCACTGGAACCGCGAGGCGCACATGCAGATGGTCGGCTACCTCTCGCCCCAGGAGTGCGGATCGTTTGTGCGCCTCCTGGACTTCGTCGATGGCCAGTGCAGTCAGATGCCCTCCGGCGCCCCCGCTGTGGGGGTGGAACTTGCCGCCATGGTCAACCGGCACCGGCAGAATATGTCGAGCGGCGGGCTCGATGCACTGCTGTCCAGGCGTTGGTGGCAACAGCCGCCCGCGGTAACTGCAGTGGACCGGGCGCTCGCCTGTTGGACGAAACCAGCATTTCTGCGGCATGCGGCTGCCCTGGCCGACCTCAATACCCTGGCTTTCGCTCTGGTGCATGCCAACCGCCTGTCGGACGCGGCAGTGATCTTCGGAATGATCGGCGAAACCGTCACACCTTGGCCTTGGAATCTGGACGGCGATCCGCTCAAGCAGTACGTCTATTGGCTGTCTCGCGCCACACGCTGAGCTCTCTATCCGGCTGCGACCAGCATTCTGTGGCGTTGCAGCCCGATTTCCGTATCGGAACTCAGTCAGAGAATGGTGAGGTCTCACCCCAGGAAGCCCCGGCATTCCTGGCTGTCGGCTCCCGTCGCCCGACAGTGTTTCTCTGCACTCGGGCACAATGTTCACCAGATTTCCCTTTTTGTCTGCCCTGGCAGTGCGCCCTTGCCGATCGCTTCCTTGGGCCCTCCGTAGGCATCCAGCACGGGAATTGGGCCGACCGCTGGTCACCGTGCACACCCTGTGGCATCCCGCTGCGGCTACGGTCACGCCACGTCTAACAGAGAGGAGCTCATTGATGAGCCGTTTCCGGGTCTCAATGGACATCGGGGGCACATTTACCGACGTCATCGGCTACGACGAGGCCACTGGCCGATATCAGGTGGGCAAGTCTTCCACGACACCGGTAGACCTGACCGAGGGCGTGCTGACCGCACTGGAGTCCTTGATGGACTCCCCGAAGGACATCTCCTTCACCGTTCACGGCACAACGCAGGGGCTCAACGCCTTTCTTGAGCGGCGCGGGGTGAAGGTCCTGCTGCTGGCTTCAGAAGGTGCCGGCGACACCTACCACATCGCCCGCGGCCCGCGCACCCGGCTGTACGACCTGCATTTCCGAAAGCCCGAGCCGCTGGTCCCGCTGCGCGACATCGTCGAGGTCGGTGGCCGGTTTGACAACACCGGGATCGAACTGGAGCCCCTGGACGAACAAGCCGTGCGACAGGCGGCGCAGTTGTACCGCGACGGCGGATTCGGCGCGATCGCAGTGGCCTACCTGTTCAGCTACGTCGACCCGGAACACGAACTGCGCACCCGCGAAATCCTCGTCGAGGAGCTCGGCGACGACATCACCGTGTCGCTGTCGCACGAGGCCGCGAAGGAGTGGCGCGAGTACGAACGGACGTCGTCGGCCGTGGTCGAGGCGTACACCGGCCCGGTGGTACGCCGCTACCTGGAGAAACTGGAAACCAGTATGACGGAGCGCGGTCTGGCCGTACCGCTGCACGTCATGCAGTCGTCCGGAGGGATCCTCACCGCGGAGTCGGCCCGTCGGCGGCCCTTGGAGACGCTTCTGTCGGGCCCGGTGGGCGGCACCATGGGCGGAGTCGAGCTGGCGCGGGCCATCGGGCGGCCCAACCTCATCTGCGTGGACATGGGCGGTACTTCCTTCGACGTGTCGCTGGTGATGGACGGGGAGCCGGACATCTCGGCCGAGGCCAACATCGAGGGACTGCCCATGCTGATGAGTGTCGTGAACATCCACACCATCGGTGCGGGCGGCGGATCTGTCGCATGGCTCGAAGCGGGTGGCCTGCGTGTCGGCCCCAGGTCGGCTGGCGCGAAGCCGGGCCCCGCCTGCTATGGCCGGGGCGGTACAGAGCCAACCGTGACCGACGCGAACCTGGTGCTGGGCCGCATCGACCCGGATTGGTTCGCCGGCGGTTCCGTGACACTGGACACCGACGCCGCAGCGACCGCTTTGGCGAGGCTGGCCGCCGGGCTGGGCTTGGATGCCGTGCCGATGGCGGAGGGCATATGCGATGTGGCCAACGCCAAGATGGCACAGGCGATCCGGACCATCACCGTCTCCCGCGGTATCGAGCCGCGCGAGTTCACCCTTGTCGCCTTCGGTGGCGCCGGGCCGATGCACGCGGTGTTCCTCGCGCGGGAGCTCGGGATCTCCGAGGTCGTGGTGCCCCGGTTCCCGGGCGCATTCTCGGCCTGGGGCATGCTGCAGACCGACATCCGCAAGGACTTCTCCGACACGTACTTCCGTCTGGACGCGGATCTGGACGGGGCGGACATGGCCGCCAGGCTCGGGAAGATGGGCGAGACCGCGCTCGCTTCGCTGGCGAGCGAGGGCGTCCTGGCGGAAAAGCGCCGGGTCGCGCACATGGTCGACATCCGGTACGCGGCCCAGGAGTACACGCTGACCATCCCCCTCCTGGATGCGGATGAGCCCCTGCTGCCCGACTTCGTGGACAACATCGCCAAGCGGTTCGCGCAGCAGCATGAGTCCCGGTACGGGCACGCGAACCTCGGGGCTCCGATCGAGTTCGTCACCGTGCGCACCACGGCCTTCGGTGACCTTGAAAGAGGAGCTGTCGAGCGCGTCGAACCCGCATCGGGGACGGAGTTCCCGCACCAGGTCTGCGAGGCCGTGTTCGACGGAGAGCGCCGCCGGACCCTGCTGGTACGACGCGACGAACTGGTCATGGGCCATGCCTTCGCGGGGCCGGCGATCGTCGTGGAAGAGACAGCGACCACCGTGGTTCCGCCCGGCTTCTCGGTGTCGGTGGATTCCGTCGGTTCACTCGTGGTCCGTGCCGGATGAACGGACCAGCAGAACGCAGTGAAGGTTACTCGGGACAGGAGCAGTTGATGGAACAGCAGAACGTCGACCCTGTGGTTGTGGAGATCATCCGCAACGCGCTTGCGGCAGCCGCCGACGACATGAACGCCACCCTCATCAGGTCGGCCTACACCCCGCTCATCTACGAGTGCGGCGACTGCGTCGTGGCGCTGCTCGACGACCAGCACCAGGTGCTCGGCCAGTCCGCCGGCCTTCCGATCTTCCTGGGCAACCTGGAGACCTGCACCAGGGCCACTGAAGAGATGTTCGGTCGCGAGGTGTGGCAGCCGGGCGACGTCTGGATCCTCAACGACAGCTACCTCGGCGGCACGCACCTGAACGACGTGACGATCTTCGGCCCCGTATTCGTCGACGGGACACTGGTCGGGTTCACCGCCACCCGGGCGCACTGGATCGACGTGGGTTCCAAGGACCCGGGCGGGTCCATGGACTCGGTGAACATCTTCCAGGAGGGCCTGCGCATGGGGCCCCAGAAGCTGGTCGAAGGAGGGCGCGACGTCCTCGGCACCATGAGCACTATCGCCACCAACGTCCGCTTCCGCTACGAGACCAGCGGGGACATGCATGCGATGATCGCCACGATCAAGATGGGGCAGACCCGTCTGGAGGAGATGGTCGGCCGGTGGGGAATCGAAACGCTGCGCGCAGCACGTGACGAGATCTTCGCCCAGACCGAGGTGCTGGAGCGGGAGATCATCGCTGCCATCCCGGACGGCGTCTACACGGCAGAAGGTTTCCTCGACAACGACGGCATCGACCTCAAGACCCCCATCCCGGTCAAGCTGAGGATCACGGTCAGCGGGTCGGAGATCGACTTCGATATCACCGAGTCTGCCGACCAGACGATCGGGCCGGTCAACTGCGGCGCCTCGCAGGCCGTGTCCGCCTGCCGGGTCGGCTACAAGCTGCTCGTCAGCCCGGACGTCCCCGGCAATGGCGGATCCTTCCGCCCGATGACGGTTCAGGTCCGGGAGGGGTCGGTGTTCGGTGCGGTGGCCCCGGCCGCCTGCCAGTGGTACTTCTCCCATCTCGGGCTGCTCATCGATCTGGTGGCCAAGGCATTGGCTCCCGCGATGAAGGAGAAGGTGGCGGCTGCCAGCCACGGTGACTCCATGATCGTGCTGCTGGCCGGTGCAGACCCGCGGACCGGGCGCGACTTCGTGAGTCTGGAGGCCACCCTCGGCGGCTGGGGCGCCTGGGACGGCTCCGACGGCGAGACGGCTCTGATCAACAACGTGAACGGCTCGCTGAAGGACGTCCCGATCGAGGTATTCGAGAGCCGTTTCCCGTTCCGGCTCAGTCAGTACAAGATCCGTCCCGACTCTGGCGGCGCCGGCCGCTTCCGCGGGGGGAACGGCGTGATCCGTGAGTACACGGCCCTGCACGACTGCACGGTTTCGCTCTGGTTCGAGCGGTCGTTCACCCCCGGGTGGGGCCTGTTCGGGGGACACGACGCGGCCCCGCCTGAGATCGTCATCAATCCGGGCCGCCCGGATGAACGGCGCCTCCTCAAGTGCAACGGCCTACGGCTGGCAGCCGGGGACGTGATCCGCTGCATGACCGGCGGCGGCGGCGGCTTCGGTGACCCCGCCGAGCGCGACGTCGAGGCGATCCGCACTGATGTGCTCGACGGCCAGGTGTCCGCTGCCCGCGCGGCCGAGCTCTACTCGGTGGCCATCTGAGGCACAAGCGGCCTCAGTGCGGCATCCCTGCCTCTGCCGCCCCCCGGAGCCGAACCGGCTCGGGAGGCGGCAGAGTCCGATCGCGCCGCACATGTTGTTCTGATGTTCAGGGCATGTCCGGCAGCACCGCGTAGCAGGCAAGGTGCAGGCCCAGTCGCTGATCGGGGTGGTCGAGATCGACCCCTCGCGCCCGGATCCGCTCCACCCGGCCGAGCACTGTGTTGCGATGCACGCCGAGCCGGGTGGCGGCCTGGCTGGTGGAGTTCGAGCAGTCCAGCAGAGCGGCCAACGTGGTGACCAGCACCATCCCGTCCGGTGCCGTGAGCAGGTCGCGCAAGATGATGTGGGCGGAACTCACCAGATCCGATTGGGAGAGTGGGGCAAGCATCACCTGGTAGCCGAGCTCGTCGAACGAGCGGACCGTTCCGTGCCCCTGACGTACCGTCACCGCAGCTGCCAGTGCTGCCTGCGACACGGACTCCCGCAGTCCCTGGGCGCCCTGCGCGACGCGTCCCACACCACCGCTCAGATGGACAGGTGAGCGCATCTGGGCGAGGACCCGCCGCAGGGCCGTCACCGTTGTCTGCTCATCGATGTGGTCCCCGCTCCACCAGCTGACCCAGCCTGTCTCCCATGGCACGAGAGGCAAGTCTCCGATGGTCTCCTGCCAGGCGGAGACGACGCCGGGGCCGGCGGTAGCGGTGGCCAGCGTGGAGTTCGACCGCAGGAAAACCGCCACGTGTCGTCCCTCGACACGCCAGCCGAACTGGCCCTCGACGAGGGCCTCCGTCCCCTGGTCCTGTGCAGCGGGGCTGTGACCCGACGTTCCATCGCCAAGGCCGGGGTCGGGCGCGGAGAGTACGGCGCCAAGGGCCACCCGCCCACGCTCGGCATCGTGCACCGCGCGGATGCGGTCCTTGGCCACCGAGGCGGCCAGCGGCGCTCGCGCCAACCGCAGAATGAGACGTACCGTCTCGGACCATGTCGGCGACGGCGGGCCAGCCACCGATGCCACGAGGTCGGCCCAGCGATGGCCCTCGGGGCCGGGCACGTCCACCCGCACCGCGTGTTCGCCGTCGACTGCGGAGGCCCGGCCGGCCAGCACATGGCCGTCCGAGGCCACGAGCGCGACGGTGACTCCTGGCACCTCCGAGTTCATGACGCCGACGATGCCACGGACACTGCTGCGCTCGGTGAAGAGCTCCGCGCAGTGTGCCGCGAGACGTGCTCGGGCGGCCTCGGGGCTGGCGACCGCCGCGGCGAGTTTCACCGTGCAGGCTGCCATGTCCCCGTCCACGACGAAGACTGGTAGCTGCATGCGCCGGGCTAGTTGGGCGGTGGTCTGCGTGAGGCCGGCGACGGAAGGGCTGACCAGACAGGCGGCGCTGCGCTCCCAGGCCAGTCGGAGCGCCGACTCGACCGTCCAGGCCCCGTGGGCCAGACCGCCGGAGAGCACGATCGCCGTGCCCGGCCCGCACAGGCGCACCTGGTCCAACTCCGAGATGAGCGCGACCTGCGATACCGGCCGCGTCAGGTTCTCCCCGACCAGGATCTGGGCAACGCTCAGCGGCCCGTACCTGACGAGCTCGTCCACGGTCAGTTCTCTGGGCTGCCCAGCGGGCTTCATCTGCCCTCCTCACAGGGATGGCGCAGGGGGTAGCCGAAGGCTCGCGGTCCGGCGAGAGCCAGTCCGGGAGCGGTGTGCCATACCGGAGCGGCCGGCACACGGAGCACGCTCACCTGGTCCCCCACGGTCAGTCGTTCTGGTCCGGTCATCCGCAGCGCCCCTCTGTCGAGCATGCAGATCAGGTCGGGGACGGCCGCGGTCAGGGCGCCGTCGGTCAGAGCGAGCAGCAGCTCTGTGTACGCCTCCAGCCGGATCAAGTGCCCGCTGTCCTGGTCGTGGACCACCGTGCCGATCGGGTTGCCGGGATATACCGCCTGCCCTACCGAGGGGCCGACCTCCATCACCCGGCCGCCTCCCACAAGCTCCGCACCTGTGACCTCGGACAGGGCGCGAAGAAGCCGCTCGATGGGGGTGGTCGTGAGCCGGTGCGCGGCGTGTGGTCCGGGCGGCCGCCCGTCGGAGGCGGGGTCTCGGGTCGGGGTGGCGGAGGGGGTGGGCCACGGTGCGACGTCGCCGAGTTCGCGTGCGTGCACGCCGTTGGGTGCATACGTGCACAAGACCTGGCCGACATCGAGTACGCGGCTCACGGAGCCGTGGATCGCGGCCTCCCGTAGTCGTCTGGCAGGGCCTGGATACATCCCGCACAGCAGCCATCCGCCGGCGGCCCGCGCCATCGACCTGGCGATCCGCTCGGCTCGGGTCGAGCTTGTCTCCAGGAGAGTCAGATCGTGTCCGGTGCTGACGATCGCCAGCGGAGTGAGGGACATTCCGGCCAGCTCGTACGTGGTCTGGTGGATCAACGGGAAGACGCGGCCCATGCCGTCGCAGTCGATCAACGGCAGCCCCAGTACCGCGGCGGCGGCCACGGGGTACAGCGCGTTGACGTTGGCGGCGTTGAGTGGCATCACGGCAGCCGGTGGGGAGCCGAGGCGGTCTGCCAGGCTCCGTGTGATCATCTCGGGTTCGTCTCCGGAGGGCGGCAGTTCGGACATGGTGACCGTCGAGCCCATCGCACCGATGGCGACGCACAGTGTGTCTGGGTCGAGTTCATCGGCGGCGACGAGCTGCACGGGTCCGGTGTGGGTGAGGACGTCCTGCAGCCAGACGCCCGCGAACTCGATCCCTTCCTCCACTGCGCTGGTCGAGAAGAACTCGGCACCCGCCAGCAGGGCCGGGACGTCGGCCGCAGAGAGGAAGCGGCCGGTCATGTGTTGACCTCGACTCGCCCGCCGGCGCGTACCGTCAGCCGGTAGGCGCCGCTGGGGAGGAATGAAAGTGACAGGGCCCGGGAGTCGATCACATGTTCGCTGCCCAGTCTGGCGCCGCTTTCCGCCACCAGCGTGAGTGCCCGTTGCTCCACCACCGCTCGCTTGCGGGCGAGTTCTTCGGGGGTCTCGGCATACAGCACGGTGTCCAGCCAGGCGCTGGGCTCGGTGGAGGCCGCACCGACAGCAGCGAGATCGGCGGGAGGCTCCACCAGCACGGACAGAGAAGGCAGTTGGCCGGCAGCTGCCCGCGCCCGTTCAAGGGCGGCCTTGTATCGGTCGTGCCGGTCACGATCATCGCCGTGTGGGCTGCTTCCGTCCGGGGCCGCGCTGGCGACGGCGATCACCCCCGGGTACTGGTCGTGCTCGGCCAGCAAGGCGAACGCGGACGCGGAATCCGTGGGGGAACCTGTGATCGGGGTGAGTGAGGCTTGGGGCACGGCCATTCTCACTCCGCCCGGGCCGGGGAGGTCGGTCGTCACGCGTGGCAGACCGTCGCGGACGTGCCCCACGGCGAACCCGTCCGGGCCGGCAAGCCCCACGAGTGCGTCGTCGACCCCGGCCAGCGCCGCGGCCCCGATCAGAGCCGCGGCGCTGGTGGCCGACAGCCCCAGCACGGGCAGCATCCGCAGGCGCTCCGCGGAGATCCGGCCGCCGTCTCCGGCCATGAACCAGACCGATGTGTGCGGGCCGAACTGGCTGACGAGCGCTGCGCAGCGCTCCACGATCCGTTCGGCGGTGGAAAGGAGTGCGGCGTTGATCACCGTTGCTGCGCCGCGGTCCACCATGCCGAGTCCGCCGACCTGGTGGGAGAGCGAGATTCTGACCTGCGGATGGACGGTACGGATCAGTTCAGCCGCGGCCAACTCGTGGTCGGGGGATCCGGGGGCTCCCGTGGCCGTCACCGCCAGTGTGCTCATTCCCTCTTCGCAAGCAGACGCGGCGCTGCGAAGCACCTCTTCGGTGTCCATTGGGGAGAGCTGGACACCGAAGAGGTCGTGTCCTCCGGTCACCGCGGCCTGCCATCGCACGAGCGGTCGCAGGAGTGGGGAGGGGTGACCGCTGCCGAGGTCGTGAGCCGGTAGCCGGGGCGTGATCCGCAGGGTGCCCACCGGCGTGCCGAACCGTGCCGGATCGAGTTCCGCGGAGACATCCCATGTGATGGACTGGACCGAGGTGCCGCGGGCGAGGTCGCGCAGTATGCGAGAGAGTTCCCGGTTGTCGTCGGCGCGGCACTCGGCCTGTCTGATCTTCGCGTCAGTGATGAGGGCCGCACGAGCGTGGCTGCCGGTCAGCCGCACCCCGATTCGCCCACGGCCATTCACCTAGCTCCTTCGCCGTCGGAGCAACCTGTCGCAACCCACTGCTGCAAGAATCAGCAAACCCTGCACAACCTGCTGATACAGGGTATCCCAGCCCAACAGGTTGAACCCGTTACCGATCAAGGTAATGAGCAGTACACCGATCAGTCCGCGCCAGATCGCACCTTCTCCGCCGAGGACGCTGGTGCCGCCTACGACGGCGGCGGCTATGGCGGTCAGCTCCATGCCTGTGGCCATGTCCGCCTGCCCCGCTCCGCCACGCGCGGCGAGTACCAGACCGGCCAGTGCCGCGCACACTCCGCTGATCGCGAAGACTGCGACTCGGACCTGGCCGACCCGGATGCCGGACAGCCGTGCGGCCTCTTCGTTGCCACCGAGCGCATAGATCCGCCGGCCGAAGGTGGTCCGTGAGAGCACCCCCCAGCACACTGCTGCGACCAGTAGGAACAGCAGCGACGCTGCGGTGATGCCGCCGAGAACTGTCGGCTGGCTGAGCGCTTGGAAGGCTTGGGCCTGTGCCTCGGGCGGATACACGATGGCGCCGGCTGTCAGTACTACGGCGAGTCCGCGGTAGATGATGCTCAGGGCGAGTGTGGCGATGAACGAATGGACCTTCACCCCGATCACGACTAGCCCGTTGAGTGTTCCGAGCACACCGCCGGTCAGCACCGCCGCAACGATGCCGGCCGGCACCCCGGCGTGGGTGGTGACCATCACCGAGATGATCGCAGACACGGCCAGCACCGCGCTGATGGACAGGTCGAACGCGCCCGAGATGATGACGATGGTGGCGGCGCAGGTGAGCAGCCCGACTACCACTGCCTGGTCGAGCAGGTTGACCAGGTTGCCGGTGGTCATGAAGGTCTGGGTGGTCACGGACAGCGTGACCACGATCATCGCCACGGTCAGCACGATCCCGAAGTCGCGCAGTCTGGTGAATTTGCTGGTGGTGGCCCGTTCAGCCGCTTCGAGCGTGCCTCCCTCCGGCTCAGCGGTGATGGTCATGCGTCTTCCTCCAGTGTGGTGGTGCGGGTTGAGGCGGTTCGGGAGATGTGTCCTGGACAGGCGGGCTGTCGGCGAAGGCCAGGGAGAGAACCTGTTCGCGTGTCGCCTCGCCGCGGGCGATCTCAGCGACGAGCCTGCCGTGCCTCATGACCAGCACTCGGTGCGAGAGCCCGAGCACCTCTTCGATCTCGGAGGAGACCATGAGCACGGCCATTCCCTGGGCTGCGAGGTCGATCAGGAGCTGGTGGATCTGGCGCTTGGCTGCCACGTCCACTCCGCGGGTCGGCTCATCGACGAGGAGTACTTTGGGCTGCTCGAGCAGCCATTTGCCGAACAGCACCTTCTGCTGATTGCCGCCCGACAGTGTCCAGACCGGGCCTGTGAGGTCGGCGCCTCGGACGTCGAGTTCTCGGAGCATGGCTCCGGCGGCCGACGCCTCGGCGTGACGGCGGACGAAACCGCTGAGTTGGCGTGCGTCCAAGCTGGCCAGCGCCATGTTCTCGCGGACCGCGCTTCCCAGGACCAGCCCCTGCTCCTTGCGGGACTCCGGGACCATGGCCATCCCTGCTCGTATGGCCTGCCAGGGCGAGCCGGCAGGCACGGTGTGGCCGTCCACTTCTACATGTCCGCTGTCGCGCGGATCGGCACCGAAGAGCGTGCGCAGTGTCTCCGACCGGCCGCTTCCGACCAGTCCGGCGATACCCACGATCTCGCCGGCTCGTACCTCCATGGACACGCCTTGGACCTCCGTACCACGGCGCAGGTCACGGGCTGTGAGGAGCACGGGAGCCGTACTGGGCAGCGGGACCGGTTCGGGGTAGAGCAGGTCGATCGGGCGCCCGGCCATGTGCTCGACCAGGCTGTCCGGCGTCTGCTCTGACGCCGGTCCTGTGATCACGTGTCGGCCGTCCCGGAGCACGGTGATGTCGTCGCACACCGACAGCAGTTCGTCGAGGAAGTGGGATACGAGGACGACCGCCACGCCGTCGGCGGCGAGCTGCCGGACGATGTCCAGAAGTCGGTCCGTCTCCGTCGTTGTGAGCAGCGCGGTGGGTTCGTCCATGCCGATGACCGAGGCGCCGGACGCCAGCGCCCGGAGGATTTCCACCTGCTGTTGCACCGCAAGTGGCAGGTCGCGCACCAGGGCCGTCGGATCCAGCTCGAATCCGGTACGCCGCAGCAGCCGGTCGAAGTCCCGGCTGTCGTGTCGCGCGGTGAGCCAGCCCAGCCGATTGCCCCACCGGCCGAGATAGACGTTGTCCAGCACGGTCATCGCCGGGACCAGTGCGAGTTCCTGGGAGATCAGCGCAAAGCCGTGCCGCAGCGCGTCTCCCGGCGAGCCGACGGAAATTGGTCTGCTGTCCACCAGGACGCGGCCGACGTCCGGGGTCACGGCACCGCACACTGCCTTGAGTAGCGTCGACTTGCCCGCGCCGTTCTCGCCGAGCAGCCCGTGTACCCGGCCGCCGTGCAACGTCATCGACACGTCACGGAGCACCGGTACGCCGCCGTAGGCCTTGCTGTACCGCTCGAGATCGATTCTGACCGGGTGGGGCGCCGGGCCTCCCCTTGCCCCGCCGTGGCGCTTACTCGTCATACTCACCCTCGACATTGGCGAGTGCATTCTTGGTGCCCATGCCGCCGTTGGGAGCCAGGGCCGTCTCGACGGTGACTTTCGGAACGTCCTGTCCACGTGCCTTCCCGAGCCCGACCTCAGCGGCTTTCGCGCCTGCGGACTTCTCCGGGAGGTAGTAGGTGGCGAACCAGCGGCCTTCCCGGACGGCTGTGACCGCTTGTCGAGAGCCTCCGTTGCCGACAAGGAGTACGTTCTTGCCGTCGAGGACGGACTCGGCGCCCGCAATGGCCTGCGAGGAGCCGATGACGACATCGACGCCGCGGTCGGACTGGAGCACGTCCTGCATGGCCTTGCGGCCGCTCTCCTTGGTGTAGCCACCCTCGAGACGTGCAACCAGCTTCACGCCCTGTGCTTTCGAGAGGACGTCGACCGCGGCATGGGTGCGTGCGTTGTCCAGCGGCAGGCTCTTGAACCCCTCGAGATAGGCCACCTCGCAGGGATCGGCCTTCTTGCTCTTGCAGGCCTCCAGTCCGAGCTCGCCGAGCTTGCGGCCGTTGTCCACCGGCACGTCAAGCACCGTGATCATGCCTGGGACCTGCGGTGCGGCGGTGTCGTAGCGGGTGCCTACCGGCGTGAACTCGGCGACCACCGTGATGCCGGCCGCGATCGCCTTCTTGATCGCGGGTCCTACTGCCGCACCATTGTTGGCCTGCACGATGAACACATCGAAGCGCTTGGACGTCACCGCGTCCTGGATCTGCTGGACCTGGGACTGGGCATCGAAGTTGGGGTCGAAGAACTCGGCGTCGGCGTCGTTGGCCCTGGCGTAGGTCTCGATGCCGGCCCAGGTCGCCGAGGAGAAGGCGTTGGCGCGGGCGAATCCGAAGAAGGCAATGCGCTTGTGCCCTGCCTTACCTGCCCCGGCCGATGACCCGGCCGCTGCGGTGCCCGCGTCTGTTGCGGCACACGCGGTGCACAGGGCCAGAGCACTGGCCACCGCAGCAGACACGAGGGCCGACCTCATTCTGTTGCTCTTCACGTACACGTTCCTTTCCACTAGTGCACCCACGTGCCTTCGCCGGCCGCAGCCACAACCGTGTAGAGCTGTCCGCCTTCGTCCGCACGCGGTCCGGTCTCGAGCAGGGCCCCCAGGGCGCCGGTGGCCTGCTGTCGCCACGGGTCGTCGACCCATCCCTGGTAGTCGGCCTCGCTGGTCCAGGTGGCCGTGACCAAATACGGATCGCCCGGCGTCACCGGACGATGGAGCGACGCTCCGAGGCAGCCGGGCACCGACACTGCCCGGTCCAGTACGCCCTCCTGGGCGAAGAATGCCTCCAGGTCGGCGTCCTGCCGTGGCTGCAGGTAAAGGACAGTTCGGATCACGTACGCCTCCGAGTAAAGGTGAACGGCCAGTCGCCAGGTGGTACTGCGACGTGGCAGGAACCTTAAGAACAGGCCCCGCACCCTCCTGGGCACACCGCCCAGTCGCGAGAACCAAAACTGTGCGGCAGGCCACGGGCCGCGCATGCGGCCGCAGTCAGGCTGAGGGCACTCGCCGCACAGCAGTGGGTTCACGTCGACCTTCCAGGCCGGATGAGGCATCGGACGGCATCGCAGGCCGTGAGCGGGCCTGCGAGAAACGGCGTGAGCGGACGCACAGGAAAGGAATTCGAGGACGTGGGAACGCCGTTCACGGAAGAGCTGACCATCGTCAACACAGCAGTGTTCGACGGCTGGTCAGCCGGACTCTCCGACGGTCCGGTCCACATCGCCGGGGGGAAGATCATCCAGGTCGGCGGTGTCAAACAGGCGACGGGCGCGGTGATCGACGCGCGAGGGGGCACGGTTGTTCCCGGCCTCATCGACGCCCACTTCCACGCCTACGGCGTGGGGCTCGACCTGCTCGAGGTGGAAGCGACCCCCCTGAGCTATCTGGCGCTGTCGGCTGCCCGCCGCCTGGCCTCCGCCTTGGGCCGCGGGTTCACCACCGTGCGGGACGTGGCCGGCGGAGAATCGGGCCTGGCGAAAGCTGTCTCCCAGGGCCTGATCCCGTCCCCGCGCTACCTGTACACCGGTCCCGCCCTGTCCCAGACCGGCGGGCACGGCGATCCTCGCCCGGACGGCCTGGATCTGTGTGCCTGCGACGGTCGCCTGGGAGAGATCGTTGACGGCGTGGACGCCCTCAGGCGCACCGTGCGCGACCGATTCCGGTGCGGTGCCCACGCGATCAAGATCATGGCCTCGGGCGGCGTTCTCTCCCACACCGACCCGCTCCGTATCCCGCAGTACTCCGCCGAGGAGATCCGCACCGTCACCAGCGAGGCGACCCGTAGGGGCAGTTACGTGGCTGCACACGCGTACTCCCCCGAGGCGATTGTGCACTCGGTGGTGAACGGAGTCCGTTCGATCGAGCACGGCAACCTTCTCGATCGGACGGCGGCACAGCTGATGGCCGAGCACGGCGCATTCCTTGTTCCCACCCTCGCGGTCTACGACGCAATGGACAGGCGGGGAGAGGAACTGGGGCTCTCTTCGGTTTCCCGGGCGAAGAATGCCGAGGTGCTTGAGGTGGGTTGCCGGGCCATCGAGATCGCCGCGGCGGCCGGGGTACGGATCGGCTTCGGCACCGACCTCATGGGGGCGCTCGACGACGAGCAACTCGAAGGGCTCCGGCTCCAGGTCGAGGTCATGGGCGCTCTTGAAACACTCCGGTCCGCGACCTCCGTCAACGCCGACATCATCGGCCGGCCCGATCTCGGACGGGTGGCACCGGGCGCCGTCGCCGACCTCGTGATCCTGGACGGCAACCCGTTCGAGGACCCGTCGGTGCTCTGGAGCGACCCACGACATCGCACGGTCATTCAGGCGGGCAAGCGACGTTCCGAGCCACAGCAATGGGTTTGAAGCCCGCACGGAAGCCGTGTGGGATCAACTGTCGCGCTGTTCGGTCGTTGGGCACTCACAGGACCATGGGAGTCACGACTCGACCCCTAGAAGCTGCGCCACGCGGCCGGCGGCTCCTACGTCAACGACAAGTCGACCGGCGCCGTCGTCGGCCAGCAGCCCTTCGGCAGCGGCCGAGCCTCCGGCACCAACGACAAGGCCGGCGCCCCGCAGAACCTGCAGCGCTGGACCCTGACCCGCGCGATCAAGGAGACGCTGGTCGCGCCGACCGACTACACGTACCCGTACATGGGCTGACAACTGGTCACCGCGTTCCGCGCGGCCCGCAAACCGCCGGCCCGTGCGGCCGTCTCCTCGCCGCACGCCTCTCACTGACGGTCACTCCTCCGGATGGTCCTGCGGATGGGTGCGTGGTCACCTCACCGGGCACCCGCCCCCTCCGCTGCCGTTCTGCCGCGGCACCCGGCCATCCCGGCAACCAGGCACTGCCGCCCCTCAGCCCCCGACGTCTCCGTCCCGGCTCTTGACCAAGGACTGACTATGCTCCGCTCCGCGCTCCTTGCCGCTTCCCGCTCGCCGAGTCTCCGCACCGTGGTGGAGAAGCTGCCGCCGACCCGCACCATCATTGACCGCTTCGTCGCAGGCGACGCCCTCGCCCAGGCCGTCGCAGTCTGCGACAGCCTGGTGGCCTCCGGCTGCCGCGTCACCTTGGACCACCTTGGCGAGGACACCTTGGACGCCACCCAGGCGACTGCCACTGCGGAGGCGTACGAGAAGCTGCTCGCCGCGCTGAAGGAGACCGGCCTCGCAGCCAATGCCGACGTGTCCGTGAAGCTCTCGGCAGTCGGCCAGTTCCTGCCAGCGGATGGTGAGAAGGTCGCCCTGGACAACGCCTACCGCATCTGCGCGGCCGCCGCCGACACGGGCACCACCGTCACCCTCGACATGGAGGACCACACCACCACCGAGTCCACCCTCGGCATCGCACGCGAACTGCGGGCCGACTTCCCCTGGCTCGGTGTGGTGCTCCAGGCTTATCTCCACCGGACCGAGGCCGACTGCCGGGACCTCGCCGGCGCCGGCTCCCGGGTGCGGCTCTGCAAGGGCGCCTATCAGGAGCCTGCTTCCGTCGCCTTCCAGAGGAAACGAGAGGTCGACCAGGCGTTCATGCGGTGCCTGGAGGTACTGATGGCGGGCGAGGGCTACCCGATGCTCGCCTCGCACGATCCACGCATGATCAGCCACGCCCGTCAGATGGCGGAGCGACACAGTCGTAGGAACGACACCTTCGAATATCAGATGCTCTACGGCATCCGCCCGGACGAACAGCAGCGGATCGTCACGCGCGGCGACACCATGCGTGTCTACCTACCCTACGGCCAGGCGTGGTACGGCTACTTCATGCGGCGCCTCGCCGAGCGTCCCGCCAACCTGGGCTTCTTCCTGCGTGCCTTGGCCACCCGGAGCTGACGGCCCGCCCGGATGCCCGTGACCGCAAGGCGTAGGGTCTTGCCTCCATAGGAAATGAGGCCCCTTCACCGCGGGCTCCGCGGGGTGAAGGAAGGAGTCCGGCATAAGGGCGCTGTGTGCGCATTGCGTTCCGCTGTCGCTCAGTCGGCCGCGTGCCGCGGAGGCAACCGTAGCTGCAGCATCGCCAGCAGCCGCTGCTGTGGGTGGGAGAGATCCAGCCCGGTCAGCTCCTGCGCCCGGCGGACCCGGTACCGCAGTGTGTTGCGGTGTATGTGCAGCCGCGTTGCCGCCGTCCCGATGTTCCCGAAAGCATCGAGGTACATGAGCAGGGACTCACAGAAGCGGGTACCGCTGCGCTCGTCACGCTCCTTCAGCGCGGTGAGCCGTGGGTCCCGCAGGTCCGGCCGCTCCCCCAGGGCCGTGAGGATCTCGCCGATCAGCACCTCCGCCTGCACCTCGTCCAGCGACGCCACCTGTGCCGTCACCCCGCCGCGGGCCATCGCCTCGAGTACCCGGTCCACGTCCCGTCGGGACAGCGCCGTGCCTGACAGTTGGGGGGCGATCGGCCCAACGGCCGCGTGCAGCGACACCCCGAGATGGTTGTTCGCGGCCTCTACGATCTCCTGCGACCAGCGCCGGACGATGGTGACAGCGAGCCCGGTCGGCTGTTCCGGCAGGAGTACGTAGATCCGCGACCCGACCGGCGCCACCAGGGCGCCGTGATGCCGGGCCGCCGCGTGTACCGAGATCAGACCGGTGAGCTTGGCCCGGGTGAGTTCCACCGAGCCTTCCGGCTCTTCGCCTTCCCGCCGGTCCCCGTCGCCGTTGCCCTCCCTGCTGCCGAGAGGTTGGAGCGCGAAGCCGATCACCCCCGCCGGTCGGGAGGGGTCCAGCCTCAGGTGCTCGGCCAGTGACTGCGGGCTGGTGGAACCGTCCAGGAGCCCAACCAGCAGGGTGTGGGTGAGCCGGTCATCGGCGGATACCTCGCGCCGCCGCCGGACCAAGTGCAGGGCGGCGACCCGTGCGGCACCCAGGAGCGCGTGCTCCGAGCTCGGGGCGAGGGGCTTGGAACCCTCCTGCACCCAGATGGTTCCCAGTGGCTGTGACCTGGCATGGATACCGACCGCCAGCCGCCGCCGGATGCCCATCTCTGGATGCTCCTCGACAGCGATCACTGTGCCGGAAGTCCGTACATGCTCGAAGACTCCCCACTTGCGCATGGCGGACAGATACGGCTCCGGACCCTGCCAGCCCAGGATGGACAGTCGCCGCAGGTCGTCCACGTCGTCCGAGGAGCGGGAGTAGGCCAGGACCCGGTGCGACGTGTCCTCGATGCTGACGATGCCGCCAGTCAGCACTGCCGTTGTCTCCGCCAGCGAGAACAGGTCGCTGCTTGCCTCGTGCTCCGCGGGTGCTGCGGGCTGTCCGCTGCGGAGCACGGCACGGACGAAGGTGTCCACTTGCTCCCAGCGGGTTTCCTGACCTACCGAGAGCAGCGCGACGCCCGCATCCGCAGCGGCCTCGCGGAGCATCGCGGCCTGCGCTGGGTTGTCCAGCTTGACTGCGACCCCAGCCGCCCGGGCAGCGCCTGCAGCGCGCAGGGCGGGCAGCGCGGCGCGGCCGCGCCGCCCGACGGCGAGCACAAGCTCACCGGGCCGGGCCTGCTCCACATCCTCGGGATCGAGGATGCCGACCTCATGCACCTCGACGTCCAGCCCCATCGGGGCGGCCTGCAGTTCCATCAGAGGTTTGCCCTGCGGGATGAGCAGATGCCGCAGACTGACTCCGGTTTCTCCCCAGGCCGGCAGCCCTGACTCCTGGACTGGAAACCCGTTCTGACTCTCCATGACCCAGTCAGACCTTTCGCGCGATCGGACAAACGGCATGTCCTGGCTGTGTCGTCCGAAAGGCCAGGGCGGCAGCTGCGCCGACTGATCATGCTGCGGTTCTCAGAAGCCGGGTGGAGGCGCAGGTGCGTGGGCGCTGGTCTCCGCGTCGGTGTCCCCCTCCTGTGGATGGTCGCACCGGTCCGCCTGCGGCCAGGGTATGAACGTCCCGTCCGCGCGCTCCACCAGGAGCCGTTTGCTGTGCGCCAGCACGCCGCGCGGCCGCAGCCCCGTCAGGCTCGCGGTGGTATACGCGGCGCTCAGGCCGCCCAGGTCGTGGACGAGGCCGATCTTGAACAGCGAGCGGGTCTCAGCGATGGCCTCGTGGTCCCCTGCCCGCATGACCACGCGCAATTCGGGCGCGACGGCCAGGGCTGCCACCGAGACAGCGATGTTGTCCAGATCGTCGGACGCCACGGCCGCCATCGCCTGAGCCTTGTGCAGGCCGAGTCTGCGCAGCACGAACCTGTCCTTCGCATCGGCGACGACGACGGGCAGACCCAGCGCCCGTGCCAGCCGAAGGTTCGGGGCTGCCGGGTCCCGCTCGACCGCGACCACACCGATGCCCAGGGCCTGCAGCCGGGTGCACAACCGCAACCCCACCTGCCCGAGTCCGACGACGACCACATGGCCTGATCGAGGCAGGGCACGTGCACCCACGATGCCGACGGAGCGCGGGGCCAGCAGAAGATCGACCACGCCTGCCGTGAAGACGGCGGTGAACACGATGGTGATGAGCATCGCGAGGCCGGAGAAGACCAGATATGAGTGTGAGCCGTGGGCGAGCGCAGGACCGACGGCGGCTACGGTTCGCGCCGCTACGAAGAACGCCTCCACGGGTGGCCGGTGGTGGCGGGTCACCAGCCAGGCCCAGTCCGACAAGAGCACGGCGAGCAGACCGGTCAAGCCCATCAGCATGATCCTCGAACTGCCGTCGTGGGGTCGCAGCTGCCCTCGGGCCTTCCCCAGCCAGGCGCGGTACCTCAAGGAGCGCGGTGGCCGGTATGGCTGGAGGCGTACGGTTTCCCCGTCCCAGCGGGCGCCGGCGGGACCCGAGGGTGTCTGGGTGAGTGCGAGCAGGTCTGGCTGAAGGCAGGCCGCGAGGAGGACCGGCGCGGCGACATCTGCCGGCGAGGTGACCTGGCAGTTCGGGACCACGCGCACGAGTTGTTCGGCGACGGTCCGGTCGAAGATCGTCACCACGAGTGTGACATTGGGGCGGATGTGCTCCACCGCGAGCGCGTAGCGGAGAGACTCGACGTCCTCGTCGAGCAGGATCGCGACCCCTGCCACCTGCTGGTCCAGAGCCTGCCGCAGATCCTCGTCCGTGGGTTGGGCGAAGTGGCGCACGCGGTGTCCGGCCGATTGCAGGGAGCCGCAGACCTTGCGCGCCACGTCACTGCCGATCACGACGAAGTATTGCTCCGGTGTTCCGCTCTCGCAGAGCGGAACACCGACCGCGTCGTGTGTGTGCTGCGCGGCGGTGGTGCGGGAATGTTCAGAGGCCGAAGGTGCAGTCGTCAGATCAGAAGGGATCGCAGTCGAGGCAGCGGTGGGTTCGGCAACCGCCGCAGCGGGACGTCGACCGCCCATAGTGGCACTTGGGACACTCGAACCAGGGCACCGGCCGCCGCTGGCGCTGTCGGGGACGTCGCTCAGGGCTTGCCCCTCATAGCTACCGGCGTCAACATCGGCTGCGGCTGTTTGGCAGTCTCGGTCTTCGGTGTCCGGCTCCTCCACAGAGCGCCCGGGCCTGTCGTTGATGTGGCTCGTGATCGGTTGGTGGGTGGGAGTGCCAGCGCGGGGTCCGGCTCTGCCTGCCACAGTCATGGCCCTACTCTCAATCGATCGCTTGTGCACGCCCTCGGCTCGGATCGAGCTGGCGGGAACCATGACCTGGGCACGCATTCACCCGTGCAGGAGCAGCCGTGGGAGGGCGGGCGGAGAAGCCCATGGGCGGGCGGGGGCCGCGGGCAGTCCACCCGGTAGGGCAGAGAGGTTGAACGGCCACTCATCCTGCCGATATGACGGTCGCCCAGCCCACCGGACCACGCGCGGCAGGGTAGCCAGGGCAGCCCTGGACCACTGGTTGGACCGGTCGCTGTCGGGCCGCTGCGTGGCAGAGAGCGCCGGGGGTCACCCGGTGCGAGGAACCGCACGTGCCCACAAGGTAGGAGCGAGTTCTCCACGGCACCATGGACAGATGCCACACCGTTCAGCCCCCCTGGTCAGACAGATGCTCAATGGCCGTGACGGGTTCTGGGTCCTCGCGACGAAGTGGACCTCACTCCTGGCCGCCCGGGTGCCTGTGCCTTCGGTTCCGCCCGCCGATCCGCACCCTCCTTCACCTGAGGAGTGGGCCTTTCCTGACGACGAACAGGACCCTAGATAAGCCCCACCGTCCCAGTTCAAAGGCACTCTTCGCTTATTTGATCAGCATCGGACACTCACACGCGCGAAAGCGCGAGGTTCCAGGCGCCTGCTGGGCGTGCCGATCGCTGCCGGCCAGGACATTTTGCTGTCACTCCGCTCGCGAGGCCAGCGCCACAGAGGAGGGGGCGAGTCGAACGAAGCAGCCGTCATACCGATCAGCAACACCCAACTCGGTGCTCCGGCCTGCGCCAGCCTCGCCTGCTCCGATTCCTCTCCGCTATCGACAAAACCTCCCGCAGCAGGCATCCCGTTAGTTACGGTCTGTACTTGCAGATAGCACCCGATGTTCGGTGCTCCGACAGGTATCCACTGCCAGTCAGCAGTACCCGATACGCAAGACCGATGCAGGGAACAGCAGATGACCGACTCCGAGTCCCGCAGCGCCGTATTCGGCCGTACCTCCGCACCCGCGACCAGTCGGCAGTCACCGGCAGATCTCCTCACCAGTGGCGACGTCGAAGAGGAGGTGGGGAAGGTAGCAGGTACCGAGGACTCCACGCCGTTGAAGTTCCACGTGGCTCTTTCCCCGGATGCGTATCTCCAGCTCGACGATGTGGTCAGTACCCGCCGGGAGGTCCCCGGGCGCGGCACGGTCGTCACCTCCGGCGTGGTGACCGAGGTGGTCGCCCGCCACGAGGGGGCCGCGTTCGGCTCGGACGTGTTCCTCATCGCCGACGGAATCCTGCCGGCGACCGTGCAGGAGATCGCCGAAGTGAGCACCACCCGTGTCGACCCCGAGTGCTACGTCCCGCCCCGCCCCGGCGAGATCGCCATCCGGGCCGCAGGCATGGCCCGGGATGCCGCGCTGTACTTCGACCGGATGGACGCGCGTGTTCCCGCCGGCATCGGCCGCGACGGTGAACCGATCTATCTCAACCTCGAGTTCCTTGACGGCACCCGCGGCGCCCACGTATCGATCTCGGGTATCTCAGGGGTGGCAACCAAGACCAGCTTCGCGCTGTTCTTGCTGCACGCGCTGTTCACCTCGGGCGCCCTGGGCGCTCGCGCGGTCAACGCCAAAGCCTTGATCTTCTCGGTCAAGGGCGAGGACCTATTGTTCGTCGACCAGCCCAACACCCGCCTCGACGGGGAGCTGAGCGCCGCGTACGCCCAACTCGGCCTGCCCGCCCGCCCCTTCGCCTCGGCCGGCTTCTACGCCCCGCCCCTGCCTGGTGACACCACCGGCCGCCCCCACGTCACCGGCAGGACCAGCGGCGTCACCGCTTTCTGGTGGACCCTGGCCGAGTTCTGCGAACGCGAGCTGCTCCCGTACGTGTTCGCCGACGTCGAAGACGAGAAGAACCAGTACACGATCGTCGTGCACCAGGTCACCAGCCGACTGCGCCGCGAGGCCCAGGCCGCCGGGAACGACGGCGCGGTCGCCGTCGACGGAACCATCCTCCGTACCTGGGCGGAGATGATCGACTTCATCTCCGACAGGGTCACCGACGATGTCACCCGCCCGGACTGGGCGGGCCCGGCCATCGGCCTGGGCACGGTGAACGCGTTCGTGCGACGGTTGCGGTCGTCCCAGAGGCCGCTGGGGCCTTTGCTGCGCGGCGACCTGAGCACGGTCACCGACCGCCTGGTTGCGCACTCCATCGACACCTCGCAGCAACAGGTCACCGTGGTGGACCTGCACAACCTGCCGGAACGGGCCCAACGGTTCGTCGTCGGTGTCGTGCTGGCTGCGGAGACCGACCGCAAGGAGCAAGCCGGCCCGGGCGGGCTGCTGTTCACCATGGTCGACGAGCTCAACAAGTACGCCCCCCGCGAGGGCTCCTCCCCGATCAAGGACGTACTGCTGGACATCGCCGAACGCGGCCGCTCACTCGGCATCATCCTCATCGGCGCCCAGCAGACCGCCTCCGAGGTGGAACGGCGCATCGTGTCGAACTCCTCGATCAAGATCGTCGGCCGGCTCGACGCCGCCGAGGCCGGCCGGCCCGAGTACGGCTTTCTGCCCGCCTCGCAGCGCCAGCGCGCCACGCTCGCCAGGCCCGGCACCATGTTCGTCTCCCAACCCGAGATCCCGGTGCCCCTGGCCGTCGAATTCCCCTTCCCCGCCTGGGCCACCCGCCTCTCCGAGGTAGCCGCCCCCACCTTCACCACCAGCACCCCCGCAGCCGGCCAGGCCACCGGCAGCGCGGCGCGACCGGACCCGTTCAGCAGGCTGCCCCAGGCCGAGAGCGATCCGTGGCCCGACGACACCGACGACGGCGCCATCGACGAGCCGCCCTACTGACGTCCGCCACCTCCCTCCTCGGTGCGCCAACGCGCCACGCTGCTCTGCCTCAGCCACCCGAAAAGGACCCACGCCGTGAAGTTCCTCCACACCTCCGACTGGCACGTCGGCAAAACCCTCAAGGGCCGCAACCGGCTCGAGGAGCAGACACGCGTCCTGCGAGAGATCACCCAGATCGCGATCGACAACGACGTCGACGCCATCCTCATAGCCGGCGACATCTACGAAAACGCCGCGCCGACCGCGGACGCCCAGAAGCTGATCGTGCGTACCCTGCTGCACCTGGCCAAGCAGAACATCGAAGTCGTCGTCATCGCCGGCAACCACGACCACGGCGCCACATTCGAGGCCTACCGGCCGCTGATGGACGTCGCCGGCATCCACGTCTACGGACAGGCCAGACCGGCCACCAAGGGCGGCGTGCACACCTTCCGCGCCAAGTCCACCAACGAGGCCGTCAACGTCGCCGTCCTGCCGTTCCTCTCCCAGCGCTACGCCGTCCGTGCCGCGGAGATCATCGCCAACACCCCGTCGCAGAACGTCGGCGCCTACGACCAACTCGTCCGCGATGTCCTCGCCAATCTGACCGGGGCGTTCACCCCGGACGCCGTCAACATCATCATGGCCCACCTGACCTGCACCGGCGGCGCCTTCGGCGGCGGTGAGCGACCCGCCCAATCGATCATGGAATACCACGTGCCCGCCGCCATCTTCCCCGTCGAGGCCCACTACGTGGCCCTGGGACACTTGCACCGCCGGCAGCAGATCCCCGCCGCCTGCCCGGTGCACTACAGCGGCTCCCCCTACGCCATCGACTTCGGCGAGCAGAACAACACCCACGTCGTCTGCCTCGTCGAGGCAACCCCCGGCACCCCCGCAGAGATCACTGACATCCCCGTCACGACCGGCCGCCGACTGCGCACCGTCGAGGGAACCGTCGCCCAGCTGACCGCCGACCCCGCAGGCTACGGCGAGGACTACCTCAGACTCGTCGTCACCCAGCCCGCCTACGCCGGCATGCGCGACGACCTGTACGAAGCCCTTCCCAACGCCCTTCAGATCCTCATCCACCCCGATCATGCGAGCACCGGCGCCACGGCAGGGATCGGCGTCGACCAGCCGGTCAAGACCCCTGCGCAGCTGTTTGCCGACTACTGCCACAGCGTCGGCGTCAGCGACGACCGGGTCACGGCTTTGTTCAACCAGCTGCACGACGACCTCACCCGCTCGACCACCCGCCCCTGAAGCCCCAGGCCTACACCCGCCCGAAGGAATCCTCAGATGCGTCCCGTTCGTCTGGAGCTCAAGGGCTTCGCCGGCTTCCGCGCCCCCACCGTGGTCGACTTCACCGACACCGACTACTTCGCCCTCGTCGGCCCCACCGGTTCAGGCAAGTCCACCATCCTCGACGCGCTGACGTTCGCCCTGTACGGCTCGGCCTACCGGTGGGGACGCAGCAACGCCATCTCCTACGCACTCGCCCCCACGAGCAACCGCTGCACGGTCTCACTCACCTTCGACGTCGGATCACAGCGCTACCAGGTCGCCCGCGAGGTCCGCCGCACCGGCCAGCAGATCCAGCAGAAGGCCGTCAGCCTGGTGCAGTTCACCGACCCCACCGCAGTCGCCGTCGAGGCAGAAGGACCACAGCCGGAAGTTCTGGCCGGGGAGATCAAAGAACTCAACCCCGCCATCGAGCAGTTGCTCGGCCTGTCCTTCGACGACTTCTGTCAGTGCGTCGTCCTGCCCCAGGGCGACTTCGCCCGGTTCCTGTCCGCCAGCGCCCGCGACCGCCAGCAAATCCTGCTCAAACTCCTCGGCGCCGCCCAATACGAAGGCATCGGCAAACGCGCCGGCGCCCAGGCAGACCAAGCAGCCAGAGAGATCGAGGTCCTCAGCGACCAGCTGAGCCGCCACGCCGACGCCACCCCCGAAGCCGAGGCCACCGCACAGGCGCGTGTCGAGGCGCTCGAACAACTGGCCGTCACCGTCGACCAACTCGTGCCCCGTGTCACCGAGGCACACACCCGCGCACACGAGGCCGACGCTCGAGCCGACAAGCTGCGCAGCGAGACCGATCTGCTGACCTCCATCCGCACCCCCGATGGCATCGAACAGCTGCAACGCCATGCCACCCAGGCACAGATAGAGGCCCGGCAAACCCGTGACGCCGCCGACGCAGCCGCTCAGACCCTCTCCGACGCCACCAAAGAGGCTCAGTCCGGCCCCCAGCGCACCGACCTGACCTTTACCCGCGACCGGTACACCGAGAAGGCAGGCCTGGTCGCGCGCCGCGACGACGTGATCGCCGATGCCCAGCGCGCCCAAGACGAGCTAGTGCAATGCGAAGACCGGCGGAAGGCAGCGGCGGACGCCGTCTCCAAGGCCCGGCGCAGTACCGAGGAAACCCGTGAGCGCCGCGATCAGGCCCGGCAGAAGCACGAACAACTGCAGCATCGCCAACAACTGCTGGCCGCCGTCCGCACCCCCGACGGCGTCACCGACCTGACCAGCCGCGCAGCAGCTCGCTCCAGCGAGGCCGAAGCCGCCGCCGGGGAGCTGGCCGAGGCCCGGGACTGGCACGAACAGGCCTCCCGCGCGCTTACCGCCGCCGGCGACGGCAGCCGGCTCACGGACGCGCACCACACACTGGACCAACTCCTCGACGTCATCGCCTTGCTCACGGACGCCACCAGCGAGCTGGACGACTGCGCCGAGGTGAACGGCCGAGCCGAAGAGGCGGTGGCCGGCGCACAAGTGCGCCTGGACGCGGCCACAGCCACGCTCGAGAAGGCCCAAGCCCTTGCCGGTGCCGCGCAGCTGCGCTCCCAGCTTCAGGTGGGCCACGCCTGCCTGGTCTGCGAGCAGAACGTCACCACCCTCCCGCCCCCGCTGTCCGACCCCGCTCTCCACGCAGCCAAGGCGGCGCGTGCCGCTGCCGCAGACGAACACCGTGACCTGCTGACCCAATACGAGGACGCCAAGGCCACGGTCGCCGACAAACAGCGGGCCATGGACAGACTGACCACGCAGCGCACCCTGCACGACAAGAGGCTGAGCACGTTGCTGCCCGACCGCCCCGCCGGCACCGAACGCGACTGCGACGCCGACCGCGCCCACCTCGACAAACTCACTACATTCCGCGACCAGTTGACTGCCGATGAGCAGCAGGCGCGTGACGCCGTACAGAAGGCCGAAACCGCGCATGAGTCCGCCGCGTCGGCGGCCGCCGCACTGCAGCGAGAACTCGACCGGGCCCGCAGCACCCTGCACTCGACACTGGGCACGGTGGCCGCTCTCGATCCGCCGGCCCTCGACACCGACGACCTGACCGCGGCCTGGACCAACCTGGAGACCTGGGCCCGCACCCAGACCGCCACCGCAGACCGCGACCTCGCAGCCGCCGCAGCCGAAACAACCGACGCCGAAAGGGCCCACGCAGACGCGACCAATGGGCTGGATGCAGCCGACTGCGCACAGGTCGACGCCCAGGCCGCCCACACCGCAGCTGTTCGGGACGCCGCAACCGCCGACCTCGAGCAGACTACCCTGACCGACCGCCTGAGCGAACTGGACGCACTCCTGGGACAGGCGCCGCCCGAAGACAAGCTGCCGACCCTCTTCGAGGAATGCACCCGCCTCGAAGAGGCCGTGAAGACAGCCACCACCGAGGCTGGCCGCACACGCGACACAGCCAAGACAGCGGCGGCCGAGCAGGAACAGTGGCAAGAGCGCACCATGAGTGCCCGATCCGCATTGACAGCCGCCCGGGACGCGGTGGCGGCACTCAACCCACCGAGCCTCGACACCGCCGACCTCGCCGCCGCCTGGGCTACCCTGACCGGCTGGGCCGACCGTGGGGTCAGCGACCGGCAGGTCGCCACCGTGCGTGCAGATTCCGACGCCCAGACCGCCCACGACGAAGCTGACCGGCTCCTGGGCCGCCTGGAGGCTCTCCTGCGCGATAACGGCCTGGATCCCCACGACCTCGGCGACGGCCCGGGGCGTGCCGCACAGGCTCCGCGAGTGGTGGCGGTCGCAGCCGAACGCGCCCGAGGCCAGGTGGAAATGATCCAACGCAGCCGCGCCGACGCCGCCTCGATACGAGACCAGATCGACACCGCCCGCACCCAGCAACAAGTGGCCGCCGAGCTGGCCCGGCTGATGCGGTCCACCAAGTTCCCCCAGTGGCTCGCCAACTCAGCCCTCGACACCCTGGTCGCTGGCGCCTCCCAGTCACTACGCCAGCTGTCAGGCGACCGCTTCGACCTCAGCCACCAAAAGGGCGAGTTCTACGTCATCGACCACTTCGATGCCGATTCCTCACGCTCGGTGCGCACCCTGTCCGGCGGCGAAACATTCCAGGCCAGCCTGGCCCTCGCACTGGCCCTCTCCGACCAGCTGGCCGGCCTGGGCGGCGCCACGAAACTGGAGTCCATCTTCCTCGACGAAGGGTTCGGCACCCTCGACGCCGAGTCGCTCCAGACCGTCGCCGACACCCTGCAAAGCCTCTCTCTGGGAGAGCGGATGGTCGGAGTGATCACCCACGTCACCGCACTCGCCGAACAGATCCCGGTCCAGTTCCACGTCCAGCGCGACACCCGCACCTCCACCGTCACCCGGCAGGGCACATGACCAGCGCAGCACATGCTTCCCGCATGCGGTTCCACGTCGACGGCTGGGACCCCACCTACGGCTCCAGCGTCGAGAACGCCGAGAACGGCATCGCCGACTCCTCCGCCAAGGTCACTCCCCACATCGAACTTGCCCCGGCCGACTGGAAGCCCGTCTCGCCCTCCCAGGTATCCGCCCCAGGCGCGGTCCTGTTCGTCGACGGCGTGCGCCGCGTCGAGGCCCGCATCTGGATCGAACAACCCCCATCCGCCGAACCAGCCACACGCCCCAGCAACGAAGCCCGGCACGCCCTGATGGCTCTGTGCGCCTCGTACGCAGCAGGCACCGTCTGCTGCTGCCCCGACCGCGGCGCACATCTGCTGACAATCGACTACCGGCGCGGCCTGTTCACCACCGCCACCAACGCCGCCGACGTGCCCACCACCGCCGGAACCTACAAAGCCCACATCACCCCCGACGACCAAGAACAGAACCTCGCCGTGCTGCTCTCGACGGCACTGCAACGCCAACTCACCGACCTCGAGGTCCTCGTCGCCACCCACGCTCGCACCGCCCTGACCGGCCACGGCGTCCCCGAAGACTCGGACCTCCTGGTCGTGGACGGCCCCCTGCGCGGCCGCACCCACCTACCGCGCGCCCTGGGATTCATCAAGTCCCACCGCACCGCCTACCTGCCACCCGACCTACACGCCATGATCGCCACCCTGGCCCCCAGCGAACGCACCCCGGTGTTCCTGATGGGCACATCCTGGGACCGCCACGCCTGGTACCTGCGCCTCCCGTGCACACCCGGCGCACCGTGGGCCGGGGTGGTACGGCTTGAATGCGCCGCCGACATCTCTGCATCCGAGGCAATCGAACTGGCAAACCTCTCCCAGGCCCTCCTGCCGCGGTACGCCAGCATCGAGTACAAAGACACCCGGGCCCCGCAGAACCTGGTGCCGGTCGCCGGACTGGAGAGAGAACTACGCCGCCACCTGGGCAATCCCATCCTGCTCAGCCGCGCCCTTCGCGTGGCGTCGGCAGGCTGAGCCGCACAAACCCGCCAGCTCCACGCCCGCAAAACCACCAGCCCGCCCACACCGCCGAGTAGCTCTCCCTGCAACGCCCCATGACCGTCTCACCAGTTCATGTCCCGGAGCGGCACCCCCCATGGCCACCACACCCCTCGAACTGCGCCCCCACCAAAAGGAAGCCGTCTCGGCTACCACCCGCGTCCTCGGCAACCACCCCCGCGCGAGCGTGATCGCCGCATGCGGCACCGGCAAGACCCTGATCGCCGCCTGCACCACCGCCCGCATCGCCCCGCGGGGGAGGGTGCTGGTGCTGCTGCCGACGCTGGATCTGCTGTCCCAGACGATTCGTTCCTGGCGTGCGGCAGGTCGCAAAGGACCGGCGGTAGCGGTGTGTTCGGCCCGGCAGGCTCTCGACCACGAACCGCTCAGTGCCGACATCCCGATGACCACTGCGCCCGGCGAACTGGCTGTGCTCGCCAGCGCAGGCGGCCCGGGTCCGGTCACGGTCTACGCCACGTACGCCTCCCTGCCCGCCGTGGTCACCGCCCACCGTGACTGCGGCCTGCCGCCCTGGGACCTGATCGTCGTCGACGAGGCCCACCGCACTGCCGGCCGCCTGGGCAAGGCCTGGGCCGCCGTCCACCACGACGACCAGGTCCCCGCCGCCCGCCGCCTGTATCTGACCGCCACCCCCCGCATCTGGGACGCGGACGCCGAACAGGACGGGGACACAGAGGCAGTGGCCTCCATGGACGACGAGAACCTCTTCGGCCCGGTCGCCTACCGCCTGACCCTCTCCGACGCCATCGACCTCGGCCTGCTCGCCGACTACCAGATCCTCGTCCCCGTCATCACCGACGAAAACCTGCGCGACTGGCTGGCCACTGGACCTGGCGCAGGCGTCGACGGACTGCGCCTGGCCGGCCACCAGGTCGCCGTCCTGCGCGCCATCCACGACCACCAACTGCGCCGCGTCCTGACCTTCCACCACCGCATCGCCGACGCCCGCGCCTTCGTCACCACCCTGCACCACACCGCCGCCACCCTCCCCGACAACCTGCGCCCCCCAGACCTGTGGGCGGACTGGATCAGCGGCAGCCACACCCCCCAGGTCCGCCGCCGCCTCCTGCTCGAATTCGCCTCCCACACCGACCCCCACACCCCAGCCGTGCTGTCGAATGCCCGCGTCCTGGGCGAGGGCATCGACGTGCCCGCCATCGACGCCGTCGTTTTCGCCGACCCCAAAAACAGCCCTGTCGACACCGTCCAGGCCGTCGGCCGCGCCCTGCGCCAGCAACCCGGCGCCGGCAAGAAAGCCACCCTCGTCGTCCCCGTCTATCTCACCCCCGGCGAAGACCCCGATGACCTCCTCGGCGCCGACGCCTACACCCCGCTCTGGCACACCATCCAGGCCCTGCGCGCCCACGACGACCGCCTCGAAGCACGCCTCGCCGACCCCCGCACGCACCGCCCCACCATGCCCCCGCACGACCCCGAAGCATGGCTGCACTTCGACCGGCCCGCCCAGGCCGAGGAGGTCGCGCTCGCACTCTCTTTGCGGGTTCTGGCCCCCAAGAGCGCCGAATGGCGCCGCGGTCTCAAAGCTGCCCGCCGCTACCACCGCGCCCACCGCCACCTCGATGTCCCCCAGACGTACGAGGACACCACCGGCTACCCCCTGGGCCGCTGGCTCACCTGGCAGCGCCACCTCCACACCGCCGGCACCCTCGACGCGGCACGTACCCAGGCCCTCGAACGCCTCGGCATCATCTGGGACCCCCGCCAGCAGGCCTTCGACCGCGGCCTCGCCCACGCCACCGCCCACGCCGCCCGCACCGGCCACCTCGCCGTTCCGGTCGAACACATCCACGACGACTTCCCCCTCGGCCGCTGGCTGGCCACCCAGCGCACCCGCGCCCACCACCTCACCGCCCAGCGCACCGCCGCCCTCACCGCCCTGGATCCGTGGTGGAACCCGCCCTGGCCGATCACCTGGCAACGCGCCTATCACGCCGCCCGCCAGCAGACGGAAAACCACACCGCTGACATGCCAGCGGGGGAGTGGCTCACCGCCCAGCGCACCCGCATCGACGACCTCCACCCCGAGCAACGCCGCCTCCTCAAGGAGCTGGGACTCGACGTGCCGGATGCGCCTGCCGTGAGCCCCCAGGACAGCCCGCTGCCGGCACGGGAGCGCGCCTTCCAGCAGCAACTGGCCGCCGCTCGGGCCTTCCGCGACAGAGAAGGCCATCTCAAGGTGCCCCAGCGGCACATCGAGGAGATCAACGGCGAGCAGGTGCGCCTGGGGCAGTGGCTGAGCAACCTGGGCCGACGCCGCTCCGGCCTCAGCCCGCAGCGCCAGGCCGCCCTGGCCGAGCTGGGCCTGTGACCGGACCGGCAACAGCCCGGCGGCCAAAGACCCAGCGCCGTTGGGATGCTCCTCAAGAAAGGACTCCCGGCACAGGACTTTGCGTCCGCCCAGCACACCGCGCTCAGTACGAGAGCGGCCGGCCCTGCCGCCGCCAGTACCCTCGATGCGGCACATCGCCCCCACCCCCCACCTCTGCCCGGCTCGGATCACTGCGGACAGGCAGGGAACCCGGCCTCGCGATCAGTTCTTTCGAGCGGCCTGGGACCGCTTCGGGTTGGCGGAACCGGCTGACGAGTTGTGGGCCGCCTTCCGCTCCCGGATGCCGGACCTGGTTCGGTGCGAGCCGCAGGTGCTCGATGGTCTGTCGCAGTTACGGGCGCCAGGCTGGCGGGTGGGTTCGTCTGCAACGGCGTGGCCGACAACCAGCTGAGTGAAGATCGAACGGTCCGGGCTGGGCGAGCGGGTGGACGCCTGCTGCGTCTCCGGCGAGCTCGGCATCCGCAAGCCGGACGTCCGGATCTTCCAACTGGCCACTGAACGGTGCGGTCTGGCCTTGGTCGACGGTGGTTGGATGATCGGCTCCCGAGCATGACATCGCGGGCGGCCGGGCCGCCGGGCTGCGGACTCTGCGAAAACCGCATTCGGGCCCGCCAGAGGCGGGGCGAAGCCCCGGAAATGGGGCGGGCGTTGGCGTGCCCGCCCCATTTCGGTCAGGCCAGGGCGGGGCCGATCTCGTATCGGCACCACTTGGTGACCCGGATCGTTGCAGGCTCCTGATCTTCGTGGATGGCCGACTCGGAGCTGCTCGCGGTGGTGCCTGAGGTGCCGGGTGCACTGGTGTATCGGGTGCGGGAATCGCTGTGTCTCAGGCATGCGTTCTCGACGATGATCGGTTGCAGCAGCAGAGCGATCGCCCGCAGCATGATGGGTAGCCGTCGGCTCCGGCTCATGGCGATGAAGTTCCTGTCGAATGACACTTGCTCGGGAACGACGAGTGTCAGGTACTTCGCCACGTCGGCCTGATATTGCACCATCCAGTCCCTGAATCCCTTGCTTACGGGGCCGGTCAGGCCCGGGCGGTGCTCGAACACCCAGCGGCAGGATCGCGGGTATTGGACGGCGATCGCCGGGTTTTCGGGCTTGGGCCCTACCAGGGTCAGGTCTCCGACCAGAAGGTTCCACAGGCGGGGCAGGTGCTCGATGCCCGAGCGGATCAGGATCCGGTCGGTGGGAGTGGCTGGCGTGCCGTCCTCGTCTCGGCGGACGTACAGCGTGTAGCGGGTGAAGATCTGCCCGCCCTGCCCGACGCGTGGCTGGCGGTCCCACACGGGGCCGCGACGCAGCAGCGCCAGGGCCAGGGCGGCCAGCATGGTGGGAGCCGTCAGCAGCAGGGCAGTGAAAGCGAAGGCGATGTCGACGGCGCGAGTGAGGTGCCCTGGACGCCTACTGCCCAGTTGCTCCGCCATGTTGCGCATCCGCTCGTGCCACCAGGGTGGGTCGGACAGCGGACATGTGGCCTTCTTCCTGTAGTGGCGTCCCTTGAGCCAGGAGTCCGCCCACAGGACCACCAGGACGACAGCGCTACCGAGGCACGCGGTCACCGCCTTGATGGAACCGGAGGCCAGCATGAAGGTAATCGAGGCGACCGTACCGAACAGCCAGAGCGACATGATGTCGCCGACGAAGTTCGCCGCCTTGCGCACCGCCGCGCTCTCGTCTCCGGTACGACGCCGTGGCGGGCCGTGGTGTGCGGCCGCGGCACGGTGTGCGTTGATCGTCTGCCTGCATGCGACTTCCAACTTCGAGGACAGAAGCCTTTTTTCGATTTCGTCACTGGGAATGAGCTGTGGCGTGATCTCGTGGAGGCGAGCTACGTAGGCGTCCACGCGGTCATCGGGTTCCAGCGGCGTCCGGGTGTTGTAGGCATCGCGCCCTGGCATCTCTCCTCCCGGTTCTTTGAGCCTCCACTCCGACTCCATTGCCATTACATTTCCCCCCTTTGGTTCCCCCTGGATGACAGTGCCAGCTCTGGGTGTTCTTTTTCCAGCGCGGCGGCCAGCTTGTTCCGTGCGTGCCGTAGATGGGAACGTACGGTCTGGGGGTCCTTGTTCAATTCACGAGCAATCGCCTGCGGTTCGTACCCGTCGATGTGCAGGGCCATGACGAGACGCTGAGCACCTTTCAGGTGCCGGTTGACGAAGGCGATGACGAAGTCCCACTCCGCGTAGTGCGATGCGAGCGTGTGGGGATCTTCGGACCTGCGTTGCTGGAAGTCCTGCTGGGCCTTGCGGACTCCGGTGTTCAACCGTGCGTCGCTGCGCAGGTAGTGGCGGAGCGCAGCCTTTTGGCACCAGGCCTTGCGATGGGTGACGCTGCGCCAGTACTGCAGGAGGTCGGTCAGCGCTTCCTGCACCGCGTCAGCCGCCTCCTCCCGGGACGCGCCCAGAAGGACGACATGCCGCATCAACGAGGCGAACTCGGCGCGGTAGAAGTCGTCGTAGACCGCCTGTTCCTCAGGACTGAGCGGTGGCCCGGCCGCTGCAGAAATGCTCGTCGGCGCCGAAGCGCCACCTGGTGAGGCACGGCGGTGCCCTCTACCCCGCCACACGATGCATCCCCATCCACGTTCTGTTCATACTCGTCAGGGGAGCGGCGCCCGCGGAACGTGCAACGTCACGGCGAGATTCTTTCAGCTGCCTGGCGGGAGTTGCGCCGGATGGAGCGTACAGGCCCTCACCGCTGATCCGCTTAGAGCCGCACCACGGCGACGGCGTACAGCCCACAGTTTGATCGCGGTCTGTGCCGCGCCGGACAGCCACCGGTTCTCATCGGAGCCTTGCCCGGCGTCACCGAGCGCTCTGGGCGGGCCGGCGGCAGCGGGCTGCTGACGTTGTGCGTGTGGGGGCAACCCCGAAGAATTTAAACGATCTTGGAAGGCTGTTGCACGCAAACGGCTCTCTGGTGCCCCTGAGGAACATGAGCACAACTTCGGCCAAGGCATCACGGCGTGACGCCGGTGTCCGGCCGGCGGCGCGCGCCGCCAAGGGTGCGCCCCCTGCGCGCTTCCGGGCGCCTGTTGCTCAAACGACACTTCTCACCAAGCGAGAAAATATGAAAGTAATAGGCCCTAAAAAGCCTTTGTCCGGTGCTCTTTTACGAATACCAGTACGCCTCGGTGAGTCGACGGCGTGCGGAGTATCGGCTCGGTCATATGAGCGAATTCCTCCCCGGACTGCAGTTCTTCGTGCACAACTGCCTCTGAGGGCAACCGCGTTCACGCTCGTTACGGGTGCGTTATAGGGTGACCCTCGCCTCTGGTTGATTGACGACCGTCGCGCCTTCGAGAGAAGGGAGGTGCAACAAGAGGATGAAAAGCTCCCCGCCTGAAGGGCCGCCTACGGGCAAGCAAGGGCCCAAAGACGGGGACCAACGCACCACGAGCGCATAGGGCTTTGCTGCTCGGCAACCGGGGCCCCGGGAGCCGACGAACCGGATCCTGCTGGAATCAGGACGGTTCTGGGTGTTGCTTGGTCCGCTTCTGTCCTGAGATCTCATGACCCCCCTCCGCATCCAGCGGATGCGGGGTTATGAGACTCGATGCGCACGCAACACTCCACGGACCTGGCTGGCGGCCGGCCCGCGAGGAGTTAATTTCCCCGGTCTGCGTACCCGCCACGCCTTCGCGCAAAGCCACATTCCCAACAAGGCCAGCTTACGAACCATGACCTATGCGCAAGTTGGCCTCTACGCACCTGTCGACTTGCTTCTAAACTGTACCCCGACGTCAAGGGGGAGCATCGTCATGACGCGCGGAGCGCACACACCATTTGACGGCCCGTCACTGCGCAGAGCACGAGCCCGTGCCAACCAGGGCCAGGGACTGAGTGCCGAGGAACTGGCCCGGCGGGTGAACGCCACCAAGGCGCAGATCCTGGCCTACGAAAACGGCCGCTACAGCCCCGATCCGCCCCGCATTGGGCAGTTGGCGAAGGCCTTGGGTGTGCCCCCGCTGGGCCTGACGGATCGCGACACGGCGCAGCATTGGACCCTGGCGGAACTGCGCAGAGCCAGCGGGCTGCGGGTCACCGACGTCGTCGACCAACTGGACGTCTCCTACGCCAACTACCGGCGCCTGGAGAACGAAGGACTGGTCACCCCGCGCAGTTATGCCCTGGTGCCGGCGGCCGCCGAGCTGTTCGGTATCTCAGTGACCGGGCTGGAGACGCACCTGGCCAACATCCCCGCGTCGCAAAAGCGGGTTGCCCAGGCGCGCCCGCTGCTGGCCGCCATGCAGGATACCTATGTGGTTCCCGGTGAGCTGGCCCTGCCGAACCCCGACGATTCGTCAGTGCAGCAACTTGCCGAGGTCTTCCGCAGGCCACCGCTCGTCCTCGCCCGCCTGTTAGGGCAGGAGGTCGCCCGCATCCGCGCGATCAAGCGCCGCTTAGCGGGCTACGAAGCGACCGCACACTTCGGCCCCTCCGCCGACGAGCAGGCCGCGGCCCACCGCGGCGCGGAGTCCGAACGGCGCCGGCTCGACCGTCTCACGGCGAATCTGCCGGGGCGGCTGGATGCGTTCTTCCGCTGCGCACTGCCCAGCGACTCCTGGCGTGCCCTGGCTCTGCTCCACCTCGTCGGCCGCTTCGGCCTGTGGCTGTCACCCACACAGCTGCAGGAGAGCGAAGAGAGTGTGTTGAGCATTTCCTCCAGCCTGCGTCGCTCGCTGCCCAGTCCACAAGGCCCGCCGGGCGTCTACCAGATCTCCGATGAGGGAGACAACCACTGCAAGGCCTACCGGCCGTGGTACGACGCCTTGTACCCCGGTGTCAGCAGACTTTTGAACGAGAGGGAGTCACAGCTGTCCGGCCACATTCCAGCTGGGGAACTGCGCGAGCACTTCGCCTCGGCCCACGCCGTGCTCTTCAGCTTCGACGGTCTGCTGTGCCGCCTGTTCGCGACGAACGTCGAAGCTGTCTCCCAAAGCCTGGTCCATGAGGCGCACTCCTTGCGGCTGGCGACGGGACCGCGCACGCCCACCGACCCGGTCGGTCTGCTCCGGGCACTGGTCCCTTCCGGCAGCACCTCTCAGATCCGCCGCCTCGACCACTTGCTGACGGCGCACGAGACCGAAGCCGCACGCCAGGTCTCCCCGTTGCCGGGCGTCCAGCAGCTGTTCCGTGTCCTGACCACGGGCAGTTGGCAGCTCGGGGTCGTGACCGACCACTCCTCGAGCGCGGTCAAGGCGTTCTTGGACAACCTGGCACCACTGGTCGACAGCCAGCGGCTCAGGGTCTTCGGCCGGCCGAGCGACCCCCGTCTGATGAAACCCAATCCCCACGGCGTTGCTCTGGCGTCCGCATCCCTGGGGTCATCGCGGGAGCACACCCTTCTGCTGGGAGAGTCCGTCGCCGACGCCCTGGCCGCACAGGCGGCAGGCGTGCGGTTCATCGGCGTGGCCGGCACCCCCGATCAGGCCACCATGCTCAAGCGGGCGGGAGCGAAGACCACGGTCCGTTCTTTGCGTGAAGTCACCGCAGTCGTCAGGTCCTTGACCACCTACCCGCCACGGCCCGCTCGCCCGGCCAGATCAAGGCGCGGCGAGCCCTGACCCTCCGCGCACCATCACGGGAAACCAGACCAGCCGGAGACAGACGTCAGGACTCAACGGCCGCCGCCGGGCCCTCTCTCCACGCGCGCAGAGCATCCTCGGCACGGGCTGTCTGCGGATGCGATGCGCCCAAAACCAGCATGCTCACCCGCAGCGTGACGGTCATCAACTCCTCCGCCTCCGCATGGTCACCCAGGTCACGCAGGACGAGAGCAGTCTTGTACTGGGTGTGCAGGGTCCGCGGATGCCTGTCTCCCAAAACCCTTCGGCGCCCCGCGAGCGCTGCCCGGTACTCCTCCAGGGCCTGCTGCTGCAGGCCCTGGTCATGCAGCACGGCCGCCAGGTTGTGCTGCGCCGTCAGCGTGCTCGGGTGCGCGGCACCGAACGCGTCCCGCCTGATGCCGAGGACCGCCTCGTACTCGGCCATCGCCTCGGGGAGCTGGCCCCGGTGGTGCAGTACGCGGGCCACCTCGTGGCGGGCCGTGAGCGTATAGGGATGGCTGGGTCCGTGCAGCCGGCCGCTCGCGGCAAACACATGGGCCAAGTGCCCGTGGGCTTCCTCCAGATGCCCCTGATCGTGCAGTACCCGGCCCAGCTCGTGGCGGGCCGTGAGGGTGTCCGTGTGTTCCTCGCCGCGCACCTGGCCATTGATCTCCCACACCGCCTGGTATCCGGCGCGGGCCAGCGCCAGGTCGCCCAGGTCATGCATGGCACTGGCCAGCAAGTGACGGCAGTCCAGCGTGGCGGGATGCTCATCGCCCTGCAGAGCCCGACGCGCCGCGAGGACCGACTCATACCGCTGCCGTGCCTGCTCGAACAGGCCCAGCGCCTGCAGATGACGCGCCGCCATCTCGGCCATATCGGCGCTCGCCAGCCGTGTCTGCGAGTCCATCTCTGCACAGCCGACGACTTGATCAGCCAGCTCCAGAGCATGCGGCGTCACCGCCTGCCAGGCCGCCCAGCGTGCGGGATCCTCCGGTGCACCAAGGTCCTCGAGCTCCAAGGCCGCCGACACGAGCCGGACGGCCGCGGCCAACGCGGCAGTGGTCCGGCTGAGGTCACGGATGAGGGGATGCAGCCGTACGGCCACCACATCGTCCGGGGCGTGGGACGACGACACCAAATCCAGCAGCCCAAGGGCCGCCAGTTCCTTCAGCATGCGCCACAACGTCGGCCCGTTGATCTGAGAGAAGCCGTCGACGGCCGAGGCAACAGCGGCGGGACGCAGCAGCAGCGCATGAGGGATAGGCGCATCGGAGAACGCAGCCAGAACCTCCAGCAGACGATCAGTTCCGGTGAAACCGCGCCGCCGCATCAGCTCGATCGACATGCGCCACGTCTCGGCGACTGCCTGCCGCGCATCCGCCGGTGCGGATCCCCCCTCCATCGCCCGCACGTACGCGGCAAAGCTGTCGGGAGTCTCCGGGCCCTTGAACGCATCCGGCATCCCCATCACCTCAGCTAGATACGACCCGGCCACATGCAATGCCAGCGGCAGTCCGCCCAGGCGCCCGGCCAACTCGCGGGCATCCGCCACCGACCCCGCCGCGTCACCCGTGTGGTCGAGCAGCACCTCGGCGGCCTCGCCAGCCTGCAGAGATTTCACCGCCAGCAGGAGCGCGCCACTGCCCCAGGACGGGTCTGCGCCGTTGCGAGTCGTAACGATGACCACCCCACTCGGGCACGCCTGGGGCCGGATCCAGCCCGTGCCCGAAGCCAGTTGTCCCGGACCATCCAGCAGGGCCGGATCGTCCACGCCGTCCAAAACCAGCAGCCACCTATCCGTCAGCAGACTCAACTGGTGCCACAGCACATCGGCTGCATCAGCCCCCCAGGCGCTGCTCTCCTGAAGGCCGGTCTGCCGCGCCACGGCACGCAGGCCAGCCAGCAAGCCTTCCTCATGCCGCGCGTCGATCCACCACACGGTTCTGCGGCATACGGGGCAGCACTCCTGCGTGCGCGCAATCGCTTCCAAGACCACGGCCGTCTTGCCGCTGCCGCCCAGACCGTGCAGGACGACCAGCCTTCCCCCGCCGCCGGTGTGGCACAGATCCACCACATGCTCCAGCAGTGCCTCACGGCCGCGCACCGGGTAGCGCGGATCCCGCTCACCCATCGGCGGGGTAAGCGTCACCAGAATCTGCCGGTCGGGAAAATGCGGACCCTTCAGCACCAGCTGACCGATCTCCATCCGGCCTGCCGCCACACCGCCCAGCTGAGCCGCCACCCAACGCGCCGTTGGACCGGCAGGATCAGGAGGCGGTGCGACTACTGCGGCCGTGAGCGGCCTTCGAAAGGGTCTGCCAGCGAGATGCCCCCCTCCACGCTCACCACACCGCCGGCCAGCGAACCGGACTCCGCGGTCACGGAGACGTCGCCGCCGACAGCCATGCCGTGATCACCGGCCGAAATACTGGTGGCATCGGCACGCCGACCAGTAATACTGATCAGTTGCGCCAATTCGTCTGCAACCGTAGGCAGTTCAGCATCCGGAAGGGAATCCAGCAGCATCTCGTACCGAGCCCGCCAAGCGGACTCCCACCGGACCAGGGCGGTGCCCGAGTCTGCTTGGTCTGACAGATCGCGGGCGGTTTCCTCCAGCCGCGCCAGTTCCGTCGTCTGCCTCTCAGTGTCACCTCGGGCAAACAGACGAGCGGTGCGGTCGCGGACTGCCACCCACGCGTCTGTGCCCACGGCCTGGACCACTGCGGTACCTCCTGCCGCAGCAAGAGCCACCAGCGACTCCGACAGCATCATCGTCCCCCGAGATGTCGTGCCGTGCCTGTTCGCCGTCTCCGGCCCGCGATAGGCCGGTTTGGTTACTCTGCCCGGTGTAAACGCGTGGCACATCTCGTCAGTTGGCTTTGGCTTATTCCTGACCGTGCATGAGCCAAAAGGCATGAGGTGCGAGGCTCCCGGCGTCAGCGGATGGTTGACCATCCTCCGTTTGCCCCTCTCCACTGTCTTGGCGGCACTGGCCAAGTGCTGATGGCACGTGGCTGTGGAGGCCGTCATCCGATGGGGGTGCGCAACACGGGCACGCTGCCGTCAGCGCTGAGCAGACCGGAGAGGACCGCTCCGGCAGCGGGTGTGCCGCTGACGAAGGTGAGTCCGCCGACGACCAGGCCGATGACAGCCGCTGCCAGGAGGACGTCTCGACGACCGGAAGGGAGAAGGAATGCAGGGCGACGACGCGGGCGGGCAGTCCGCCACCGCGCGCCCGGGACCTACAACCTTCAGGTCAGTTCGGGGCGCACAGTCTGGGCGCTCCCGTGTCCGAGGACGATCTGCGCCGGATGAACGGCTGTCACGGCCGTGGAATCAGGCGGCACCAGCGGAGTATCGACCGCAGGATGAACGACCAGAAGATCCTGGCTCTGCTGGCCCGGGACGGCTTCCAGGGACCGTGGTATGACCGGTTCGTGGACGAGCTGGCCGCTACGGTATCGCGGCGCTGCGGCGATGGATGCACTCCGGGTTCATCTTCCAGCTGGGGGCTCCCGTGGACTCCTCTGGGACGCAGCAGCACGTCTCGCCCGCTTGGCACCGCCCGTGACTGCCAGCAGTGCTCGCCAGCCCCCGCCTCTCAACGTCACCTGGCAGCAGCCTTGTTCGGTCTCCCTCCGCCTATCCGGCGTAGCCGCGTCCTGCGCCTGTGGCCATCCCAGGTCCTGAGTGGTTATGGGGCGGGCAGCACGGTGCGTTTGAGTTCCTCGAAGGCCCACACCGAATGTGTGTCCTCGAGAGGCCCCAGTCTCTGCTGCAGTTCGTCGCGGATGCGGGGGAGGTTCGCCGACCAGTAGGTGAGTTGCCCGCTGATGAGGAGATCGAGGAAGCGGAGGGGGCGCCTGCTTGCCGTGCCGCCGTCCTCGATCGCGCGCCGTCCGGCGTAGAGACGCTCGAAGCACCACAGGACGGTGAAGTAGGCGGTGCGGACGTGTGGGAGGTCGTCGGCAGCAACCGAATTGGGGGAGTGCAGCAGGGTGCCCAGGAGGTCGCGTGCCTTGGCGACTTCGCCGCTGGTGAGGTCCGCGTGGAGCAGGCGCGCCAGGTCGAAGTCCCCATGACGGCGCTGCCAGTAGAACACGGCTATCGACGTGGACAGGGACACGATGGAGATCACGAGCGTCACGGCATTCGTCACGGGGATGCTCTTCCCTTGGCGGCCACCGGCAACGCCGTCGCCAGTACCCGTCGGCTGACTCTGCGGCGTAGTGCCGCGTTCATGGCCGGGCCTCTTGCCATGGCATGGACGCCGATGAGCTGACAGACAGACCTTGGCCCCTCCGCTTGCCCGCCGTCAAACGGGCCCTGGACGGCGGCCATTTCACCGCCACGGCATGCGCTGCGTGCGTGGCTGTGGCACCGTGAAGCTGGTGCTGGCCCGCCGCTTTCCCCCGTAGCGGCGGGCCACGCCCTTTGTTCAGCACGCGAGGGTGACCTCAGCGGGCCGTTAGGGGCGCGGACGGAGAATCCCACCGAAGGCGGCCCGCTCAGCGGGCCGATCGCCAAGCCCCAGGCGCTCGGACCTCATTTTTCGTCACTTGGCGGCAGAACGCGCCGAAATGGCCGGATCAACCACCTCCCGCTCGGTCTGTAACCGGCATACAGCCGGGGTTCCTGCCCGTGCCATGCAGTCCGGAATGGTCCGACTGCCCTGGTGAAGCTGCCTTCCATGACCCGGCAGCGTGTACCCCGGCTCGCGCAGCACAGAGTCACAGCACCCAGTCCCGGGGAGGCCTGGCTGCAGGACGGCCAGGCTCGACATGTCCTGAACTGGCTGTGAAACCAGCTGAGTTGAGCCACTCGGGTTGATCGACTGTCAGTGGCGGCCGCCAGCATGACAGTGATCGCGGGGAACTTACGAGCCCTTGGGGGAGGACCACATGCCATTTGTCCGGCCGTACGTGCGCTCCGACGGAACGCCAGTGCGCGGGCACACCCGGTGGGCGCCGGGCGCGCGGCGGGAGATGACCATCTTCGCCGTCTTCGGCCTGGCCGTACTCGGCTTCGGCAACACCGCCGCGGACGGAACGGACAGCCGGCCGCCCACACCCTCGGTGACTTACCCGATCCGCTTCGACCACACCACCAACGACACCCCACAGGTGGCTGTCCCGCATCCGACGGTGTCGTACCCGATCCGCTTCGACACGCCCACGCCGCGGACGGCCGCAACCACACCGAGCGTGTCGTACCCGATCGACCTCTCTGCCCTGGGAGGTGGACGATGACCCGGCGCCCGCCCGCCAGGCGACGGACCACCCGGCGCCCCAGCCGCAGGCGCAGCCGGCAGGACGCACCGATCACCGCCCTGGCCGTGGTCGCGGTGGCTGCGATCGGCCTGGTGGTGATGGTGGTCAACTGGCTGCTCGCGCACTGGTGGCTGCTGCTTGTCGTGGCCGTCTTTGCTGTCCTGGGCGGCGTCGGGTGGTGGCAGCAGCGAACCCAGCGTGTGCAGTGGGAGCAAGCGCGGGCGCGTGCCCTGCGCTACGGGCTGGCCCAGCTGGATGCGCTCTCCCACCGGCAGTTCGAATACGCCGTCCGCGACTTGATGAACCGGGACGGCTGCACCGACGCCGTCCAGGTCGGCGGGCAGGGCGATCTGGGAGCGGACGTGAAGGCGACCGACCCGCAGGGCCGTCGCTGGGTGATCCAGTGCAAGCACCGCCGGCACGGTGAACGGGGCGCCGCTGTGGGCACCCCGGAGCTGCAGGTCCTCAACGGAACGGGGCGCCCGGTCCATAAGGCGGATGTCGTGGTGATGGTCACCAACGGCAGGATCACCCAGCCCGGACGCGTCTTTGCCCGGCAGCAGCGACTGCACCTCGTCGACCGCCAGTTGCTCGGCTCCTGGGCCGCGGGATCGCGGCCTCTGTGGGAACGGCTGCCCGCGCTTCCTCCGCCCCGCAAACCCTCCCAGCTCTCCTGAGCCAGCCGTGAGCGGCGGGCCGCACGCGCCGAGCTCGGCCCCTCACGAGGCGGTGCGAGCCGTGCCCGGGCTTCGCGTCACCGCAATGGGTGCTTGCCCCGGCCCGGCTGTGTCTTCGACGCTCGTTGTGTCGACCGCGGTAAAGGAGGCCTTGTCGTGCCGATGGAACCCGACATCCTGGATCCGCCCCAGCGTGTTGCCGCGCAGATCGCGCGCTGGGAGGAGGCCCTCGATGCCCTGCTGTCGGCCCGAGCGGGCAGGGCGAAGCTGCGGATCGCGACCTGGAATCTGCGGGCGTTCGGCGGCCTGACCAAGGACTGGACAACGCCGCAAGGCGCGTCGCCGAGGCGGAACTTCACCGATGTGCACGTGATCGCGGCAGTGGTGCGCCGGTTCGATGTGGTCGCGGTGCAGGAGATCCGCGGGGATCTGCGGGCCCTGCGTCATCTGATGAAGGTGCTGGGCGAGGACTGGGCGTTCATCCTCACCGACGTGACCAAGGGGACGGACCGCAACCCCGAGCGGCTGGCGTTCTTGTTCAACACCCGCCGGGTCAAGCCGTCGGGGCTGGCCTGCGAGCTGGTCGTTCCCCTCGCACAGGATGCGGGCGTAAGCCCGGGGGAGTTGGACCGGCAGTTCGCCCGTACCCCCTACGCGGTCAGTTTTTTCTCCCAGGGCCAGACCTTCACCCTGGTCACCCTCCACGTCCTGTTCGGCGATCAGGCCGCCGACCGGGTGCCTGAACTGCGGGCGATCGCGAAGTGGCTGGCCGGCTGGGCGGAGCAGGAGTTCGGCTGGGATCACAACCTCATCGCGCTGGGCGATTTCAACATCGACCGGGTGGGCGACCCATTGTTCGAGGCCTTCACCTCCACCGGGCTCGTCCCGGCGCCCCCGCTGGCCGGACTGCCCCGCACGATCTTCGACGACCCGGGGGCCGAGCACTTCTACGATCAGATCGCCTGGTTTACCAAGGGACAGCAGCACCGACCGGTCCTGACCCTGGAATCCGGTGCCGGCGGCCATATCGACTTCGTGCCCGAACTACAGGGCGAGGCCACCCTGACGGATTTGTCCTGGCACATCTCCGACCACTACCCGATGTGGGTGGAGTTCGCCGTCCCCGCAGGCTGAGCCTGTGCCTTGAGGTCCATCCGCTCCCAACCATGCTCACGAGTGCGCCCACGTGTCATTCAGCGCTGCGGCAGCTGCGTCGACGAAGGGCGTGATCAGCCGAATGTAGGCACGCAACGTCTCTTGGAACTCACGGCGGTTCTCCCGGCTGGCGTTCTCGGGTATGGCCGCCAGAGCAGTGGCGAGCGTGCCCGACATGATCAACAGATTCGATGCTGAGACTTGGACCGTGGAAGAGCCCTTCCAGGTCAATCGGTGTCACCGCCCGACGCAACTGCTGATGCCGGTCGCGGTGAGCGGTCAAGGCGGCTTCACACTCGGTGATCGGGAGACCGTCGACTCCCCGGAGTCCGTCAGCGACGACCTGCGCCTGCTCAATGAGGTCCAGGTAGGCGGCCCGCCGAGTCTGACGGGTACCTTCGCGGCGCTGCGCCTCACTAGTCGCACCTCCACTCGCTGTAAATCCTGGTCCGGCAGATACGCAGTGGTTCTCCCCGTGCTCCCTGCTCCGTGCCGACGGCCCCGGCGGCTGCTGCATCGAAGCGGTGCCCTCAGTTGGTCGAGATTTCCGCGACGGTGAGGGCGGGAACGTCGAGATCCGCGTTGCGGCGATGCTGTCGGGACTGGGGCAACTCCGCCTGGGTCAATGCGTGCCTGCGTGCAGCATCGGAATGGTCCGCGTCCACGATGAAGACATGGACGCCCGGGCTTCCGTGCTGGGTCTTCGTGGGGATGGTGACAGACCAGTAGGACATGGTGTGCCTCTTCTCGGTTGTTTCGGCGCTGTGGGCGTGATCAGCTGGCGAATCGGGAGAGGCCGAATGGGACCAGGGACTCGTGGCGCGTCCCGTGGACGACATCGTCGGCTACGGCTGTCGCGAGATGTGCTGCGAGGGTGACGCCGCTGTGTGTCGCGATGGCGTAGAAGGCTCTCTTTTCCGCGATCCAGTCGGCGATGGTCACGCCGTCGTTCGGCAGAACCCGGGTGCCGAGGGTGACTGTCTGCGTCGTGGCGTTTCGCAGGGAGGGGTAGAGGGCTTGAGCTCGCTCCAGCAGGGTGGCGGGGACGGCCCAGATGCGGGTGTCGTTCAGTTGCCACTGTGCGCCGGTGGAGGAATCGCTGAATGTCACGCCGCCGTTGCGCGCCGGCCTGATGGATATCCCCGGTGCGTGGATGACGTGCCTGATGCCGGAGGTGACGGGGCCTGTGGTGGCGATGAGTCCGACGGTGGGGTCGTTGCCTGCCCCGCTTCCGTCTGCGAGCCGGGTTGGGAACTCGACTCCGATCGTGGCCAGCATGTCTCGGTTACCGTTTCCGGCTGCCAGGACTGTGACGTCGGCGTCGTACTGGCGGATGCTGCCGTCGGGCGCTGTCGCCGTGACCACACCGTTGGGGTCGAGTTTCGTGACGTATTGGTAGGGGACGAATTCGGCACCGGCCTCTCGGGCCTGGTTCAGTAGGCGGGAGCACATGCTGGCGGTGTCGATCCAGCCTTCCTTCGGATACAGAGCACCCCCCTTCACGCCCGTGGCATTGAGGGACGGCTCCAGTACTTCGACCTGTGCTCGGGTCAGCATTTCGGCTTCGTAGCCGATCGATGTGAGGCGAGCGACCTTCTTCTCCAGGAGTGCGAGATCCTCCTCGACCGCCGCAAGCTGAAGGTTCCCCGTCTGATGGAACCAGTCCGCGCTGCCGAGGGACCGTGCGTCGCGGGCACGCTCGTGAGCTCGTAGGCCAAGGACGTTGAGGAGTTCGTAGTCGGCTGGCTCTTTGTCGTTGGAGTTGACCCATGCGAAGGTCGCCGAACTCGTTCCGGAAAGGGCTTCGGCGGCGTCGATGATGGTGACGCCTGCTCCGCGAAGCGTGAGCTCATACGCGAGGCTGCAGCCGATCACACCAGCCCCGACGATCAAAACGGTCGGTTTCACTTGTAGTCCCTTCGGCGGTCGTTTTTTGAACCTCGGTCTCGGTGAGACGAGGCGTACGCAGGCAGTTGGGCGTGCGGCAGCGGGCTTCACCGTCGGGGCGGGCCAGCCAGTACGGCGGCGAGTTGGTCAATGGCCCAGTCGATCTCGGCGGCTTCGATCACCAGTGGTGGGGCAAGCCGGATCGTCGAGCCGTGGGTGTCCTTTGCGAGCACCCCGCGTTCGGCCAGCGCGAGACAGATTTCCTTGCCGGTCCCGGCAGCGGGGTTGATGTCGATGCCGGCCCACAGGCCGAGGCTGCGGACCCGCACCACCCCGTGTCCGACCAGGGAACGCAGCCCTTCGCTCAGGTGAGAGCCGAGTGTTTGGGCGCGTTCCTGCCATGCTCCTGTGGTGAGCATGCGGACGACTGTCCGGCCGACGGCGCTGGCCAGCGGGTTTCCGCCGAAGGTTGACCCATGCTGGCCCGGCTGCAGCACGCCGAGGATCGTGGCATCGGCGAGCACCGCGGACACCGGCACAATTCCGCCGCCGAGGGCTTTGCCGAGCAGGTAGATGTCTGCTTCGACGCCGCTGTGCTGTATCGCCAGCGTGCGGCCGGTGCGGCCCAGACCGGACTGGATCTCGTCGGCGATCAGCAGGACATCTTCCTGGGAACAGATGTCGCGTACCGCGGGCAGGAAGCCTGGCACGGGAATGATGACGCCGGCCTCGCCCTGGACCGGCTCCAGGAGGACGGCCACGGTGTCGTCGTCCACAGCGGCGGCGACCGCCGCGGCGTCGCCGTAGGGAACGGTTCGGAAGCCCGGGGTGAAGGGGCCGAAGCCCGCGCGGGCGGCCGGATCGTCGGAGAAGCTGACAACGGTCGTGGTGCGGCCGTGGAAGTTGCCGGCCATCACGACGATGTTGGCGCGGTCCGGCCGGACCCCTTTCACCTCGTAGCCCCACTTCCGGGCCACCTTGATGCCGGTCTCGACGGCCTCCGCCCCGGTGTTCATCGGCAGTGCCATCTCCTTGCCGACAAGGTCTGCGAGATCGGCGAGGAACGGGCCCATCTGGTCGTGATGGAAGGCGCGGCTGACCAGTGTCAGGCGGTCGAGCTGGTGCCGTGCTGCCGCCACCAGTTCAGGGTTGGCGTGACCGAAGTTCACGGCCGAGTAGGCGGCGAGACAGTCCAGATAGCGGCGCCCGTCGATGTCGGTGATCCAGGCGCCGTGGGCTGATTCCGCCACTACCGGCAACGGAGCGTAGTTGTGCGCTGCCCGCCGTTCCACCAGGTCGAGGTGATCCGTCACCCCCAGGTGCGCAGCCGCGGTCACGGCCGAAATTCCAGCATCGCATTCATACTGTCTCCCTGTTCATCTGTCTATCTGTCTGACACCTAGACCCTCCTACGCAGGCGGTTGTGCGTCAAGAGGCCGGCTGCTCGCCGTAAAGGCGCCGGGGCGCGTTCGCCGCTTCTGACGAAACACAGGCGTCCCGCCGACGGTCGGTGCCGGCGCGTGGCCCGCGCTCGGGGCGCTGGCAACCTGCCGCACACGAAGGTCCGAAGGCGCGCAGGCCAGCAGGCTCCATAGGGCGGGCCGCGCGCTCGGCGGTGTGCGCGGCGACCGGGCTGGTGGATCCTGAACGGGTATTCCCCGACGTCAGGGACCTGCTGACGCATCGGCGTCTTCCAGGCCTGCCACTCCATTCGCGAGCGCGGCAGTTCCTGACCCCCTGCGGGCCGCGACCGCTGGAGGTGAACTGCATGGTGGGCCTCGCTGAACTTTCACCCCTTGACCTGTAACCAAGAGCGTAGGACAGTCTTGCTGTCGGACAAGTAGACAGGGATACAGGGAGACACCATGAAGCGTGGGCCCGTAGTACTCACCAGTGCCGTCATCACCGCAGTCGCGACCCTCGCGGCCTGCGGTTCGAGTTCCGACTCCAGCGACACCGCGTCCTCGTCAAGCGACACGAAGACCGCAGTGGCGAAGGATGCATCGATCGCCGCCAAACTGCCCGCCGAGATCAAGCGAGCAGGCGTGATCAAGGTGGCGACAGATCCGACCTACGAGCCGTTCGAGTCGATGAAGAACGGCAAGGTGGTGGGTTTCGAGCCGGACCTGGGTGCGGCCATCGGCAGTGTCCTGGGCGTACGCGTCGAGTTCGTCAACACCTCATTCGACGCGATCATCCCGTCCCTGTCCGCGCGCAAGGTCGACATGGCCATGAGCTCCATCGGCGACACCAAGGAGCGCCAGAAGATCATCGACTTGGTGACCTACTACTGGAACGGCAAGCTCGTCCTGGTCAGAAAGGGAAACCCAAAACATCTCAAATCCGAACCCGTATGTGATGCGCGCATCGGCGTGATCCGGGGCTCCCTCCAGCAGACGACCTTCTTGCCGGCCCAGAAGCCGAAGTGTGCGAAAGCCGGGAAGCCGGCGCCGACCCCCGTGGTCTTCCAGACCGGAACGCAGGCGCAGCTCGCACTGCAAAGCGGCCGGATCGACGGAGTGGTGGAGGACGCTCCGCCCCTCTTGGCGGTTGCGGCGGCGCAGCCCAATGTCTTCGAAACGGCCGGTCCGTTCTTGCGGAATCCCAATCCGGGCGGAGCGGCGTTCCCTAAAGGCAGCAAGCTCGTCGAACCGGTCCACGACGCGCTCAATGTCCTGATCAAGGATGGCACCTACACGGCGCTTCTCAAGAAGTGGAACCTCGAGAACATCGCGATCGGTGAGGCGAAGATCAACGACGCGCGGTCGTAGGCGCAAAGCCAACGGATCGACGCCGGAAGGAAATCATCGAATGGCAACGATAAGCGCGACAGATCGCCAAGCTGAGCCGGTGGTAAAGCTGCGCCATCCAGGCCGCTGGGTGACGTATGCGATCGCCGCGGTCCTAGCGGCAATGCTCATCAATACGCTCCTGACGAACGACAAGTACGGCTGGAATGTCGTGCGGCACTACATCCTGTCCGGTGACATCTTGTCCGGCCTCGGCAAGACGATCGAACTCACCGTGATCGCGATGGCCATCGGGGTCGCCCTGGGCGTTCTGCTCGCGGTGATGCGATTGTCGGAGAACCCTGCGGCGAAGGGCTTTGCGTCGCTGTATGTCTGGTTCTTCCGGGGAACCCCGGTATTCGTTCAGCTGCTGTTCTGGGGCTATGCCTCGGCACTCTATCCGCGTCTTGGACTGGGTATCCCGTTCGGTCCGGAGTTCGCCTCCGCGTCTACGAACAGCCTGATCACACCCTTCGCCGCGGCGATTCTGGGACTCGGGCTGAACGAGGGCGCCTACATGGCCGAGATCGTCCGGGCGGGAATCCTCTCTGTGGACCGGGGACAGACCGAGGCAGCACAGGCGCTCGGCATGTCGGGGCTTCGCACGCTCCGCCGTATCGTGCTGCCCCAGGCGATGCGCGTGATCATCCCCCCGACGGGCAACCAGGTGATCACCATGCTCAAGACCACATCGCTCGTCAGCGTGCTGGCCTTCCCGGAACTCCTCTACTCCGCCCAGCTCATCTACTCGACGAACTTCCAGACCATCCCGCTGCTGATCACGGCATCCCTCTGGTACCTGCTGATGACCTCGGTACTCAACGTCGGGCAGCACTTCCTTGAGCGACGCTTCAGCCGCAGCGACCGCGCCGCCACCGGCCGCGCAGCCGCTGAGTCACGTATCCGCAGTGCTCTGCAGAGGCCGGAGGGAAAGTGACCACCGTGAATGAGAACGCCAGCAAAGCGCTGCGCCAGGATCTTGCGAAGACCCCGTCCGAAACGCCGATGGTCAAGGCCCATAACGTCTGTAAGAGCTTCGGTCACGTCGAAGTCTTGAGAGGCGTCGATCTCGAAGTTCGGCGTGGTGAGGTCATGACACTGCTCGGGCCGTCAGGATCGGGAAAGTCCACGTTCTTGCGGCTGATCAACCATCTGGAGACGCTGAGCGCCGGCCGACTGTACGTAGACGGCTCTTTGGTGGGATACCACGAACGCAACGGGCGCTTGCACGAGCGCGCACCCTCCGCCGTTCAGCAGCGACGATCCGAGATCGGCATGGTGTTCCAACGCTTCAACCTTTTTGCCCACATGACGGCCTTGCAGAACGTCATGGAAGCGCCCATCGGCGTCCGCCGAGAAAGGCGTGAGGTCGTCAAGAAGCGGGCCTTGGAACTGCTCGACCGCGTCGGCCTGGCCAACAAGGCCTCCTCCTACCCCAGCGCGTTGTCGGGAGGACAGCAGCAGCGAGTGGCGATCGCCAGGGCGCTCGCCATGCAGCCCAAGCTGATGCTCTTCGACGAGCCGACCTCCGCGCTCGACCCGGAACTCGTCGGCGAGGTCCTCGACGTCATGAAAGACCTCGCCCGATCGGGGATGACCATGGTGGTGGTCACGCATGAGATCGGGTTCGCCCGTGAGGTGGCCGACCATGCCGTCTTCATCGACGAAGGCGTGGTCGTTGAGGCCGGACCCCCGGCTCAGGTCCTCACCAATCCGCAGCATGCCAGGACCAAGTCATTCCTCGGCAAGGTTCTCTGACGTGAAAAGGGGGTGCTGATCAGTGGAGGCCGTGGTCATCGGAGCAGGTGTCATAGGGCTGTCCGTGGCAACAGAACTCGGCCGCCGGGGCGTCAACGTCACGGTTGTCGAGCAGGGGACACCGGGCGCCGGGACATCCGCTGCGAGCTACGGATGGGTCAACGCGAACAACAAGGAACCCTGCGCCTACCACGAGCTCAACCACGCCGGCCTGGAAGCCCACCGCAAGCTGGCGCAGACGACAGGCGGAACCTGGCTACAAGCCGGGGGGCACCTGGAGGTGGCGACCGACCCAGCCCACCAAGAGGAGCTGGCACGGCGCCTATCGCGTCTGTGCGATCTCGGATACGAGGCGGAACTGATCACGCACGCCCAGGCGAGAGAACTGATTCCCGATCTGATCACCGGCCCGGATGCCGGCCCGATCGCCTACTTCCCGCGTGAGGCGTACTGCTTTCCCCAGCTCTACCTGGCCCATCTGCTGAGCACTGCGGCTGACCTGGGTGTGAAGGTGATCAGCGGCAACGCCGTTCAAACAATCGACGTCGCGGGCGGCCGTCCGGTGCTGGGACTGGCCGATGGGACAGTCCTCAGCTGCAACCACGTCGTCTCCTGCGTCGGGCGGTGGACCCAGTCGCTCCTGAAGCAGGCCGACGTCACGCTGCCCATGACGGAGTTCGAGCACGCCGGCGACGCCACCGTCGGCTACCTAGCCGTCACCAACCCACTCCCCGTCTCACTCGCGCGGCTGCTCACCACCTCACAGCTCAACATCCGTCCCGACGGCGGCGGAAGGCTGATGCTCCAGGCCCTCGGCCTCGACGCCACCGCAGATCCACGGGACATCCCAGCAACGGACGCTCCCGTCGCCAAAGAGCTTCTGGGCCGGCTCAACAAGGCCCTCAGCAACACCAGCGCAGCCGCCGTGGTCGAGCTGCGCGTGGGCCGGCGCGCCATACCGGCCGACGGCCTCACCGTGGCCGGCCCGCTGCCCTCCGCTCCCTGGCTCTACGTTCTCGCCACTCACAGCGGAATCACTCTCGCCCCTCTGCTGGGCGACCTCGCGGCAAAGGAGATCCACGGTGCCTCCGCCCAAAGCCTGCTCGCCCCCTTCCGGCCCGATCGGCTGCTCGGCAGGCCCGCTGATCGCGGGCCCCTGCCACCTCGAAGGCCTGGCCAGCAGTAGTCTCAACCTCGGATATTTACACGAAGGGACCGGGCTACATGACCCGCATTCAGCGTGAAACGGTTGCCGAGAAGAGCGCCGCGATACTGCGCGACCGTATCCTCAGCGGCACTCTGCTTCCCGGCTCCGCAGTCACCGAAGAAGCCATCGGGGACGAGCTCGGCGCCTCGCGAGCCACGATCCGCCAGGCCCTCAACACGCTCATGGTCGACGGACTCCTGACCCGGCACCCCACCACCCGCGTCCTCCAGGTCACGACGCTCAGCCCGGAAGACGTACACGACATCTATCGGGCACGACGATTTTTCGAACTCGGCGGCGTGGACGCTGCCGAGCACGCCTCGCCCGAGCAACTGCAGCGGATCACCGAGACAGTGAAGGATCTTGAAAAGGCAGTCGTCGACAAGGACGTGGCTGCGTTCGTGCAAGCCGATATGCGGTGCCACACCGAAATCGTGGCGCTCTTGGGCTCCGACCATCTCATCGCTGCCCACGCCCATTTGATGGCCAAGTTGCGGCTGGTCATCACGGCTTCCGAGACGCGATTTGCCAGGGGGCTTGCGGTGCACAAGGAGTTTGCCCAGCTTCTCGTCTCCGGATCGATCCAGGAAGCTCGCGACAATCTGGCGGCCCGACTGGACGAGGCCGAGGAGGACGTCGCCCACCAGGCTGAGCAACTGGCCTCTTCACGTCCGCAGCAATCGCGCTGACATTCAGAACGCGACAGCCCGACCGCTGCTCCTGACGGTTGGGGTGTGCCGTGGGGGCACTCGGGCTCGGCACACCTAGCCCTTGACTGCGCCGACGGACAGGCCGCTGACGAGGTATCGCTGCGCGAAGAGCGCGAAGCAAAGCGGTGGCAGGACGGAGAGTACGGTCGCCGCGGAGATGTCGCCCCACAGGATGCCGGTACTGGTGATGAAGTTGCCGGCTCCGACGGTGACCGGGGTCGCGTTGGAACTGCTGAGGATGACGGCGAACAGGTAGTCCGACCAGGAGAACAGGAAGACCAGGACGGAGACGGCGACCAGGGCCGGTGCGAGCAGGGGCAGGACGATGGAGAACAGCGTCCGGTAGGTGCCGGCCCCGTCGACGAACGCGGCTTCCTCGATCTCGATGGGCAGCTCGCGCAGCGCTCCGGCCAGCACCAGGATGGCCAGGGGCAGGTTGAGGAAGGCGTTGACGAGCATGAGACTGCCGACCGTGTCGTACAGGCCGAGTGAGTTGTACAGCAGGAAGAACGGGATCGCGAAGAAGATCGCGGGCATGAGTCGCAGCGAGGAGACGGCCCGCAGCAGGTGCTTCTCGCCGAAACCGAGGCGGACGATGGCGTAGGTGCCGGGCACGGCCAGGACCAGGATGATGACCACGGCACCCAGGGAGATCAGCACCGAGTTCATGAAGTACTTCGGAAAGTCGTAGGTGGTCCCGGCCAGCACGTTGCGGTAGTGGTCGAGGGTGAAGTGCAGGCCCACCGTCAGCGGGGAGCGGGAGATGTCGGCGTCGGATTTGAAGCTGGTCAGCACCGCGCTGAGCAGCGGCAGATTGATGATCAGGCCGATGAACAGGACGACGGCCGTCTTCCACCAGGGACGCCGATGTTTGCGGGCGCGCAGGGGGCGGTCGGTAGACGTTGTCGCCGGCGCATAGGGGGTGGTAGTGGTCATCGGGTTGCCTTTGTTTCCGGGGCGGCCAGGCGGCGGACGACGACCGGGACGAGGGGGAGCATGAGGATCGCCGCCAGTACCGCGGCGGCCGAGGCGGTGCCGAAGTTGCCGGTGGCGAACGCCTTGTAGATGTAGATGCTCACGGTGGTGGTCTGGTCGCCCGGTCCGCCGCCGGTCAGGATGTAGATCACATCGAAGGTGCGGAACGCGTCGATCGCCCGCAGGAAGCCGGTGATGAACAGGATGGGCAACATCAACGGGATGATCACCGAGCGGATGGTGCGGAAGTAACCCGCGCCGTCGACCGAGGCGGCTTCGTACAACTCCTGCGGCACGGTCTGCAGGCCCGAGTAGAACAGCAGGAAGGCGAACGGCGTCCACTGCAGTACGTCGAGCACCATCAGCAGCGGCACCACCGTGTCGTTGCTGAACAGCGAGATGCTGATGCCGACCTTGTCCAGCAGGGCCGGCACGATGCCGATGTCGGAGTTGAGGAGCAGCCGGAACATCACGCCCATCAGCGCGGGCGCGATCATCACTGGCATGATCAGGAAGCTCAGGAGCTTCTTGCGGCCCGGGAAGTGCTTGTTCATCAGCAGGGCCAGAAGGAAGCCCAGCACGATCTCGAACACGGTGGCCACGACGGTGAACTTCAGGGTGAAGGAGACCGCGTGCCAGAAACCGGTGTCCTTCAGCACCGCGGTGAAGTTGTCCACCCCCGCCCAGGAGGGAACCGGATCGAGCAGGCTGCGCTGCTGCAGCGACGTCTTGATGCCGTAGTAGATCGGGTAGGCCACTGCGAGCGCGAGGAAGACGAACAACGGCGCGGTGAGGACCCATCGCGCCGCCTTCGCGTTGTGCCGGATCAATTCAGTGTTCCCTTACTGGCCGGCCAGGCCGGCGAGGTCGCTGTTGGCCTTCTTCAGAGCAGAGTCGATGCTCTTCTGTCCCACCCAGGCGCCCGAGAGTTCCTGGGCGAGCATGGTGGAGATGTCGAAGGACTTCGGCAGCGCCGGCTCGGCGAACCCGTCCGTCGGCAGGTCGCGGACGACGTAGCGGTAGATGGGGTTGACCTTGCTCTGGGCGGTGAGCACCGAGGGCATGGCCGGGATGCCGCCGGACTTGGCGTAGTCGGTCATGGCGCCGGAAGTGCCGAGGTAAGTCAGCCACTTCGTGGCGGCCTTCTGATTCTTGCCGTACTTGTTGATGGCGACGGCGAGCGCGTGGACGTGTGTCTTGTGCTGGTCTCCGGGAACCGGGGCGACACCGATCTTGCCCGCCGTGGCGGGTGACTTCGCCGGGTTGTTCAGGTCCGCGTACCCGGCCGACCACTGGACGGCGAACGCCGCGTTGCCGCTGGTCAACGCCGCTTGAGTTTCGGGGAATTCGGCCTGCGAGGAGTCGGGCGAGGTCAGGCCGGCGGTGTAGATCTTGTTGTAGACCTCCATCGCGGACTTCGCAGCCTTGGACTCCAGGTCGGGCTTGCCGGAGGAGTCGAGCCAGTTGCCGCCGAAGCTCCACAACACGTCGTCCCAGATCATCGTGTTGTACACCAGGTTCTTGGCCTGCAGAGCCGTGCCGTACTTGGTCGGCGAGGCCGAGTTGTACTTCTTGCTGAAGAACGCGGCGGTGGCGATGTAGTCGTTCCAGTTCCAGTCCGCCGGCTTCTTCGGCTCCAGCGTCTGGCCGACGACCTTCTTGCTGATCTTCTCGTACGTCGCCTTCTGTGTGGGATCACTCAACAGCTTGTTGATCAGGTCCGTGCGGTAGTACATGAAGTGGTTGCTGATGTCCAGCGGCAGTGCCGCCTGAACGCCCTTGACCTGCAGGGACTTGACAGCCGAGGAGAAGTAGGCCGAGGAATCCACGTTCTTCAGCGGCGTCAGGTACGGCGCATGCTGCGCGATCAGGTAGCTGGCGGTGAAGTAGACGTCGAAGCTGCTGGACTTCGTCGCCATCAACGTGGCTTCTTTGGAGAAGGTGTCGGTCCGGCTGAGCAGCGTCAGTTCGACCTTGACGCCGTCCTTCTTACCCTGACCGGCGTTGTACGCCTTGGCCACCTTGGCCATCGCGTCGCCTTCGGGTCCCGGCCACGCCACCATCTTCACTGTGCCGGTCCCTGACCCCTGCGCTCCGGATCCGGACCCCGAACATCCGGCGACGAGGCCGAGCGCGGCGATTGAGACGCCCGCAACCCCCGTACGCAACCAGCGCATTCTGTTCATGTTGCTCCCTTGGCCTGAATTCCGGCAAATACGGCAGGGTAGGTTGGACCAAGATTACCGCAGGTCTGAACCTGCCGTTAGAGTAGGTGGCGGAATCCCGACGGTCAATGGCTTTGCTGCATCGAGAAGAATGGATGGCTGGGACGTCAAGTCCGCTGCTCGTCGACGTGGGGCTACAGGCCGGGACCCGGCTGAGGATCGAATCGGATTCGGCCGAGACGATCGGCGATGACACCGGTGGAGTGCGTCCTGGGTCCTACCTTGCTCAGGTCGTACACGAGGCGCTCTCTCGCCACCGGGTTCACGTCGGCATGCTCTGCAACGCAGGCCACCATGTCGGCGGCGTGGACGGCATCGACGTCGTACCGGGGCCGTCCGCGCAGGCGCCCGGCCTCCGCGGCAGCAGCAAGCTAGGGCACCTTCGTTGCCTCGCCGACCGGATCAGCGCGAACTACGTCTGTGGCAGGTCAGTACCGTCCTGGGCCTGACCTTCACCGCAGCGGTTCTCGTGGCAGCCGAGGTATTCCACGCCGGGTGGAACCTGCGGGGCATGCGGGACCCGAGCCCGAGTGCCGCATCGACTCCAAGACACTGTTCGACGGTGAAGTCGGCGTTCGGGGTGGTTGGGCAAAGGCGTGGACCGTGGAGGTCGTCCGCCGTTACGCCTGGCTGCCTGTTGCAGTCGAGGAGATCGCCAATTCGGCTCTGCTGCCAGTGGAAGGGTCCCTCGCAACAACGGTCCCTCAATCATGAGCGGACGGACGGGACGGGCGCCGGTAGTCGCGAGCGTGGTCGTGCAGCAAAGGGAGGCCACCAGATCACCGTCTGTCTGGTGGCCGCCCGCTCAGGGTGCCCCCTCAGTTCAGTGACTGGTGCGTGGCACGTTGAGCCTGCTCAACTGCAGGCGCTCACGCTGTGCAGGTTTGGGTCGGGTGGTCGAGGGTTTCGGCGTCCGGTGCCGGGCAGCAGTGGTCGAGGTCTATACGCGCGAGCGTGCGCCATCCCGTTGCCGTCTCGTCGATGCACAGGTCACGTGTGACAGCGGCGACGATGACCAGCCCCCGGCCGTGTTCGTCGGGATCGCCGGCCGCAGCAGTGGTCTCAGCGGCCTCACCGTGATCAACAACTGTGATTTCCAGGGTTGAGTCGGTCCGCGCGACGACGAGGGTCATCTCATCGTGCCCGTGCCTCACAGCGTTGGTGAGCAGCTCGCTGATCACCAGCTCCGCTGTGCTCTGCTCATCGATGCTCATCGCCCATCCGGCGAAGAGCACACAGGCCCGGCCTCTGAGGAGGCTGACCGATCGAGGCTTCGCGGGCGCTGTGATGCTGACGCTTCGCAGACGCCGGGCTGTGCGCGGATGTGATGGCTTCGCGCCGTCCCGGATCGTCTCGATCTCTACAGCGACGGGGACGACTTTCAGAAAGGTGGACACAACTGGCCACCTCCGTTCATCTGTGTTTCCCAACCTTCGGAAGCAGCCAGTCGTCTCGGTGTTCTGCCGCACCCGGCGGTTCGAGCGGTGACGGTGATGCGGACGGAGAGCGGGGCCGCCGCATGCTTCGGCCGTGTAGATCTTTGACGCCATCCTGTTATGTAGGTTGAACCAAGGCTATCGTAGGTCTGAACCTACCGCTAGAGTAGGTATCGGAATCCCACCGGACAGTGGTTTTGCCACATCGAGGAGAATGGAGGGCGGGGATGCCAAGTCGGCTGCTCGTCGACGTGGGACAGACCGGAACCCGGCTGAGGATTGAATCTGATGCGGCCGGGACGATCGACGATGACACCGCTGGCTTGCGCCCCGGGTCCCACCCCGAGTCCTATCTCGCTCAGGTCGCACACGAGGCTCTCTCTCGCCACCAGGTCCGTGTGGGCACTGTGGCGGCGGGCTTGAGCGGCCTGCAGGGCGCTGGCGGGGATGCGGAATCGGTGCTGGGCCGGCTGGCCGGATTCGGGGTGAGCCGTGTGGTCCTCGCCGATGACGCTGTCACGGGATACCTCGCCGCCCTGGCGCTGGCGCCCGGTGTCGTGCTGTCCGTGGGTACCGGCGTCGTCGCACTGGCCGTCACTGGCGATCAGGCCCTGGCCCGCGTCAACGGCTGGGGGCACCTTCTGGGCGACGACGGTGGCGGCTACTGGATCGGCCGGGCCGGCCTGCACGCCGCGCTGTGCGCATTCGACGGTCGTGGTCCGCGGACCCTCCTGCTTGACGCGGCCGCCGCCAGACTCGGCCCGGCGCAGGAGATCGGCGTCACCCTGCAGCTCGATCCCGACCGCGTTCGTACCATCGCGGCGTTCGCGAAAGATGTCCTGGACCTGGCCACCGGTGGAGACCGCGTCGCCACCGCGATCCGCGCCGCCGCTGCAGCGGAACTGGCCCGCAACGCCGACGCCGCGGCACGCCGCGCGGACGACGTACGAGGGGAGCAGATCCCGGTGTCCTGGTCCGGTTCACTGCTCACCGTTCAGCCAGTGCTGCGCGAAGCCCTGCAGCTCGAACTCGCCCGGCTCGACTCCCGCTACCTCCTCACGCCGCCGGGCGGCACCCAGTTGGACGGCGCACGCCTGCTGATCGACCTGCCCGCAACCCACCCGCTCTCCGCCCTGGTCCGCCGGGCCTCGTCAGACAGTGAAGGAAACGCATGAACACCGCCATCAAGGCCGTCCAGTCCGGCCTCGTGGTCTCCTGCCAGGCCGCTGAAGGCAACCCGCTGCGCGGCCCCCAGTACATGGCCGCGATGGCCCGCGCCGCGGCCGAAGGCGGTGCAGTCGGACTGCGCGCGGAGGGCCCGGACGACGTCGCCGCCGTCGCGCAGGCGACCAGGTTGCCGGTGATCGGGATCCTCAAGGCGGCGAACCAGGGCCCCGACCTCGTGTACATCACGCCCACGTACGCCGACGCTGCGCTCGTCGTGGCGGCCGGGGCGTCGATCGTCGCGACCGACGGCACTGCGCGCCCGCGCCCCGACGGGCAGGACTTGGCGACGCTGATCCGCCGCATCCACGACGAACTCGGGGTGCCGGTCATGGCCGACGTCGACAGCTTGGAGTCCGGCCAGTACGCGGAACACGCAGGCGCCGACGTCCTCGGCACGACCCTGGCCGGCTACACCGGTCCCGAAACCGCTCCGGCCGGCCCCGACCTGGAGCTGCTCGCGCAACTCGTGCACAACAGTTCGTTGCCCGTCATCGCCGAAGGCAAGTTCTGGACCCCCCAGGACGTGACGCAGGCATTCGCCCTCGGCGCGCACGCCGTGGTCGTCGGCACAGCGATCACCAATCCCCTGGCCATCACGCGCCGTTTCGTGGCAGCCGCGCCGCCCCGCGGAGCCCTGTGATCTCCGGCCGGTGCTGACCAGGTGACGGTGAGCGGGTCCATGAGCCGCAACAGTTCGGGGGACGTTTTACCGATGTCGGTGCGGCGGGAAGGCGAGGTGACCCGGTGGACGAGGGCAGACTGACGGCCGTCCGCCTCCGGCGCGCCGGCGACTGCCTACTGTCCGGCACCCGCCGGAGCATCGCTCCAGGGCTGTGACCAGCCAGCACTCATCACCGGCGTGCCCCCGTGAAATCGTCCTGGATCCGCGCTGACTGGCATACTCACCACCGGCGGCGCGCAAAAAAAGGGGAAGAGAGGCCTGGGCAACGCATGACCAAGCACCTGTACGTACGCGAACAGCTCCGCGCCCAGATCGCGACCATGCAACCCAACGACCTCTTGCCCAAAGAGCGTGAACTGGCCGAAACCTTCCAGGTCAGCCGGAACACTGTGCGACAAGCGCTGCAGTCCCTGATCGAGGACGGGCTGATCTATTCCGTACGGGGCCATGGCACGTTCGTCTCCGACCGCAGAATCTCCAAAGGCCTCGGCTTGACCTCCTTCACCGAGGACATGCGCGCGCGCAACCTCGAACCTGCCACGCGGCTCATCACCGCGACGCAACGCCCGGCGCCCGACGACATCGCCCGCACTCTCGAACTCCAGCCCGGTGAGCCCGTGTACTACTTGGAGCGGCTTCGGCTCGCTGACGGCTTCCCGATGTGCTTCGAGCGCCTTCACCTGCCGACCTCGCTGTTCCCGAAACTCCTCGACCAGAAGCTCGACGCGTCGCTGTATGAGCTGTTTGCCGCCAGATACCGCACGGTCGTTGCCACCGCCGAACAGCACATAACCGCCACAGAGCTTCAAAAGCGGCATGCGGACCTGCTCGGCGTACCCGCCAAGTCCGCTGCGATGCTCGTCAGCCGCCGCGGAATCGACAACCGCGGCCGGATCGTCGAATACGGTCAGTCGCTCTACCGCGCCGACCGATACGGCTTCGACCTCACCGTCCGCCGCTGACACCAGTGCCGCAGGCCTCCATAGCCCGAAGACATGGCCGCGGCAGCCCCGTGAGAGCAGCACCTGACACGGGGTGAGCGCAGGCGTTGATTCTCCCGGTTGCGGAGGCTGAAGCAACTCAGCGGGTCTCGGTGACCTTCGCCAGCGCGCGTGGCGCGTCCGGGTCCTGACCGCGGGCGATGGTGATCTCGTATGCCAGCATCTGCAGCGGCATGATCTCCAGGATTGGCTGTACCTCCTCGGCGATGCCCGCCGTCGGCAGCACGAAGCCCGCACAGGCCGCCTCCACCTGACGTTCGTTGCCGATGACGACCAGGTCGGCTCCGCGCCCGCGCAGCCGGTCGAGCACCGGCTGCAGCGCCTTGCCGCCGTTGCCCTCGGTGACGATGGCGATCACCGGCGAGACGTTGTCGACCATCGCGAGCGGCCCGTGCAGCAGGTCCGCGCCGGAGAAGGAGAGCGCCGGGATGTAGCTGGTCTCCATCAGTTTCAGCGCGGCCTCCTTCGCGGTCGGGTAGCCGTAGCCGCGGGAGGTGAGGACGAGGCGCTCGGCGAAGCGGTAGCGACCCGCGAGCTCCTTCACCTCGTTGTGGCGGGCGAGAATCTCCTCCGCCAGCTCGGGCAGCCCCTTGGCCGCCGAACCGTCACTGCCGCGCAGGCCCTCCACGAAGAGGTAGAGCGCAAGCAGTTGGGCCGTGTACGTCTTCGTCGCCGGCAGCGCCTTCTCCGGCCCCGCGAGCACGTCGATATGGAACTCGGAGACCTCGGCGAGCGGGGAGTCGGGGGTGTTGGTCACCGCGAGGGTGATCGCGCCGGCCGCACGGGCGGCCTCGGCGGAGGCGACCAGGTCGGGCGAGCCGCCGGACTGGCTGACGGTGATCACCAGCACGTCCGTCAGGTCCGGGCAGGCCCCGTACGCGGTGGTGGTCGACATCGACGTCAGGCCCGCGGGCTTGCCGAGCAGCACCTCGATCAGGTACTTCGCGTACAGCGCCGCGTTGTCCGAGGTGCCACGCGCGGTGAGCAGGACGAAGCGCGGGTTGCGCGCCGCGATCTGCTTGGCGATCTTGCGGATCCTCGGCGCGCCCTCCTCGATGATGCGGCGGAGCACGGCAGGTTGCTGGGCCATTTCGCCGCGCATGATCTGCCCGGGCTGATCAGCGGTACGGATCGAAGGGGCGGGGGCGTGTGGGGTCGGATTCGTGGCAGACATGTATTGCACCTTCAGGTATCGCTGAACGGCACAGACCTGTGGCTGTGAGCGCTACTTGGCGGGGCCTGCGAACGAGGCCCCGGTCGTGGCTGGGCTTTGAATTCGTAGCTGGCGCTTAGGCGGATCAGTGGTGGGCGAGTTCGGACGTGTCCTGGTGACCAGGTCGGCACCGGGACAGCCGTCCTCACGTCAGCCCACCGCGACGGCAGTACACGGCTGCCGGGCGTTTCTGAGGATCTGCAGGTCGCAGACTTGGATTCGGTTCTGGCACGTTCGCATCCGTGTTGCCCTGTCGGCACTGCTGGGCGCGTCGTGCCGAGCAGCTGCCGTGGCTGCTCCAGTTCGGTGGCGGCCGCGGGTTGCTCGGGTGATCCGTCAGCTCATGTAGTCGACGTGTTCGACTCGACCGCTGCGGATCGCCTCCTCGATGGCGGTCACGACGTGGACGGCGTTTGCCCCCTCGCGCATGCTGATGGGCACTGGAATTTCGCCACGGACGGCGCGGATGAAGGCATCGAGTTCTTCGTGGAGCGGGCCCTGCGTTTTGCCGTACATGGCTGTGGCGGCGGGCACGGGGTAGGTGAGGTTTCCGGCATGTGATCGCATGGCATGGTCGTGGACGTCGATGGACAGCTCGCCGTTGTCGGCGACCAGGCGCAGGCGGGCGTCGATGTCGGTGGGGTAGTTGTCGGGCAGACCCCAGGCGGCTTCGAGTTGGATGAGGCCGCCGTTGTCGAGACGCAGGTTGGCCGTCACCGCGACTGCCTGGGTGCCGCCGGGGATGCGTTGTTGGGTCTGCATGGCCTGGACGGCGGTGATGCGATGGCCGCTGATCCAGGTGACGGCGTCGATGTCGTGGATGCCGAGGAAGAACGTCACAGGGGTGCGGCCGTTGACTCGTTCAGCGACGCTGGTCTTGTTGTTGCGCCGGACGTAGCCGTGGACGACGTCGCCGATGCGTCCGGAGGTGACGATTTCTCGGGCGGTGAGGTATTTGCTGTCGAAACGCAGGGTGTGGCCGGGCATGACGGTGAGGCCGCTGGACTCGGCGGCGTGAACCAGCTGGTCGGCCTCGTCGGTGCTGGTGGCGATCGGTTTTTCCAGCAGCAGGTGGACACCGGCGCCGAGGATCTCCAGGGCGTCGCGGTAGTGGACGTGGTCGGGGGTGCACAGGCTTACCGCGTCGACGATGTCCGCGGCCAGGAGCTCGGTGGTGGAGCTGAAGCCGGCCAGGCCGAGTTTGTCGGCGGTGCGCTGGGTCGTTTCTGAGTCGAAGTCGGCAACGGCGGTGAGTTCGACGCCGGGCAGGTGCCGGTAGATGTCGAGGTGTTCGCGTCCGATGGCGCCGAGTCCGATAACGCCGACACGCAGCATGGTTCCTCCTTGGATGGTTACTTGACGCCGCCGAATGAGAGTCCGCGTGCCATGTGTTTTCTGACGATGATCGCGAAGGTGATGACGGGCAGGGCGCCGATGACGCCGGCCGCGGTGAGCCGTGCCCAGTTGGTGCCGAAGAAACTGAGGAACCCGGAGATGGTCACCGGCACGGTTTGGCTGTCTCCGCCGGTGAGGACCAGGGCATAGAGGAACTCGTTCCACGACTGGATGAGAGCCAACACGAAGGTGGCGAAGAGCGCACCCCATACGTTGGGGAGCACGCAGCGGAACAGGGTGCGCCATTCGCCCAGGCCGTCGATGAGGGCGGCTTCGCGGACCTCTTTGGGGAAGTTGATGAGGAAGGAGCGGAAGATCAGGACCGCCAGGAGCGTGGCGTAGAAGGTGTGGACGAGGGTGAGACCTGTGACGTTGCCGGTGAGCCCGAGGCCGAAGAACGTGCGGTAGAACGGGGTCAGGCTGAGTACCGGCGGGACGGTGGTGAGCAGCAGGACAGCGAGGGTGAGCCGCGCGGATCCGAGAGCTGTCGGTGGCCAGACCTGGGTGATGAGATAGGCGAGTGGCAGTCCCGCGATGATGCCGGCGATGCCGCTGATCACCGCGACAGCGGTGCTGGTGAGCATGGCGTGGCCCATGCCGCCGTCGACCCAGGCTGCCCGGTAACCGGCGAACTGCGGCGTGAAGATCCATACAGGCTTCGGGCTGAACGCGTCGACATCGCTCTTGAGCGAGGTGCTGACGAGCCACAGGACCGGGGCGATACACCAGGCGACGAAGAGGTAGACAATGGCGCTCTTTGCGACCCTGCCCCTGACCGAGGGTTTCATCGGCGTGCCTTTCGAATCTGCAGACCCATGAGCTTCGTCGCGCCGGGCACCAGCAGGATCAGCATGGCCAGGGACACCAGCAGGCCGATGGTGGTGGCGTAGCCGATGTCGAAGGTCTGGAAGCCGACCTGGTAGACGTAGTTGCTGATGGCCAGGGTCGACGTGCCGGGGCCGCCCTTGGTCATGGCGTTGATGATCGCGAAGGTCTTGACGCTGTCGATGACGCGGAGCATCAGCACGATCGACAGCACGGGGGCCAGCATCGGCAGAGTGACGTGGCGGGTGAGCCGCCAGCCGACTGCGCCGTCGAGTTGCGCGGCCTCGAAGGGGGAGGGGTCGAGGGACTCGAGGGCGGCCAGCACCACGATGATCACGAACGGGGTGTTCTGCCAGACCTCGGCGAGGATGACGACGGGGAGCGCGGTGGTGGGATCGGAGAGGAAGGCGTGGTCTGCGCCGAGCCCGACGGCGCCGAGCAGGTAGTTGATGAAGCCGGAGGTGGGATCGAGCATCAGTCGCCACATGAGGCCGGCGACGACGGGGGTGAGCACCATCGGGATGAGGATGAGGGCGCGCAGCAGGCCTTTGCCGGGGATGCGCTGGTTGAGCAGGATCGCGATGCTGACGCCGATGACCATCTCCAGACTCACGCCGACGATCACGTAGGTCAATGTGACGCGGAGCGAGTTGAACAGCGTGGGGTCCGAGAAGGCCCGGGTCACGTTGGCGAAGCCGATGTACTGGTCGGCGGATCCGGGGCGCAGCAGGTTCTCGTTGTGGGTAACGAGCTGTGCGCCTTGCACGACGATGATGGCCAGCAGGGGGAGGATGACCAGGGCTGCCGGCGCGAGCAGGGAGGCTCGCGCCAGCAGGGCCCGGGTGTTGCGTCTGCCGGATCGCGGCATGGTGTGGCGCCCTGGGCGACTGGGCAATGCCGAGGTGGCGGCCGGCATGGTGGGCGTCCCTTCGGTTGGGCGGGTGCACGGCGGCTGGCTGGGCTACTTGGGGAGTTGACTCAGCAGGTCCTTTTGGGCCGCGTCGAGTGCTGCTTGCGGGCTCTGTTCGCCGGCCAGCGTCTGGGAGAGAGACTGTCCGACCCGGGTGATGATGGTGTTGGCCTGCTGGCCGGAGGGAAGGTAGTCGGCGTTGCCGGTGGCCAGTTGCTTCAGGACCGCGTCCTGGAAGGGCCCGTACTTCTTCTTGTAGTCAGCGCCCTTGAGTACGTCGGTGAGGGTCACCCCGACGGCTTCGGTGGTCTTGACGGCGTTCTCCTGCACGGCCTTGCTCGTGGCCCAGGCCATGAACTTGTAGGCGGCGTCCTTGTGCTTGCTGAAGGAGCTCAGGTAGAGCGCATGCACGTTGAGGGAGTTGTCGGTATTGCCGGTGGTGGGAGGGTTGGCGATCGCGTAGGGCACCGGCACGTAGCCGACTTTGCCGGAGACGACGGAAGACGTGGGGTCCTCGTTGAACGGGCCGTTCGCCGTGGCGTCGATGGTCATCGCCGCCTTGCCCTGGGTGAAGGCGATGCGGTTCTGCTCCCAGTCGAAGTTGCCGACACCCTTTGTGCCGTACTTGGTGAGCAGGTCGTGCCAGAACTGGGTGGCCTTGACCGCCTCGGGCGAGTTGACCGCGATCTTGCCGGACGCGTCGTAGTAGTTGCCGCCGAAGGCGCGCAGGAAGCCCGACCAGGGGTAAACGCTCTGGATGCCGGGGGCGCCGCGCAGAGTGATCCCGGCGACCTTGCCGCCCGACTTCTCGGTGACGGTCTGGGCATCGCTCATCAACTCGTCCATCGTGGCCGGCGGCTTGGCGATGCCGTACTTCTTGAAGAGGTCCTTGCGGTACATCAGCCACGTGCTCTCGCCGTACACCGGCAGCCCGAAGGTGGCGGAACCCTTGGTCATCGGCTTGAGGTAGGGCGGGTAGAACTGCTGGAAGGTGTTGTACTTCGCCGCCGACTTCTCGTACGGGCTCAGGTCCTCGACGAACTTGGACTGGAAGTACCCGGTTCCGTAGACGTTGTCGGTGAAGACCACGTCGTAGGCCGAGGAGCGCTGCGAGAAGTTGAGCAGGATCTTCGACGCCTGGTCGCTGTACGGGACGGTCTCCACCTTGACCGAGATCCCGGTCTCCTTCTCGAACTGCGGCAGCAGCTTCTTGATGTTGTCGGTGTAGGAGATGTCCTCCGCGAGGACGGTGACGCTCTTGCTGCCGCCGGCCGAGGTGCTGCCGGAACATGCGGCGGAGCCGAACCCGATGCTCATCGTGGTGACGCCGACGCCGACGATGCGCACCCAGCGTCTGGGGAGGGTCGTGGAAATACCCATCCGTGGAACTCCTCTACTCTGGAGGCTCAAACCTAGGGTTTTACAGCTTCCCTAGGGTGGCCGTACGCTAGCACCGCCCAAACAGGGTCACAAGGCTCGCCGAGTAGGCCGTTCACAACGGGGTGGAGCAGGAGGCGCGCAGGTGCAGCTGGCGTTCGATACAGGGCAGACGCAATTCCGGGCTCGGGTGCGCCATGCCGGGAGCGTGCTGTTCGAAGGCGTGACAGATGGCTTTCGCTGGGACACGGGCCTCAAGCGGCAGATTTTCCGGATTGTGGAATATGTGCGGGCCCAGATGTCCGACGACAGGCTGGAGGTGGTCGCCGGTGGCAGCACCGGCCTGTACGGGCGCGCTCCGGCGCTGCCCGACCTAGGAGATCACCTCACCGCGGCTGCGGGCGTGCGCCATCTCTACCTCGCTGATGACGCGGTCACCGCACATCTGGGCGCCCTCGGCGGCAGCTCGGGCGTCCTCGCGGCGGCGGGCACCGGACTGGTCGCGTTGGCCGTGGGCTCGGCTGCACCCGTTCGTGTGTACGACGCCGGCCCCCTGCTGGGCAACAACGGCGGGGCTGGATCGGCCGCGAAGGCATCATCGCGGCGCTCAGTACATGGGACGGACGCGCCGGCGGATTCGCCGAGCTGCTTGAGAGGCCGCAGTGATGCTTCGGCCCAACCGCGGGCGTCCCGCGCCGGATCGCCGAATCCCCGGCACTGTTCTCGACTGTGGCGTCCTTTGCGAGAGAGGTTGCCGCCGCCGCCCGCACGGACGCCCCCGTCACTCGGCCGATCTGGGGCGACGCGGCAGGCCACATCGTGAAAACCATGCGCGTGGGAGCCGGCCGCACCGTCACCTGGTCTGACCGGCCAGATCGGCCGCGCCGACGACCTGTTGGAGCCGACCCTGTCCACGGCTGTGCGCGAGGGTTTTTCTCACGCGCGGGCCGTCACCGCCCTCGGCACCGCACTCAGGGGCGGACCGGTTCCCCGGCGCCCCCGAGGAGCTCCTCACGTCGGCGCTTGTCGCCGAACACCACAACGAATAGAGGCCCGCGCTATGCCGCTCATCTCCCCATCAACCAGCGGTGTCATCATTTCCTGCCAGGCGCCGCACGGCAGCCCGCTCCGCGACAGCCACGTCATGGCACAGATGGCACTGGCAGCTCAGAAGGCGGGCGCGATCGGCATACGCGCCGAGGGCGCCCCCGACATCGAGGCCATCCGGGCCATCTGCTCGATCCCCGTCATCGGCATTCGCAAGCACGACTACCGCGGCAGCCACGTCTACATCACCGCCACCCGAGCCGACGTCGACACCGTCGCGGACGCCGGCGCCGAGATCGTCGCGCTCGACGCGACACCACGGCCACGCCCAGGCGGAGAAACGCTCCAGCAGGTCATCGCGCACGCCAAACAACGAGGCATGCAAGTGATGGCCGACCTGGCCGCCTTCGAAGAAGCGGAACGCGCCGTCGAAGCGGGTGCAGACTTCCTCGGCACCACCCTCGTGCCGGAAAGCCGCGTGCGGCCAGGAGAACCCAACATCAGCATCATCCGACGGCTCGCCGACGCGGCGCTGCACTGCCCGATCATCGCCGAAGGCCGCTTCGCGACACCCGCCCACGTGACCGCCGCCCTGCAGGCCGGCGCGAGCGCCGTCGTCATAGGCCGAGCCGTCACCGACGCATACGCCCTGGCCGGAGACATGGTCCAGGCGGCACGCGAATTCCCTGGCCCCCGCCCACACTCCCACTCCGCGCGGGACCGAACGTGAGCAGAACCAGGACTATCGTGGACCCCGCCCCAAGCCGCCCCAATAAAGAGGACCATGGCCGCAAAATATGAAGCTGTGCTGCAGGACTTGTCACAGCGCATCGCCACCATGGCTCCCGGGGACCGACTCCCCAGCGAACAACAACTCGCAGAGACCTACGCAGTATCGGGGATGACCGTCCGCCGCGCGCTGCAAGTCCTCATCGAAGCCAAACGCATCGTGGGCATCCGCGGCCGGGGAACCTTCGTGGCCCAGCCGACAGTCTCCAAACGACTGACCCTGGCGTCCTTCACCGAATCCATGCGCGCCGCCGGCATGACCGCCCGCACTGAAGTCATCTCCGCCAGCCTCGCCCGAGCAAGCAAAGACGTAGCAGAGCGGCTGAACATCGACGAGAAGGAGCAGGTCGTCACGCTGACCCGCCTGCGCTTCGGCGACGAAACACCACTGTGCCTGGAATACTCCGTGCTTCGCGCCGCCAGCTTCCCAGGCATGCTCGGGCTGAACCTCGAAGGGTCCCTCTACGAACTGCTTCGCAAGCGCTACAGCGTAGAACTCTCCCGCGCCGAACTGCGACTCTCTGCGGTACTCCCGACTGCCAAAGAAGCTGAGCTCCTGACCATCGACGCCACCGTGCCCTGCATCAAGGCGCGCTCACGCAGCATGCTCGGCGACGGCACTACCGTCGAGTACACCACCTCCATCTACCGCGGCGACCGATACGAACTCATCGTGGACTCCGAAACCGAATGACCACAGCGCCAGAGCGAACGCAACCGCTGATGAGGGGGCGGGCCAGCAGGCCGGCCACGGCGACATGGACCGTCACTTCGGAGCGGGCAGGCAGAACCTCGTCTTCATGCCGTGGGTGCTGCACACGGTGTCGTCGCGCTGGCCAGCGGGGCGCCCCACCGCACGATCTGCACAATGTGCGACTTCATCCGCCACCGTAGCCGGGACGGGCGCACACAGCGTCAGACGTCCAACTCGCCTGCTCCGGGAGCGGTCATGGGCCGGTAAGGGAGTCTTTGAAGGCCGCCTCGATCGCACCGGCATTGATCAGCGCGATCCGCAGCTGTTCATGCTCGGCCGTGCCTCCGCGCTGCTGCGGGCGAAGAGCCGGGCGGCGTGTCCTTGGATCTCCGAGACCGGCGCTCGGACGTTATCGCCGCACGATGCCGGTAGCTGCCTAGGACACGCGGTGGGTGCAATGGGGCACCCGACCGGGCCACGTAGTGATCGCGTCCGCCGACGGGACACCGGTTGTGGCGGGGCTGCTGCGAGTTGTCGGGGTAGTCGCTGGTGAGGAGTCAGACCAGGTCGAGCCGCTGGGCGAGTTCGAGAGCTCGCGGGGTGGGCTGATCCGCGTGCCACCGGCTACTTCTTCTGCCCCGAACCGCCGTCGGCGTGGCTGGTTGTCCTGCAGGAGCACGCCGGCACGTGTTGATGCCCGCCCGCGAGTTCGCGGTACCGCTGGTCCTCGTCGAAATCGCCCTATCGGCGTCACGACGTGTCTTGCGTACGAGGTGCTTCCATAGGTCACCGATCACGACGCCACATCTTGGCAGCCCAATCCCCTCGGCGTCTGGGATGTCCTCACCGGCACCCCTGACGCCGACGGCAACGCCGCCGGACTCAGTCACACCCAGGCCCTCGCCCTGATCGATCTCTACCTGGACATGGCCACCGTCTGGGACGCCGATATCGAGGCTTACACGAAGCCGGGCCAGGACGAGGCCGCCGAGATCGTCGGACTGCTATTCGCCCTCGGCTACGCCGTCCGCAGATGTCGGCGCCGGTCGCGGGGGTCGGGGCCGGAGCGGCAGGGCGGGTCGTGCGGCGAAAGCGGAGTCGTGCGCCACGCTCCGCGCTTCACACCGGCCTGCAGTAGTCCGCAAGGATCAACGCCCGTGTGACCGGCGCGTGATCATTGTCCGCGACGACGGTAAGGGATACCCAGGGTGCGGAGGGTGTGCCGTCGGGTTCAAGTCCGTGCGGCCACAATTCCGAGGGAAGTCGGCTACCTGCGTCGGCGGCCTCGCGAAGGAGAGCTGACGTACCAACCTGCGCGGTAGAGCCGGCCGAGCCCCGCTCCGCGCCCGCAGCGAGGCGGCCTGATGGCCCGCCTCATATGGCCGGGAGCGTGGCGGGTGCTGGTGACATGCAAGATCGGCGCTCCGTACTCAGAGCGCCGATCTTGTGCGGTTCACGCGGCAACGTGTATCCGCTGGGTTCCTGTTCGCATGGGTGGAGCCCGCAACTCACAGGAGTGGCCGGACGATTCCGACTCGGCCGGTTTCGACGCAGAGAAGCGTCTCGCGAAGCCGCAAACGTTCGATGAAATTCCGGGCGTGACGCTGCTTCGTCTGCCGACTGCCAGATCCACGAAGCGCGTACCGCCAGGTCAGGGCCGTAATGATCGCCGGAAGGATCTGTACCGACACCCAGCTGCGACGATCGTTCGCAAGGTCTGATTGGGATAGCGCTGCATCTATCTCCCGACGGGTCGGGTCCCACGGGTGCTCCGTGATGCCTACGGCCAGATCACAGCTGCGATCGCCCTCAACAGCGATTGATGCACGATGGGCGGCGCCATGGACGCCAGCGCATCAATGATTGCGGAGGGCTGGCCTGGTGCGAGCGGGCGATGCCACGATGCAGATCCCCATCTCGGTGTCGGCAAACACCAGTTGGGTGACATACCTGGAGCCCGAAACACGCCGACGCGCCCTGAGCGCGTGCGTCGAACTCAGGAGGCAGGACATGCCCCACACATCTCGCGCGGTTGGGTGCGTCGTAAACGGCGCACCCAATAGCAGGCTCTCGACACCCGATGCTGTGGTCATCGTCGTCATCACGGTACTGGCCTGCGTGATGTCAGGCAGTGGCCTGGAAGCATCGTCGACCCTGGCGGTGCTGGGCGGTGCCAGTCTGGTCGCGGCGGGCACACTGCTTGCCCTGCGGGGCGAAGGTCAGCGGCTGGGGTCACTGATCGTGCGTGTGGCGCGCGCGATCCCGGCGCCGTAGGTGTGAACCAACCGTGGGGCGCAGGGAGAAACCGATAGCCACGTCTAACGGGGCACTGGAGAAATTGGCCTGCTGGCTGCGCGCCCGGCGCGTGGCCGGAGGATGGTCATATGCCCAACTGGCGGAACGTGCAGGATGTCATGCCACGACGCTTCAGCGCGCGGCGTCAGGACATGGCGTGCCCAGCGAGCGTGTCGTCCAGGCGTACGCACGGGCCTGCGATGCTCCGGTCGACGAGGCGATGGATCTGTGGAAGCAGGCTCGCAGAGACGAGCATTACGGGTCTGCCTCCGGTCGGCCGGCGCCGAGTCCGGTGTACGTCAACGGAATCGATAACCTCAAGACCGGCCTGCAGGAGCTTTACGCGTGGGCTGGCCGGCCTACGGTGCGCGAGATGGAGCAACGGGCCGGCGGCTTGGGAAGGCTGCCGCATAGCACGGCTCACCGCATCGTGCAGGGTCAGACGGTGCCGCGCGACGAGCACCAGCTGATCGGGTTCTTGATCGCTTGCGGGGTTAGCGAAACAGATCATCCCCGGTGGATTGATGCGTGGAGACGTGTTCTCGGGCATGCTCCACGGGAGGCGGCGCCCCATGCGGGGAGGACGGTGTTCCCAGCGCCCCCGGCGCAGGCTCGGGCATCGGGACTGCATGCTGCGCGCGAGGCGGTGCCACATGCGGGGACGGCGATGGTCGACCGTGTGCCGCGGGGCGCCGAGGTGCCGCGAGTGCCGGAGCAGAGGCGTGCCGGTTCCTCCGCGGAGCCGGAGGCCGTGCGCTTCGGTGTGCTCGGTCCGGTGCGGGCCCGGCGCGGCGAGGAGCAGATCGGCACGGGCTCCCCGCAGCAACGTGCCCTGCTTGCCGCCCTGTTGCTGCGCGAGGGCCGGATGGCGACGGCGGGTGAGCTGATCGACGCGCTGTGGGGCGAGGAGTCGCCGTCGCAGGCGCTGGCGGCGGTGCGGACGTACGCGTCCCGGCTGCGGAAGGTGCTGGGCCCCGGGGTCCTGGTGAGCGAGTCGGGCGGGTACGCGGTGCGGGGGCTGGCCGAGGGCGCCCTCGACCTGGCGGTCGCTCAGGACCTCGCCGCCGAGGCGGAGAAGGCGCGCGGCGCCGGAAACCTAGGCCACGCCCGTGAGGTGCTGGGCCGCGCGCTGGCGCTGTGGGACGGCGAGGCGCTGGCCGGTGTGCCGGGCCCGTACGCGGAGGCGCAGCGGGTCCGACTGGAGGAGTGGCGCCTCCAACTGCTGGAGTCCCGGCTGGACATGGACCTGGAGCAGGGCTGCCACGCGGAGGCGGTGTCGGAGCTGACGGCGCTGGCGGCGGCGCATCCGTTGCGGGAGCGGCTGCGTGAGCTGCTGATGCTGGCGCTGTACCGCAGTGGCCGGCAGGCGGAGGCGCTGGCGGTGTACGCGGACACGAGGCGCCTGCTGGCGGACGAGCTGGGCGTGGACCCGCGCACGGGCCTGAAGGAACTCCACCAGCGCATTCTCCAGGCCGACCCCGGCCTCGCGCAGCCGTCGACGCCGGTGGCCGAATCGGCCGCGGTCCTGGTGTGCCCGGCCCAGCTCCCGGCCACGGTCCCGGACTTCACGGGCCGTGCCGCCTTCGTCTCGGGGCTGAGCGAGGTCCTCGCCTTGACCGAGGGCCGGGTGATGGCGGTGTCGGCGCTGGCGGGCATCGGGGGTGTCGGCAAGACGAGTCTGGCGGTGCATGTGGCGCATGAGGCGCGGGCTGCTTTCCCCGACGGGCAGTTGTACGTGGACCTGCAGGGCGCGGGGGCGCGGGTGGCGGAGCCGGAGACGGTGCTGGGGTCCTTCCTGCGAGCCCTCGGCACGACGGACTCGGCGATCCCGGACTCCCTGGAGGAACGCTCAGCCCTATATCGCGCAGTGCTGGCCGGCCGACGGGTCCTGGTCCTGCTGGACAACGCCCACGACGCCGCCCAGGTTCGCCCGCTGCTGCCGGGCACGGAGGGCTGCGCGGCACTGGTGACGTCCCGGGTGCGGATGGTGGATCTCGCTGGGGCCCATCTGGTCGACCTGGATGTGATGTCCCCGGACGAGGCGCTGTCGCTCTTCACGAAGATCGTGGGTGCGGAGCGGGTGGCGTCCGAGCGGGGGGCCGCGCTGGACGTGGTGGCGGCGTGCGGTTTCCTGCCGCTGGCGATCCGCATCGCCGCGTCCCGGCTGGCGGCCCGGCGCACGTGGACGGTGTCGGTTCTCGCCGCCAAGCTGGGGGACGAGCGCCGCCGTCTGGACGAGCTCCAAGCCGGGGACCTGGCCGTGAAGGCCACCTACGAGCTTGGCTACGGCGCCCTGGAACCCGCCCAGGCACGCGCGTTCCGCCTATTGGGGCTGGCCGACGGCCCGGACATCTCGCTGGCCGCCGCCGCCGCACTGCTGGACCTTCCGGTGGACGAGACAGAGGATCTGCTGGAGTCCCTCGTCGACACCTCACTGGTGGAGTCGGCGGCGCCGGGCCGCTATCGGTACCACGACCTGGTGCGGCTCTACGCGCGCGCCTGCGCCGAGCGGGACGAGCAGCCGCCGAGCGAGCGGGATGCCGCCATGTCCCGCCTGCTGGACTTCTACCTGGCCACGGCTGCCGCGGTGTACGCGATCGAGCGGCCCGGAGATCGGCTCGTGGATGACCTGGAGTCAACCGTCTGTCCTGGGCTGAGGTTCGCTGGGGCGTCCGCAGCCCTCGACTGGTTGTACTCCGAGGCATCCTGCCTGTTGGCCTGCGTACGCCAAAACGCGGGCATGGACAGGCTTAGGCGTGCGATCGACCTGCTCTGGGCGGCCAAGGACCTCAGCGAATCTGGGGCCATCTCCCACCAATACGAAACGACTACAAGGGCCATGTGCGACGCTGCCAGGGCCAGCGGCGACGGCCGAGCCGAGGGCAGGGCACGCACGATCCTGGCCGATGTCCTCCTCGATTCCGGCCACATCGAGCAGGCGGAGAAACAGGCACAGCTCGCCGCCGAACTCGTCGCCTCCGCGCACGATGACACCGCCATCAGCTGGGTGTTGGCCAACCACCGAGGCCTCATCCGGCTGCATCAAGGCCAGCACGCGGACGCCAAAGCCTTCTTCGACCAGGCCATCAATGGGTTCCGTATGCTCGGCAACCGGCCCTTCGAAGCGACCAGCCTGGGCAACCTCGCACAAGCCCATCTCGGCCTTGGCGATACCGCCAACGCGGTCGAGATCGCGCAGCGCGGCCTCGCGGTGCACGCCGAATTCGGCCGGACGGTGCGCCTCGCCAACGGCCACTACGTCGTGGGTATCATCCTCACCAAAGCCGGTCGGTATACCGAGGCTCTAGCGCAGTTCGACGAGGCCTTGTCCGTCTTCAGGGACCACCGACAGCGGCTCTGGGAGGGAACGACGTACTTCCGGATTGCCAAAGCCCATCTAGCCGCCCGTCGACCCGCGTGGGCGGCTCAGTACGCCGAACAGGCCCTCGCACTGCGCTGCATCGGAGGCGACCCGATGCGCGCCAACGTCCTGACCCTCCTGGGGCATGCGCTCGCGGCACTTGGTCAGGCGGGCCGGGCCAAGGCATGCTGGCATGAAGCTCTCGACCTCTTCGAGCAGACAGGGAGCACAGGAGCGGCCGAACTTCGTGGGTTCATCGAACGAGGGTCAGAACCGCCTGAATGTCCCTAGTTTGCGCTCATGGCGTGGTTGACACGTCGGTCAGGTCAAGTTGATCAGTGATGCGCGCACCTACCAGCCGGATCCCCCGAGGGTCGAGGGGGCCCAACAGTCACCCGATCGGCACGGCATCCGCTACCTCAGCGGGAGCCAGCAGCCCGAGCCTGCCGAGCTGCTCGCCGACGGCCGGCGCGCCTCCAAGCACCCTAAGACCACCCAACCGGCCGGCGGCGCTCTGCACAGCTGACCATTAGGTCTGCAGGAACGCACGCGATGTATGCGCGACAATCTCGTCAAGCGGCTGGGACACTTAACCTCGGTGTCCCAGCCGCTTCGCGTGCCCGGTGGCCCTCAGCGCCGGCCGATCTGGGAGCGGCACGCGCGCACCACGAGCGGATCCACGCCGCTGGCCTGCGCCCACGCGCACACGACAGGCGGGTCGTACGAGATATGCGGACCGGTGGGCGGGCGATGACCTGAAAAGGATGTTGACGGCTGGCGTCTTGTATTTCAGGCGCGGCTCCGTCACTGATCGATCGGAGATTCCTGGCCCCGGGTGAACATGAAGGTGATCCCCGCCGTCCCGGCCAATTCGCCGCCGGAGCCGAGTAGCGACACAGTGCCTTTGGCGCTCACCTCAGCGCTGAACGTCACTTCGTTCAGCTGGAACTCGCCCGCCTTCTGCGGCAGCGAGGCGATCACATCACGCATTGTCGTCACGAACTCGCCGAGCCGGGATTGTAGTTCCTGGGCGGGAATCTCCGTGCGGGCGGCCCGCCATTCCTCCAGACGCCGGAAAGAGCGGTCGGTGCGGCCCCGGTCGGTGTCCTCCAGCCCGAGGACGCTGATCGTCCCCGCGGCGTCAGGGGTGGGCTGCGGCATGGTATTTCTCCTCGGGGGTTGGACGGACGTGCAGGCCGGGATCGGCGTACGCGACATAGGTGAGACCGAGTGGATTGCGCAGGGTGTACAGAAGGTGTCGCCGGGATTCGAGGAGTGCTCGGCCCAGGGGGATCCGGTGGATGAGGAAGCGTTCGTACAGCGCCTTGGAGAAGGTGGCGGCGACGTCGTCGGGAATCTCGGTCTCGGTGCCGATGAAGCCGCGATTGCCATGCATGAGGAAGAAGTTAGGGAACGACGGCGCTCCAGGGGCACGCATCCGCCCCGAGCCGCAGGCGTTCATCATCACCAGCGGCCGATGGAAGGTGTGCGGCTCCTGGCTCGCGCCGAGGCTGACGAGCTCCGCGCCGAGGGCGCCGAGCGTGGTGCGGGAGTAGTGGCCGGCACCGCTGAGTTCGATCTCGGATTCGAGCTCGTCGTCGGAGCGGGTGTAACAGTGGCAGGCGAAGTGCTGGACCTGGTCTGGCAGGTCACGGCGTGCGCCGTTGAGGAGGAGCCGGGGATCTAAGATCTGTTCGGCCAGGCCCGGCCCATGATCCGCACCGTCCGGGTAGGGGCCTTCGAGGTCGATGTGCGCGCCTCCGGCGTCGGCGAACCATGCCAGTTCCTCGACGGCTCCTTTGAGGTGTTCGTAATACAGATAGCGGATGGGGACGCGGCCGTTTGGGTCGGTACACAGCACGATCCCGCCGTCGACCGGGGCGGGCAGCATGGCACGGTGCACCACGCACGAGAAGCCGACGATCGTCTGGCAGGCCCTGGCGAAGTCACCCCGTGTCTCGACGAGCGGACCGGGGTGTATCCGGAAGAGCGGCAGGAACTCCAGGGGCAGGAAGCCGTCCTTGCCGCCGACGTATTCGACCAGCGGGGGCGGCAGCTCGGGGTTCATGCCGAACGGCAGAGCGTCGTTCCACCACGTCTTCAGGTCGTTCAGGAGTTTCTGCCGTGGGCCGAACAGGACAAAGAGCAGGGTGCAGCCAAGCGAGTGCAGTCTCCGGAAGACCTGGTTGAGGTCCTTGTCCTCGACAACGAACGCGGTGAGTTCGTCCTTGAGCCGGGTCAGTTCAGTTTCCAGTGCCTGCCGGGCGCTGATCAGTGCGTGACTGCCGACAAGGGTCGCCTCGAAGGGCGTGACCCCCCGGCGGCGGGCGGTGAACTCCAGATACGTCGCCTCGCTGGTCGTTAGGACGCGCACGGAGACATCCGGTGGCCGGGCCTCGTTCATACGTCGTCCGTCGTCGCACTGGGCTCGGGAGTTGAAGGTGCGGCCTCCGCCTCGATCTTGAGAGCGACGACCTGGACGAGGTGGCCCGCCTGGTAGAGCTGGAACCACACCTCGTGGCTGCCCTCCTTCTCCGGTACTTGGAACCCGAAGGTCGTTTGCTTCTCGTCTTCAACGAGGAGGTTCTGGCGCTGGGGCAGCGGCGTGAGCGTCGAACTGTCGGCCATCGCTTCGAACGACACGGTCCGGGCGTCCCTGCCGCCTTCGACACGTACCGGCTCGAAGACGAAAAAGTCCTTGCCCGGTCGGCTCCCGACGACTGAGGCGAGGTTTTGCGCACGCTCGTCACGCACGACGGAAACCACCAGATTCACGCGTCGGCCCACCGGGGCTTTGATCGTCCCGCCCTCGGCCCGTACCGGAGGCTGATCCCTGCTCTGTGCGCGCCGGTCCAGTTCGATCGCGAGGTAGCCGACGAAGTTGGTAAGAGGAGGACCCGTCACCGACTCCTCGAGCGAGGAGCGGATCACAGCCCGGACGTCCTCGTGAAACTTCTGTTGGAGATCCGTGAGATGGCCTTTGAGGTGGGCGCTGACGGGCTCGGCCGCGCTGTCAGCAATGTCCCGCGCGAGCTGGGCCAGATCGGGTCCCGCGAGCATGGCGCGCGCCGGATCCTCCCGCACCAGGAATGCGCGCTCGTCCCGGAGCGCCTGGCGCACATCGGCCCGTAGGTCGCTGCGCACCCGGTCGGCTACATCGGCGGCGAGCTGCTCAAGTCGGGTGTCCGGGAGAAGCCCAGGGTCCTCGACGAGCGAATGCGGCGGGCGGAGTCTCGGATACATGAACGGGCCGGGTTCCTCCGGACGACGACCCGGATACTGGATCGGGTCGTGGGCACCGCTCAGCGCGGAGGCCAGTCGGATCATGCCCGAGGGGTTCTCCGGGAAATCGAGGTGCAGGCGACGCGCCAGGTCATACCGGAAGACGTCGACCGCGTCCGCCTTGGCTGCGTACACCTCGACCAGTAGCCTGCGTGCCTGCGCCACCGCGACCGCCGCCACGAGCAGCGGACCCACGACGAGTAATGCCGGCGAGCCGCCCTCCAGGCGGAAGCCGCCGAGCCCGGCGAGCACGATGAGCAGCCATACGCCCGCCGTGCACACGGCGCTCGCGACAACGATCCGCCAGGCCAGCACACCTCGTTCTCTGCGCCGCACCTGTGCTTTGACCTGCTCGGGGGCGACCAGTTCGATCCGAGGCCAGATCTCCTCGATGGCGAGCCCAGTGGCAAGGGCGGTATCTCGGTTGATTGCGATCACGCCAGCGGACCGCAAGGGGTGTGCGAATGCGCGGAAGGCGGTGAACGCGCTGCGCTCTTGCGACATCAGGTCGTCGAGGCGCTCGAGGTGGCGGTTCCGGTTTTCCTCCCGCTCTCGCGGCTGCTCGCTCTGCCGCTCGCGCTCGTAGTACGGGTCGTACGCGCGGTGCTGCGAACGGGGATAGTCCGGAGGCATCGAATGCTCGCATTCGATATGTGCCAACTGTCGTACGCTGCCGACCAGTGCGACCATCCAGCGACGTGGCGGCGTAGTTCCGGTCCAAGCCAGTACTGCGCTCTGCGCCACCAGCAGGACCGCGCCGGCCCCTGCGAGGTAGCTGGCGCCCAAGAGCCGATCGTCGCCGGAACCCCGCCCGCTCCACGATTCCCCGCCCCACGCCGCCCACGCCAGACTCGCCAGGGGTACGAGAATCCCGGCGAACTGTGCTCCCAGCGAAGCCGTCCTGTTGTGACCGTCTGCGGCCGATGGCCACGACAGAGTGAAAGTGATGGATTGGCGGAGCACCAGCGCGCCGATGAGCAGCAGAACTCCCGCCGCGAAGCCCCCCACCCACCATGCGGCCGCGCTCTCGCCGCGCACTGCGGACCGGGCCACCACACCCGCCACACCGAGCACCGCGACGCACCCGAAAGCCTTCTCGTACGTGTCACTGGCCGACCGCGACTTCGAGTCGGTCAGCCAGAAGACCCCAGCTAGGGCCACCATCGCGCACCCCAGGCACCAGGCGGCCCAAAGCGGTCCCTCCACGGCGAAGCGCACGGTGAGCCAGCCGCCGCCCACCTCGGTCAGCACGAAGGCGGCACAGGTCGGAAAGCGATCGGCCGGGGTGTGGCCCGAGCCGTAGTCGTCGCTGATGGCGGCGGTGCGCCAGGTGGCGCCGAGCAACAGCGCGAGGAGTACGCCACCGGACGCCCAAGCCGTTCCGTAGACGTGGTCGCGAGCGAGTCTGGCAGTGATCAGAGTCAGTTCGGCCGCCAAGGCCGTCGCCAGCACTCCGGTGGTGTCCAACCGCAGCGTCCGATCCTCGCTCGCATCGGTGGACGTGCCGGCTCGCCCGGCGCGTGTGACGGCCAGCGCAGCGCACCATACGGCAGCTCCAGCAAGCAGCAGCCACCCGACGAGCAGCGGCAGGCCGCTCGCCGGAGCGTCGCGCACGGGAACAACCACGGCAACCACGCCGCCTACCGCGACCAGGAGCACGGCGGCCGTGGCGAAGAGGGCGCCGCCGCGCGGCGTGCCCGTAATCGCTGGCATCACACCCCCGTCGGCCATCCCCCGGCGGGAACTTCTCTTCAGGATGACCAGTTAGAGTGCCTCCCGCGACTCTCCCGGCGAAGTACCACCCGGCTGGCGCACAGTCGCGCACCGGGCGAGGGCCCGCGCGCCGCCTTCCCCGAGAGTTGCAGGCGCATCGTGCGGGTCGCACCAATCCAGCCGTGCATCATCCTGCGGGGCCCGTGCTGCCCCGCTGCCCCGATGAGCTCTGCAACCCCGCATCCATATCGCCAGCGCAGACCGTACTCGTCCCCACGTGCTGTCCGCTCTGCACGGCTTCGTCCGCCTCGACGACGAACTCCTGCCGTACGAGCAGCGGATGGACGTCCCAGGCCGCGTCAGCGTCGAGCAGCTGCGTGCGCGCGCCGCCGGGCATCGGCATACTCGTTGCCCGCGACCTGGTCGCCCTGGGCGGCCGCGCGTACGTCGACGCTGTCACCGCTGTACGGCCGGACACCGTGCGCCCCCTGGACGGATGCCGCGGCATTGGCGAGCAGCGCTCCCGCCTCACCCGCCTGGCCGGGGCCGACGACGTGCTGCACCTTGCTCGAGATCTCGCCGTCTAACAGAACTGCCCCGGGTCGACTCTGATCGAGGGCGGCCTGCGCAGTGCCCCGCCGGGGCGCAGGCTGGCTGGCTCACCCTTCGGGTACGTGCGGGCAGGTCTCTCGCTGCTGATAGCTCCCTGGTACGCCCGCGCCGGCAGCCGCCCAGAAGGACCGGGAGTCCTGGAAGTGGCCGCCCAGGGTGTGCCAGGACAGACCGGGGTGCTCGTGGCACAGCGCCTCCAGGCCCACGGTGGCCAGCCCGCACCGCTGATATTTCTCCATGGTGTAGGGCCACTCGACCCACCCGAGCCCACAGTGGGCGCAGACGGTGTAGTCGACGGCGAAGGCGACGTCGCCGGAGAGGTTCGCCGCCCGCTCCCTCCAGCCGGGCCGCTCCGAGGAGGGAGTGTCCTGCCAGGGTGCGTCCAGCCGGATGACGGTCCAGCCTTGTGGGCTGGCGGGCCCATCTGCCGCCGCTGATCGCGCGTAAGAACCGTTGCCAGGGCGTGCCCTCCGAAGCCCACGCCACGATCCGCGCTTGCGCGGCCAGCGCCCGCGCAGCGTCCCGCTCCTCAATCTGCCATGCCGACCACCCTTCCCAGACAGTCGGCTCTCTCAACTCTCGTCCGGTGGCCGGGAGTCCAGGCGCTCGGACCGGGCGCGGCGCCGCGACGCTCCTTGCGTGGTCTGCTGCGGGGCCCGGGCCGGGCAGCCTTGCGCTGCAAGCTCGCCCGGCGGGCCTGTACCGGCCGCCAGGCGCAGCAACTGCTGTTCCATTTCTGGGGGTGGGCGCGGCCCCGCCTGAACGCGGGCCGGCCGGTGCTGCGGCACGCTCTTCGGGCCTTCGCGGCGCCACCGGCTGTGGTCCACCGAGCAGGCGGACTGTCGCAGGCGAGGTGGCACAAGCACTTTCTGGGGCTGGGGCCTCTATGTGTCATCGAGCGTGTTCGGTGGCCGAGGAGGGCGATCGGTGGTCACGTGGTCGGCTGTATGCGCCGCACTGGCGATGGGGGCAGGCGCCGGGGTGGCTGCGGTGTTGCGGGCTTTCTCGTTTCAGCTCCGAGAGCGCAGCCGGCGCAAGACAATGACGGCTGTGCTGTGCAGAATGCCGCGGCAAGGCGGCAGCGTTGAGGCCACCGACGAGAACGGGATCACTTGGGTGGTGCGGTGTCGCGGGTGGGATAGGGACGGCACGGGGTGAGTGACGCCTTCGACTCCCTCTACCGCGCGCGCTACCGGGCTTTGGTAGCCAAGGCCTTTCTGGTCACGGGGGGCTGTCTTGATGTGGCGGAGGACGCGGTGCAAGAGGCCTTCATGCAGTGCTGGCACCGGATGAACGATCCCTGCGGGCTGCCTGTGGAGCACTGGGGGGGATGGTTGTCGGTCACGGTGGTCCGCGAAGCGCTGCGTCGGCGTAGCGCCGAGGTTCCCTTCGAACTCGGCCGCCACGACAGAGCAGTCAACGTCTCCGATCTGGCCATTGAGGTCGAGCTCAGGAAGGCCTACCGCAGGGTGTGCGAGGAGATGGCAGGCTTGAGGGAGCGGCCCCGCCGGGCAATGGCCTTGCGCTGTATCGCGGGGCTGAGCACCGCCGAGGTCGCTGAGGATATGGGAATTACGCAGTCGACGGTGCGGGTTCATCTTGCCGCGGCCCGCCGGGCGCTGGAGCCGTTGCGGGTGGAGCTGCAGCAGTTGGGCATCGTGGACGACGAGGAGGGAGGGCCTCGTGGCTGAGACACCTGACGACTTCACCGCCTCCGAACAGGCGGAAGGCGGCGAGCCTTCCCAGAGGCCTCGCTCCGACGTCCCATCGCCGAAACAACCGACCGACGATGAAGCAGCGCTGACGTGGGTTACACGTGCGTCCGAAACCGCCGTCGCCAAGGCACTGGACTCGGTTCTGGATGTCGAGGGCTCTCTTGCCGCACTCAAACAGAGGCTTCCGGAGCGTTCAAAATCTCAGGTGGACGCGGACGACTCCATCCCCCGCGCCCGGCCAGACGGCGGCCGCAACTGGCCCATGAACGTGGTCCAGGCACTGCTCGCTTCGCCCAAGCTCGCGGACGGGCTGACCCGGGCGCTGCTGTTCGAGCTGGTGGATGCGGAGCTGACGCGGTCGGTGGAGATGGAGGACCAGCCCACTCTGATGCGCGAGTTCCTGGCGCTGGTCCGGCACTGCGACGAGCAGCAGGGCGGGCTGACGGCGCTGGAGCACGCGGTAGTGCAGATCGAGGGGAGCAGCTGGACCTCCCATGTGGTGGGCGAACTGGTCCGGCAGCGCCTGGCAAAGACCGCGTCGGTCAACGACCGCTCGCCGGACCGCCACCAGCCCGGCGAGCGCTGGGACTTCTTCGTCTCCTACACCTCCACGAACCGCGAGTGGGCCGCCTGGATCTCGTGGCAGCTGGAGAAGGCGGGCTACGGCGTGCTGGTGCAGGAGTGGGACTTCGTCCCGGGCAGCAACTGGCACTCCGGCATGGACAAGGGCGTGACACAGTGCGAACGCACCATCGCGGTCCTCTCCCCGGCGTACCTAAGCTCGGTGTACGGCTGGCTGGAGTGGCAGGCCGTCCAGGACGGCGACCCCGCGGGGCTGACCCGCAGACTCGTACCGGTCATGGTGGAGAGGTGTAGCCCGAGCGGCCTGTTGTCCTCCCTGGTGTACATCGATCTGACGCCGCCGGAGCTGACCGACACCGACGCCCGGGACCGTCTGCTGGCAGGCATCGGCGGTGCGCGTACGGGCCGCTCCAAACCCGCCGTGGCGCCGCGCTTCCCCCCGACGGGGGAGCCGCGCTGACGGAGGCGAGCGACGAGGCCCGGACCGTAAGGTCTGATCAGCTGTGAGGGTGCGATCGCTGTAACGGGCATGGCATCGCGCCGGCTGTCGCTGCGTCGGCACGCTTGTACCGCACAGACGAGGCGCACGTCGGCGGCGGAGTCGCGGCGCGGGTCTCCTGCAGCGCCTCCCACGCGGACGCCCGGGCAGGCCGTCACCGCGAGCGGGCACCGTGGTGCGGCGGTGTTGTTCTCGCTACGGTCGCCGGATGACGTTCAACGATGAGTTCGCGGCCGACTTACGGCAGAGCGTGGCACCAGCTGGGGTGATCACCAACGCGCTGCGGTGGGACATCCTGAATGACTGGGTCCGGTACCTGAATAGCGATCAGCTTCCGGACAAGACGGCAGAAATGTCGTACCTGTGGGGCTTCATCAAGGTTGATTTCGGCTTCGATGCACTGCGGTGCCTGTGGAACAAGCACCAGAGCAGTTACGCCATGTTCGCCGAGGTCGTGTGGCTGCTGCACCGCGAGTTCAGCGAAGGCGCAGGCGCAGACCATCACCCCCTCTTCGCCAGTCTGCCGGCGATCCCTGCCGACGTCCTGTTCCGGAAGATCGCTAGTGCCTCCGCAGTGGCCTGGCGGGGGATGAGCGAAGAGCAGATGTTCGAGAGGCTGAGCAAGGTGCCGCAGGACTACGCTGCCATGCGATAAGGCCGCACCTGACGCCGCACCCTGAACGCAGAACGCCCACACCCACTCCAGGCCCCGAGGCATATCGACCGGGACAATTGTGGCCCGGAGGCTGGTCGTGGGCCGGGTGCTCGATGTCGATGCCGTGGTCCATCTGCTCCAGGAAGTAGCGGTCTTTGCCGAGGGTGTCGTGGCGGTCGGGGGGGGGGGGCCCGGGGTGGGGGTGCGCCC
>Ga0307508_10000094_pt1 | contig 104107 bp, 89 predicted proteins | sample 9_EM_MG_FD_203089 | JGI IMG/M metagenome (GOLD analysis project Ga0307508, IMG submission 203089) | Populus trichocarpa ectomycorrhiza microbial communities from riparian zone in the Pacific Northwest, United States - 9_EM | ecosystem: Host-associated > Plants > Roots > Unclassified | place... | reverse complement strand
GCGTGGCCAAGGGCCGGCGGTTACCGCCGTCGGTCTGAAGAGCGCGCTGACACGACACCATGAAACACATCATTGCATTGCTGCTCGAGAACGAGCCCGGCGCGCTGTCGCGCGTCGTCGCGTTGTTCTCGGCGCGCGGCTACAACATCGAGAGCCTGACGGTCGCGACGACTGAAGACGCCTCGCTCTCGCGCATGACCATCGTCACGGTCGGTTCCGACGAGGTCATCGAGCAGATCACCAAGCACCTGAACCGGCTGATCGAGGTCGTGAAGGTCGTCGACCTGACCGAGGGTGCGTTCACCGAACGCGAGCTGATGCTGATCAAGGTCCGCGCCGTCGGCAAAGAGCGCGAGGAAATGAAACGCATGGCCGACATCTTCCGCGGCCGCATCATCGACGTGACCGAAAAGAGCTACACCATTGAACTCACCGGCGACACCGGCAAACTCGACGCCTTCCTCGAGGCGATCGACCGGACCGCCATTCTTGAAACCGTGCGCACCGGCACCAGCGGGATCGGTCGCGGCGAGCGCATCCTGCGGGTATGACTTCCCGGGTGCACGGGCCACGGGCCCGGCGCACCCACCCCCCGAGGGGGTCGGCAATCGGCTTGGGGCGGCCCAGCGCTCGATTGCCCTCTCTCTGATCAATGTATTCAACGAAGGAGATACACATGAAGGTCTATTACGACAAAGACGCCGATCTGAGCCTGGTCAAGGGCAAGAACGTCACCATCATCGGCTACGGCTCGCAGGGCCATGCGCACGCGCAGAACCTGAACGACAGCGGCGTGAAGGTCACGGTCGGCGTGCGCAAAGGCGGTCCGTCGTGGGCCAAGGCCGAAGCGGCCGGCCTGAAGGTTGCCGATGTCGCTGACGCGGTCAAACAGGCCGACGTCGTGATGATGTTGCTGCCCGACGAGCAGATCGCCACGGTCTACAAGAACGATGTCGAGCCCAACATCAAGCAGGGCGCGTCGCTGGCGTTCGCGCACGGCTTCAACGTGCACTATGGCCAGGTCGTGCCGCGCGCCGACCTCGACGTCTGGATGGTCGCGCCCAAGGCGCCGGGTCACACGGTGCGCTCGACCTACACGCAAGGCGGCGGCGTGCCGCACCTGATCGCGGTGCATGCCGACAAGACCGGCAAGGCGCGCGACCTGGCGCTGAGCTACGCGGCAGCGAACGGCGGCGGCAAGGCCGGCGTGATCGAGACGAACTTCCGCGAAGAGACCGAGACCGACCTGTTCGGCGAGCAGGCCGTGCTGTGCGGCGGTGCGGTCGAGCTGATCAAGGCCGGCTTCGAGACGCTGACCGAAGCGGGCTACGCGCCCGAGATGGCCTACTTCGAGTGCCTGCACGAGCTCAAGCTCATCGTCGACCTGATCTATGAAGGCGGCATCGCCAACATGAACTACTCGATCTCGAACAACGCCGAGTACGGCGAGTACGTGACCGGGCCGAAGATCGTGACCGACGAGACGCGCGCCGCGATGCGCAAGGCACTGAAAGACATCCAGACCGGCGAATACGCGAAGAGCTTCATCGTCGAGAACCGCGCCGGCGCGCCGACGCTGATGTCGCGCCGTCGCCTCACCGCCGAGCACCCGATCGAGGTCGTGGGCGAGCAGCTGCGCGCGATGATGCCGTGGATCAAGAAGAACCGGTTGGTCGACCAGTCGAAGAACTGATTTCGGCGGCGCCTGTCGTATCCTCGTCGGGATGAACGAAACTCCTCTTTCGCCCGACGAAGAGCCCTTGCTCGCGTCCGAAACCCGGCCGCGACGCAAGGGCCTGTACATGCTGCCCAACGCGATCACGTTGGCGGCGCTGTTCTCCGGTTTCTACGCCATCGTGATGGCGATCAATGGGCGTTTCGAGTTGGCCTGCATCGCAGTGTTCTGCGCCGCGGTGCTCGACAGCCTCGACGGCCGTGTCGCCCGCATGACGAACTCGCAGAGTGCGTTCGGCGAGCAGATGGACAGCCTGTCCGACATGGTGAGCTTCGGGGCGGCGCCCGCGCTGATCGTCTACATCTGGGCCTTGAAGGATCTGGGCAAGGCCGGCTGGATCCCGGCCTTCGTCTACATCTCCGGCGCGGCGCTTCGGCTGGCGCGCTTCAATGTCAACATCGGCGTGGTCGACAAGCGCTTCTTCCAGGGCTTGCCGAGCCCGGCCGCTGCGGCCCTCGTGATCGGGCTGATCTGGGTCGTTGACGACGCAGGCTTCAAGGGCGTGTCGCAGATCCCGGCATTGGCCTACACCGCGTTCGCAGTGACGCTCTACGCCGGGCTCTCGATGGTGACGAATGCGCCGTTCTACAGCTTCAAGGTCGTGGGCTCACGGCGCACCGTGCCGTTCGTCGTGATCGTCGCGATCGCATTGGCGATCGCATTGGTCGCGCTCGACCCGCCGAAAGTGCTGTTTGCGATCTTCTGTGCGTACGGCTTGTCGGGATACGCGATCTACGGTTGGCGCCGGATGAAAGGCCGCCGTGCCAGCGTGATCGCCATATCGACCGAAGACCCCGACGAGCAGGGATTGCACCGCTGATCGCGCCGCCTTTGCCGTGCTACATTCCAGCCCATGACGTTTGTGCCTGCCATCACGCTGCTGCTACTCCTAGGAGAACCACGGGTTCGCTAGGTCAAACGTTCGCGCGTTTTCTTGTCCAACGGCCCGTATGCAACCTGCAGCGGGCCGTTTTGTTTTCCAGTCCGTCATTTCTGTGCTGCAGGTCGCCCCACACTGATCTGGAACCACCATGTTGAAGCAACCGCAGCAAAAGTACCGCGCCTTCGCGCCGATCAAGTTGAGCAACCGCAGCTGGCCCGACGCCATGCTGACGCAAGCCCCGATCTGGCTCAGCACCGACCTCCGCGACGGCAACCAGGCGCTGATCGAGCCGATGGACCCGCGCCGCAAGCTGCGCATGTTCGAGATGCTGGTGCAGATCGGCTTCAAGGAGATCGAGGTCGGCTTCCCGTCGGCCTCGCAGACCGAATTCGATTTTCTGCGCCTGTTGATCGAGGAAGACCGCATCCCCGACGATGTAACGATCCAGGTGCTGACCCAGGCGCGCCCCGAGCTGATCACACGCACCTTCGAGTCGCTGGTCGGCGCGAAGCGCGCGATCGTCCACATGTACAACGCGGTCGCGCCAGTGATGCGCCGCGTCGTGCTCGGCCTGGACGAAGACGGCATCGTCGAGCTCGCCACCAAGCACGCGCGGATGATTCGGGACTGCGCCGAGCGTCAGCCCGAAACGGCGTGGCGCTTCGAGTATTCGCCCGAGATGTTCTCGGGCACTGAGCTCGCGTTCAGCAAGCGCGTGGTCGATGCGGTGACCGAGGTCTGGCAGGCCACGCCGGAACGAAAATGCATCATCAACCTGCCGTCGACGGTGGAGCATTCGACGCCGAACATCTTCGCCGACATGATCGAGTGGATGCACCGCCACCTCGCGCGGCGCGACGGCATCGTGCTGTCGGTGCACCCGCACAACGACCGCGGCACCGGCACCGCAGCGGGCGAGTTCGCGTTGATGGCGGGCGCGGATCGTATCGAGGGCTGCTTGTTCGGCAACGGCGAGCGCACCGGCAATGTCGATCTGGTCAACATCGCGTTGAACCTCTACACCCAAGGCGTAGCTCCGCAACTCGACTTCTCGGACATCGACGAGGTGCGCCGCTGTGTCGAGCACTGCAACCAGCTGCCGGTGCACCCGCGCCATCCGTACGTGGGCGATCTGGTCTACACCTCGTTCTCGGGCTCGCACCAGGACGCGATCCGCAAGGCCTTCGCGGCGCGCAAAGAGGGCGATGTGTGGGACATGCCCTATCTGCCGATCGACCCGAAGGATCTGGGGCGCGGCTACGACGCGGTGATCCGCGTCAACAGCCAGTCGGGCAAGGGCGGCATCGCCTACCTGCTCGAGAGCGAATACGGGCTCGAGTTGCCGCGACGCCTGCAGATCGAGTTCAGCCAGGTCGTGCAGGCCGTGATGGACGACGAAGGCAAAGAGCTCGCCGCCGCCGACATCTGGCGCATCTTCGAGCACGAGTACGCGATCGCCGATGCGGCGCGTGTGCAGGTAGCGCACCCGTCGATTGCCGAGCAGCCAGGCGGCACCGTGCGCCTGAACGCCGATGTGACGATCGCCCATCATCCGCTGAGCATCGACGGTACCGGCACCGGCCCGATTGATGCGTTCGTCGACGGCCTCGCGCGGCGGACCGGCTCCGCGATTCGCGTGCTCGACTACCACGAGCACGCGATCGGCAGCGGGGCCGACGCACGCGCGGTGGCGTACCTGGAGCTGCGCATCGGCCAGAGCGGCGAGGGCGGGCAGACGCGCTTCGGCGTCGGCATCGACACCAACATCGTCTCGGCCTCGCTGAAGGCGATTGCCTCGGCGATGAACCGCGCGCAGGGCGTCTCGTTCCGCGCCGATCACGACCTGAGCGTCGCCTAAGATTTCACCCATTCACCAGGAGCGACACATGGCCGACAAGCTGATCATTTTCGACACCACCTTGCGCGACGGCGAACAGTCGCCCGGCGCGTCGATGACCAAGGACGAGAAGCTCCGGATCGCGCGCCAACTCGAGCGCCTGAAGGTCGACGTGATCGAGGCCGGCTTCGCGGCCTCGTCGAACGGCGACTTCGAGTGCGTGAAGGCGATCGCGCATGCGATCAAGGACAGCACGGTCTGCTCGCTGGCGCGTGCCAACGACCGCGACATCTCGCGCGCGGCCGAAGCGCTCGCTGGCGGTGCCTCGACGCGCATCCACCTGTTCCTCGCGACCAGTGCGCTGCACATGGAAAAGAAGCTGCGCATGACGCCGGATCAGGTGTTCGAGCAGGCCAAGCTGTCGACGCGTTTCGCGCGCAACCTGTCGGGTGATGTGGAGTTTTCGCCGGAGGACGGCTACCGCTCCGACCCTGACTTTCTTTGCCGCGTGCTCGAGGCCGTGATCAACGAGGGCGCGACCACGATCAACGTGCCCGACACGGTTGGCTACGCGATCCCCGAGCTCTACGGCAACTTCATCCTGAACCTGCGCCAGCGCATCCCGAACGCCGACAAGGCGGTCTGGTCGGTGCACTGCCACAACGACCTCGGCATGGCGGTGGCGAATTCGCTTGCCGGCGTGATGATCGGCGGTGCGCGCCAAGTCGAGTGCACCATCAACGGCCTGGGCGAGCGCGCCGGCAACTGCTCGCTCGAAGAAGTCGTGATGGCGGTGAAGACACGCCGCGACTACTTCGGCCTCGAGCTCGGCATCGACGCGACGCAGATCGTGCCGGCCTCGCGCCTCGTCGCGCAGACCACCGGTTTCGTCGTGCAGCCGAACAAGGCGGTGGTCGGCGCGAACGCGTTCGCGCACGCCTCGGGCATCCACCAGGACGGCGTGCTGAAGGCGCGCGATACCTACGAGATCATGCGTGCCGAAGATGTGGGCTGGGCCGCGAACAAGATCGTGCTGGGCAAGCTCTCGGGCCGCAACGCGTTCAAGCAGCGCCTGAAGGAACTCGGCATCGAGATGGAGACCGAGGCCGAGATCAACGCCGGCTTCGCGCGCTTTAAGGAGCTCGCCGACCGCAAGAGCGACATCTTCGACGAAGACATCGTCGCGCTGGTGATGGATGAGGGCAGCCACTCGGAGCCCGAGCACTACCGGCTGCTCGCGTTGTCGCAGCATTCCGAGATGGGCGAGAGGCCGCACGCCAGCGTCGCGTTCGCGGCCGGCGACGCCGAGCACCACGCCGAAAGCGACGGCAATGGGCCGGTCGACGCGAGCCTGAAGGCGATCGAATCACAGCTTCAAACTGGCGCCGAAATGCTGCTTTATTCGGTCAATGCCATCACGTCCGGCAGCACAGAATCTCAGGGCGAAGTGACGGTGCGGCTGCAACACGGTGGCCGGGTCGTCAACGGCGTGGGTGCGGACCCGGACATCGTGGTGGCGTCGGCCAAAGCGTACCTTTCCGCGTTGAACAAGTTGCACAGCAAGATAGAGCGCGTGGCGGCCCAGGGGTGAGACATTTTGCACGGCCCGACCACTCCCAAGTCCTGACTTGAGGAAGAGCGCGTAAGTTTTTGATCTTGCGCGCTTTTTTTCTTTCGAATACACTCGCACCGGCGAGCGCAAAGGGACTGCTGTGGCATTGATTGATAAATTGAAACTGGTCGGTCTGATGGGCCTGGTTGTGGCCACGACCCTCCTCCTGCCGACGGCGGCAGACGCCGCAACCCGCAAAAAGGCCCGCCCCACCGCGTCGCACGCAGTCGCGAAGTCGATACCCGGTGCGCGTGTTGCCCGGGGTGCCGTCGTGGTGCGCAACGGCCGTCGCGTCAAGCAGATCGCCACGGTGATGCGCGTCGAGCCGGCCCAGCCATCGTTCGGTCAGCTTGCCGGCTTGCACAAGACTGCCGATTCGCTCGACCTCAAGTCCAGTGTGGCGCTGGTGCTCGATTCCGACACCAACGAAGTCCTGTTCAGCAAGAACCCGCAGGCCGTGCTGCCGATCGCCTCGCTGACCAAGCTGATGACGGCGCTCGTCGTCACCGAAGCCAAGCAGCCGCTGAACGAGCAGATCACCGTCAGCGACGACGACATCGACACCGAAAAGAACAGCCGCTCGCGCCTGCGGGTCGGCACCACGCTGAGCCGCGAAGAAATGCTGCATCTGGCGCTGATGTCGTCCGAGAACCGCGCCGCGCATGCGCTGGGTCGTTCCTACCCGGGTGGCCTGGAGGCCTTCGTCGCCGCGATGAACCAAAAGGCGCTCGAGCTCGGCATGCACGACACGCACTATGTCGAGCCGACGGGCTTGTCCAGCCGCAACCAGTCGAGCGCCCGCGACCTGGCCACGCTGGTGCAGGCGGCGCAAGAGCAGCCGATGATTCGCGAGTTCTCGACCTCGCCCGAATTCGAAGTCGAGGTCGGCAATCGTCCGACGCAATTCCGCACGACGAACGCGCTGGTGCGCAGCCCGGCCTGGGACATCGTCCTGCAAAAGACCGGCTACATCACCGAAGCCGGCCGCTGCCTCGTGATGCAGGCCAAGATGGCCGGCCGCAGGCTGACCATGGTGTTCCTCGATTCGGCCGGCAAGTACTCGCGCCTCGGTGATGCCGAGCGTGTGCGCCGCTGGGTCAGCGAACTGCCGGTGCACGCGGCGCCGGCGGCGCCCGACCTGATCAAGGTCGCGTCGTAGAACGACGTTGTCAGTTCCGGTGGCCGAGCGCCGCCGAGATCTGCGCTGCGGTCTCCTGGAGCCGCTCCAGCCAGCTGTCTTCGAGCCGATCCGCCGGCGCCGAAATCGACAGCCCCGCGACCAGCTTTCCTTGGTCGTCCAAGATGCTCGCCGCCATGCAGCGCACGCCGAGTTCCAGCTCTTCGTCGTCGCGCGCGGTGCCGTACTGGTTCACGCGCGAGAGCTCGCGCTCCAACCGCGGCAGGTCGGTGATGCTGTTCTTGGTGTGGCCGGCCAGGCCGGTGCGCGTGGCGTAGGCGCGCACGCGCTGCGTGTCGTCGTGCGCGAGGAACAGCTTGCCGACGGAGGTGAGATGCAGCGGTGCCCGGCCGCCGATCGCTCGCACCACCTGCATGCCCGAACGTTCGCTGTAGGTGCGCTCGATGTAGACGATCTCGTCGCCCTGGCGCATCGACAGGTTCACCGGCTGGTGCGTGAGCTTGTGCAGTTCGCGCATCGGGCCGAGGGCGGCTTCGCGCACGTCGATGCGCGCTTTCACGAGGTTGCCGAGCTCGAGCAGGCGCATGCCGAGGCGATAACTGCCCGCTTCAGGCCGATCGACGAAGCGACCGATGGTCAGGTCGTTCAGGATGCGGTGCGCCGTCGAGGGGTGCAGACCGGTTTGCTCGCTGATCTGTTTCAGCGAGACCGGATCGGGGTAAGAAGCCAACACGTCGAGCAGGCCGAACGCGCGCTCCAGCACCTGTATCGTCGGTGTCTTGTTTTCGCTCTTTGCCATGCACGTGATTGTCACAGAAGTCGCTCAAGTTTTGTATGGCGAAAACTTGAGGCGTGATCCGGGAATGAGTTCAATGATCGGTTCCCGCTGGCGCATCGCTGCACGACTCGCATGTGTCGCCATCGCGGCGCTGTGCTGCGCGCTGGCGTGGGCGCAGCCGGCCGGCACGTCGTACTCGTCCGGCTTCGGCCAGCACCGCTATGACTACACGATGCCGCCGGCCGCGCCAAACGCTCAATGGGTGCAAGTGCCGCGCGTCAACGGCCGCATCACCGCGAAGGATCTGGGGCTGGTGATCAATACCGCCGACCCGTACTCGGTCGAGATCGGCGAGTTCTACATCAAGGCGCGCAAGCTCGCGCCGGCGCAGGTGCTGCGGCTCGAGCTGCCAGCGCGGGCGGCGCTCACACCCGAAGAATTCGATGGATTCGCGGCCGCGGTCAACGCGTATTTCGGCGCCACGGTGCAAGCGCTCGCGCTGGCGTGGACTGCCCCTTTTGCGGTCAACTGCAACTCGATCACCGGCGCGCTCGCGCTCGGCTACGACGCCAGCCTGTGCCACCACAGCTGCGCGCCGTCGAAGCGTTCGCCGTATTTCGACACCGCCACGAGCAGGCCCTACACCGACCTGAAGATGCGCCCGGTCATGCTGCTCGCCGCCAAGGACGTGGCGACGGCGAAGGCCATGATCCAGCGGGGTGTCGCTGCCGACGGCAGCCTGGGATTGCGCGGAGGCGTGCCGGTCAACGCGTATTTCGTGACGACCGACGACGCGGCTCGCAGCGTGCGTTCGCGTCTGTTCCCGCCGGCAGGTCTGCTGCGCCGCGCTGGTGTCGACGTGCATGTCGAGACGACGCAGGCCGTCGAGAACGCGCAGCGCGTGCTGCTGTACGAGACTGGCCTGCCGCGCGTCGACAAGCTGGCCACGCTGACGTGGGTGCCGGGCGCGCTTGCCGATCACCTCACCTCGTATGGCGGGCAACTCGCCGGGGACAACGGGCAGATGTCCGTGCTCGACTGGATCGCGTCGGGCGCGACCGCGAGCTACGGCACGGTGTCGGAGCCGTGCTCGCACCCGCAGAAATTCCCGCACCCGCAGTTGCTGCTATTGCACTACCTGCAAGGCGCGAGCGCGATCGAGGCGTACTGGAAAAGCGTGGCCTGGCCGCAGCAAGGCGTATTCGTCGGCGAGCCGCTCGCTGCGCCTTTCTCTCGGCGTTGATCTGGCGGCGCTGACCGGCTACAGCAGCGCAGCCGCCTGCATGCCGCTGCGCACCGCGCCCTCCAGCGTCGCGGGGTAGGGGCCATCGACGTGGTCGCCCGCGGCCAGCAGCCCCGGGGCGATGCGCATCGCCGGCCGTTGCAGGCCGGGCAGGCAGCGAAAGGTCGCGCGCTTCTCGGCAATCGTGTGCACCACCCGCAGCGGCTCGCGCAGGTGCGCGCCAAGCGTGCTTCGTGCCTGCGCCAGCGTGGCCTGCGTGGTCGCGTCCAGGCCTTGATCGACCCAGGGCTGCGCGCCGCTGATGACGAATGCCAGCAGCCCGGCCGGGCCGCCCAGCTGGCCGCGGTCGAACACGAACTGCGCGGGCGACAGCTCGTCGCTGTGCAAGGCCAGCATCGGCTCGGGCAAACGGGTGCCCTCGCTGTGCAGGTACACCGTCACGATCGGCTCATAGCGCAGCGTCGATACCGTGCGGGCCCAGGCCGGTGCGATGTCGGCGGCGAGACGGGCGGATTCGGTGGGCGACGCGGCGAGCACGACGCGGTCGAAGGGCTCGTCGTCGACCAGCCAATGATGGTCTTGCGCCTGCAGCGACGTGACGCGCGTTTGCAGCCGAACCTGTGCCCCGGCCAGCGAGCGCTGCACCGCATCCGGCAGCAACGCACTCAGGTTGATGCGCGGCAGCAGCAGATCGGCCGAGCCGGGGCCGGAGAACAAGGCGTCTTTCAACACGCGCAGGAACACGCGCGCGCTCGCCTCGTTCGCCGGCGTGTTCAGCGCGGCGACGCACAGCGGGTCGATCAGCTGCGCGCGAATCGACAGCGGCAGGCGCGCCGTCAGCTCGGCCACGGTCAGCGCGTCGCCGCAGCGGAACCGGCGCAGCGCCCAGCCGGTTGCGGCCGCCAGCAAGGCCAGGCGTTCGCCGACGCGCCATCTGCGCTGGCCCAGCACCGCGCGTGCGAACGCGACGATGGGCGAGCCGGCCTCGAGCTGCAGCCCGGAGCCGTCCGGGCTCGTGAAGCGCAGCGGCGTGCGCAGCAGTGCTGCCTCCACATCGACGCCGACCGCGCGCATCAGTGCGAGCGTGGCGGTGTACGCGCCGATCAGGATGTGCTGGCCGTTGTCGAGCATCAGGCCATCGATCTCGACGCCGCGCGCGCGGCCGCCGAGTTGCGGTGCCATGTCGAACAGCGTGATCTGGTGGCCAAGGCGCGTCGCCTCGACGGCAGCGGCCAGCCCGGCCCAGCCGCCACCGACCACAGCGACCGTGCGCGGGGTTGTCAGCGGGCCGAGCGCCGGGCCGCTCCCAAGCCGGCCCGCACCCCCCCGGGAGGTCGCGTCGCGACCCCGCGGCGCGGGGGGCTCCATCACCGCCCGCGCCAATTGGTGCGCATCGCAATCCACAGCTTGCGCAGCGGTGTGAGCGACGTGCGCTGGTGCAGCACCTGGAAGTTGTCGGCCTCGATCTCGCGCAGCAGCGTGCGGTAGATGTTGGCCATCATGACGCCGGGCTTTTGCGCGCGCTGGTCGGCCGGCGGCAGCAGCGCGAAGGCTTCGTCGTAGCAGCGGTGCGCGCGCTCGGCCTGGAACTTCATCAGCGCCGTGAAGCGTTCGCTGTAGCCGCGGTTCAGGATCTCCTGCGCCTTCACGTCGAATTGCTTCAGCTCGGACATCGGCAGGTAGATGCGGCCGCGGCGCGCGTCGTCGCCCACATCGCGGATGATGTTGGTGAGCTGCATCGCCAGGCCAAGCTTGTGGGCGTAGGCGGTGGTCGCGGCTTCGGTCTGCCCGAAGATGCTGGCAGCGACCTCGCCGACGACGCCGGCCACCAGGTGGCAGTAGCGCGCGAGGCCCGCATAGTCGAGATAGCGCGATTGATCGAGGTCCATCTGGCAGCCGTCGATCACGGCCAGCAGGTGCTCGGCGCGGATGTCGTACGCGGCGGTGTGCGGTATCAGCGCCTTCGTCACCGGGTGGCTGGGCTGGCCGGCGAATGCAGCCGCCACTTCGGTGCGCCACCATGCGAGCTTGGTCGCGGCGACGCCGGGATCGCTGACCTCGTCGACCACATCGTCGACCTCGCGGCAGAAGGCGTAGAACGCGGTGATCGCGGCGCGGCGCGGCGGCGGCAGGAACAAGAACGCGTAGTAGAAGCTCGAGCCGCTTTGCGCGGTCTTGTCCTGCACGTACTGCTCGGGCGTCATGCGGCCTCCCGCGTTGCGAGAGCCGGCGCCGGGCGCATCCACAGCGCGCGCCACAGCATCGGCGGCGCGTCCAGCGCGCCCAGGGTCGGACGGCTGCGCAGGGTGTCGAAATCCAGGGCCTCGATCTTGTCGAGGATGCGCAGCCCGCCTTGCACGACGAGGCGCAGCTCCCAGCCCGCGCGGCCCGGAACGGCGTGCACCAGCGGCGCGCCGGACAGCATCAGCTCACGCGCCCAGGCCACCATCTCGGCGAGTTGCGCAGGCGTGTTGCCGAGGTATCGATTGCGGTCGGCGGTGGGGATGTAGAAGCGGCCGCGGCGCGTGTCCACGCCGAGGTCCTGCCAGAAGTTCGCGAGCTGCAAGGCGGTGCAGATGGCGTCGGATTGACGCAGCGCCTGCTCGCCCGTCACACCATAAAGATGCAGTAGCAAACGCCCGACCGGGTTCGCCGAACGGCGGCAGTAGTCGAGCAGCTCGGCGCGGTCCGCGTAGCTGTGCTGGGTCACGTCCTGCTCGAACGCGCTCAGCAGATCCGTGAGCAGCGACACGGGCAGATCGTGCTCGCGCATCACGCCGCGCAGCGGATCGAAGACCTGCGGCCAGCGAGCCGACGCGGGCGCGCCGTCGCACGCCGCACGCAGATCATCGCGGTACGCGGCCAGGTCGGCGAGGCGCTGCGCCGCTGTCGCATCGCCTTCGTCGGCGATGTCGTCTGCGGTGCGCGCGAAGTGGTAGATCGCGACCACGGCCGGGCGCAGCGCGGGTGGACACAGGATCGACGCGACAGGAAAATTTTCGTAGTGGTTGACGCTCACGGCGGCGATTGTCCACGTTGTTCACGACGCGGCTGCGGTCTGCGGGTTTGACATGAGTGCGGGTGCCGAATATATTACTGACCAGTCAGTCATTTAGACTTTCCACAAGGACTCCCATGCGCCACGCGCTGATCGTCGCTTTGGCCAGTGTTGCCGCGCTGGCCGCGTGCTCGAAGACCGAAACCGCTCCCGATCCGGTGCGTGCGGTGCGAACCCTGACCATCTCGCCGCAGACCGCCGGCGGCGCCTACGAATACGCGGGCGAGGTCAAGTCGCGCACCGAGTCGCGCTTAAGCTTTCGGGTCGGCGGCAAGATGCTCAAGCGCAGCGTCGACATCGGCGACACGGTCAAGGCCGGCCAGGTGCTCGCGCAGCTCGATCCGCAAGACCTGCGCCTGGGGCAGGACGCGGCGCGCGCCGCGGTCGCGATGGCGCAAGCCAGCTTCGACCAGAACGCGGCCGACTTCAAGCGCTACAAAGACCTGCACGAGCAGGGCTTCATCGGCCCAGCCGAACTCGACCGGCGCGACATGGCGCTGAAGACCGCGCGGGCGCAGCTCGACCAGGCCAAGGCGCAGTCCAACGTGCAGGGCAACCAGGCGAGCTATGCCGCGCTGCTTGCCGATGCGAGCGGCGTGATCACCGGCGTCGACATCGAGCCCGGCATGGTCGTCGCCGCCGGCACACCGGTGCTGCGCCTGGCGCACGACGGCGCGCGCGACGTGGTGTTCTCGGTGCCCGAGGACAAAGTGAGTCTGGTCAAGGCGATGGCCGCGCAACCCGGCCGCTTCAAGGTGCGGCTGTGGGGCGCCGACGCGCCGGCGCTGCCGGCGACGATCCGCGAGATCTCGGCCGCGGCCGATCCGACCACGCGCACCTTCCTGATCAAGGCCGATGTCGGCGCCGCCAGCGGCATGCGCCTGGGCCAGACGGCGACGGTGCTGATGGAGCTGCCGCAGACCGTGGGTGTGACCAAGCTGCCGCTGTCGGCGCTGCGTGAAGAGCAGGGCAAGAGCGCGGTGTGGCTGGTCGACCGCGGCAACATGACGGTCAAGTCGCAGGTGGTGACGCTCGCCGGCGCCGATGGCAACGACGCCGTCATTTCGTCGGGCCTTGCGCCGGGTCAGGTGGTCGTGACCGCGGGCGTGCACGTGCTGAACCCGGGGCAGAAGGTGAAGTTCTACGTCGACCCGGGCGCGCCGCCCGAGTCCGCGGCGAGTGCTGCGAGCGCCGTGCCGGTCAGCGTCAAGTGAGCGAGCTTGTGAGCATGCCCGCGGACGCGGCACACCCTGTTGACCAACCTTCGCGCCTCAATATCTCGAAGTGGGCGCTGGAGCACGCAGCGCTGACGCGCTACCTGCTGATCGTGCTGATGCTGCTCGGCGCGGCCGCGTACTTCCAGCTCGGGCAGGATGAGGACCCGCCGTTCACGTTCCGTGCGATGGCGCTGCGCGTGTTCTGGCCCGGCGCCACCGCGCAGCAGGTCGCCGAGCAAGTGACCGACAAGCTCGAGAAGACGCTGCAGGAGGTGCCGTACGCCGACAAGATCCGCAGCTACTCCAAGCCGGGCGAGGCGCTGATCATCTTCCAGGTGAAGGACTCGTCGCCGCCGAAGGAGATGCAGCAGGTCTGGTACACGGTGCGCAAGAAGATCGGCGACATGCGCGCCACCTTGCCGGCCGGCGTGATCGGGCCGTACTTCAACGACGAGTTCGGCGACGTCTATGGTTCGATCTACGCGCTCTCGGCCGATGGCTTCAGCTACCAGGAGCTGAAGGACGAGGCCGACCGCGTGCGCCAGCGCCTGCTGAAGGTGCAGCACGTCAACAAGGTCGCGATCTTCGGCGCGCAGGACGAAAAGCTCTTCATCGAGATCTCGCAGAAGCGCCTCGCGCAGATGGGGCTGGACTTCAACCAGGTGCTGGCCCAGCTCGGCCAGCAGAACGCGGTCGAATCGGCCGGCGCGATCACGGCGCCGACCGACTACGTGCAGGTGCGCGTCGGCGGCCAGTTCAACTCGGTCGACGAGCTGCGCGCGCTGCCGATCCGTGCCGGCACGGCGAGCTTCAAGCTCGGCGACATCGCCGACATCAAGCGCGCGTACGTCGACCCGCCGCAGGTCAAGGTGCGCCACCAAGGCCATGAAGTCCTCGCGCTGGGCATCTCGATGGCCAAGGGCGGCGACATCATCCAGATGGGCAAGGCGCTGAACGTCACGATCGACCAGATCCGCGCCGAGCTGCCGGCCGGCATCGAGCTGCACCAGTTCCAGAATCAGGCCAAGGTCGTGTCGGGCTCGGTCAACGAGTTCGTCGGCACGCTGATCGAGGCGGTCGTGATCGTGCTCGCGGTGAGCTTCATCAGCCTCGGCCTGCACTTCAAGCCGTTCCGTCTCGACTGGCGGCCGGGGCTGGTGGTCGGCATCACGATCCCGCTGGTGCTCGCGATCACCTTCGTGACGATGTACTACTGGGGCGTGGGCCTGCACAAGATCTCGCTCGGCTCGCTGATCATCGCGCTCGGCCTGCTGGTGGACGACGCGATCATCTCGGTCGAGATGATGGTGCGCAAGCTCGAAGAGGGCTACGACAAGGTGCGCGCCGCGACCTTCGCGTACGAGGCCACGGCGATGCCGATGCTCACCGGCACGCTGATCACGGCGGTCGGCTTCCTGCCGATCGGCCTGGCGCAATCGACGGTGGGCGAGTACACGTTCGCGATCTTTGCCGTGACCGCGGCGGCACTGCTGATCTCGTGGCTGGTGTCGGTCTACTTCGTGCCGTACCTCGGCGTGCTGTTGCTGAAGACCAAGCCGCATGCGGCCGGCGACCAGCCGCACGAGCTGTTCGACACGCCGTTCTACGCGCGCTTTCGCGCGACCGTGAACTGGTGTGTGCAGCACCGCTGGATCACGATAGCCCTGACGATCAGCACGCTGCTGCTCGGCCTGGTCGGCATGGGCAAGGTGCAGAACCAGTTCTTCCCCGATTCGAGCCGGCCCGAGATCCTGATCGACCTGTGGTTCCCCGAAGGCACCTCGTACGCCGCGAACGAAGCGGTGACCAAGCGCATGGAAGCGCGGGTGATGAAGCTCGACGGCGTCGACAACGTCACGACCTGGGTCGGCAGTGGCGTCGAACGATTCGTGCTGGTGCTCGACCAGGTCTTCCCGCAGAGCAACGTCAGCCAGATGGTCGTGATGCCGAAGAACCCGGCAGCGCGCGAGCGCGTGCGCAAGCTCTTGCCCGAACTGCTCGCGACCGAATTCCCCGAAGTGCGGGCCCGCGCCAAGCTGCTGCCGAACGGGCCGCCGGTGCCGTACCCGGTGCAGTTCCGCGTCGTCGGGCCCGATCCGACGCGGGTGCGTGCCTACGCGGACGAGGTCAAGGCCATCATGCGCACGAACGCGAATCTGCGCGGCATCAACGACAACTGGAACGAGTCGGTCAAGGTACTGCGGCTTGATGTGGATCAGGACAAGGCGCGTGCGCTCGGCGTCTCCAGCCAGTCGATCGCGCAGGCCGCGCGCACGATCAACGTCGGCACCACGGTCGGCCAATACCGCGACGGCGACAAGTTGGTCGACATCGTGCTGCGCCAGCCGCTCGAGGAGCGCAACGCGATCACCGACCTGGCCAACGCCTACGTGCCGACCAGCGCGGGCCGGAGCATCCCACTCGGCCAGATCGCGAAGGGCAACTTCGTCTGGGAGCCTGGCGTGCTGTGGCGCGAAGGGCGCGACTACGCGGCGACCGTGCAGGGCGACATCATCGAAGGGTTGCAAGGGGCGACCGTGACGGCGCAGCTCAACCCGCTGTTCGCGCCGGTGCGCGCGAAGATGCTGCCGGGCTACCGAATCGAGGTGGCGGGCGCGGTCGAGGAGAGCAGCAAGGGCCAGGGCTCGATCGCCGCCGGTGCGCCGCTGATGCTGTTCATCATGTTCACGCTGCTGATGCTGCAGCTGCACAGCTTCAGCCGCTCGGTGCTGGTGTTTCTGACGGCGCCGCTGGGCATCGCCGGCATTGCCGCGGCGCTGCTGGTGCTGAACCGGCCGTTCGGCTTCGTCGCACTGCTCGGCGTGATCGCGCTGATGGGCATGATCATGCGCAACTCGGTGATCCTGATCGACCAGATCGAGCAGGACCGGGCCAAGGGCGTGCCGGCCTGGAACGCGATCGTCGAGGCCGCGGTGCGGCGCTTCCGCCCGATCATCCTGACGGCCGCCGCGGCGGTGCTGGCGATGATCCCGCTGTCGCGCAGCGTGTTCTGGGGGCCGATGGCGGTGGCCATCATGGGCGGGCTGATCGTCGCGACGGTGCTCACGCTGCTGTCGCTGCCGGCCATGTACGCTGCCTGGTTCCGGGTCAGGAAACCAGGCAGCGAAAGCGCCCTCGCGAGCGGTTAAACTTTAGGGCTTTCCAAGAGACGGGGTCGGGCGCGTGCCAAGAGCATGCGGCCCGGCTCTCCTGTTGACGTTCTGCGCGGGTGGCGAAATTGGTAGACGCACCAGGTTTAGGTCCTGACGCCAGCAATGGTGTGCGGGTTCGAGTCCCGCCCCGCGCACCAGCCCTGCTTTTTCATTGAGCTCACACATCATGTCCGTCCAAGTTGAAACCCTCGACAAACTCGAGCGCCGCATCACGCTGACGCTGGCTGCGGCCACCATCAACACCGAAGTCGAGTCGCGCCTGAAGAAGCTCTCGCGCACCGTCAAGGCCGATGGCTTCCGCCCGGGCAAGGTGCCGATGAGCGTGGTCGCGCAGCGCTACGGCTACTCGGTGCACTACGAGGTGATGAACGACAAGGTCGGCCAGGTGTTCTCGGATGCCGTCAACGAAGCCAAGCTGCGCGTCGCCGGCGCGCCGAAGATCTCCGAAAAAGAGGGCGCGCCCGAAGGCGAGATGGCCTTCGATGCCACCTTCGAGGTCTACCCTGAAGTCAAGCTCGGCGACCTGAGCACGGCCGAGGTCGAGCGCGTCTCGACCGAGGTCTCCGACGCCGCGATCGACAAGACCATCGACATCCTGCGCAAGCAGCGCCGCACGTTCGCGCAGCGCCCGGCCGCCGAAGGTGCGGTCGAAGGCGACCGCGTGACGATCGACTTCGAAGGCAAGATCGACGGCGTGCCGTTCGAGGGCGGCAAGGCCGAGGCCTTCCAGTTCCTGATCGGCGAAGGCCAGATGCTCGAGCAGTTCGACCTCGCGGTGCGCGGCATGAAGGCGGGCGACTCGAAGACCTTCCCGCTGCAGTTCCCCGCCGACTACCAGGGCAAGGATGTGGCCGGCAAGGAGGCCGACTTCCTCGTCACGGTCAAGAAGATCGAGGCCCAGCACCTGCCCGAAGTGAACGAGGCCTTCGCGAAGTCGCTGGGCATCGCCGACGCGACGGTCGACGGCCTGCGCGGCGACGTCAAGAAGAACCTCGAGCGCGAAGTGAAGTTCCGCGTGCTCGCGCGCAACAAGGCCAGCGTGATGGACGCGCTGGTGAAAGCGGCCGAGCTCGATGTGCCGAAGGCGCTGGTTGCCGGTGAGACCGAGCGCATGATCGAAGCCGCGCGCACCGACCTGAAGAAGCGCGGCGTCAAGGACGCGGAAAACGCGCCGATCCCGGCCGAGATCTTCCAGCCGCAGGCCGAGAAGCGCGTGCGCCTTGGCCTGGTGGTGGGCGAGCTGGTCCGCGCGAACAACCTGCAGGCGCAGCCGGCGCAGCTGCAGGCGCACATCGAAGAGATGGCGCAGAGCTACGAGAAGCCCTCGGAAGTGGTGCGCTGGTACCTGGGCGATCGCCAGCGCCTGGCCGAGGTCGAGGCTGTCGTCGTCGAGAACAATGTGGCCGAGTTCGTGCTGAGCAAGGCCAAGGTCACCGACAAGGTGCTGCCGTTCGACGAGCTGATGACGGGTTGATCGCGCAGGGTGCAACAGCAGGGCGCTGGCCGTGAGGTCGGCGCCTTTTTGTTATCTGCGAGCGGCATCTTGTGGCGACATAATCAGCCCCAACATCGTTTGAATCTTTCCCGAAGGAGTGCCATGAGCGCGCTTGAAACCCACGGCCTGGGCCTGGTCCCGATGGTCATCGAAACGTCCGGCCGCGGCGAACGCGCCTACGACATCTACAGTCGCCTGCTGCGCGAGCGCATCATCTTCCTGGTCGGGCCGGTCAACGACCAGTCGGCCAGCGTGGTCGTGGCGCAGCTGCTGTTCCTCGAGAGCGAGAACCCCGACAAAGACATCCACTTCTACATCAACTCGCCGGGCGGCTCGGTCAGCGCGGGGCTGTCGATCTTCGACACGATGCAGTTCGTCAAGCCCGATGTCTCGACGATGTGCACCGGCATGGCCGCGAGCATGGGCTCGTTCCTGCTGATGGCCGGCGCGAAGGGCAAGCGCTTCTCGCTGCCGAATTCGCGCGTGATGATCCACCAACCCTCCGGCGGCGCCCAGGGCCAGGCGACCGACATCGAGATTCATGCGCGCGAAATCATCAAGACCCGCGAGCAGCTGAACAAGATCTATGCCGAGCGCACCGGCCAGACGATCGAGAAGATCCGCGCCGACATGGAGCGCGACTTCTTCATGGACCCCGAAGAGGCCAAGGCCTACGGCCTGATCGACCAAGTGCTGACGCACCGCGGCGCGGCACCTGCCGCGGCGTGACGAAACGCGCTGTAAGGCGCACGTAACAACACCTGAAACGGGGCCTTTTTTGCCGAGAAGGCCCCGATTTCTTTTGATCTATCATTCGTCAACCCTTACCCTCCACGCCCCGGAAACCCACCCCCATGGCCGACAAAAAAGGCGCTTCCAGCGAGAAGGTCCTGTATTGCTCCTTCTGCGGCAAAAGCCAGCACGAGGTGAAGAAGCTCATCGCCGGTCCGAGCGTGTTCATTTGCGACGAGTGCATCGAGCTGTGCAACGACATCATCCGTGATGAAGTGCCCGCCGAAGGCGCCGACGCCAAGTCCACGAAGTCCGATCTGCCGATGCCAAGCGAGATCAAGGCCAGCCTGGACAACTACGTGATCGGGCAAGAGGTCGCCAAGCGCACCTTGTCGGTCGCGGTCTACAACCACTACAAGCGGCTCAAGCACATGAGCCGCACCAAGGATGAAATCGAGCTCTCGAAGAGCAACATCCTGTTGATCGGCCCGACCGGCTCGGGCAAGACGCTGCTCGCGCAGACGCTCGCGCGCCTGCTCAACGTGCCGTTCGTGATCGCCGACGCCACCACGCTGACCGAAGCCGGCTATGTCGGCGAAGACGTCGAGAACATCATCCAGAAGCTGCTGCAGAACTGCGGCTACGACGTCGAGAAGGCGCAGCGCGGCATCGTCTACATCGACGAGATCGACAAGATCAGCCGCAAGGCCGACAACCCGAGCATCACCCGCGACGTGTCGGGCGAGGGCGTGCAGCAGGCCCTGCTCAAGCTCGTCGAAGGCACGATGGCCTCGGTGCCGCCGCAGGGCGGGCGCAAGCACCCGAACCAGGACTTCCTGCAGATCGACACGACCAACATCCTGTTCATCTGCGGCGGTGCGTTCGACGGGCTCGAGAAGGTGATCCAGAACCGCTCCGAGAAATCGGGGATCGGCTTCGGCGCGACCGTGCACAGCAAGAGCGAGAAGCGCGTCTCCGAGGTGTTCCGCGATGTCGAGCCCGAAGACCTGATCAAGTTCGGCCTGATCCCAGAACTCGTCGGCCGCCTGCCGGTGGTCGCCACGCTCGGCGAACTGACCGACGACGCGCTGGTGCGCATCCTGACCGAGCCGAAGAACGCGCTCGTCAAGCAGTACCAGAAGCTGTTCGCGATGGACGGCGTCGAGCTCGAGATCCGGCCGTCGGCGCTGCAGGCGATTGCCCGCAAGGCCCTGAAGCGCAAGATCGGCGCGCGCGGTTTGCGCTCGATCATGGAGCAGTCGCTGATCGACACGATGTTCGATCTGCCCACGTTGGAGGGCGTGGCCAAAGTGGTGCTCGACGAGCACACGATCGAAGACGACGCCAAACCCCTGCTGGTGTATCGCGAGCAGAAGGCGAGCGCCTGATCGCTGAGAAGTCCGGTATCCGTCACGGGCCGCGGCCCAGGCGGCTCCTTGCAATTGATCGCTCAAGCCCTACATCGGCTTGAGAAAGAGAGGATTCTTCAATGTCCGGACATCCCGTTCTCCCTGCTGAACAAATCACTTTGCCGCTGCTGCCGCTGCGGGACGTGGTTGTGTTCCCCCACATGGTGATCCCGCTGTTCGTGGGTCGCCCCAAATCGATCAAGGCGCTCGAGGTCGCGATGGAGGCCGGCCGCCAGATCATGCTGGTCGCGCAAAAGGCCGCCGGCAAGGATGAGCCCAAGCCTGATGACATGTTCGAGGTGGGTTGCGTCTCGAGCATTCTGCAGATGCTGAAGCTGCCCGACGGTACCGTGAAGGTGCTGGTCGAAGGCATTCAGCGCGCCAACACGCACAGCATCAGCGACAACGGCGAGTACTTCGTTGCCGACGTCACGCCGGTGCCGCCGGTGGCCGACACCAAGCCCGAGATCGAGGCGCTGCGGCGCGCGGTCACGCAGCAGTTCGACCAGTACGTCAAGCTGAACAAGAAGATCCCGCCCGAAATCCTCACGTCCATCGCAGGCATCGACGATGCGGGCCGGCTCGCCGACACGATCGCCGCGCATCTGCCGCTGAAGCTCGAGAACAAGCAATCGGTGCTCGACCTCTATGCCGTCGACAAGCGGCTCGAGAAGCTGCTCGAGCAGCTCGAGCACGAGGTCGACATCCTGCAGGTCGAGAAGCGCATCCGTGGCCGCGTCAAGCGCCAGATGGAGAAGAGCCAGCGCGAGTACTACCTGAACGAGCAGGTCAAGGCGATCCAGAAGGAGCTCGGCGACGGCGAAGACGGCGCCGACATGGAAGAGCTCGAGAAGAAGATCATTGCCGCGAAGATGCCCAAGGACGCGCGCAAGAAGGTCGATGCCGAGTTCAAGAAGCTCAAGCTGATGTCGCCGATGTCGGCCGAAGCGACGGTCGTGCGCAACTACATCGACACGCTGGTCAACCTGCCGTGGGCAAAGAAGACCAAGATCAAGCACGACCTGGGCTTCGCCGAAGCCGTGCTGAACGAAGATCACTACGGTCTGGACAAGGTCAAGGACCGCATCCTCGAGTACCTCGCGGTGCAGCAGCGCGTCGACAAGGTCAAGTCGCCGATCTTGTGCCTGGTCGGGCCTCCGGGCGTCGGCAAGACCTCGCTCGGCCAGAGCGTGGCGCGCGCCACCGGGCGCAAGTTCGTGCGCATGGCGCTGGGTGGCGTGCGCGACGAGGCTGAGATCCGCGGCCACCGCCGTACCTACATCGGCTCGATGCCGGGCAAGGTGCTGCAGAGCCTGACCAAGATCGGCACGAAGAACCCGCTGTTCCTGCTCGACGAGATCGACAAGCTCGGCATGGACTTCCGCGGCGACCCGTCGTCGGCCTTGCTCGAGGTGCTGGACCCGGAGCAAAACCACACGTTCAGCGACCATTACGTCGAGGTCGACTTCGACCTGTCGGACACGATGTTCATCGCCACCAGCAATTCGATGAACATCCCGCCGGCGCTGCTGGACCGGATGGAAGTGATCCGCCTGTCGGGCTACACCGAGGACGAGAAGCTCAACATCGCGCTGAAGTACCTGGCCCCGAAGCAGGCCAAGAACAACGGCGTCAAGGACGAGGAGATGGAGCTCACCGAATCGGCGGTGCGCGGCATCATCCGCTACTACACGCGTGAGGCCGGCGTGCGCTCGCTCGAACGCGAGATCAGCAAGATCTGCCGCAAGGTGGTGAAGGCGATCCAGCTCAAGCAGGTGACCGGCAAGGTCATCGTCACCGACGAGAACCTCAACGACTACCTGGGTGTGCGCAAGTACGACTATGGCCAGGCCGAGAAGAAGAACCAGGTCGGGCAAGTGGTCGGCCTCGCGTGGACCGAAGTCGGCGGCGATCTGCTGACCATCGAAGCGGCGGTGATGCCCGGCAAGGGCAACATCATCCGCACCGGCCAGCTGGGCGACGTGATGAAGGAGTCGGTCGAAGCCGCGCGCTCGGTCGTGCGCAGCCGCGCACGCCGCCTCGGCATCAAGGATGAGATGTTCGAGAAGCGCGACGTGCACATCCACGTGCCCGATGGCGCGACGCCCAAGGACGGGCCGAGTGCGGGTGCAGCGATGACGACGGCTTTCGTGTCGGCACTGACGGGTATTCCGGTCAAGGCCAACGTGGCAATGACGGGCGAGATCACGCTGCGCGGCGAAGTGACGGCGATCGGCGGCCTGAAAGAGAAGCTGCTCGCGGCGCATCGCGGCGGCATCACGACCGTGATCATTCCGGAAGAGAACGTCAAGGACCTGCAGGAGATCCCCGAGAACGTCAAGAACAAGCTCGAGATCGTGCCGGTGAAGTGGATCGACCGCGTGCTCGAAGTGGCCCTCGAGCGGGTGCCCGAAGCGCTGCCCGAAGACGAGCCGGTCAAGGCGGCTGACGATGCAGCGAAGCCGGCCGCACCGGGGGCGGGCGCGGAGCTGCTGACGCATTGACGTCATGAAGAAAAATGGCCGGTTGCGAATCGGCCATTTTTCGACATATAATGCGGGCTCTGTTGATGACAAGCAGTCAGCAACAAGTCTTGAAAAAGACAACGCGGGAGTAGCTCAGTTGGTAGAGCGCAACCTTGCCAAGGTTGAGGTCGAGAGTTCGAGACTCTTCTCCCGCTCCAGATATCGAAAAAGGGAAGCCGCGTGCTTCCCTTTTTTCTACCTAGAATCTGCTTGATTCAGAGCGGCGCGATAGCAAAGCGGTTATGCACCGGATTGCAAATCCGTTCAGCCCGGTTCGACTCCGGGTCGCGCCTCCAGATGTGAAAAGGCCTCGCAGCGATGCGAGGCCTTTTTTTCTTGGTGCCCGGGGCGGGACTCGAACCCGCACGCCTTGCGGCCGCGGATTTTAAGTCCGCTACGTCTACCGGTTTCGTCACCCGGGCAGGGTGCGCGATCATATCGGCAGGTGCTCGATTTGAACTTGCTCCAGATGACGGCATTGCCGAAGCAGTCTCTCCATCGGCGCGATCGTGCCGGTGCTCAGCAGGCGCAAGTTCGCGCGCTCGCCGCGATCAGCGGCCCACAACGCGGCGGTCCGCTCCGCCACCGGCATTGCCGTGTCGAGCAGCGTGATGCCATCGCCGAGCAGCATCTGGATCGCGTTCGCCACGAATGGATAGTGCGTGCATCCGAGCACGACGGTATCGACATTCGCGGCGCGCACGCTGTCGCACAGCGGCGCCAGCGCGGCGAGCAGTTCGGGGCCGTCGTGCACGCCGCGTTCAATGGTGGCGGCAAGGCCCGGGCAGGGCTCGATGTGCACATGGATGCCACCGGTAAACGCATCGATGAGGTGGCCTAGCCGCGTGCTCGCCGCTGTCGCCGGTGTCGCCATGACCGCGATGCGTCGCGTGCGGGTGGCGCTGACCGCCGGCTTCACGCCGGGCTCGACGCCGACGAAGCGCAGTGCTGGCCAACGCTCCCGCAGTGCGGTGATGCCGAGCACGGTGGCCGTGTTGCACGCGACGACGATGAGCTGCGCGCCCAGCGCGACCAGGTGCGCGACGATGCGCTGGCATCGCGCGATGACCTCGGTCTTGTCTCGTTCGCCATAGGGCGCGTACGCGACATCGCCGACGTAGACCAGCGACGCATGAGGCAGGCGGTGCCGGAGCATGTTCAGCACCGACAGCCCGCCGACGCCCGAATCGAAGACGCCGATGCAGCGCTCTGAGGTGATGTCGGTATTCACGCTGCGCAGTCTATCCGCCGTGTCAGGCTAAAATAGCACGATCGTTCTATTTTGTGGATCGACGTCGCCTTCGCGCCAGGTTGTGCAGCGACCTGCGAACTAGAATCAAAGCAACCCTGAACACATTGCCAGAGGAGCTCGTCGCATGAAAATTCTCGTCCCGGTCAAACGCGTCGTTGACTACAACGTCAAGGTGCGCGTGAAGAGCGATGGCACCGGCGTGGACATCGCCAACGTCAAGATGAGCATGAACCCGTTCGACGAGATCGCCGTCGAAGAAGCGGTGCGATTGAAAGAGAAGGGCGTCGTCACCGAAGTCATCGCCGTCTCCTGCGGCGTCACGCAATGCCAGGAAACCCTGCGCACCGCGATGGCCATCGGCGCCGACCGCGCGATCCTGGTCGAGACCACCGACGAGCTGCAACCGCTGGCCGTCGCCAAGCTGCTCAAGGCGCTGGTCGACAAGGAACAGCCCGGCCTCGTGATCCTCGGTAAGCAAGCCATCGACGACGACTGCAACCAGACCGGCCAGATGCTCGCCGCGCTGTGCGACCTGCCGCAGGCCACCTTCGCGTCCAAGGTCGAACTGAGTGCTGATTCGGTCAGCGTCACCCGCGAAGTCGACGGCGGCGCCGAGACCTTGAAGCTCACGCTGCCCGCGATCATCACCACCGACCTGCGCCTGAACGAGCCGCGCTACGTCACCTTGCCCAACATCATGAAGGCCAAGAAGAAGACGCTCGAGGTGCTCAAGCCCTCCGACCTCGGCGTCGACATCAAGGCGCACCTGAAGACCCTCAAGGTCAGCGAGCCGCCCAAGCGCAGCGCCGGCATCAAGGTGCCCGATGTCGCCACCCTGGTTTCCAAACTCAAGAACGACGCGAAGGTGATCTGAGATGGCTGCTCTCGTTATTGCTGAACACGACAACGCCACCGTCAAGGGCGCGACGCTGAACACCGTGACCGCCGCACTCCAATGCGGTGGCGACGTGCACGTGCTGATCGCCGGCTCGAACGCCGGCGGCGCCGCCACCGCGGCGAGTCAGATTGCCGGCGTGAGCAAGGTGCTGCACGCCGACGCGGCCTACTTCGAACATGGCCTGGCCGAGAACATCGCCGCGCAGGTGCTCGCGATCGCCAAGGACTACAGCCACATCCTGTTCCCGGCCACCGCCGCGGGCAAGAACGTGGCACCGCGCGTCGCGGCCAAGCTCGACGTGGGCCAGATCTCCGACATCACCAAGGTCGATGCAGCCGACACCTTCGAGCGCCCGATCTACGCCGGCAATGCCATCGCCACGGTGCAGAGCCTGGACGCGATCAAGGTCATCACGGTGCGCACGACCGGCTTCGACCCGGCGGCAGCGACCGGTGGCTCGGCCGCCATCGACAAGCTGAGCAGCGTGGCTGACTCCGGCAAGTCGAGCTTCGTCGGCAGCGAGATCGCAAAGAACGACCGCCCCGAGCTGACCGCTGCGAAGATCATCGTCTCGGGTGGCCGCGCGATGGGCAGCAGCGACAAGTTCAACGAAGTGCTGACGCCGCTGGCCGACAAGCTCGGCGCGGCGCTCGGCGCCAGCCGCGCTGCGGTCGATGCGGGCTACGCGCCGAATGACTGGCAGGTCGGACAGACCGGCAAGATCGTCGCGCCGCAGCTCTACATCGCCGCCGGCATCAGCGGCGCGATCCAGCACCTGGCGGGCATGAAGGACAGCAAGGTCATCGTCGCGATCAACAAGGACCCGGAAGCGCCGATCTTCTCGGTGGCCGACTACGGGCTCGAGGCCGATCTGTTCACGGCCGTGCCGGAGCTGGTGAAGGCGCTCGGCTGAGCATTCAAGCGCGCTGACGACGACGCACAAGGGCGCGCAACGCAGGTTGACGCGCCTTTTATTTTTCTGGAGACAAGACCATGAGCTATCGCGCCCCGATCCAGGACATGTTGTTCTGCATGAAGGAACTCGCCAACCTCGAACAGGTGGCGCAGCTGCCGGGCTTCGAAGATGCGGGCCTGGAGACCGCGCAGGCGGTGCTCGAGGAATGCGCGAAGTTCAACGAGGGCGTGGTCGCGCCGCTGAACGTCGATGGCGACCGCAATCCATCGTCGTTTCAGTCCGGCGCGGTCACGACGACACCGGGCTTCAAGCAGGCGTTCCGACAATTCGGCGAAGGTGGCTGGCAAGGCTTGCAGCACCCGAGCGAGTTCGGTGGGCAGAACCTGCCGAAGACGATCGGCGCGGCCTGCATCGAGATGCTCAACAGCGCCAACCTCAGCTTCGCACTGTGCCCGCTGCTGACCGATGGCGCGATCGAAGCGCTGCTCACCGCCGGCACGCCCGAGCAGCAGGCGCTGTACCTGCCGAAGATGATCTCCGGTGAGTGGACCGGCACGATGAACCTGACCGAGCCGCAGGCCGGCTCCGATCTGGCGCTGGTACGCACCCGTGCCGAGCCGCAGCCCGACGGAACGTTCAAGCTGTTCGGCACGAAGATCTTCATCACCTATGGCGAGCACGACATGGCGAGCAACATCGCCCACCTCGTGCTTGCGCGCGTCGCCGGTGCGCCGGAGGGCGTGAAAGGCATCAGCCTGTTCATCGTGCCGAAGTTCATGGTCAACGCCGATGGCTCGCTCGGCGCGCGCAACGACGCGCACTGCGTCAGCATCGAGCACAAGCTGGGCATCAAGGCGAGCCCGACCGCGGTGCTGCTGTTTGGTGATCACGGTGGTGCCGTCGGCCAATTGATCGGCGAAGAGAACCGCGGTCTCGAGTACATGTTCATCATGATGAATGCGGCGCGCTACGCCGTCGGCATGCAAGGCATCGCAGTGGCGGAGCGCGCGTACCAGAAGGCCGCGGCGTTCGCGAAGGAGCGCATCCAGTCGCGCCCGGTCGATGGCTCGCTGCCGGGCAGCGGCCCGATCATCCATCACCCTGATGTGAGACGCATGCTGATGACGATGCGCGCGACCACCGAAGGCTGCCGCGCGATGGCGATCACGGCGGCGGCGGCCTTCGATGCGTCGCACCATCATCCGGATGCCGAGGTGCGCAAGCAGAACCAGGCTTTCTACGAATACATGGTGCCGCTGGTGAAGGGCTACAGCACCGAGATGAGCGTCGAGATCGCGAGCCTTGGCGTGCAGGTGCATGGCGGCATGGGCTTCATCGAAGAGACCGGCGCGGCGCAGTACCTGCGCGACGCGCGCATCCTGCCGATCTACGAAGGCACGACCGCGATCCAGGCCAACGACCTCGTGGGTCGCAAGACCGCACGCGATGGCGGTCGCACGCCGAAGGCGATCGCGGCGCAGATCGCGGTGACCGAAGCCGAGCTGGCAACGCACGACAGCGCCGCGGCGAAGGCGATGCTGAAGCGCCTGCACGCCGCGCGCACCGCGTTCGAGCAGGTCGTGGACTTCGTCGCCGGCAACACCAAGGCCCACCCGAACGCGGTGTTCGCCGGCTCGGTGCCATACCTGCTGCTTGCCGGCAATGTCGTCGCCGGCTGGCAGATGGCGCGCGCGCTCGTCAAAGCCGAAGACCTGCTGGCGCGCCGCGAGGGCGACGCTGTTTTCTTGAAGGCCAAGGTGGCGACCGCGCATTTCTACGCCGAGCACCTGCTCAACACCGCACCGGGTGCGCGCGATGCCATCGTCGACGGCGGCGACAGCGTGACCGCGCTCGCCCTCGATTCGTTCTGAGCCCGACATCCTTGTCCACCGAAAGACACCCCATGCCTTTGCCCGGAGTTCTCGCCACCTTGCCGCTGCCCATCATCGGCGCGCCGCTGTTCATCATCAGCAACCCCAAGCTCGTGATCGAGCAGTGCAAGGCTGGCGTCGTCGGCTCGATGCCGGCGCTCAACGCGCGCCCGGCCGAGCAGCTCGACGAGTGGCTCGCCGAGATCACCGAGACGCTCGCTGCCTACAACAAGGCGAACCCGGACAAGCCGGCCGCGCCGTTCGCGATCAACCAGATCGTGCACAAGAGCAATGACCGGCTCGACCACGACATCGCGATGTGCGCGAAGTACAAGGTGCCGATCATCATCACCTCGCTGGGTGCGCGCACCGACGTCAACGATGCGGTGCATGCCTGGGGCGGCGTCGTGATGCACGACATCATCAACAACAAGTTCGCGAAGAAGGCGATCGAGAAGGGCGCCGATGGCCTGATCGCGGTGGCCGCCGGTGCGGGCGGGCATGCGGGCGTGAAGAGCCCGTTCGCGCTGATCCAGGAGATCCGCCAGTGGTTCGACGGCCCGGTCGCGCTGAGCGGCTCGATCGCCAGCGGCGGTGCGGTGCTCGCGGCGCAGGCGATGGGCGCGGACTTCGCCTACATCGGCTCGGCCTTCATCGCGACCGACGAAGCGCGCGCGGTCGATGCATACAAGCAGGCCATCGTCGACGGCAGCTCCGACGAGATCGTCTACAGCAACCTGTTCACCGGCGTGCACGGCAACTACCTCGCGCCGTCGATCCTCGCCGCGGGGCTGGACCCGTTGAACCTGCCCGAGAGCGACCCCAGCAAGATGAACTTCGGCGGCGATGCGAAGAAGGCCTGGAAGGACATCTGGGGCTGCGGCCAGGGCATCGGCGCGATCGACAAGGTCTTGCCGGCGCGCGAGCTCATCGCGCGCCTGGCGAGCGAATACGGTCGCGCGCGCCTGCGGCTGTCGCTGGCATAGCTGCAGTCACGAAAGGGCCACACCCGCGGTGATACAGTCGCACGCTTGAGAGTTACAGGTCCTTCCCGTCCCCTTGCTGGCAACAGCAAGGCGGGTCGCTTGTCCGCAAGTCGGTGTAGCCGCCACGCGGAAGGTTGATCAACCCACTACAGCGCCGGAAACCGGTGCAAAAGGTGAGCGAAATGATGCAGGAATCCAGGTCGAATTCGTACCTGTTCGGAGGCAATGCGCCCTACGTCGAAGAGATGTATGAGGCCTACCTCGACAACCCGGGCTCGGTGCCCGACAACTGGCGCAAGTATTTCGACGCGCTCCAGCACGTGCCCGCGGTCGACGGCTCGAACGCCCGCGACGTGGCCCACGCGCCGGTCGTCGAGTCGTTCGCGCAGCGCGGCAAGGCCGGCACCTTCGGGTCCAAGGCGTCCAGCACCGATCTGGCGATTGCGCGCAAGCAGGTTCACGTCCAGTCGCTGATCGCGGCGTATCGCTTTCTCGGCTCGCGCTGGGCCGATCTCGATCCGCTCAAGCGCCAGGAGCGGCCGAAGATCCCCGAGCTCGAACCGGCGTTCTACGACCTGAGCGAGTCCGACATGGACATCCCGTTCAGCGCCACCAACACCTACTTCTCGACCGCAGAGCACATGACCCTGCGCGAGATCGTGCAGGCGCTGCGCGAAACGTATTGCGGGGCCATCGGCGCCGAGTACATGCACGTCACCGAGCCCGTCGAGAAGCGCTGGTGGCAGGAACGCCTCGAATCGATCCGCTCGAAGCCGAGCTTCAGCACCGAGGTCAAGAAGCACATCCTCGACCGCCTGACGGCCGCCGAGGGCCTGGAGCGCTACCTGCACACCAAGTACGTCGGCCAGAAGCGCTTTTCGCTCGAGGGCGGCGAGAGCTTCATCGCGTCGATGGATGAACTCGTACAGCGTGCCGGCACCAAGGGCGTGCAGGAGATCGTCATCGGCATGGCGCACCGCGGCCGCCTCAACGTGCTCGTGAACACGCTGGGCAAGATGCCCAAGGACCTCTTCGCCGAGTTCGACCACACCGCGCCCGAGGCACTGCCGTCGGGCGACGTGAAGTACCACCAGGGCTTCTCGAGCGACATCACCACCGCGGGCGGCCCGGTGCACCTGAGCCTGGCGTTCAACCCCTCGCACCTCGAGATCGTGAACCCGGTCGTCGAGGGCTCGGTGAAGGCGCGCCTCGACCGCCGCGGCGACACTGAAGGCGACTCGGTGCTGCCGATCATCGTCCACGGCGATGCGGCCTTCGCCGGCCAGGGCGTCGTGATGGAGACGCTGGCACTGGCGCAGACGCGCGGCTACTACACCGGCGGCACGGTGCACGTGGTCATCAACAACCAGATCGGCTTCACCACCAGCGACCCGCGCGATTCGCGCTCGACGCTGTACTGCACCGACGTCGTCAAGATGATCGAGGCGCCGGTGCTGCACGTGAACGGCGACGACCCCGAGGCGGTCGTGCTGTGCACCCAGCTCGCGCTCGACTACCGCCAGGAGTTCAAGAAGGACGTCGTCGTCGACATCGTCTGCTTCCGCAAGCTCGGCCACAACGAGCAGGACACGCCGGCACTGACCCAGCCGCTGATGTACAAGAAGATCGCGGCCCACCCCGGCACGCGCAAGCTGTACGGCGAGAAGTTGGTGGCGCAAGGCGTGCTGCCGGCCGACGGCCCGGACGCGATGGTCAAGGCGCTGCGCGCTGCGATGGACGCGGGCAAGAGCACCTACGACCCGGTGCTGACCAACTACAAGAGCAAATACGCGGTCGACTGGGCGCCGTTCCTCGGCAAGAAGTGGACCGACGCGGCCGACACCGCGCTGCCGCTGTCCGAGATCAAGCGTCTGGCCGAGCGCATCACGACGATCCCGTCCAACTTCAAGGTCCACACGCTGGTCGAGAAGGTCATCGCCGACCGCGCCGCGATGGGCCGCGGCGAGATCAATGTCGACTGGGGCATGGGCGAGCACCTCGCGTTCGCCTCGCTGGTGGCGAGCGGCTACGCGCTGCGCCTGTCGGGTGAAGACTCGGGCCGCGGCACCTTCACGCACCGTCACGCGGTGCTGCACGACCAGAACCGCGAGAAGTGGGACGTCGGCACCTACACGCCGCTCGAGCACGTGGCCGACGGCCAGGCGCCGTTCGTCGTGATCGACTCGCTGCTGTCCGAAGAAGCCGTGCTTGGCTTCGAGTACGGCTACGCGTCGGCCGAGCCGAATACGCTGGTGATCTGGGAGGCGCAGTTCGGCGACTTCGTCAACGGTGCGCAGGTCGTGATCGACCAGTTCATCGCGTCCGGCGAAGTGAAGTGGGGCCGCGCCAACGGCATCACGCTGATGCTGCCGCACGGCTACGAAGGCCAAGGGCCTGAGCACAGTTCGGCGCGCCTCGAGCGCTTCATGCAGCTCGCGGCCGACAACAACATGCAAGTCGTGCAGCCGACCTCGGCGAGCCAGATCTTCCATGTGCTGCGCCGCCAGATGGTGCGCATGTTCCGCAAGCCGCTGATCATCATGACGCCGAAGTCGCTGCTGCGTGCCAAAGACGCGAGCTCGCCGCTCGCCGATTTCACCAAGGGCGAGTTCAAGACCGTGATCGGCGAGGTCAGCGCCGAGGTGCACGCCGACAAGGTCAAGCGCGTGATCGCCTGCTCGGGCAAGGTCTACTACGACCTCGTGAAGGCGCGCGCCGAGCGCAAGAACGGCGACGTCGCGATCGTCCGCGTCGAGCAGCTGTATCCGTTCCCGCACAAGGCTTTCGCCGCCGAACTCAAGAAGTACCCGAACGTCACCGAGGTCGTGTGGTGCCAGGACGAGCCGCAGAACCAGGGCGCCTGGTTCTTCGTGCAGCACTACATCCACGAGAACATGGTCGACGGCCAGAAGCTCGGCTATGCGGGTCGGCCGGCATCGGCCTCGCCTGCGGTGGGTTACGCGCACCTGCACCAGGAGCAGCAGAAGGCGCTGCTCGAGCAGGCCTACGGCAAGCTCAAGGGTTTCGTGCTCACCAAGTGAGCCGCCGCCGCGCCTGAAAAATAAACAAGAGTCAAGAACATGCCAATCGTAGAAGTCAAGGTTCCGCAGCTGTCCGAGTCCGTCGCCGAGGCGACGCTGTTGCAATGGAAGAAGCGGCCCGGTGAACGGGTCGAGATGGACGAGATCCTGGTCGAGATCGAGACCGACAAGGTCGTGCTCGAAGTGCCGGCGCCCGCGGCCGGCGTGATCGCGCAGCTCGTGAAGAACGACGGCGAGCAATGCGTCGCCGACGAGGTCATCGCAAAGATCGACACCGAAGGCACGGAGGCGGTCGTCCCGCTGGACGTGAAGCCCGCACCCGACGCCGTGCCCGCACCGGGTGCGACCCCCGGCGTCATGCCCGCACCGACGCCCGATGCGGCTAGCGCCGGCGTCGCAATGCCGGCTGCCGCGAAGCTGATGGCCGACAACCGCATCCCGGTCGGCTCGGTGCCCGGCACCGGCAAGGACGGCCGCGTGACCAAGGGCGATGTGCTCGGTGCGATCGAGGCCGGCAGCAAGCCGGTCGCGATGACGGCGCCGGTCTTGGCGCCCGCGCCCAAGGCCGCGCTGCCGACGGTCGCCGTGCCGCCCGCGCCGTCGCTCGGCGACCGCCCCGAGCAGCGCGTGCCGATGAGCCGCCTGCGCGCGCGCATCGCCGAGCGTCTGGTGCAGTCGCAATCGACCAACGCGATCCTGACCACGTTCAACGAAGTGAACATGGCGCCGGTGGTCGAGATGCGCAAGCGCTTCCAAGAGAAGTTCGAGAAGGAGCACGGCGTCAAGATCGGCTTCATGAGCTTCTTCGTGAAGGCCGCAGTCGCCGCGCTCAAGAAGTACCCGATCATCAACGCCTCGGTCGACGGCAACGACATCGTCTACCACGGCTACTTCGACATCGGCATCGCGGTGGGCTCGCCGCGCGGCCTCGTCGTGCCGATCCTGCGCAATGCCGACCAGATGAGCTTTGCCGACATCGAGAAGAAGATCGCCGAATACGGCAAGAAGGCGGCCGAGGGCAAGCTCTCGCTCGACGACCTGACCGGCGGCACGTTCTCGATCAGCAACGGCGGCACCTTCGGCTCGATGCTGTCGACGCCGATCATCAACCCGCCGCAGTCGGCGATCCTGGGCGTGCACGCGACCAAGGACCGCGCGGTGGTCGAGAACGGCCAGATCGTGGTGCGCCCGATGAACTACCTCGCGATGAGCTACGACCACCGCATCATCGACGGCCGCGAAGCTGTGCTGGGCCTGGTCGCGATGAAGGAAGCGCTGGAAGACCCGGCGCGCCTTCTGTTCGACATCTGACCCGAGGCGATCATGAGCAAATCATTTGACGTCGTCGTCATCGGCGGCGGCCCGGGCGGCTACATCGCGGCGATCCGCGCCGCGCAACTGGGCTTCAACACCGCCTGCATCGACGAGTGGAAGAACGACAAGGGCGGCCCCGCGCCCGGCGGCACCTGCACGAACGTGGGCTGTATCCCGTCGAAGGCCTTGCTGCAGTCGAGCGAGAACTTCGAGCAGGCCGGGCATCACTTCGCCGACCACGGCATCGGCCTGTCGAACCTGAGCATCGACGTGGCGACGATGCTGGGCCGCAAGAACACCGTCGTGAAGCAGAACAACGACGGCATCTTGTACCTGTTCAAGAAGAACAAGGTCACGTTCTTCCACGGCCGCGGCTCGTTCGTGAAGACCGGTGCCGCAGGGGTCGAGATCGCGGTGGCCGGCGACAAGCCCGAGACGCTGGTCGCAACGCACGTGATCGTCGCGACCGGCTCGAACCCGCGCGCCTTGCCTGGCGCCGCCTTCGACGAAGAGAACATCCTGTCGAACGACGGCGCGCTGCGCATCCCCAGCGTGCCCAAGACGCTGGGCGTGATCGGCTCCGGCGTGATCGGCCTCGAGATGGGCTCGGTCTGGCGCCGCCTCGGCGCCGACGTGACGGTGCTCGAAGCGCTGCCGACCTTCCTCGGTGCGGTCGACGAGCAGATCGCCAAGGAAGCGCACAAGGCCTTCACGAAGCAGGGGCTGAAGATCACGCTCGGCGTGAAGATCAGCGACGTGAAGTCGACCAAGAAGGGCGTGACGGTCGCCTACGCGGATGCCGCTGGCAAGGAACAGAAGCTCGAGTGCGACAAGCTCATCGTCTCGATCGGCCGGGTGCCGAACACGATCGGCCTGAACGCCGAAGCGATCGGCCTGAAGCTCGACGAGCGCGGCTTCATCGCGGTCGACGGCGACTGCAAGACCAACGTGCCCAACGTCTGGGCGATCGGCGACGTGGTGCGCGGCCCGATGCTCGCGCACAAGGCCGAGGAAGAGGGCTCGGCCGTCGCCGAGCGCCTCAAGGGCCAGCACCCGCACGTCGACTTCAACACCGTGCCGTGGGTCATCTACACCTCGCCCGAGATCGCGTGGGTGGGCCAGAGCGAGCAGGCGCTGAAGGCCGAAGGGCGCGCGTACAAGGTCGGCACCTTTCCATTCATGGCGAACGGCCGCGCGCGTGCGCTCGGCGACACGACCGGTCTCGTGAAGATGATCGCGGACGCCAAGACGGATCAGATCCTCGGCGTGCACATCGTCGGGCCGTACGCGTCGGAGCTGATCTCGGAGTCGGTCGTCGCGATGGAGTTCAAGGCCTCGAGCGAGGACATCGCGCGCATCTGTCACGCGCATCCTTCTCTGAGCGAAGCCACGAAGGAAGCCGCATTGGCGGTCGACAAGCGCGCGCTGAACTTCTAGAACTGCTGCGCCTGTGGCAGTTCGCGAGCTCTATCTGCAAACGCTCGCCGAGCGCGGCTACACCGCCGACCCGGCGCAGCTGCGCGCGGTCGACTCGCTAGCGCGCTGCGAGAACGAGTGGGCCGACTACAAGGCGCGGCGCAGCAATGCGCTGACCAAGCTGGTGGTGCGGCCGCCGATCCCGCGCGGCGTCTACATGTACGGCGGTGTCGGGCGCGGCAAGAGCTTCCTGATGGACTGCTTCTTCAACGCCGTGCCGTTGACGCGCAAGACGCGCCTGCACTTCCACGAATTCATGCGCGAGGTGCACCGCGAGCTCGCCGAGCTGCATGGCACGGTGAACCCGCTGCAGGAGCTGGGCAAGCGCATGGCGCGGCGCTACCGGCTGATCTGTTTCGACGAGTTTCATGTGGCAGACGTGACCGATGCGATGATCCTGCACCGGCTGCTCGATGCGCTGTTCGAGAACCGCGTGAGCATCGTCACCACGTCGAACTTCAAGCCCGATGACCTGTACCCGAACGGCCTGCACCGCGACCGCATCCTGCCGGCGATCGAGCTGCTCAAGGACAAGCTCGAGGTCGTGAACGTGGACAACGGCACCGACTACCGGCAGGTCACGCTGGCGCAGGTCGGCCTGTACCAGACGCCGCTGAACGACGCGGCCGAGGCTGCGATGACCGACGCGTTCGAGCGCCTCGCCGAAGCGAAGGACGAGTCGCCACTGCTGCACATCGAGCACCGCGAGCTGCATGCGCGGCGGCGCGCCGGCGGCGTGGTGTGGTTCGACTTCAAGGAGCTGTGCGGCGGGCCGCGCTCGCAGAACGACTATCTCGAGCTTGCGACGCAGTTCCACACGCTGCTGCTGTCGGGCGTGCCGCAGATGTCGCCGCGCCATGCGTCCGAGGCGCGGCGCTTCACGTGGCTGGTCGACGTGTTGTACGACCGGCGCGTGAAGCTGATCATGTCGGCCGAATCGGAGCCCGAGCTGCTCTACACCGAAGGGGCGCTCGCGCACGAGTTCCCGCGCACGGTGTCGAGGCTGCGCGAGATGCAGTCGGCCGAGTTTCTCGCGCTGGCGCGGCGCGATGTGGACACATCGCTCACATGATGAGCTACCGAACCCTCGTCGGCGTGTTCGTGGCACTGTGCGCGACGCTCGCGCACGCCGAACCGCAGCGCGAGCGCATCGCCGCCGAACGCGCCGCGGCGATCAAGCGCTTCACCGAACAGGAACGGGCGTGCAACGACAGGTTCGTCGTCACCTCGTGCGTCGATGCGGCGCGCAAGGAGCAGCGCATGACGCTTGACCGGCTGCACCGCGCCGAGCTGGTGCTGGACGAAGCCGAGCGCCGCGAGGCGGCGGCGCGGCGGCGCCAGGAGCTGCAGCAGCGGGCCGCCTCGCAGGATGCGCGTGTCGGCACGCCGGAGCCCGCCGAGCGCAGCGAGAGCACGCGCGCTGCGCCGGAGCCGAACCCGCCGGCGCGCCCGCCACGCAGCGCATCGTCGCCGGCCGACCGGCGTGCGAACGAGCAGCGCAACGAAGCCGAGTTCGACGCCAAGACGCGTGCGGCACAGGCGCATCGCGAGGCGGTCGAGCGTCGCAATGCGGAGCGTGCCGGCGCGGGCAAGGTGGCCGCACCGCTGCCGGTGCCGTCGGGCGCGTCGGCACCCTGAACGTTCAGGACAGGTGATCGACCCGGACCAGCGCGAGCGACAGGTTGTCGCCGCCGCCGCGGGCGCGCTGGCGCGCCTTGCTGACGAGCATCTCGCTGGCCTCGCGCGCCGGCAGTGCGTGCACGATCGCACCCAACTCGCGCGGGGTGAAGTAGTGCCACAGGCCGTCGCTGCAGGCGAGCATGGTGTCGCCGATCTCGAGCTGGTCGATGCGGCGGTGCGTCAGCGGCGGATCCTGGTTGGTACCCAGGCAACCCGTCAAAAGGTTGGACTGCGGATGCGCGTTGGCCTCGTCTTCGCTGATCTGGCCTTCGTCGACCAGGCGCTGCACATACGAATGATCGATCGAGCGGCTGACCATCTCGGCGCCGCGGAAGTGGTACACGCGCGAGTCGCCGGCGTGGATGACGTCGCACTCGCGGCCGGGGCTGATCAGGAAGGCCGCGACGGTGCTGTGCGGCTCTTCTTCGGACGTGATCGCGGTGAGCTTGATCATCAGGTGCGCTTCGAGCACGAGCTGCTTGAGCGTCTCGGCAGCGTCGTCGCGGCTCGGGGCATAGCGCTCGAACAACTGCTGTGCCGTCAGCAGCACCTGGTCGGCCGCCTTGCGGCCACCGCTCTTGCCGCCCATGCCGTCGGCCAAGACCGCCAGCAGGCAACCGGGCACGCGATCGTGTGGAAGGACCTCGACCTGGTCTTGCTGATAGGCGCGGTCACCACGATGGATGCCCGTCGTGGCGGTCAGGCGAAAGCCGTTGGTGCTCATTGAGAAAATACCTTTGTGCGTCGCACTCCGGTATTCGCCCTTGGGACGGCCCGGTGGGCTCATGGTCGAAAACTATAATCGCATTGTTTGCAACCACCCTGCCTAAAAACGCACAGAACCCGGTTCAAAGGCGCGCACTCATGGACCTGAACCTGCACTCGCTGCCGCGTCGCCTGATCGAGTTGCGCATGGAGCACGCCGACCTCGACAACCTGATCGACCAGGCGACGCTGACGCTTCCCGACGATGAACTCAGCCTGCGCCGGCTGAAGAAGCGCCGCCTGCTGTTGCGAGACCAGATCGCTCAGATCGAAGCGGAACTCGATCCGCCCGAGCCCGCGTAATGACAGCCCCTCGTCGAGGGTACTCGCCGATCCCCCAGGGGGATGCGGGCCGGCTTGGGGCGGCCCGGCGCTCGGCCCGCGCGCCGCTAACGCAATGAGTGAACTTACGGAAGCCGTCACGGCGGCATTCGCGCGCGGTGGCGCGCTGGCGCAGTTTGACGCGAACCACGTCGAGCGCGAGGTGCAATTGCGCATGGCGCTGGGCGTGGCGCAGGCCATCGAAGAACGCACGGCGCTCGTGGCCGAGGCTGGCACCGGTGTCGGCAAGACCTTTGCGTATCTCGTGCCGACCTTGCTGAGCGGCGCGCGCGCGCTCGTCAGCACGGCCACCAAAAGCCTGCAGGACCAACTCTTTCTGCGCGACATCCCGCGCCTGCGCGAAGCGCTGCAACTGCCGGTCACGGTGGCGCTGCTGAAGGGGCGTGGCAGCTATCTGTGCCTGCACCGCATGAACCAGGCGCGCCAGGCCGACACGCTGCCCGACCGCTGGGCCGTGCGCACGCTGGCCAAGGTCGAGCAGTGGTCGCATGTGACGACGAGCGGCGATCTGGCCGAGCTCGATGGGCTGGACGAACGCAGCAGCGTGATCCCGCTCGTGACCTCGTCGCGCGAGAACTGCCTCGGCCAGGAATGCCCCCAGTTCCGCCAATGCCACGTCGTGAAGGCGCGCCGCGAAGCGATGCTGGCCGATGTCGTGGTCGTGAACCACCACCTGTTCTTTGCCGACATGGCCTTGCGCGACACCGGCGTCGCCGAGCTCTTGCCCAGCGTCGAGGTGGCGCTGTTCGACGAAGCGCATCAGCTCACCGAGGCCGGTGTGCAGTTTCTCGGCACGACATTGGGCACCGCGCAAGTCATCGACTTCGCGCGCGACATGCTCGGTGCCGGCCTGCAGCAGGCGCGCGGTCTTGCGCCGTGGCAGGAGCTCGCAGGCGCGTGCGATCGTGCGGCGCGCGAGCTGCGCCTGGCCGCGGTCGGAACGCTGGGCACGCTGCGCGGCACGCTCAAGCTGCGCTGGGCCGAGCGCGCAGCCAAGGACGACTTCGTGACCGCACTCGCCGGCGTCGCGCAAACCTGTGACGCCGCCGTCTCGGGGCTCAAGGCGGTCGTCGACATGTCGCCCGACTTCGTGAAGCTGATCGAGCGCGCCACGCAGCTCGGTGCGTTGGCGCGGCGCTTCGGCGAGTCGGCCGAAGCTGGCAATGTGCGCTGGATCGACGTGTCGCCGCACCAGGCGCGGTTGGTCGAGTCGCCGCTGGATATTCGCGATGCGCTGCGCGAGCAGATGACCGGTTCGCCCAAAGCCTGGGTCTTCACTTCGGCCACGCTGGGCGACGATGACCAGCTCAGCTGGTTCACCGAGTCCGCCGGTCTGAGCGATGCGCGCATGCTGCGCCTCGGCAGCCCGTTCGACTACGCGGCGCACGCACGGCTCTACATCCCACGCGGCTTTCCCAAGCCCAACGAGCCGGACCACGCCGCGTCGGTGGCGATCCTGGCGGCGCGTTGCGCGCGCGCACTCGGCGGTCGCACCTTCGTGCTGACGACGACGCTGCGCGCGCTGCAGAGCGTGGGCGAACGGCTGCGCGCCGAGTTCGAGGGGCAGGGCGACACCATCCAGGTGTTGATGCAAGGGCAGATCCCGAAGCGTCAGCTGATGCAGCAGTTTCTGGCGCAACCGCGCTCGGTGCTGGTCGGCTCGCAGAGCTTTTGGGAAGGCATCGACGTGCCCGGCGACGCGCTGCAATGCGTGCTGATCGACAAGCTGCCGTTCCCGCCGCCGAACGATCCGCTCGTCGAGGCGCGCGTCAAGCGCTTGGAAAGCGAAGGCCGCAATCCGTTTGCCGACTATTTCGTCGCCGAGGCGGCGGTGTCGCTGAAGCAGGGCGCGGGCCGGCTGATCCGCAGCGAGACCGATCGCGGTCTGCTGGTGGTGTGCGACCCGCGCATGGCGGGCATGAACTACGGCAAGCGGCTGCGCGAGGCCTTGCCGCCGATGACGCTGGTCGCGACCGAGGCCGAGGCGCTGGGCTGGCTCATGTCGCTGGCGAGCGACGCGTTGCCGTTCTAGTCAGGCAAGCGCCGGGACACGCCCAGGCTGCCGTCATCTCACCACATCTGCCACCACGGCTTCTTGGCGGAGCCGACACCTTCCTCGTGGATGGCCGTCGTCGGGAAGCTCTTGCGCAGCACGCGATCGGCATCGTCACGCAGCTGGTCCAGGCCGAGCCGGTCATAGCTTTGCACCATCAGGTACAGCGCCTCTTCGGCCGATGGCGACTGCTGGAACTCCGAGACCACGACCTGCGCGCGGTTCGCGGCTGCGACGTATGCGCCACGACGGTAGTAGTAGCGCGCCACATGCACCTCGTAGGCGGCGAGCGCATTGACGATGTAGTTCATGCGCACGCGCGCATCGTCGGCATAGAGCGATTGCGGAAACTGGTCGACGAGCTGCTTGAACGATTGGTACGAATCGCGTGCGGCCTGCTGGTCGCGCTCCGACAGGTCTTGCCGCGCCAGCGAGCCCAGCAGCCCGAGGTTGTCATTGAAGTTGACCAGGCCTTGCAGGTACAGCGCGTAGTCGAACGCGGCGCTGGTCGGGTGCAGCTTGATGAAGCGCTCCAGCGTCGACAGCGCCTGTGCCTTGTCGCCGCCCTTGTAGAGCATGTAGGCCCGTTCGATCTGCGCTTGCTGCGCCAGCGCGGTGCCCGAGGCGCGGCCCTCGAGTCGCTCATAGAGTTTGCCGGCGCGCTCGTAGTTGCCGAGCGAGGCCTCTTCCTTGGCCTCTGCATACAATCGCTCGGCGCTCCACTTGGACTCGGGGTCTTTCGGCGTCGAGCTGCAGCCCGCGAGCAAGACCGCCGCCGTCGCCAGCGCGATGGCCAGAGGCCGACGCAGCACACTCAGTTGAATCATGGGCCTGTGGCACTCGCATCGCGGGTGCCGTCCTGTCAAGAAAACGAAGAGCGATTATATGGTTGGGCCCCAGGCGCACGAGGTGGAAGGAACGGCCGACGACACCGATGCCGCCGTCGAGGCCGATGCCCCGTGGAACGCCGACATCGAGCGCCGCGAGACGTCGGTGTCCGCCGAGCTGCACGGCCAGCGTCTGGACAAGGTCGTCGTGACGATGGCCGGCGAGTTCTCGCGCAATCATTTGCAAAGCCTGATCGAGGCCGGGCACGTCAGCGTCGACGGCGTGCCCTCGACCACGGCGTCGCGCAAGCTGCGGGCCGGGCAGCTGATCGCGGTCGACCTCGTGCCCACGGCCGAGAGCCGCGCGTTCCGGCCCGAGGCGATCGCCATCGACATCGTGTTCGAGGACGAGCATCTGCTCGTCGTCAACAAACCGGCCGGCCTGGTCGTGCACCCCGCGGCGGGCAACTGGTCGGGCACGTTGCTCAATGCCTTGCTCGCGCATCACCGCGGAGCCGCGAGCCTGCCGCGCGCCGGCATCGTGCACCGGCTGGACAAGGACACCTCGGGCCTGATGGTCGTCGGCAAGACCTTGCCGGCAGTGACGGCATTGATGCGCGCGATCGCGGCGCGCGAGGCGCATCGGCAGTACCTCGCGATCGCGCACGGCGAGGTGAGTGCAAACGCGTTCACGATCGACGCGCCGATCGGCCGCGATCCGCAGTCGCGCATCCGCATGGCGATCGTCGCCGGCGGCAAGCCGGCCCGGACCGACGTGCAGGTGTTCGCGGTCGGCCACGGCTTCAGCGCGCTGCGCTGCACGCTGCACACCGGCCGCACGCACCAGATCCGCGTCCACCTGGCCTCGCGCGGCCACCCGCTGGTGGCCGATGCGGTCTACGGCGGACGCGCGGCGTTGGCGATGACACGCCAGGCGCTGCACGCCACGCAGCTCGCGTTCGCGCACCCCATGACCGGCGAGCCGCTGCAGTTCGATGCTGGGCCGCCGCCCGACCTGGCGTCGGCCTGGCGCAACGTGGCGCAGGGCCTTGCGTGAATCGGCTCACGCGATCTGGCGAGGCAGGTACAATGCGCGCAGTTCTGATTGACGCGAACCCTCGCGGCGGCACCTTCGAGTGCACGCCGAGCAACGACGAAGCGCCATCAGAGATGAGCCGCGCCCAAGGCGCCTCACCCGGATCGACGCGAGAAGCGTCGCCCAATTGCCAACCCAGCAGCGCCTCACCCGCGCCGCGGTTGATGCCCGAATCGACCTTGAATTCGACTTTTCCGCCGGCACGAACCCGGCCGACCATGTGAACGAAGCCCATGAATAGCCAGGAGGCGAAGCGCGTCCTCGAGACCGCCCTGATCTGCGCAAGCCAGCCGCTGCCTTTGCGCGACATGCGTGTCCTGTTCGCCGACGAAATCGGCCCCGACACGCTGCGCTCCCTGCTCGATGAACTCACCCGCGAGTGGGATGACCGCGGGGTCGAACTGGTCGCACTGTCCACCGGTTGGCGCTTGCAAAGCCGGCCCGAGATGCGCGAATACCTCGACCGCCTGAACCCCGAGAAGCCGCCCAAGTATTCGCGCGCGGTGATGGAAACGCTGGCGATCATTGCCTACCGCCAACCGGTGACGCGCGGCGACATCGAAGACATCCGCGGCGTGACCGTTGCCAGCCAGATCGTCAAGCAGCTCGAAGACCGCGGCTGGGTCGAGGTCATCGGCTACCGCGAATCACCCGGCCGCCCGGCGCTGCTGGCCACCACGAAACAGTTTCTCGACGACCTCGGCCTGGCCAGCCTCGAGCAACTGCCCTTGCTGGCCGGCACGGCCGGCGAGAGCGAGCCGCTGACGCATCTGCTCAATGAGCAGGCGTCGCTGCTCGATGTCCCGGCCGAGCCGGTCGAAGCTGTCGACGCGATCGATGCGACTGCGCCCGTCGACGCCGTCGAAACCGCTGCCGCCCCCGAATCTCACCCCACGCCCGATCTGTCCGAAACGCCTGCGGCAGATGCCGCTCCCATGGAACCCCACGAATGAACGCCACTCCAGAATCCTCGCCGTTGCCAGACGCGCAAGCCGACGCCGTTGAGGGAGGCGAGAGCCCCGCCAAGCCGGTGCGACGTCGTCGCACGGTGAAGGCGGTCGAAGAGGGCGTGGCATCCGTCGAAGTCGCCGCGGCCACCGAAGCCGCCGCGGCCGATGCACCGGCAGCAAAGCCGAAGCGGCGTCGGACGGCAGCGGCAGTCGCGGCGGAACCGAACCCCGAGCCCGCGGCGCCTGAAATGGCGCCGGCGCCCGCCGCGCCGCAAGACGTGCAGCGCGAGCCGGTCGAAGCGGCTGCGGCTATCAGTGCGGATGCCGGTGCAGATGCAAGCGAGCGCGGTGACACGCCCGGCGAAGATGCTCAGGCCGATGCGTCGGGCGACGGCCCCACGGAAGGCCGCAGCGATGGCCCGCGCGGCCGCCGTCGCGGCCGGCGCGACCGCAACCGCGGCGAGCGCAGCGAGTCGCCCACGGGCGAGACCTCGGAAGCCGGCGCCGCGCCGGCACAGGTGGTCGCCCCGGTTCAACTCAGCGAGCTGTTCGCGCAAGTCCAGTCGGGCGAGTTCGACGTGATCGGCGAGCCCGAACCCGAGGTCCCCGTCGTCGAGACAGTCGAGGCCACCGAGGTGGCCGAGGACCCCGCCGCGCCCAAGCGCGTGCTGCTGCCCGAGTCCGACGCGCCCAAGCTGCACAAGGTGCTGGCGCAATCGGGCATCGGCTCGCGCCGCGACATGGAAGACCTGATCGCCGATGGCCACGTCACGGTCAACGGCGAGCCGGCGCATGTCGGCCAGCGCGTGTCCTTCGGCGACCGCGTCACGGTCAATGGCAAGCCGGTCAAGCTGCGCATCGTGCCGCCGCCGCCGCGCATCATCGCTTACCACAAGCCGGTCGGCGAGATCGTCACGCACGACGACCCGCAGAACCGCCCGACCGTGTTCCGTCGCCTGCCGCGCCTGCAGCAAGGCAAGTGGCAGTCGGTCGGCCGGCTCGACATCAACACCGAAGGCCTGCTGCTGTTCACCAATTCCGGCGAGCTCGCGAACCAGCTGATGCACCCGCGCTTCGGCGTCGAGCGCGAGTACGCGGTGCGCCTGCTGGGCACGCTCACGGCCGAGGACAAAGCCAAGCTGCTCGCCGGCGTCGAGGTCGAAGGCCAGACGGCGAGCTTTCGATCGATCGAAGAGGGCGGCGGCGACGGGGCGAACCACTGGGTGCGCGTCGTCATCACCGAAGGCCGCAACCGCGAAGTGCGCAAGCTCTTCGACACGGTCGGCATCACGGTCAGCCGGCTGATCCGTATCCGCTATGGCACGGTGGTCTTGCCGTTCGGCCTGAAGCGCGGCGTGTGGGTCGACCTGGAAGAAGACGACGTGCGCGCGATCCGGCGCCTGGCCGGTGGCGGCGACGGCGCGCGCAGCAACAACAACGCAGGTCGCGGCAACAACCCGCCGCGCCAGGGCGGGCAGCAACAGCAGCAGCCGCGCAATGATCGGAACAGCGACCGTGGCCGCCAGAACGATAGACAGGGTGATCGACCGCGCGGTCGCGGGCGCGATGGTCAGCAGCAGCAGCCGGCTGCGTTCGGCACTGACCAGGGCGCACCGCGCGAGCTCGATCGGAGCAACGATCGCGACGGTGATTTCGACATGGACTTCGACCCGGCGTCGATTCCGAATCCGCTCGAACAGACCTTCGACAAGCGCTTCGTGCAGAACCCGCGCAGCCCGGTCGGCGGACGCGGCTTTCGCAACGGCGGCGGCGGTGGGTTCGGCGCCGGCGGTAGCGCGCCCAGCCCGGCGAATCCGAAGCGCGGCCAGGGTGGCGGCGGGCCGAAGCAGCCCGATCCCTTGCAGACCTCGCTCGGCGTGTTCGGCGCCGATGCCTTCCATCGCAAGAACCGCGGCGGTGGCGGAGGCGGCGGCAACCGCGGCGGCAATCGCGGTGGCGGCGGAGGCTTCGGCGGGGGTGGCGGAGGCGGTGGATACGGCGGCGGCGGTGGTGGCCGCAAGGGCCGTTGATCACGGCGCTGCGCAGCTCAGCTTCACAGGCCAGCCACAGGCCCACGCTACAATCCAAGGCTTTGCCAAGTATCTGATTCAGGAGATAAAAACATGGCCATCGAACGCACGCTTTCGATCATCAAACCCGACGCCGTCGCGAAGAACGTGATCGGTCAGATCTATGCCCGCTTTGAAGGCGCCGGCCTGAAGATCGTCGCCGCCAAGATGGCGCACCTGTCGCGCGGCGAGGCCGAGGCCTTCTACGCGGTGCACAAGGCGCGTCCGTTCTTCAAGGACCTGGTCGACTTCATGATCTCGGGCCCGGTGATGATCCAGGCACTCGAAGGCGAGGGCGCAATTCTGAAGAACCGCGACCTGATGGGCGCGACCGATCCGAAGAAGGCCGAGAAGGGCACGATCCGCGCCGACTTCGCCGACAGCATCGACGCGAACGCCGTGCACGGCTCCGACGCCGCCGAGACCGCGGCCGTTGAGATCGGGTTCTTCTTTCCTGGCATGAACGTCTACAGCCGTTGAGTCGTCGGGGCCTTGCCCCGGGCCCACCCATGACCGCCGCAAACCTGCTGGAGTTCGACCGCGACGCCCTGGCTGCCTTCTGCGAGCAGCTCGGGGAGAAGCGCTTTCGCGCCACCCAGCTGTTCCGCTGGATCCACCACCGCGGCGCCGCCGACTTCGAGCAGATGTCGGACCTGGCCAAGTCGCTGCGCGACAAGCTCGCCGGCCGCGCCGTCATCAGCGCGATGCCGGTCATCAGCGAACAGGCCTCGAGCGACGGCACGATCAAGTGGCTGTTCGATGTCGGCGCGGGCAACGCGGTCGAGACCGTGTTCATCCCCGAGACCGATCGCGGCACTTTGTGCGTGTCGTCGCAGGCCGGCTGCGCGGTCGGCTGCCGGTTTTGCTCCACCGGCCATCAAGGCTTCAGCCGCAACCTGACGACCGGCGAGATCATCGCCCAGCTCTGGTTCGCCGAGCATCATCTGCGCCAGCGTCTGAACCTGCCCGAAGGCCAGCGCGCCATCAGCAACGTCGTGATGATGGGCATGGGCGAGCCGCTGCAGAACTACGGCGCGCTCGTGCCCGCGCTGCGCATGATGCTCGACGACCATGGCTACGGCCTGTCGCGCCGGCGCGTCACGGTCTCGACCTCCGGCGTCGTGCCGATGATCGAGCGCCTGCGCGACGATTGCCCGGTGGCGCTCGCGGTCTCGCTGCATGCGCCGACCGATGCGCTGCGCGACGACCTCGTGCCGCTGAACCGCAAGTACCCGCTGGCCGAGTTGCTCGCCACCTGCAACCACTACCTCGACAAGGCACCGCGTGACTTCATCACCTTCGAGTACTGCATGCTCGACGGCGTGAACGACAGCGACGCGCAGGCGCACGAGCTGCTGGCGCTGGTCGCCGAATCGGGGGTCTCGTGCAAGTTCAACCTGATCCCGTTCAACCCGTTCCCCGAGTCCGGCCTGAAGCGCTCGCCCGATGCGCGCGTCGCGGCCTTCCTGCGCGTGCTGCAGGACGGCGGCCTAGTCGCCACGGTGCGCAAGACGCGCGGCGACGACATCGACGCCGCCTGCGGCCAGCTCGCCGGTGAAGTACAAGACCGGACCAACGCCAAGCTGCGCATGACGCGCGCACCGGTGCGCGTGCACCGCAACGATTCGGCCACGGCGCAGGCGATCCGCGCCGGCCGACAGGAGACCAGCGCATGATGCATCGTCTGGCAAGGCGCGGGCTCCTGGTGGTCGCGGTCGTGGCGTGGCTGGCGGGGTGTGCGGCGAGCAGCGCCATCCGCGAGTCGATGCCCGATGGCAGGGACCTGGTCACTGCATCGGATGAATCCGAGGGCAGCAAGCGCGCCCACGTGCGCATGGAGCTCGCGGCCGGCTACTACGGCCGCGGCCAGATGACGATCGCGCTCGACCAGGTCAAGCTCGCCATCATCGCCGACCCGACGCTGGCCGAGGCCTACAACATGCGCGGCCTGATCTACGCCAACCTCGGCGACGAGAAGCTCGCCGAAGAGAGCTACCGCCGCGCATTGCAGCTCGCGCCGCAAGACGCCGATTCGATGCAGAACTTCGGCTACTTCCTGTGCCAGCGAAAGCGCTACCCCGAGGCGAACGCGATGTTCGATCAGGCGCTCGCGGTGCCGCGCTACCGCGATTCGGCGCGCACCTTGCTGACCAAGGGCGTGTGCCAGGCGTTCGCCGGGCAGCTCGCCGAATCGGAGGCCTCGCTGGTGCGCGCCTACGCGATCGATCCGGCCAATCCGTCGATCTCGGTGAACCTGTCCGAGGTGCTCTATCGGCGCGGCGACTACGAGCGCGCGCGCTTCTACATCCGCCGCGTCAACGGCATGCCGGCGTTCCAAGGGCCGCAGACGCTGTGGCTGGCCGCGCGCATCGAGCAGCGCCTGGGCAACCGCACCGGCGCCGAGGAGTTCGGCAACCAGTTGCGCCAGCGCTTCCCCGACTCGAACGAGGCCGGGCTGTTCAGCCGGGGTCAGTTCGAATGAGTGACGCGATGACCGAATCGACTGCGCCAGCGCTGCCGCGCCCGACCACGGCCGGCGGTCTGCTTCGCCAGGCGCGCCAGGCGCAGGGCCTGCACATCGCGGCGCTCGCCGCCGCGATCAAGGTCGTGCCGCGCAAGCTCGAACTGCTCGAGTCCGACCAGTTCGATCAACTGCCCGACGCCACCTTCACGCGCGCGCTCGCGCAAACGGTGTGCCGCACGCTGAAGATCGATGCCGCGCCCATCCTCGCGCTGCTGCCGCCGCCGAGCGGCTATCGGCTGGAGCAGGTCGGCGGTGGGCTGAATACGCCTTTCCACGAGCGCCCCGGCCGGCTCGTGCCGAAGGAATGGGCGAGTGTCGCGACACCCGCGCTGGTGATCGCTGCGTTGCTCGTGATCGCCGCGGCCGTGATCTATCTGCTGCCGCCCGGCTGGGCGCCGCTGGCCAAGAGCGCGTTCTCGCGGGTCAGCGGCAGCAGCGAGCCCGCGGCCACGCCTGCACCGGTGACCGAGACCGTCGTGTTGCCGCAGGCGCCCGCATCGGCGGCAGCGGCATCCGCGCCGGCGGAAGACGCGTCCGCCGCCGCGATGACCGACGTGGTGCCGCCTGCCGAGGCCGCATCTGCCGCGCCGAGCCCCGTCATCGCCGCGGCCGGTGTGCTGAAACTGCAATCGAGCGAGACCTCGTGGATCGAAGTGATCGACGCGCATGGCAAGCCGCTGATCTCGCGGCTGGTGCAGCCCGGCGAGAGCATCGGCCTCGATGGGGCGATGCCGTTCAAGGTGAAAATCGGCAACGCCAACGCCACCGACGTGGTGTTCCGCGGCCAGCCGCTCGACCTCGGGCCTTTTACCCGCGACAACATGGCCAAGCTCGAACTCAAGTAACGCCATCATGAACGACCTGACCCACGCCTCGATCGCGCTCGACGACTTCATCGAGCCGGCAGTGCCCGCACCGCATCGCACGCGCCAGGCGCTGGTGCGCTGGGGCTCGCGCGTGGTCACAGTCGGCGGCGGTGCGCCGGTGCGCGTGCAGGCCATGACGAACACCGACACGGTCGATGCGATCGGCACCGCGATCCAGGTCAAGGAACTGGCCATTGCCGGCTCGGAGATGGTGCGCATCACCGTCAACACGCCCGAGGCCGCGGCGGCCGTGCCCTACATCCGCGAGCAACTCGACCGCATGGGCATCGACGTGCCGCTGATCGGCGACTTTCATTACAACGGGCATCGCCTGCTGACCGATCACCCTGCGTGTGCCGAGGCGCTCAGCAAGTACCGCATCAACCCGGGCAACGTCGGCAAGGGCGACAAGCACGACAAGCAGTTCGCGCAGATGGTCGAGGTCGCGGCCAAGTACGACAAGGCGGTGCGCATCGGCGTGAACTGGGGCAGCCTCGATCAAGAGCTGCTGACCGAGATGATGGACGCCAACGCCAAGCTCGCCGAACCGTTCGAGCCGCAGCAGATCATGTACCGCGCGATCCTGACGTCGGCGATCCAGTCCGCGCGGCGCGCTGAAAGCCTGGGCCTGCGCGGCGACCAGATCATCCTGTCGTGCAAGATGTCCGGCGTGCAGGACTTGATCAGCGTCTACCGCGCGCTGAGCAAACGCTGCGACTATGCACTGCACCTGGGCCTGACCGAAGCCGGCATGGGCACCAAGGGCACGGTCGCGTCGACCGCCGCGCTGGGCGTGCTGCTGCAAGAAGGCATCGGGGACACGATCCGCGTCTCGCTCACGCCGCAACCCGGCGAAGCGCGCACGCAAGAGGTCGTCGTCGCGCTCGAGATCTTGCAATCGCTCGGGCTGCGCTCGTTCAACCCGAGCGTCACCGCCTGCCCAGGCTGCGGCCGCACCACCAGCACGACGTTTCAAGAGCTGGCGAAGCAGATCGATGACTTCCTGCGCGCGCAGATGCCGGTCTGGAAAGCGCGCTACCCCGGCGTCGAGAAGATGAAGGTCGCGGTGATGGGCTGCATCGTCAACGGCCCGGGCGAAAGCAAGCACGCCGACATCGGCATCAGCCTGCCCGGCACCGGCGAGGCGCCGGCCGCGCCGGTCTTCATCGACGGCGAGAAGGCGCTCACGCTGCGCGGCGACAACATCGCCGCCGAGTTCCATGCGCTGGTCGAGCGCTACATCGACAAGCGCTTCGGCGCGACCACCGCAGAGCATCCGACCGCGCACGCCTGAGGGCTTGCGCATCCATCGGAGCTGCCTTCACCGCAGGCAGCGTTGGCCGCATTCGACCGAGACAAGCATTCCATGACCGAGATCAAACCCCGCAAGCCCGACCCTCTGCAAGCCGTGAAGGGCATGAACGACATCCTGCCGCCCGACTCGGCGCGCTGGGAGTGGTTCGAGGCCAAGGTGCGTGCGCTGATGACGCGCTACGGCTACCTCAACGTGCGCACGCCGATCGTCGAACCGACGGCGCTGTTCGTGCGCGGCCTGGGCGAGGTGACGGACATCGTCGAGAAGGAGATGTATTCGTTCGAGGACTCGATGAACGGCGACAAGCTGACGCTTCGGCCCGAGGCGACCGCCGGCATCGTGCGCGCGATGGTCGAGCACAACGCGCTGTACAACGGCCCGCTGCGGGTGTGGTCCAACGTCTCGCTGTTTCGCCATGAGAAGCCGCAGAAGGGCCGTTATCGCCAGTTTCATCAGATCGATGTCGAGGCGCTGGGCTTCGCCGGCCCCGATGTCGACGCCGAGCAGATCCTGATGTGTCGCGCGCTGCTGCGCGATTTCGGCCTCGGCGAGGATGATGTCCGGCTCGAACTGAACAGCCTCGGCGAACCCGCCGAACGCATGGCGCATCGTGCGGCACTCATCGCGCACTTCGAGGCCCACGCCGACGTGCTCGACGACGACGCGAGGCGCCGCCTGCACAGCAACCCGCTGCGCATCCTCGACACCAAGAACCCTGCGATGCAGGCGATCGTCGAAGCCGCGCCGAAGTTGATGGACTTCCTCGGCGAGGCGTCGCTGGCGCACCTGAACGCGGTGCGCGCGGTGCTCGACGCGGCCGGCCTCGCGTACAAGATCAATCCGCGCCTGGTGCGCGGCATGGACTACTACAACCTGACCGTGTTCGAGTGGATCACCGACAAGCTCGGTTCGCAGGGCACGGTCTGTGGCGGTGGCCGCTACGACGGCCTGTTCGAGCAGCTCGGCGGCAAGCCGACGCCGGCGGTCGGTTGGGGCATGGGCATCGAGCGCATGCTGCTGCTGCTCGAGGCGGTCGGCGTCGCGCTGTCGGCCGCGGCGCCCGACGTGTTCGCGATCGTCCCCGGCGCCGACGCGCTGCCCGCTGCGATGGTCGCCTGCGAGGCGCTGCGAGGCGCCGGCTTGTCGGTGCAGATGCACGCCGCCGGCGCCGCGGGCTGGGGCAGCATCAAGTCGCAGTTCAAACGGGCCGACGCGAGCGGCGCGCGCTTTGCGCTGATCTTCGGCGCCGACGAACTCGCGCGCGGCGAGGTCGCCGTCAAGTCGCTGCGCGACGCCGCGACTCCGCAGCGCAGCCTGCCACTGGCGCAGGCCGCGAGCTGGGCCGCCGAGCTGCAGGACCGCTGAGCCTCGCAACGCATAATCCCGCACTCACCGAACCGGAAATCACTCGTCAATGGCCACGAATCTCGATCTCGAAGAACAGGAACAGCTCGATGAGCTGAAAGCCTTCTGGAAGAAATACGGCAACCTCATCACCTGGCTGTTGATCGCTGCGCTGGGCAGCTACGCCGCATGGAACGGCTGGAACTGGTGGCAGCGCGACCAGGGCGTGAAGGCCGGTTCGATGTACGACCAGCTCGACAAGGCCGCGCAGGCCGGTGACGTGGACCAGGCGGCGCGCGTCTTCGCCGACTTGAAGAGCCGCTATCCGGGCACCGCGTTCACCGAACAGGGCGGCTTGCTGACAGCCAAGCTTCAGTTCGAGAAAGGCAAGGCCGACGACGCGCTGGCGACGCTGGCCTGGGTCGAGTCCAACGCCACCGAGGCCGAGTACCAGACCATCGCACGGCTGCGCGCGGCCGGCGTGCTGCTCGACCAGAAGAAGTACGACGAAGCGCTGAAGCGGCTCGACGCGATCGTGCCGAAAGATGCCGGTGCCGAGTTCGGCGCGCTCGCCGACGATCGCCGCGGCGACGTGCTGCTGGCGCAAGGCAAGACCGATGACGCGAAGGCTGCCTACACCAAGGCCTGGACCGCGATGGACGCGAAGGTCGACTACCGCCGCCTGATCGAAGCCAAGCTGACGGCGCTCGGCGCCGCGCCGCCCACAGCCAAGGTGGAGGCGACGCAATGACGATGAAGGCACGACACGGCCGATGGTCCGGCCTGTGCGCGGCACTGGCGGCGGTGGCTGTCATGGCCGGCTGCGCCAGCAGCAAACCCAAGCCGGAGCCCTTGCCGCCGTTGACCCCGAAGATCGCCGGTGTCCAGGCCTGGAACCAGCGCATCGAGGGCGTGCAGTTCCCGCTCGCGGTGGCGGTGACGAAGGGCCAGTTCACGGTCGCCGGCAACGACGGCACGGTGCTGGCGCTGGACGCCGAAACCGGCCGCGAGGTCTGGCGCGGCAGTGCCGGCGCCAAGCTCAGCGCCGGGGTCGGCAGCGATGGCCGCTTCGCGGCAGTTGCGACGCGCGAGGGCGAGCTCGTCGTCTTCGACCAGGGCGTGGTCAAGTGGCGCAAGCCGCTCGGCGTGCGCGTCACCACCGCGCCGCTGGTCGCCGGCGAGCGCGTGTTCGTGGTCGGCGTGGACCGTGCGGTGCAGGCCTTCGATGCGATCGACGGCCGCAAGCTCTGGGTCATGCAGCGCCCCGGCGACCCGCTCACGCTGGCGCAATCGGGCGTGCTGAGTGCATTCAAGGACACGCTGATCGTCGGCCAGGGGCCGCGGCTGGCGGGCGTCGATCCGCTGCGCGGCGACGTGCGCTGGGAGGCCACGATCGGCTCGCCGCGCGGTGCCAACGAGATCGAGCGCCTGGCCGATCTAGTCGGCCCGTCGGTGCGCGTCGGCGACACGGTCTGCGCGCGCTCGTTCCAGGCCGCGGTCGGTTGCGTCGATGCCCAGAAGGGCACGACCACGTGGAGCAAGAACATCGGCGGCACCGACGCGGTCGCGGCCGACAGCGAATACGTGTTCGCCGGCGATGCCTCGGACCGCATCACCGCCTGGAAGATCAACGGCGACGCGGCCTGGACTTACGACAAGCTGCTGTACCGCAGCCTGAGCGCACCGCTGAGCACCGGCAAGACGGTGGTGTTCGGCGATGGCGACGGCATGCTGCACTTCTTCTCGCGCGACACCGGCGAAGCGCTGCTGCGCCTGACGACCGACGGCAGCGCGATCGTCGCGCAGCCCGTGGTGTCGGGCACCGTGATGCTCGTCGTGACGCGCAACGGCGGCCTGTTCGCCTTCCGCCCACAGTAAGCCGCCATGAAACCCGTGATCGCCATCGTGGGCCGCCCGAATGTGGGCAAGTCCACGCTGTTCAACCGGATGACGAAAAGCCGCGACGCGATCGTGGCCGATTTTTCCGGCCTCACTCGCGACCGCCACTACGGCGACGGGCGCAGCGGCGAGCACGAGTTCATCGTCGTCGACACCGGCGGCTTCGAGCCCGACAGCACGACCGGCATCGTCAAGGAGATGGCCAAGCAAACGCGCCAGGCGGTGGCCGAGGCCGATGCGGTGATCTTCGTCGTCGACGTGCGCTCGGGCGTGTCGGGGCAGGACTTCGACATCGCGCGCTACCTGCGCACGGTTGGCAAGAAGGTGATCCTCGCGGTCAACAAGGCCGAGGGCATGCAGGAGTCGCCGCTGCTGGCCGAGTTCTTCGAGCTCGGACTCGGCGACCCGCACCCGATCTCGGCGGCCCACGGGCAGGGCATCCGCAGCCTGACCGACGCGGCGCTCGAGCACTTCGAGTTCGAGGATGAAGAAAGCGAGGCGCCGGTTGATGGCGGGCCGATCCGGCTCGCAGTGGCCGGGCGGCCGAACGTCGGCAAGTCGACGCTGATCAACACCTGGCTGGGCGAAGAACGCCTGGTTGCATTCGACCAACCCGGCACGACGCGCGACGCGATCACCGTCCCGTTCGAGCGCAACGGCCAGAAGTTCGAGCTGATCGACACGGCCGGCCTGCGGCGCCGCGGCAAGGTCTTCGAGGCGATCGAGAAGTTCTCGGTCGTCAAGACCTTGCAGGCGATCGCCGATGCCAACGTCGTGCTGCTGCTGCTCGACGCGACCCAGGGCGTGACCGACCAGGACGCGCACATCGCCGGCTACATCCTCGAGAGCGGCCGCGCGGTGGCGGTGGCGGTGAACAAATGGGACGCCGTCGACGACTACCAGAAGCAGACGCTGCAGCGCTCGATCGAGCAGCGCCTGGCGTTTCTGAAGTTCGCGCCGGTGCTGCACATCTCGGCGATCAAGCGCCAGGGCCTGGGGCCGGTCTGGAAGGCGATCGCCGATGCGCACGCGTCGGCCACACGCAAGATGTCGACGCCGGTGCTGACGCGGCTGCTGCAGGACGCCGTCGAGCACCAGGCGCCGAAGCGCGCCGGCGCGTTCCGCCCGAAGCTGCGCTATGCCCACCAGGGCGGCATGAACCCGCCGCTGATCGTGATCCACGGCAACTCGCTGGACCACATCACCGACTCGTACAAGCGCTTTCTGGAGGGGCGCTTCCGCGAGCATTTCAAGCTCACCGGCACACCGATGCGCATCGAGCTGCGCTCGTCGAAAAACCCCTTCGACGACAAGAGCTGAATCGAGGGCTATTCAGGGTATTGGCGTAAACCTCCATTGCGCCGGCGACCCTGTGTTAATGTGGCCACTTCTGAACTTTCATCACGGAGCTAACACGTGAGCAATAAAGGGCAACTCCTACAAGACCCCTTCCTGAACCTGCTGCGCAAGGAGCACGTTCCGGTTTCGATCTACCTCGTCAACGGGATCAAGCTGCAAGGCCACATCGAGTCCTTCGACCAGTATGTGGTGCTGCTTCGCAATACGGTGACGCAGATGGTCTATAAACACGCGATCTCGACCGTCGTGCCGGGCCGGGCCGTGAACTTCCACGCGACCGAGCCCAACGAGCCGGCTGCGTGACCTTGATCGAACCCACCGCGCCTTGAGTTCCACGGCTCCGACCGTCATCGACGGATCAAGCACGCCCGCGCGGGCGATCCTGGTGGGCGTGGACTTCGGCCGCGGCAAGGCGTTCGACGCGACGCTCGACGAGCTCGCATTGCTGGCCGAGTCGGCCGGCGATGTCGCGGTTGCGCGCATCGTCGCCAAGCGCAAGGCGCCCGATGCCGCGCTGTTCGTCGGCTCGGGCAAGGCCGACGAGATCAAGGCGATGGTGCAGGCCCATCAAGCCGATGCGGTGCTGTTCGACCAGGCCTTGTCGCCGGCGCAGCAGCGCAACCTCGAGCAGCATCTTGGCGTGGCGGTGGCCGATCGCACGATGCTGATCCTCGAGATCTTCGGCGAGCGCGCGCAAAGCCACGAGGGCAAGCTGCAGGTCGAGCTGGCGCGGCTGCAATACCTCTCGACGCGCTTGGTGCGCCGCTGGAGCCACCTGGAGCGCCAAAGCGGCGGCATCGGCATGCGCGGCGGGCCGGGCGAGGCGCAGATCGAGCTCGACCGCCGCATGATCGGCGAGCGCATCAAGGCCGTGAAGAAGCAGCTCGAGCGCGTCAAGAAGCAGCGCAGCACGCAGCGCCGCTCGCGCGAGCGCAACCAGACCTTCCGCATTTCGCTGGTGGGCTATACCAACGCCGGCAAGTCGACGCTGTTCAATGCGCTCGTAAACGCGCGTGCCTACGCGGCCGATCAGTTGTTCGCGACGCTGGACACGACGACGCGCCAGCTCTTCCTCGGAGACGCGCAGCGCTCGGTGTCGCTGTCCGACACCGTGGGCTTCATCCGCGACCTGCCGCACAAGCTGATCGAAGCCTTCGAGGCCACGCTGCAGGAGGCCAACGATGCCGACCTGCTGCTGCACGTCGTCGATTGCGCGAGCCCGGTGCTGGCCGAGCAGATGGCCGAGGTGCAGCGCGTGCTGGTCGAGATCGGCGCCAGCGGCATCCCGCAGGTGCTGGTCTATAACAAGCTCGATCAGCTCGAAGAGACGCAGCGCCCGCGCGAGCTGCGCGACCTGCTCGAGATCGAAGGCCAGCTGCGTGTGCCGCGGGTCTTCATCAGTGCCCGCAGCGGCGAGGGCATGGGCACATTGCGCGCGATACTCTCGGAAGCGGTGGCGGGCACGCTCGAAGGCTTCTTGAACCTGGATGCGCCGGCCCCACATGACATCCGTCTGGCCCATGACTCGGACGGGTACGACGATCTCGAAGACAACCCGGTGGCCGCCCAGCCCAACGGAACCCAGCATTCACTCGCATGACCATGAGCCACCCGACCTCTGATTCTTCAGGCCGCGCCGCGCGCCCCCGTGCGTGGCGCCGTCTGGCAGGCCTGATCCTGCTGAACAATCGCGGCGATGGCCCGCCCGATCTTGACGAGCTCTGGCGCGATTTCAACCGCAAGCTCAGTGGCCTGTTCGGCGGCAAGGGCGGTGGCGGCAGCCCGCGCCCCAACGGCTCGGGTGACGGCAGCGGCGGCGGCAACGGTTCGAACTTCCAGCCCGACATGAAGAGTGCCGGCATCGGTGCCGGCCTGGTCGCCGGCGTGGTCGCGGTGATCTGGCTCGGCAGCGGCTTCTTCATCGTGCAAGAAGGCCAGCAAGCCGTCGTGACCTCGTTCGGCCGGTACAGCCACACGGTCGAGGCCGGCTTCCAGTGGCGCATGCCGTACCCGTTCCAGGCCAACGAGACGGTCAATGTCACGCAGCTGCGTTCGAAAGAGGTCGGCCGCAATGCGGTGATCGCCGCCACCGGCCTGCGCGATTCGTCGATGCTGACGCAGGACGAGAACATCGTCGACATCCGCTTCACGGTGCAGTACCGCTTGAAGGACGCGCGCGCCTTCCTGTTCGAGAACCGCGACCCCGAAGAGGCGGTCACGCTGGCGGCCGAATCGGCCGTGCGCGAGATCGTCGGCAAGAGCAAGATCGATTCGGTGCTGTACGAACAGCGCGACGCGATCGCCTCCGATCTGGTGAAGTCGGTGCAGGGCCAGCTCGACCGCCTGAAGGCCGGTATCGTCGTCGTCAACGTCAACGTGCAAAGCGTGCAGCCGCCCGAGCAGGTGCAGGCCGCATTCGAAGACACGCTGAAAGCCGGCCAGGACGGCGACCGCCTGAAGAAGGAAGGCCTGGCCTACGCGAGCGACGTGATCCCGAAGGCGCAAGGCACCTCGGCACGCCTGCGCGAAGAAGCCGAGGGCTACAAGTCGCGCGTGATCGCGCAGGCCGACGGCGATGCGCAGCGCTTCAGCAGCGTGCTCGCCGAGTACCAGAAGGCGCCGACGGTGACGCGCGACCGCATGTACATCGACACGATGCAGCAGATCTATTCCAACGTCAGCAAGGTGATGGTGGACACCCGCAACAACTCGAATCTGCTGTACCTGCCGCTGGACAAGCTCTTGCAGCAGAGCACCGTGACCGCACCCACGGTCGTCGTGCCGCCGGCGACGGCGACCGAGTCGCCTGCGACGAGCAGCGGCAGCAGCGGCGACGCGCGCTCGCGCGACAACCAGCGCGGCCGCGATCGCGACGCCCGTTGAGATGACAACCCCCACGTCATTTCGTTGACGTCCGAGGAGAACAAAAACATGAATCGCATCGCTCTGTTCGTCGGCGGCTTGCTGCTGGTCTTGATGGCGCTCGCCTCGACGCTGTTCATCGTCGACCAGCGCCAGGTGGCCGTGGTCTACGCGCTCGGCGAGATCAAGGAAGTGATCCAGGAGCCCGGCCTCAAGTGGAAGCTGCCGCCGCCGTTCCAAAACGTGATCTTTCTCGACCGCCGCATCCAGACCATGGACAGCCCCGAGACGCGCCCGATCTTCACCGCCGAGAAGAAGAGTCTGGTGATCGACTGGCTGGTCAAATGGCGCATCACCGATCCGCGCCAGTTCATCCGCAACAACGGCTCCGACATGCGCAGCCTCGAAACGCGCTTGAGCCCGATCGTGCACGCGGCGTTCAACGAAGAGGTCACGAAGCGCACCGTCGGCGAGGTGCTGTCGAGCGGGCGCGACAAGGTCATGCAGGACGTGCGCGGGCGCCTGACCGATGAAGCCAAGTCCTTCGGCATCGAGGTCCTCGACGTGCGGATCAAGCGTGTCGATTTCGTCGCCAACATCACCGACTCGATCTACAGCCGCATGCGCTCCGAGCGCCAGCAGGTCGCCAACCAGCTGCGCGCCACCGGCGGCGCCGAGGGCGAGAAGATCCGCGCCGACGCGGATCGCCAGCGCGAGGTGATCGTCGCCGAGGCCTATCGCGATGCACAGAAGGTCAAGGGCGAGGGCGACGCCAAAGCCTCGGCCATCTTCGCCGACGCCTTCGGCCGCGACCCGCAATTCGCGCAGTTCTATCGCAGCCTCGAGGCCTACCGATCGAGCTTCCGCAACAAGTCCGACATGATGATCGTGGACCCGGGCAGCGAGTTCTTCAAGGCCATGCGCGGTGGCGCGGCGCCAGCACCGGCGCCTGCGGCCAAGCGATAGGCGGTGCCTGTGGGCGACGCGCCCGGCCTGCCCGACCTGCTGCTCGGCGCGTTCGCGCTGATGCTGGTGATCGAAGGGCTGCTGCCCTTCATCAGCCCGCCGAGGTGGCGCAGCGTGTTCGAGCGCGCGATGAAGATGAGCGACGGCCAGATCCGTTTCATCGGCCTGTTCAGCATGCTCATGGGGCTGGTGATGCTGTGGTTCTTTCTCGCCTGAACCTCGCAATCACGCCGGTACAATCTCCGTTTTAACCCCCCGGCGTTTTCCCATGTCATCTGCTTGGCTGCTGCCCGAGCACATTGCGGACGTGCTGCCTGCGCAGGCACGGCACATCGAAGAACTGCGTCGCGGGCTGCTCGACGTGGCACGCGGCTATGGTTGCGAACTCGTGATGCCGCCGCTGCTCGAGCACATCGAGTCGCTGCTGACCGGGGCCAGCCGCTCGCTCGATCTGAAGACCTTCAAGCTCGTCGATCAGCTCAGCGGCCGCACCCTGGGTGTGCGCGCCGACAGCACGCCGCAGGTCGCGCGCATCGATGCGCACTTGCTGAACCGCGTCGGCGTGACGCGGCTTTGCTACTGCGGGCCGGTGTTGCATGCGCTGCCGTCGGGGCTGCATTCGACGCGCGAGCCGATGCAGTTCGGCGCCGAGATTTATGGCCACAGCGGCCTCGAGGCCGACCTCGAGGTCCTGGATCTGGCGCTCGATTGTTTGCGCACGGCAGGGCTGGGCAAGGTCACAGTCGACCTCGGCGATGCGCGCATCGTGCGCGGCGTGTTGGCCGGCGTGATCGCCGATGCCGCTCAGCTCGGTGCGGTCTATGCGGCGCTCGCGGCCAAGGATTCGGCCGCATTGCGCGAGCTGTCGCGCGGCTTCCCGGACGACGCGCGCAAGGCCTTGCTGACGCTGCTGGACCTGTACGGCAATGCCGAGATCATCGCGGCCGCGCGCCGCGAGCTGCCGGCGCGGCCGCTGGTGCAGGCCGCACTCGACGACCTGCAATGGCTCGCGCGCCATGTCGAGCAATCGCACCCGGAGGTCGACGTCGGCTTCGACCTCGCCGACATCGGCGCGAACGACTACTACACCGGCGCACGCTTCGCGGCCTTCGTCGCCGGCTCGCCGGATGCGGTCGCGCGCGGTGGACGCTACGACGAGGTCGGCGCGGTGTTCGGCCGCAGTCGCCCGGCGGCGGGCTTCAGCCTCGATCTGAAGGTGCTCGCTGCCTGCGCGCCCACGAACGGCCTGCATGCGGCGATCCGCGCGCCCTGGGCCGAAGACGACGCGATGCGCGCCCAGGTGCGCAGCCTGCGCGAGCAGGGCGAGACCGTGGTGCGCGTGCTGCCCGGCCACGAACATGAGGCGCAGGAATACGACTGCGACCGCGAGCTCGTGCTGGTCGGCGGCAAATGGATCGTGCGCGCGCTGTAGAGCGTCGCGCCGCACCGCAATTTCAGCAATCGATCAATGGGATCACTTTGACATGCAACAGAAGAACAGCGCCGGGCACAACGTCGTCGTCGTCGGCACCCAGTGGGGCGACGAGGGCAAGGGCAAGGTCGTCGACTGGCTGACCGACCACGCGCAGGCCGTGGTGCGCTTCCAGGGCGGCCACAACGCCGGCCACACGCTCGTGATCAAGGGCGTGAAGACGGCGCTGCAGCTGATCCCGTCGGGCATCATGCGCGACGGCGTGGCCTGCTACATCGGCAACGGCGTGGTCGTCGATCCGACGCATCTGCTGGCCGAGATCGAGCGGCTCGAGGCGATCGGCGTGGAGGTGCGCTCGCGCCTGTTCATCAGCGAGTCGTGCCCGCTGATCCTGCCGTTCCACGTCGAGGTCGACAAGGCACGCGAGGCACTGCGCGAGAGCAGCGGCGCGGGCAAGATCGGCACCACCGGCAAGGGCATCGGCCCGGCCTACGAAGACAAGGTTGCGCGCCGCGCGCTGCGCGTGCAAGACCTGAAGCACCCGGACCGCTTCGCGGCCAAGTTGCGCGAGTTGCTGGCGCTGCACAACGTCGCACTGAGCGGCTACCTGAAGAGCAAGCCGCTTGAGTTCCAGCCGATCTTCGATCTGGCGATGAAGGTCGCCGAGGCGATCAAGCCGATGCTCGCCGACGTCGGCTACATCCTGCACAACGCGAACCTGAACGGCGCGAACATCCTGTTCGAAGGCGCGCAGGGCACGCTGCTCGACATCGACCACGGCACCTACCCCTACGTCACGTCGAGCAACTGCGTTGCCGGCAATGCGGCGGCCGGCGCGGGCGTCGGCCCGGACCTGCTGCACTACATCCTCGGCATCACCAAGGCCTACACGACGCGCGTCGGCAGCGGCCCGTTCCCGACCGAGCTCGAGATGGACGAGCCCGGCAGCGTCGGGCACCACTTGTCGACCGTCGGCCAGGAGCGCGGTACTGTCACCGGCCGACCACGCCGCTGCGGCTGGCTCGATGCTGCATTGCTGAAGCGTTCGATGATCATCAACGGCATCTCGGGCCTGTGCATCACCAAGCTCGACGTGCTCGACGGCCTGCCTGAGATCAAGGTCTGCGTCGGCTACGAGTTGCGCGGCAAACGCCTCGACATCCTCCCGCTGGACGCCGACGACATCGACGACTGCGTGCCGATCTACGACACCTTCCCGGGCTGGACCGAGTCGACCTTTGGCGTGACCGAATGGGACAAGCTGCCGTTGAATGCGCGCCGCTACCTGGAGCGCGTGCAGCAGTTCATCGGCCGGCCGATCGACATGGTCTCGACCGGGCCGGACCGCGTGCACACGATCCTGTTGCGGCATCCGTACAAGGGCTGAACCGGCCCAGATATGCTCGCGTTCGAAGTCACCTCAACCACCACCCACCTTCTGAAGCTCGAGGACCCTGCATGCTGACCGACGATGGCAAACACCTGTATGTGAGTTGGGACGAATACCACATGCTCATCGAGCGGCTCGCGCTCAAGATCGCCGGCTCGGGCTGGCAGTTCGATCAAATCCTGTGCCTGGCGCGTGGCGGCATGCGGCCCGGCGACGTGATCTCGCGCGTGTTCGACAAGCCGCTGGCGATCATGTCGACCAGCTCGTACCGCGCCGAGGCCGGCACGATCCAGGGGCGGCTGGATCTGGCGAAGTACATCACGATGCCCAAGGGCGAGCTCGCGGGGCGCGTGCTGCTGGTCGATGACCTCTCGGACTCGGGCGTGACCTTGCGCGCGGTGGTGGACCGGCTGCGCGGCATGCCGTCGATCAGCGAGCTGCGCTCGGCGGTGATCTGGACCAAGGGCGTCTCGACCTACACGCCCGACTACTTCGTCGAGCTGCTGCCGACGAGCCCGTGGATTCACCAGCCCTTCGAAGAGTACGACGACATGCGGCCCGATGCGCTCGCGAAGAAGTTCGTGATTTGAGCGGCCTGCACAACGCAACACACAAAGCAAAAAGGCCAGCACTTGCGTGCTGGCCCTCGCCAATCTCTACATATTCTTGGTGCCCAGGAAGGGACTCGAACCCCCACGGAGTTACCCGCTAGTACCTGAAACTAGTGCGTCTACCAATTCCGCCACCTGGGCATTTCAGGAAGTCTTAAACTATATCATCAAAACAAACACATTGAAAAATACAAACCCCATCGGCGCTGAATTAATGGCCGAAGTCGAGGGCACGGTGCAAGGTCACCGTGACGGACACGGCTTCGTCGTGCGCGACGATCGCCAGGCCGACCTCTATCTGTCGCAACAGGAAATGCGCGCGGTGCTGCACCGCGACCGCGTCAAGGCGCGCATCGTGCGCTACGACCGCAAGGGCCGGCCCGAGGGCCGCGTGCTCGAGATCCTCGAGCGCAAGAAGTCGCCGATCATCGGCCGGCTGCTGCACGAGAGCGGCGTCTGGCTCGTCGCGCCAGAAGACAAGCGCTACGGGCAGGACATCCTGATCCCGAAGAACGCGATTGCGAATGCAACGGCCGGGCAGGTCGTTGCGATCGAACTCACCGAATCGCCTTCGATGTACTCGCAGCCCGTTGGCCGCGTGACCGAGGTGCTGGGCGAGATCGATGACCCGGGGATGGAAATCGAGATCGCGGTGCGCAAGTACGAGGTGCCGCACCAGTTCTCGCCCGAGACGCTGGCACAGGCCGCGACCTTGCCCGACAAGATCAGGCCCGTCGATCGCAAGAACCGCATCGACCTGACCGACGTCGCGCTCGTCACGATCGACGGCGAGGACGCACGCGACTTCGACGATGCGGTCTATTGCGAACCCGCGAAGATCGGCCGCGTGAAGACGCCGAACGGCTGGCGCCTCGTCGTCGCGATCGCCGACGTGAGCCACTACGTGAAGCCCGGCGAGCCGATCGACGACGACGCCTACGAGCGCGCGACCTCCGTGTACTTCCCGCGGCGCGTGATCCCGATGCTGCCCGAGAAACTCTCGAACGGCCTGTGCTCGCTGAACCCGAACGAAGACCGTCTCGCGATGGTGTGCGACATGCTCGTCACCAAAGACGGCGAGATCCACGCGTACCAGTTCTTCCCGGCCATCATCTGCTCGCACGCGCGCTTCACCTACAACGAGGTCGCTGCGATCCTCGCGAACACGCGCGGGCCCGAGGCCGCGAAGCGCAAGGACCTGGTCCCTGATCTGCTGAACCTGCACGAGGTCTATCGCGCGCTGCTGAAGGAGCGCAACAAGCGCGGCGCGATCGACTTCGAGACCACCGAGACGCAGATCGTCTGCGACGACAACGGCCGCATCGAGAAGATCGTGCCGCGCACGCGCACCGAGGCACACAAGCTGATCGAAGAAGCGATGCTCGCCGCCAACGTGTGCTCGGCCGACTTCATCGCGCGTGCCAAGCATGCGTCGCTGTACCGCGTGCACGAAGGGCCGACGCCCGAGAAGAAGACGCTGCTGCAGAACTACCTGCGCGCGCTCGGCCTGGGCTTGTCGATCAGCGACGACCCGAAGCCGGGCGAGTTCCAGGCCATCGCCGCGGCCACGAAGGACCGGCCGGACGCGATGCAGATCCACACCATGCTGCTGCGCTCGATGCAGCAGGCGATCTACACCGCAACCAACAGCGGCCACTTCGGCCTGGCCTACGAGGCCTACACGCACTTCACGAGCCCGATCCGGCGCTACCCCGATCTGCTGGTGCACCGCGTGATCAAGGCCTTGCTGAGCGGCAAGCGCTATCACCTGCTCACCGGCCCGAGCAACCCGCAGCCGTCGAACCGCAAGAGCGCCAAGCCGGTGAAGTCGGCCAACGCCGAAGACGAGAAGTGGGAAATCGCCGGCGTGCATTGCAGCGTCAACGAGCGCCGCGCCGACGAGGCCTCGCGCGATGTCGAGGCCTGGCTGAAGTGCCGCTACATGCGCGAGCACCTCGGCGAGGAATACAGCGGCACGGTCAGCGCGGTGACGAGCTTCGGCCTGTTCGTGCAGCTCGACGGCTTGTACGTCGAAGGCCTGGTCCATATCACCGAGCTCGGCGGGGAGTACTACCGCTTCGACGAGATCCGCCAGGAGCTGCGCGGCGAACGCAGCGGCCTTCGCTACGTGGTCGGCTCGCGCGTGCGCGTGCAGGTCAGCCGCGTCGACCTCGACGGCCGCAAGATCGACTTCCGCATGGTGCGCGAGGGCGAGGACGAGGCCGGCGTGATGCGCGCGCGCCGCGAGAAACCGAGCTCGGCCGGCGGCGAGCTCGCGGCGGTGAAGGAAGCAGACCGCGCGGCGAAGGCGGCCACCAAGGGCAAGTCGCGCGGCGCGGCGGGCGGCAAGCCGCACCCGGTGCGTGCGGCCAAATCGGCAGCGCGCAAATCGGGCAGTCGCGCGACCGGCAAGCCCTCGAGCCGGCGTTGAACCCACTTTCAGTCTCTCTCCGGAATAACAAGCAATGACGATTCGATTTGACGGCCGCGTGGCCATCGTGACCGGCGCCGGCGGCGGCCTCGGTCGGCAACATGCGCTGGCGCTCGCGGCGCGCGGCGCGAAGGTGGTGGTGAACGATCTGGGCGGCACGCTCGACGGCAATGGCGGCACACCGCTGGCCGCGCAGCAGGTGGTCGACGAGATCACCGCGGCGGGCGGCATCGCGATGGCGAACGGCGCGTCGGTCACCGACGCCGACGCAGTGCAGGCGATGGTCGATGCTGCGATGGCCGCTTGGGGCCGCGTCGACATCCTCGTCAATAACGCCGGCATCCTGCGCGACAAGAGCTTCACGAAGATGACGCTGGACGACTTCCGCCTCGTCATCGAGGTCCATCTGATGGGCGCAGTGAATTGCAGCAAGGCTGTCTGGGACCTGATGCGGGCGCAGAACTACGGCCGCATCGTGATGACGACCTCGTCGAGCGGCCTGTTCGGCAACTTCGGCCAGGCGAACTACGGCGCTGCGAAGATGGCGTTGGTCGGGCTGATGCAGACGCTCTCGATCGAAGGCGCGAAGAACGACATCCGCGTCAATTGCCTCGCCCCAACCGCGGCGACGCGCATGACCGAGAACCTGATGCCCGAGGCGGTGTTGAAGCTGCTGCAGCCCGAGGCCGTGACGCCGGGTCTGCTCGCGCTGGTGCACGAAGACGCGCCGACCCGCGCCATTCTGTGCGCCGGTGCGGGCGCGTTCGAGCGCGCGCACGTCACGCTGACCCCAGGCATCTTCGTCGGCCTGCCCGATGATGCGGCCGAGCAGGTGGCGCTGAACTTCGACGCGCTGTCGAGTCGCGATGGCGAGATCGTGCCGGAGAGCGGCAACGCGCAAGGCACGAGCGAGGTCGGCAAGGCGATGGCTGCGCTGCGCTGAGCAGCAGCCAGCGCCGATCAGCGCCGGTAGAGGCGCTCGATCAGATCGCCGGCCCGCAGCGCGCCGATGGGTTGAGGCTCGGCGGCGGCACCGTGTTCGGCCACGGCTTGCACTGCCAGCGCGAAGGCCGCGGCCGCTTCGTCGCCGCCTGACGCGAGCTGCGCCCAGCGGCCGCCGAGCCAGCCGGCGAGCACGTCGCCGGTTCCTGCGGTGGCCAGTGCCGCGTTGCCGGTGCTGTTGATGCGCGCGGTCTGGCCGCGTGCGGCGATCACGCTGCCGGAGCCTTTCAGCACGACGATGGCGAGGTGGCGCGCCGCCAGTTCATGCGCGGCATGCAATCGATCGGCCTGCACCTCGGCGGTCGTGCAGCCGAGCAGGCGCGCAGCTTCGAGCGGATGCGGCGTCAGCACCGTTGCGAGGCCGCGGCCCGCGCGGGCACGCAGCAGCGCTTCGAGTGCCGGGTCGCTCGCCAGCGCGTTCAGCGCATCGGCGTCGAGCACGAGCCGTTTCGCCAGGCTCAGCAGGCGCGGCAGCGGGGCACGCACCGCGTCGCCGCCGCCGCAGCCGCAGACGACGGTGCTGGCGCCGAGCACGGCGGGCGTGCTGCCAGCCCAGTTGTGGCGGAACATCAGCTCGGGGTGTAGCAGGTCGAGTGCCGTGGTGCCGTCGGCCAGCAGCTCGACGAAGACGCGGCCAGCCCCCGCGGCGTGCGCGGCGCGCGCGGCGAGCAACGCTGCGCCACTCATGCCCGGACCGCCGCCGACGATCGCGACGTCGCCGAAGCTGCCCTTGTGTTGCACGTGAAGACGGGCTGGCGTGGCACGCGGGCCCGACAGCCAAGCTTGCGGTGTGTCCATCGATGCATCGATATCCAAAGCGTCCCACCAGACGGCGCCCGCATGGTCGCGCCCCGCGGCCGTGAACAAGCCGGGCTTCAGCGTCAACATTGTCAGCGTGTGCGCCGCGACGACGCATGCGTCACCGAGCGGCCGGCCGGTGTCGGCATGCAGCCCCGACGGCAGGTCGATGGCGAGCACGGGGCAGGGCAGTGCGTTCAACTGGCGTATCGCCGCCTCGACTGCACCCTGCGGCGCGCGGCTCGCGCCGATGCCGAGCAGCGCGTCGATCGCGAGGCCGGGGGCATCCATCGTCTCGCCGCCGATGCGCACGCCGGCCACCTGTGCGCGGGCCAGCGCTGTTTGCGCATCGGCGGGCAGCGCAGCGGCATCGCCGATCAGCGAGACGGTGACTTCCTTGCCCCAGCGTTGCAAATGGCCTGCCGCCTCGAGCCCATCGCCGCCGTTGTTGCCGGGGCCTGCGGCGATCCAGATGCGTTGCGCATGCGGCGCCAGCGCCAGTGCGAGCCGTGCCACCGCTTCGCCGGCGCGCGCCATCAGCGTGTAGGGCGGCAGTGTCGCGGCCGCGCGTTGCTCGAGCGCGCGCGTGTGCGCGATGTCGAACAGCGCAAGTTCCTGGGTGAGCGGCAGGACGCGCTGCATCACGGTCAAGCGCCCAGGCGTTCGACGCCCAGACCCTCGGTGTCGATTGCGGCCGGCCGGCCGGCGAGCGCGTCGGCCAGCAGGCGGGCCGAGCCGCAGGACAAGGCCCAGCCGCTCGACCCATGGCCGAGGTTGAGCCAGACGCCTTTGATGCCGCTGCGGCCGAGCACCGGCGGGCCGTCGGGCAGCATCGGCCGGGCGCCCTTCCAGCGCTGCGCCTGGCTCAAGTGGGCGCTGCCGGGGAACCAGTCGTGCAGGACCTTGTAGAGCGTGTCCAGCGAGCCTGGGTGGTGGGCGGTGTCCGAGCCGCCGATCTCGGCGCTGCCGGCGACGCGTACGCGCATGCCGAGGCGGCTGATCGCGACCTTGTAGCGCTCGTCCATCAGCGCCGAGTGCGGGCCGTGGTCGGCGCGGCCTTCGTGGCGGCGCAGCGGTGCGGTGATCGAATAGCCATGCACGGGCTGCAGCGGCAGCTTGAGGCCGAGCGGCCGCAGCAGCGCGGCAGAGCCGACGGCGGCGCACACGACGACCGCGTCGAAGCCCTCGGTGATCGGCTGCATCGTCATCGGCTGCGTGTCCTGTGCATCGCTCGGCGCGCTCGCGTTGTCGGCGCTGCCGGCCAGCATGCTGTGCTCGTGCGGCGGCGCGTGCAGGTGAACGAGCTGCGGCGATGGGCCGCCGATGATCTTCTGCACCGTCGTGTGAAACCGGAAGCGCGCGCCGAGGCTTTGCGCCTCGCCGCGCAACAGGTGGCTGAACTGGCGGCAGTTGCCGACCTCGTCGTCGGGCAGATAGACGCCGCCGTGCAGTTCGGTCTCGATGTTGAGGCCCGGTTCGACGACACGGCACTGCGTCGCGTCGAGCATCTCGAAGCGCGTCTTGAGCTCGGTCAGCGACGCCAGCCCGGGTTGCACCAGCGCCAGTTCCTTGGGCGAGCGCAGCAGCACGAGGTAGCCGTCGCTGCGCTCGTAGTCGAGCTTGAGTTCGCGCGTGAGCAGGTGCAGCCGATCGCGGCTGAAGTGCGCGAGCCGCTGCATGCGCAGACGGTTCGCCTGGTAGGTGCGCAGGCGGCAGGCGCGCCACCAGCGCCAGATCCACGGCACGGCGCCCAACGGCAGGCCGCGAACGCGCACCGGGGCGTGCTGGCGCAGCATTTGGCCCAGCACCTTGGCCGGCATGCCCGGCGCTGCCCACGGCGTGACATAGCCCGGTGCGACGACGCCGGCATTGGCGAAGCTCGTCTCGGCCGCGACGCTGCCGCGGCGTTCGAACACTGTGACCTGGTGACCGTCGACGCTGAGCTCGTAGGCCGTGGTCACGCCAATGATGCCGGCGCCGATGACGGCGACCTTCATGAGCCGAGTGCCGCTTCGATCGCCAGCGAGACGGCGAGCACGGTGTCGTCTTGCAATGCGCCGCTCCAGACCATCAGCCCGACCGGCATCTCGTCCGGTGCGTGGCAAGGCAGCGAGAGCGCGCAGCCATCGAGCAGGTTCACGACGGACGGGTTGCGCAGCAGCAGCGCATTGGTCGCGAAGAACGCGGTGTCGTCGGCCAGCAGCGGCGCCAGCGGCGGGGCGACGCAGGGCACGGTCGGGCTGAGCATTGCGTCGAAGCCCTGCATGGCGCTCGCCATGTCGGTCATCCATCGGGTGCGGGCATGCAGCAGATCGATGTAGTCGGCCGCGCTCATCGCCGCGCCACGGCGGATGCGCTGGGCGACGCGCGGGTCGTACTCGGCCTCGTGTGCGGCGAGCAGCGCACGGTGCCAGGCCCAGGCTTCTGCAGCCGAAAAGCCGCCGGTGGCGTTGATCTGCGCGATGTCGGTCAGCGGCGCGAGGGCGATCTCTTCGATGCGCGCGCCGGCCGCGCGCAGCGTGGCCAGGCTGCGTTCGAAGGCGATGGCGACGGTGGCGTCGAGGCTGTCGAGCATCCAGCGCCTCGGCACGGCCAGACGCAGGCTCGCAAGCGGCCGCGGCTGCTCGCCCAGCGGCACGCGACGATCCGCCAGCACCTCGTGCAACAGCACGGCGTCGCGCACCGAGCGCGTGATCGCGCAGGCCGTGTCCAGCGTGGTCGAGAGCGGGATCGCGCCTTCCGTCGGCGTCAGCCGCGCGGTGTTCTTGAAGCCGACCAGCCCTTGCAGCGCCGCCGGGATGCGGATCGAGCCACCGGTGTCGGAGCCGAGCGCTGCCCACGCGGCGCCGGTCGCGACCGAGACCGCGCCGCCCGAGGTGGACCCGCCGGGGATGCGCGGCTGCGCATCGAGCGCGGCGGTGGCCGGGTTGAGCGGCGTGCCGAAGTGCGGGTTGATGCCGACGCCGGAGAATGCGAACTCCGACATGTTGGTGCGAGCTATGAAGGCGGCACCGGCGCGGCGCAGGCGCGCCACGGCCGGGCAGTCGGCGGCGGCGGGCGGGTTGTTTGCGAGCACTGTCGAGCCGGCGGCCGTGACCTCGCCCTGGACGTCGAACAAGTCCTTCACGCTCACCGCCATGCCGGCGAGCCGCGGCGAGGCGGCGCCGGCGGCGCGCTGCGAGTCGAAGTCGCGTGCCGTTGCGGCGGCGGTGTCGAAGCTGGTGCGGACGAAGCTGTGCTGGTTCGCGGGGGAACGCGCCGCGGCAATGCAGGCATCGAGCAGGGCGCTGGCAGAGGAGCGCCCGGCCAAGCTGCCGGTCAGGTCAGGGATCATGGCAATGCTATAATCGAGCGGCTTGGCTCAATGCAGCGCTGTATTTACAGAACTGCACAAGGTCCCAAGCAAATCGCGAACCGGCTGTTGAAAGGTGTTGCGACAGACTGTTTCGGGAACAAAAACCCGAATGAAAAGTGTGTCGCGATTCGAGCCGGATTCTAGAACCAACCTTTGGAGTCCTCATGACTGTCACCATGCGTGAAATGCTGGAAGCCGGTGTCCACTTTGGCCACCAGACCCGCTTCTGGAACCCCAAGATGGCCCCGTACATCTACGGCCATCGCAACAAGATCCACATCATCAACCTCGAGAAGACGCAGCCGCTCTTCAACGACGCGATGAAGTTCATTCGTCAGATCGCCGCCAAGCGTGGCACGGTTCTGATGATCGGCACCAAGCGCCAGGCTCGCGAAGTGATCGCGCTCGAAGCCAAGCGTGCCGGCATGCCGTATGTCGACCAGCGCTGGCTCGGCGGCATGATGACCAACTTCAAGACCGTCAAGGGGTCGCTGAAGAAGCTCAAGGACATGAAGGCGCAGGTCGAGGCCGGCACCGAGATCCGCATCAAGAAGGAAGCGCTGATGTTCCAGCGCGACCTGACCAAGCTCGAGAAGGACATGGGCGGCATCCAGGACATGAACGCGCTGCCTGATGCGATGTTCGTGATCGACGTCGGCTACCACAAGATCGCGATCCTCGAAGCCAAGAAGCTGGGCATTCCGATCATCGGCGTGGTCGACTCGAACCACTCGCCCGAAGGCATCGACTACGTGATCCCGGGCAACGACGACTCGAGCAAGGCAGTCGCGCTGTACGCGAAGGCCGTGGCCGACGCGGTGCTCGAGGGCAAGGCCAACGCCACCAACGACGTGGTGCAGGCTGCCGCCGCCGAAGGTGACGAGTTCGTCGAAGTCAACGAATCCGCCTGACCGCTTCGCCCGGCCTGACCGCGGTCGTCGAACCAGTCAGGCAGCGGGCACACAAAAAGGGGCTTCACGGCCCCTTTTTTTCAACCAACGGAGATTTCCAAGATGGCTGCAATCACTGCAAGCATGGTGGGCGAACTGCGCGCCAAGACCGACGCGCCGATGATGGAATGCAAGAAGGCGCTGACCGAAGCCGAAGGCAACATGGAGCGCGCCGAAGAGCTGCTGCGCGTCAAGCTCGGCAGCAAGGCCGGCAAGGCCGCGTCGCGCATCACCGCTGAAGGCGTGATCGTCGCGGCCGTGGTCGGTGGTGCCGGCGCGCTGGTCGAGGTGAACTGCGAAACCGACTTCACGTCGAAGAACGACATGTTCCTGGCGATGGCCAATGCCTGCGCCCGCCTCGTCGCCGAGAAGAACCCGGCCGACGTGGCCGAATTGGCCGCGTTGCCGTACACGCAAGACGGCTACGGCCCGACGCTCGAGGACGTGCGCAAGGGCCTGATCGGCACGATCGGCGAGAACATGTCGATCCGCCGTTTCAAGCGCTACGAAGGCGCCAAGCTCGCGAGCTACCTGCACGGCACGCGCATCGGCGTGATGGTCGACTTCGAGGGCGACGAAGTCGCCGCGAAGGACGTGGCGATGCACGTGGCCGCGATGAAGCCGGTCGCACTGCAAGCCAGCGACGTGCCTGCCAAGCTGATCGAGACCGAGCGTTCGGTTGCGACGCAAAAGGCCGCCGAAGACGCCGAGAAGGCGAAGGCCGAAGGCAAGACGCCGCAGTCGCCTGAAATTGTGACGAAGCGCATCGAAGGCTCGGTCGCGAAGTTCCTGAAGGAAGTGAGCCTGTTCAACCAGGCCTTCGTGAAGAACGACAAGCAGACCGTCGAGCAGATGCTCAAGGAGCGCGCCACCCAAATCAAGGGCTTCACCTTGTACGTGGTCGGCGAGGGCATCGAGAAGAAGGTCGACGACTTCGCGGCCGAAGTGGCGGCGCAGGTCGCTGCTGCAAAGAAGGATTAAGCCGGGACGAGAAGACCTCGGAATCCGCAGGACTCCGCGGGTTCCGATTTAGACTCTCCCGCGCGCCACAAGCGCCACCCACGCACCGAATCTGGAGTCCGACCCATGCCCGCCTACAAGCGCATCCTGCTGAAACTTTCCGGCGAGGCCTTGATGGGCGACGACGCCTACGGCATCAACCGCGCGACCATCGTGCGCATGGTGAGAGAGGTGCAGGAAGTGACCCAGCTCGGCTGCGAGGTGGCGGTGGTGATCGGTGGCGGCAACATCTTCCGCGGCGTGGCTGGCGGTGCGGTCGGCATGGACCGCGCGACTGCCGACTACATGGGCATGCTCGCGACCGTGATGAACGCGCTCGCACTGGCCGACACGATGCGCCAAGAGGGCATGACGGCGCGCGTGATGTCGGCCATCGGCATCGAGCAGGTCGTCGAGCCCTACGTGCGGCCCAAGGCCTTGCAGTACCTCGAAGAAGGCAAGGTCGTGATCTTTGCCGCCGGCACCGGCAACCCGTTCTTCACCACCGACACCGCTGCGGCACTGCGCGGCGCCGAGGTCGGCGCGCAGATCGTGCTGAAGGCGACCAAGGTCGACGGCGTCTACACCGCCGACCCGAAAAAAGACCCGAGCGCGACGCGCTACTCGCAGATCTCGTTCGATGAAGCCATCACGAAGAATCTGCAGGTACTCGACGCGACCGCGTTCGCGCTGTGCCGCGATCAGAAGCTGCCGATCCGCGTGTTCAGCATCTTCAAGCCGGGTGCGCTGAAGCGGGTTGTCCAGGGTGAAGACGAAGGCACGCTGGTACACGTCTGAATTCGTTGAAGGGTGAGGTTGACATGAGCATTGCCGACATCAAAAGTACCGCTGAAACCAAGATGGGTCGCACCATCGAATCGTTCAAGAACGAGCTGCACAAGATCCGCACCGGTCGCGCCCACCCGGGCATCCTCGACCAGGTGCAGGTCGACTACTACGGCTCGATGGTGCCGATCAGCCAGGTCGCGAACGTGAGCCTGCTGGACGCCCGCACGATCAGCGTGCAGCCCTGGGAAAAGAACATGGGCGCGAAGATCGAGAAGGCGATTCGCGAGTCCGACCTCGGCCTGAACCCGGCCGCCCAGGGCGACCTGCTGCGCGTGCCGATGCCGGCACTCACCGAAGAGCGCCGCCGCGAGCTGACCAAGGTTGTTCGCAACGAAGGCGAAGACGCGAAGATCGCGGTGCGCAACCTGCGCCGCGATGCCAACGAGCACGCCAAGCGCCTGCTCAAGGACAAGGAAATCTCCGAGGACGAAGAGCGCCGTTCGCTCGACGATCTGCAGAAGCTGACCGACCGCTACATCGCCGAGATCGATCGGCTCACCAGCGGCAAAGAAGCCGAGATCATGGCGGTTTGAGGAGATGATTCCTCGTCATGTCGCCATCGTGATGGATGGCAATGGCCGCTGGGCCAAGAAGCGCTTCATGCCGCGCTTCTTCGGTCACAAGGCTGGGGTCGATGCGCTGGTGCGCACCGTGCTCAGCTGCGCGGACCGCGGCATCGACTACCTGACCGTGTTCGCGTTCTCGTCCGAGAACTGGAAGCGGCCGACCGAAGAGGTCTCAGGCCTGATGGGCCTGGTGCTGGTGGCCGTGGCCAAGTACCTCGGCAAGTTGGCCGACAAGGGTGTGCGCATCCGCATCATCGGCGATCGCAGCCAGGTCTCGGACAAGCTGCGCCAGGCCTGGGAGCAGGCCGAGTCGAGCACCGCGCACAACACGCGCATCACGCTGTCGGTGGCGTTCAACTACGGTGGCCGCTGGGACATCGTGCAGGCCTGCCGCCAGGCGATCGGCGATGGCGTTCCTGCCGCCGAGCTCGACGAGGCGCGCCTGAACCAATACATGGCGTTGAGCCACGCGCCCGACCCCGATCTGTTCATTCGCACCGGCGGCGAGGTGCGCATCAGCAACTTCCTGCTCTGGCAGGCGGCGTATTCCGAACTCGTGTTCAGCGACTGCCTGTGGCCCGAATTCGGCGATGCCGAACTCGATGCGGCGCTGGCCGAATACGCACAACGCGACCGGCGTTTCGGTGGCGTCGAGAGCGCCCAAAGCGCACGGGCCTGAATGAGACTCCCGGCGGGAGGCCCGACCCCATGCTGAAGCAGCGCGTCATCACCGCGCTCGTGCTGGTCGCGTTCCTGCTGCCGGCCTTGTTCGCACCGATCGCCTGGCCGTTCGCGCTGCTCTCGCTGCTGATGATCGCTGCGGCCGGCTGGGAGTGGGGCCGGCTCAACGGCGCCGGCGGCGCGGCGCTGCTCGTCGGCGCGGTCGTGGCGCTCGCGTGTGCCGCGGCGCTGTGGGCCGGCTGGGGCGAAGCGCCACCGCGCCTCGCGTGGTGGATCGCCTTCGGCGTGTGGGTGCTGGGCGGGGCCTTCGTGCTGCGCGGCGGTCCGCAGGCCTGGCCTGGCGTGCCGGCGCTGCTGCGCTACGTGCTCGGCGTGCTGTTGCTGTTCACCGCGTGGCTGGCGCTGGCCTCGGCCAAGACCATCGGCGTCAACTTCATCCTCTCGGTGTTCTGCCTCGTGTGGGCTGCAGACATTGCCGCCTACTTCGGCGGCAAGGCCTTTGGCCGGCGCAAGCTCGCGCCCGGCATCAGCCCCGGCAAGAGCTGGGAAGGCGTGTGGAGCGGCATGTTGGGCGCGCTCGTGCTCGCGGCCTTCTGGCTGGCCCTCGACGCCGCGTTCAACATGGATTCGCTCAGTCTTTACACACGGCTGTATCGCCGTTTCGATGTGCTCGGTCTGATCGGCATCGTGGTGTTCCTCGTCGCGATGAGCGTCGTCGGCGATCTGTTCGAGTCGCTGGTCAAGCGCGCCGCAGGCGCGAAGGACAGCAGCGGCCTGCTGCCCGGCCACGGCGGCGTGCTCGACCGCGTCGATGCGCTGCTGCCGGCGTTCCCGATCGCGATGGCCTTGATCACGGTTTGACTGACCGACCGACATGAGCGCAACCCTTCAACGCGTCTGCATCCTCGGCGCCACCGGTTCGATCGGCACCAACACGCTCGACGTGATCGCGCGGCACCCGGGGCGCTTCGAGGTCTTCGCACTCACCGCGCACAGCCGCGTCGACGAGTTGTTCGCGCAGTGCGTTCAGTGGCGGCCGCGCTATGCGGTGCTGCCCGACGCAGCGCAGGCCAACGCGCTGCGCAAGCGCCTGATGGAGCAGGGCGTGCGCACCGAGGTGCTCAGCGGCGCGCAGGCCTTGTGCGAGCTCGCCGCTCACCCGGACGTCGATGCGGTGATGGCCGCGATCGTCGGTGCCGCCGGCCTCGCGCCGTGTCTGGCCGCGGCGCGCGCCGGCAAGAACCTGCTACTCGCCAACAAAGAAGCGCTGGTCGTCGGCGGCAAGCTCTTCATGGACGCGGTGCACACCGGCGGGGCCACGCTGCTGCCGATCGACAGCGAGCATTCGGCGATCTTCCAGTGCCTGCCCGAGAACCGCGCGGCCTGGCCGCAGCGCATCGACCACATCCTGCTGACCTCGTCGGGCGGCCCGTTCCGGCGCCGCGACCCGGCCACGCTCGCGGCCGTCACGCCCGATGAGGCCTGTGCCCACCCAAATTTTGCGATGGGCCGCAAGATCTCGGTCGACTCGGCGACGATGATGAACAAGGCGCTCGAGGTCATCGAGGCGCGCTGGCTGTTCGAGCTCGCGCCCGAGCAGATCAAGGTGCTGATCCACCCGCAGCAGATCGTGCACTCGATGGTCGTCTGCCGCGACAACTCGGTGCTCGCGCAGCTCGGCACGCCGGACATGCGCGTGCCGATCGCATTCGGCCTGTCGTTCCCCGAGCGCATCGAATCGGGGGCGAGCCAGCTCGACTTCGGCACGCTCGGCGGCCTCACGTTCGAGCCGCCGGACCACGCACGCTACCCCGGCCTGGCGCTCGCCTGGGAGGCCTTGCGCGCGCCCGAGGGCAGCACCACGGTGCTGAATGCGGCGAACGAGGAAGCGGTGGCGGCGTTCCTGGCCGGAACCATTCGCTTCGACCAGATTCACAGTGTCAACGCGCACACCATCGCCGCCCTGATCCCCGAGGCGGGCGCCACCGAATCACTGGGCGCACTGCTCGAGCTCGATCAGCGTGCCCGCCGTCAGGCGGTTCAGTTCGTCAAGGGGCTCATCGCATGATCATCGACGCTCTGGCCTTCCTCCTCACGCTGGGCGTGTTGATCACGATCCACGAATACGGCCACTACCGTGTCGCGGTCGCCTGCGGCGTGAAGGTGCTGCGGTTCTCGGTCGGCTTCGGGCGCGTGCTGTGGCGGCGCCAGGCCTCGCCCGACAGCACCGAGTTCGTGCTGTGTGCGCTGCCGCTCGGCGGCTACGTCAAGATGCTCGACGAGCGCGAGGCGCCGGTGGCGAGCGACGAACTGAGCCGCAGCTTCAACCGCAAGCCGCTGTGGCAGCGCGCCGCGATCGTCGCGGCCGGGCCGGTCGCGAACCTGCTGCTGGCCGTGTTGCTGTACGCGGTCGCGCACTGGATCGGCATCGACGAGCCAAAGGCCTTGATGGGCCCGCCGGCCGCGGCCAGCCTGGCCGAGCGCGCGGGCCTGCGTGCCGGCGACTGGGCACGCGAAGCGTCGACCGACGGCAACGACTGGCACGAGCTGCGCTCGATGACCGACCTGCGCTGGGATCTGACGCAGGCCGTCGTGCGCGGCGAACCGCTGCACCTGATGGTGACGGACCGCGAGGGCCGCGCGCAGCGCAGCGTCGTGCTCGCGCTCGACACGCTGGGCAGCAGCGAGTTCGACGCCAAGACGATGCAGCGCATCGGGCTGGGCAACCCGTTCAGCGAGCCGGTGCTGGGCGACGTCAAGGCGGGCAGCGCGGGCGCGCAGGCCGGCCTGCACACGGGTGACCGCGTGCTGCGCATCGACGCCACCGACGTGGTCGACGGCGCGACGGTGCGCGACCTGATCCGCGCGAGTGGCCGCGACGGCCGCGCGCACACGATGCAGTGGCGCATCGAGCGCGCCGGGCAGACGCTGGATCTCGCGGTCACGCCGGCGGTCGTCAAAGAAGGCGAGCAGCAGATCGGCCGCATCGGCGTGTTCCCGGGCCAGCCGTTCGAGATGGTCAACGTGCGCTACGGCGCCATCGAAGGCTTGTCGCAGGCGGTCGCGAAGACCTGGCAGATGTCGATGCTGACGCTGAAGATGCTGGGCAAGATGGTGATCGGCCAGGCCTCGCTGAAGAACCTGAGCGGGCCGCTGACGATCGCCGATGTCGCGGGTCAGTCGATGCGGCTCGGCCTCACGTATTACCTCGGCATCCTTGCCGTGGTGAGCATCGGTCTGGGCGTGCTCAACCTGCTGCCGCTGCCGGTCCTCGATGGCGGGCACCTGATGTATTATCTTTTCGAGGGTGTGACGGGGCGGCCGGTGTCCGAGTTGTGGCTCGAGAGGCTGCAACGGGGCGGAGTGGCCATCATGCTCATGATGATGTCTCTGGCTCTCTACAACGATGTGGCCCGCCTCCTGGGCCTGCAATGACCGACCGCATGCGATCCTCCTCCCGCTCGACCCTTCCCCGTTTTCCGCTCGCCTGCGTCGCGCTTGCTGCCGCCCTCCACACCGGCTCGGCGTCTGCCGTCGAACCCTTCGTGCTGAAGGACATCCGCGTCGAGGGCCTGCAGCGCAGCGATGCCGGTACCGTGTTCGCATCGCTGCCGTTCCGCATCGGCGACACCTACAGCGACGAGAAGGGCGCCGCCGCGCTGCGTGCGCTGTTCGCGACCGGTCTTTACAAAGACGTGCGCATCGACATCGACAACGGCGTCGTCATCGTGATCGTCGAAGAGCGCCCCGTCATCGCCAACATCGACTTCGTCGGCCTGAAAGAATTCGACAAGGACCAGCTCACCAAGTCGCTCAAAGACTTCGGCATCAGCGATGGCCAGCCTTTCGACAAGGCGCTCGCCGACCGTGCCGAGCAGGAGCTCAAGCGCCAGTACCTGACGCGCAGCCTGTACGGCGCCGAGGTCGTGACCACGGTGACGCCGCAAGAGCGCAACCGCGTCAACCTGAGCTTCACGATCACCGAAGGCTCGGCGGCGAAGATCAGCGAGATCCGCATCAACGGCAACAAGGCGTTCTCAGAGAGCACGCTGAAGGGCTTGTTCGACCTGAACGACGGCGGCTGGCTCAACTTCTACACCAAGGCCGACCGCTACTCGCGCGCCAAGCTCGACGCCGATCTCGAGACCCTGCGTGCGTACTACCTGAACCGCGGCTACCTCGAGTTCGCGGTCGAGTCCACGCAGGTCGCGATCTCGCCCGACAAGCAGGACATCACCGTCACGATCAACGTCAAAGAGGGCCAGCCCTATACCGTGACCGGCGTGAAGCTCGAGGGCGACTACCTCGGCAAGGACGAAGACTTCAAAACGCTCGTCGTCATCAAACCCGGCCAGCCCTACCAGGCCGAGTCGGTGACGCAGACGACGCGCGCGATCACCGATCGCTTCGGCACCTTCGGCTATGCGTTCGCGAAGGTCGAGGCGCGCCCCGACATCGACCGCGCCAACGCCACGGTGTCGCTCACGATCACGGCCGAGCCGTCTCGGCGCGTCTACATCCGCCGCATCAACGTCGCCGGCAACACCAAGACGCGCGACGAGGTCGTGCGGCGCGAGTTCCGCCAGTTCGAATCGAGCTGGTACGACGGCCGCAAGATCAAGCTCTCGCGCGACCGCGTCGACCGGCTGGGTTTCTTCAGCGAGGTCAACGTCGACACCAACGAAGTGCCGGGCACGGCCGACCAGGTCGACCTGACGATCACGATCAAGGAAAAGGCCACCGGCAATCTGCAGATCGGCGCCGGCTTCTCGTCGGCCGACAAGCTCTCGCTGTCAGGCTCGATCAAGCAGGAGAACGTGTTCGGCTCGGGCAACTACCTCGGCCTGGAGCTCAACACCAGCAAGTACAGCCGCGCGCTGGTGCTCAGCACCATCGACCCGTACTTCACCGTCGACGGGATCTCGCGCTACCTTGATGTCTTCTATCGCACCCAGCGGCCGTTGAACAGCCAGGGTGAAGAGTACAAGCTGACAACGCCGGGCGCGTCGATCCGCTTCGGCGTGCCGTTCAGCGAATACGACACGGTGTTCTTCGGCATCGGCATCGAGCGCACCGACATCACCGGCACCAACCTGCCGCTGAACTACCGCAACTACGTGACCGAGTTCGGCAACTCGAGCACCTCGGTTCCGTTGACGATCGGCTGGTCGCGCGACAGCCGCGACAGCTCGCTGGTGCCCACGAGCGGCCGCCTGACCAGCCTGAACTTCGACTGGGGCGTCGGCGGCGACGCCACCTACCTGCGCACCAACGGCAAGTTCCAGCAATACCTGGCGCTGACCAAGCGCTTCACCCTCGGCTTCAATGCCGATGTGTCCTGGGGCAAGGGGCTGGGCGGCCACCCGTACCCGATCTTCAAGAATTTTTACGGTGGCGGCCTGGGCAGCGTGCGCGGCTTCGACCAGAATTCGCTCGGCCCGGTCGACGTGACCGGCGCCTACATCGGCGGCAACCGCAAGATCAACCTCAACGGCGAGCTCTATCTGCCCGTGCCGGGCACGGGCAACGACCGCACCTTGCGCTGGTTCACCTATGTGGACGCCGGCAACGTCTGGGGCGAGACGGACTCGCTGAACCTCAACGACATGCGCGCGTCGGCCGGTCTGGGCCTGACCTGGGTGTCGCCGGTCGGCCCGCTCAAGCTCAGCTACGGCACGCCTATCCGCAAGAAGCCAACAGATAGAATTCAACGACTTCAATTCCAGATCGGGACCGCGTTCTAATGAATAGCACCATTTTCAAAGCCACTGCACGCAAGCTGGCAAGTTCAGCGCTGCTGTTCGTGGCCGTCGTCGGCGTGCAAGCCCAGGAACTGAAGATCGGCTTCGTCAACAGCGATCGCGTGCTGCGCGAAGCGACACCGGCCAAGGCCGCGCAGACGCGCCTCGAAGGCGAGTTCTCCAAGCGCCAGAAAGAAGGCGAAGACGCCGCCGCCAAGCTCAAGGCCGCCGCCGACAAGCTCGACAAAGACGCGCCGACGCTCCCCGAAGCCGAGCGCACCCGCCGCCAGCGCGACCTGGTCGACCAGGACCGCGAGCTGCAGCGCAAGCGCCGAGAGTTCCAGGAAGACCTGAACCAGCGCAAGAACGAAGAACTCGCGTCGGTCGTCGAGCGCGCGAACAAGGTCGTCAAGCAGATCTACGACAGCGAAAAGTTCGACCTGATCCTGCAGGGCGACGTGGTGATCTTCGCCAGCGCACGTGTCGACATCACCGACAAGGTGATCAAGGCGCTGAACGCGCAAGGCGCAAAGTGACCTGATGTGGTCGGCACCGCCACGGATGTCGGTCTGCGCGAGATCGTCGCGCAACTCGGCGGCGAGCTTCTAGGCGACGCGTCGGCCGCCGCGGCCCGCATCGATCGCATCGGCCCGCTCGAAGGCGCCACGCCCTCGACGATCACCTTCCTCTCGAACCCACGCCTGCAACCGCTGCTGGCGGCGTCGAACGCCGGCTGCGTGATCGTCGGCCCGGCGCTGCGCGATGCGGCGGCTCAACGCGGCGCAGCCATCGTCACCGCCGACCCCTACCTGTACTACGCGCGGCTCACGCAGTGGTGGGCGGCACGCTCGCGGCGCGCGCCCGCGGCCGGCGTGCACGCGACGGCGGTGGTCGATCCGTCGGCGCGCATCGCTGCCGGGGCGTCGATCGGCCCCTTCGTCGTGATCGAGGCCGAGGCCGAGGTGGGCGAGCGCGCCGTCGTCGGCGCGCATTGCTTCATCGGCGCGGCGGCGGCCGTCGGCGCGGACACCCGCCTCGCCGCCCATGTGACGCTCGGCGAGCGCTGCCGCATCGGCGCGCGCGGCATCGTGCACAGCGGCGCGGTGATCGGCGGTGATGGCTTCGGCTTCGCGCCCGCCGAAGGGCGCTGGGAAAAGATCGAGCAGCTCGGCGGCGTCAGCATCGGCGACGACGTCGAGATCGGCGCGAACACCTGCATCGACCGCGGCGCGCTCGGCGACACCGAGATCGGCAACGGCGTGAAGCTCGACAACCTGATCCAGATCGGCCACAACGTGCGCATCGGCGAGCATTCGGCGCTGGCCGGGTGCGCCGGCGTCGCGGGCAGCGCGGTGATCGGCAAGCACTGCACGATCGGCGGCGCGGGCATGATCGTCGGGCACCTCGAGATCGGCGATCACGTGCACGTCTCGGCCGGCTCGATGGTCATGCGCTCGATCCACAAGCCGGGCGTGTACACCGGCATCTTTCCCATCGACGACAATGCGAGCTGGGAAAAAAACGCGGCCACGCTGCGGCAACTGCACGCATTGCGAGACCGCTTGAGAGCACTCGAGCGAGCCCAGCCGAACAAGACCGCCACGGACACAAAATGACAATGGACATCCACGAAATCCTGAAGCGGCTGCCGCACCGTTACCCGTTCCTGCTGGTCGACCGGGTGCTCGAGCTCGAAAGAGGCAAGCGCATCAAGGCGCTGAAGAACGTCACGATGAACGAGCCGTTTTTTGCCGGCCACTTCCCGAACCGCCCGGTGATGCCCGGCGTGATGATGCTGGAGGCGCTCGCGCAGGCCTCGGCGATTCTCGCGTTCGACAATGTCGACGTGCGGCCCGACGACAACACGGTGTTCTACTTCGTCGGCATCGACAACGCGCGCTTCAAGAAGCCGGTCGAGCCCGGCGATCAGCTCGTCATGCACGCGACGCTGGAGCGCAGCAAGGCCGGCATCGTCAAGTTCGCGGCGCACGCCACGGTCGGCGACACGGTCGTCGTGTCGGCCGAGCTGATGTGCACGATGCGGCGCGTCGACTGAGGCGTTTCGACTCATGGCGACCATTCACCCCACCGCCATCGTCGAGAGCGGCGCCGAGCTGGACGACTCGGTGAGCATCGGCGCCTACAGCATCGTGCGCGCGCAGGTGCGCATCGGCGCCGGCACGAGCGTCGGGCCGCACAGCGTGATCGAAGGCCGCACGACGATCGGCCGCGACAACCGCATCTTCCAGTTCAGCTCGCTCGGCGCCGAGCCGCAGGACAAGAAGTACGCGGGCGAGCCGACCGAGCTGCACATCGGCGACCGCAACACGATCCGCGAGTTCTGCACCTTCAACCTCGGCACGGTTCAAGATGGTGGCGTGACGCGCATCGGCGACGACAACTGGATCATGGCCTACGTGCATGTCGCACACGATTGCCAGATCGGCGACAAGACCCAGCTCTCGAATAACACGACGCTGGCCGGCCATGTGCACATCGGCGACTGGGTGATCGTCGGCGGGCTGTGCGGCGTCCATCAGTTCACCAAGATCGGCGCGCATGCGTTCGTCGGCTTCGCGAGCCACGTCTCGCAGGACGTGCCGCCGTTCATGATGGTCGATGGCAATCCGCTCACGGTGCGCGGCTTTAACACTGAGGGCCTGCGCCGGCGCGGTTTCGACGCGACGCGCATCGCCGCGGTGAAGAAGATGCACCGGCTGCTGTACCGCGAGGGCAAGACTTTCGACGAGTCGCGCGCGGCGATCGCAGCGCTTGCCGGCGAAGTGCCGCACGCCGCGGCCGATGTGGCGCTGATGAGCGAGTTCCTGAGCCAAGCCACCCGCGGCATCGTTCGCTGACATGTCGGTGATGGACCCCCAAGCCCCTCGCTTCGCGATGGTGGCCGGTGAGGCGTCGGGCGACCTGCTCGGGGGCCTGCTGCTCGGCGGCCTGAAGACGCGCTGGCCGCAGCTGCAGGCCGCGGGCATCGGCGGCCCGCGCATGCTGGCGCAAGGCTTCGAAACCTGGTGGCCGCACGACAAGCTGTCGGTCAGCGGCTATGTCGAGGTGCTGAGCCACTACCGCGAGATCTCCGGCATCCGCAGCCAGCTGACCGAACGGCTGCTGAAGGACAAGCCAGATGTGTTCGTCGGCATCGATGCGCCCGACTTCAACCTCGACCTCGAGGCCAAGCTGAAGGCGCAAGGCATCAAGGTCATCCACTTCGTCAGCCCGTCGATCTGGGCCTGGCGCGGCAAGCGGATCGAGAAGATCCGCAACGCCACCGACCTGGTGCTGTGCATCTTCCCGTTCGAGCCGACGATCTACGCGAAGCAGGGCATCAATGCGGCCTACGTCGGGCACCCGCTGGCCGATGTGATCCCGATGCAGGTGCCGCGCGCGCAGGCGCGTGCCGCCCTGGGCCTGGGCGATGCGGACACCGTCGTCACGCTGCTGCCCGGCAGCCGCCGCGCCGAGGTGCAGTACATCGCGCCGCGCCTGCTGCTGGCCGCGGTCAAGATGAACCTGGAGCGTCCTGGGCTGCGCTTCGTGCTGCCGGTCGTGCCGGGCTTGCGCCACGTCGTCGAGCCGCTGCGCAAGCAGCACGCGCCGAACCTGAACATCGAGGTGCTCGATGGCCGGTCGCACGAGGCGCTCGCAGCCTGCGACGTGACGCTGGTCGCCAGCGGCACCGCGACGCTGGAGGCGGCGCTCTTCAAGCGCCCGATGGTCATCACCTACGTGATGCACGCGCTGAACTGGCAGATGATGAAGCGCATGAAGTACCAGCCCTGGGTCGGCCTGCCGAACATCCTGCTGAACGACTTCGCCGTGCCCGAACTGCTGCAGGGCGACGCGACGCCCGAGCGCCTCGCGCACGCGGCGCTCGCGTGGCTCGACGATCCGCAGCGCTGCGAGGCATTGCACGCGCGGCTCGACGCGCTGCACAGCAGCTTGCGCTGCAACACCGCGCAGGCGGCCACCGATGCGATCGAGAAAATTCTTGCAGGCTGAGCAGCTCGGCCTGGTCTTCGACGTGCCCGGCCTGATCGCCGGTGTCGACGAAGCCGGCCGCGGGCCGCTCGCCGGGCCGGTGGTCGCAGCCGCGGTGATCCTCGACGAGCTCAAGCCGATCAAGGGTCTGAATGACTCGAAGCTGCTCACGCCGCGCACGCGCGAGCGGCTGTTCGACGAGATCCATGCCAAGGCGCTGTGCTTCTGCATCGCGCAGGCCAGCGTCGAAGAGATCGACACGCTGAACATCCTGCACGCGACGATGCTGGCGATGCGCCGTGCCGTCGAGGGCTTGCGGCTTCGACCGAACAAGGTGCTGGTCGACGGCAACCGGATCCCGACGCTGAAGATCTCGGCCGAGGCAATCGTCGGCGGCGATGCCAAGGTCAAGTCGATCTCGGCCGCGTCCATCCTGGCCAAGGTGCACCGCGACCGGCTCTGCCTGCAGCTGCATGAACTGCATCCGCAATACGGCTTCGACGAGCACAAGGGCTACGCGACGCCAATGCATCTCGAGGCGCTGCGTTCGCACGGTGCCTGCGCCGTGCACCGGCGCAGCTTCGCGCCGGTGCGCGAGGTGCTATGACGGTCAAGGCGATCACCTCGCGCGACAACCCGTTGCTGGTGCGCCTGCGCAAGCTGGCCGCTGATCCGGCTGCATACCGCAAACTCGGCGAGGTGTGGATCGAAGGCGAGCACCTGTGTTCGGCCTTCGTCCAGCGCGGCGGCAACATCCCGCAGGCCGTGATCAGCGAATCAGGCTGGCAGGCGCCGGCGCTGCGCCAGCTGGCGAACGCCGCGGCCGAGGTCGCGATCGTGCCGGACGCGCTGATGGCTGGCCTGAGCACGCTGGAGTCGCCCGCGCCGCTGTGCTTCGCCGTGCCGTGGGCGGGTGCAGGCACGCTGGCCACCGACCGCGCCAGCGTCGTGCTCGACCGGCTGCAGGACGCGGGCAATGTCGGCAATATCCTGCGCAGCGCGGCCGCGTTCGGGTTCACGCAGATCATTGCGATCAAGGGCACGGCGGCGCTGTGGTCGCCCAAGGTATTGCGCGCCGGCATGGGGGCGCACTTCGGTCTGCATCTGGTCGAGGCGGTGACCGACGACGCGCTCGCGTCGCTGACACTGCCGCTGCTCGCGACCAGCTCGCACGCGGCGCGTGCGCTGCACGAAGCGCGCTTGCCCTGGCCCTGCGCGTGGGTGATGGGTCACGAGGGGCAGGGCGTCTCGCCGGCCTTGATGGCGCGCTGCGCCGAGTCGCTGCGCATCCCGCAGCCGGGGGGCGAGGAGTCGTTGAACGTCGCGGCCGCCGCCGCGGTCTGTCTCTACGAATCCGCGCGACAGAGAGCCTAGTACATCAGCCGATCCGGCCGCAGGTCTCGCAGGATCGTCGTCGCGATTTCCTCGATCGACTTGTGCGTCGACGACAGCCACGCGATGCCCTCGCGCCGCATCATCGCCTCGGCCTCTTTCACTTCCTGGCGGCAGTTCGCGATCGACGCGTAGCGGCTGCCGGGCCGGCGCTCGTTGCGGATCGAGCTGAGCCGCTCGGCGTCGATCGTCAGGCCGAAGCACTTGGCCTTGTACGGCGCGAGCGAGGCGGGGATCGCACCGCGGTCGAAGTCTTCGGGGATCAGCGGGTAGTTCGCCGCCTTGATGCCGTGCTGCATCGCCAGGTACAGCGAGGTCGGCGTCTTGCCGCTGCGGCTCACGCCGACCAGGATCACGTCGGCGCTCGCGAGGTTCTTCGCCGACTGGCCGTCGTCGTGCGCGAGCGAGAAGTTGATCGCCTCGATGCGGTCCGTGTACTCCTGGCTCTTGGACACATCGGGGAAGCGGCCGACGCGGTGATTCGACGTCATCCTCAGCTCGTTCTCGAGCGGCTCGATGAAGGTGTTGAACATGTCCAGCACCAGGCCTTTGCAGTCGCCCTTGACGACCGCGAGGATCTCGGGGTTCACCAGCGTGATGAACACGATGGGCTTGCGGCCCTCGGTCTCGGCGGTGTGGTTGATCTCGCGCAGCACCTGGTGCGCCTTGTCGGCGGTGTCGATGAACGGCCGCCGCACATGGCGCGACTTGATCGCGAACTGCGACAGGATCGAGTTGCCGAATGTCTCGGCCGTGATGCCGGTGCCATCGGATACAAAAAATACGGTTCGATTGGCCATGGTGGTACGGTGCATGCAGTCCAATGAGATTGATCGCGATCATAGGCAGTTCGCCCCTAAAATCGTTTGCAATCTTCAGACCACGCCCGATGACCATCACCCTGCGCTGCACCGCCCCCGATTTCGGGTTGCGTGAGCGCGCGCGGTGGATGCGAGTGGTCCACGCCCTGGAGCGGAGCTCGGGCGCCCCGGTTTTTCACCATCCTGGAGCTCTCCCATGTCAAGCAACCCCCTGGCGACCGCCCTGGTCGCCCCGTTCGAACACCTGAGAATGACCGACGTCGAGGCGGTGGGCGGCAAGAACGCCTCGCTCGGCGAAATGATCAGCCAGCTGGCCGCCTCCGGCGTGCGTGTGCCGGGCGGTTTTGCCACCACGGCGCATGCGTTCCGCCAGTTCCTGCAGCACAACGGGCTGGCCAAGAAGATCGAGACGCGTCTGTCTACGCTGAACACCGATGACGTGCGCGCGCTCGCCGAGGCCGGTGCCGAGATCCGCCACTGGATCGAGTCGACGCCGTTCCCGCCCGAGCTCGACGCGGCGATCACGACCGAGTTCGCGAAGCTCACCAAGGACAACCCCGGCGCGTCGTTCGCGGTGCGCTCGTCGGCCACGGCCGAAGACCTGCCCGACGCCTCGTTCGCGGGCCAGCAAGAGACCTTCCTGAACGTCGTCGGCATCACCGAGGTGCTGGCGAAGATGAAAGAGGTGTTCGCCAGCCTCTACAACGACCGCGCGATCAGCTACCGCGTCCACAAGGGTTTCGCGCACAGCGACGTGGCGCTGTCGGCCGGCGTGCAGCGCATGGTGCGCTCTGATCTGGGCGCGGCGGGCGTGATGTTCACGATCGACACCGAGTCGGGCTTCCCCGATGTGGTGTTCATCACCTCGAGCTACGGCCTGGGCGAGACGGTGGTGCAGGGCGCCGTGAACCCGGACGAGTTCTACGTGCACAAGCATGCGCTGCGCGCCGGCAAGAGCGCGATCATCCGCCGCAACCTCGGCTCCAAGCTGATCAAGATGGAGTTCGCCACGCCTGAAGAGAAGGCCGTGAGCGGGCGCCTCGTCAAGACGGTGGACACGCTGCACGAGCACCGCAACCGCTATTCGCTGAGCGACGCCGACGTCGCCGAACTGGCCGGCTACGCGCTGACCATCGAGCAGCACTACGGCCGCGCGATGGACATCGAGTGGGGCAAGGACGGCGCCGACGGCAAGCTCTACATCCTGCAGGCCCGGCCCGAGACGGTGAAGAGCCAGCAAGAGGGCAAGGCCGAGCAGCGCTACAAGCTCAAGAGCACCGGCACCGTGCTGGCCGAGGGCCGCGCGATCGGCCAGAAGATCGGCACGGGCCCGGTGCGCATCGTGCACAGCATCAAGGACATGGACACCGTGCAGGCCGGCGACGTGCTCGTCACCGACATGACCGACCCGAACTGGGAGCCGGTGATGAAGCGCGCCAGCGCAATCGTCACGAACCGCGGCGGGCGCACCTGCCACGCGGCCATCATCGCGCGCGAGCTCGGCATCCCGGCGGTCGTCGGCTGCGGCGACGCGACCGATGTTCTGAAAGAAGACGCGCTCGTCACGGTGGCCTGCTCCGAAGGCGACACCGGCTACATCTACGACGGCCTGCTCGAGACCGAGGTCAGCGACGTGGTTCGCGGCGAGCTGCCGCCGTGCCCGGTGAAGATCACGATGAACGTCGGCAACCCGCAGCTCGCGTTCGACTTCGCGCAGATGCCCAACAGCGGCGTCGGCCTGGCGCGGCTCGAGTTCATCATCAACAACAACATCGGCGTGCACCCGAAGGCGATCCTCGACTACCCGAACATCGACAGCGACCTGAAGAAGGCGGTCGAGAGCGTGGCGCGCGGGCATGCATCGCCGCGCGCGTTCTACGTCGACAAGCTGACCGAAGGCATCGCGACCATCGGTGCGGCGTTCTGGCCCAAGCCGGTGATCGTGCGCTTGAGCGACTTCAAGAGCAACGAGTACCGCAAGCTGATCGGCGGTTCGCGCTATGAGCCGGAAGAAGAGAACCCGATGCTGGGCTTCCGCGGTGCGTCGCGCTACGTCAGCGACGAATTCGGCGAGGCCTTCGCGATGGAGTGCGAAGCGCTCAAGCGCGTGCGCGTCGAGATGGGCCTGACCAACGTCGAGATCATGGTGCCGTTCGTGCGCACGCTGGCGCAGGCCAAGGCGGTGATCGGCATGCTGGCGGATCGCGGCCTGAAGCGCGCAGCCGACGGCGGCACCGATGGCTTGCGCGTGATCATGATGTGCGAGATCCCGAGCAACGCGGTGCTGGCCGAAGAGTTCCTCGAGCACTTCGACGGCATGTCGATCGGTTCGAACGACTTGACCCAGCTCACGCTCGGGCTCGATCGCGACTCGGGCATGGAGCTGCTCGCGAAGGATTTCGACGAGCGCGACCCGGCCGTCAAGTTCCTGATCTCGCGCGCGATCAAGGCTTGCCGCGCGGCCGACAAGTACGTCGGCATCTGCGGTCAGGGGCCCAGCGATCACCCGGATTTCGCGAACTGGCTGGCAGACGAGGGCATAGGCTCGATCTCGCTGAACCCCGACTCGGTGGTCGAGACCTGGCAGCGGCTGGCGAGCCGCTGACCCGCGTGGTCACGGTCTAGAGCGACAAGCTCATCTGGTCCTTGGCGTGATACGCGCCATCGACCAGGATCGCGCGCGGCAAGCGCCCATAGCGCACGAAGCCGGCCCGCTCATAGAGGCGGACGGCGGCGGCGTTGCCGGCCGTCACCGTGAGCGTAAGCATCGCCAGCCCGTCGGCCGCGCGCGCCTGCGCGATGCAGGCCTCGAGCAGCGCGCGGCCGATGCCCAGGCCGCGGGTTTCGGCGCGCACCATCATGCCGATGATGTGGCCGATGTGGCGCACCTTGGTGCGCGCATCGCGCTCGCAACTCACGGCGCCGACGAGACGCCCGAATTGCCAGGCACCGAGCGTGAATTCGCCGCCTTCCGGGCATTGCAGGCCGAGGCGCGACAGGTAGCTCTCGGGTGCCCGCTCGGGTGCGGGGTCGGACGTGAACGATTCGGGGTGCGCCGCGAGCATGTGATCGCGCAAGGCCTTGTAGGCAGCCAGATCGGCCGGCACCAGACGGCGGATCGTGACCGGCGTCATCAACCGCCGATGTAGTGCATCTCGACGCGCCGCTCACCGCTCGGTGCCGCGGCGGCGCTGGCGCGCAGCTCCGAGTAGCGGTCTTCGCGCGCCTGCCAGATCAGGCCGATCGCGCCGGCGATCTGTTCGTCGCTGTAGTTGCCGCGCAGCAGCGCGCGCAGGTCGTGGCCATGGCTCGCGAACAGACACAGGAACAGCTTGCCTTCGGTCGACAGGCGGGCGCGATTGCAGTCGCCGCAAAAAGCCTGCGTGACGCTCGAGATCACGCCGATCTCGCCGCTGCCATCTTGATAGCGCCAGCGCGCCGCGGTTTCACCGAGCACGGTGGGCATCACCGATTCGAGCGGGAAGACGTCGTGGATGCGCTCGACGACATCGGCCGAGGGCAACACCTCGTCCATGCGCCAGCCGTTGGTCGCGCCCACGTCCATGTATTCGATGAAGCGCAGCACCGCGCCCGTGCCTTTGAAATGCCGCGCCATCGGCACGATCTGGTCGTCGTTCGTACCGCGCTTGACGACCATGTTGATCTTGATCGGGCCGAGCCCGGCGCGTTGCGCGGCCGCGATGCCGGCTAGCACCTCGGCGACCGGGAAATCGGCATCGTTCATGCGGCGGAAGATCGCGTCGTCGAGCGCATCGAGGCTCACGGTGATGCGGTTCAGGCCGGCGTCCTTCAAGGCCTGCGCCTTGCGTTCGAGCAGCGAGCCGTTCGTCGTCAGCGTCAGGTCCAGCGGCTCGCCCTCGGGCGTACGCAAGGCGCTGAGCATCGCGATCAGCACCTCGATGTTCTTGCGCAGCAGCGGCTCGCCGCCGGTCAGGCGGATCTTGCGCACACCGTGCGCGACAAAGAGCCGCGCCGCACGTGCGATCTCTTCGAAGCTCAGCAGCGACGAATGCGGCAGGAAGCTGTAGTGCTTGTCGAAGACTTCCTTCGGCATGCAATAGCTGCAGCGGAAGTTGCAGCGGTCGGTCACCGAGATGCGCAGATCGCGAAGCGGCCGGCCAAGCGTGTCGCCGAGCAGGCCAGTCGGCGCAGTGGCCAGTGCCGGCACCCGCGGCACGCTCGCGGCGTAGCGGTGGTCGGCAACAGGGATGATGACTCTTTCGGCCATGCGCGGATTGTGCCTGCGGCCGTGCGGCCCTGCCGGCACGAGGGGTCAGTGCAGCGTGGGCGCAGACGACAGCGTGTTCACGCTGGTGTTCGACAGCGTCGCGCTGCTGGCGGCGGCTTGCTCTTGTGCCGGCTCGGCGCGGCGTGCGCCGGTGAAGCGCTTGGCCCAGTAGACGAAGCGCATGTCTTCGACGCGCACCTCGCCACCTGGCTTGGGCGCATGGATGAACTTGCCGTCGCCGACGTAGATGCCCACGTGCGAGAAGGTGCGTTTGAGGGTGTTGAAGAACACCAGGTCGCCAGGCTGCAGCTCGTCGCGCTTGATTGCGACCAGACCGGGTGCTTTGGCCTGCTCGTCGGCACGGCGCGGCAGCACGAGGCCGAGGCTGGTCTCGAAGACCTGGCGTGTGAAGCCGCTGCAGTCGAAGCCGCTGTCGGCGTTGCTGCCACCGCGGCGGTAGCGCACGCCGAGGAAGTTCATCGCCGTGACGACCATGTCCGAGGCCTTGTCGCGCACGCGCTCGACAAAGGCCGGCCCGGCGGTCGCGGCCGGTACCGCGGCGAGCAGGCCTTTGTCGACAAGGAATCGATTGAGCGCATCTGCCGCTGATGCCGCCGCAGCCGCCGGCGGGATCGGCACAAAGTCGGGCGCCGCGATGGCCTTGGCGCTCAGCACCGCCAGCAGCAGGCCGGCGGCGAGCGTGTGTCTCAAGGCGGGTCGGCGTAGCAGCATCGCGCGCATCATAGGCAAAGACGGCTGGCGCGTCCACAGAAAAATCATTACGTGACAATAGCTTGGCGCGGTTTTGTAATGTGAGAACAGAGCTGTAATCGGGGTGTCGCGCCGCCGCCGGCAAATGCCGCCAGCTTGCGCTATCGTGCCGTCAACTTGATTGGAGCCAGCATGTTCAAAGCCGTTTTGCTCGAAAAGCCGGAATCCGGCTTCCATGCCTCGATTCAATCCGTCGACGAGGCGAATTTGCCCACCGGCGACGTGCTGCTGCGCGTCGAGCACTCGACGCTGAACTACAAGGATGGCCTGGCCATCACCAACACGGGGCCGGTGGTGCGCGCATGGCCGATGGTGGCCGGCATCGATGGCGCGGGGACCGTGATCGAGAGCCGGCACCCGGCATGGAAGGCTGGCGATCGGGTGATCCACAACGGCTGGGGTGTTGGCGAGACGCGCTGGGGTTGCCTGGCCGAACGCGCGTCCCTGCAAGGCGATGGGCTGGTGGCGCTGCCCGCGGCGTTCACGACCGCGCAAGCGATGGCGATCGGCACGGCCGGCTACACCGCGATGCTGTGCGTGCTGGCGCTCGAACGCCATGGCGTGACGCCCGGCGACGGCGAGGTGCTGGTCACGGGCGCGACAGGCGGCGTCGGCAGCGTGGCCGTCGCATTGCTCGGCAAGCTCGGTTATCGCGTGACGGCGGCGACCGGCAAGCCGGGCGAGGCCGCGTACCTGAAGTCGCTCGGCGCAAGCGCCGTGATCGACCGGGCCGAGCTCAGCGCGGCTGGCAAGCCGCTGCAGAAGGAACGCTGGGCTGCGGTCGTCGACGCGGCGGGCAGCCACACACTGGCGAACGCGCTGGCGCAGACGCGCTACGGCGGTGTCGTTGCGGCTTGCGGGCTGGCGCAGGGCGCGGACCTGCCGGCGACCGTGATGCCCTTCATCCTGCGCGGGGTCACGCTGGCGGGCATCGACAGCGTGATGGCGCCGATCGCCATGAGGCGCCAGGCCTGGGCGCGGCTCGCGAGCGACCTCGACCCGGCCAAGCTCGCGGCGATCACCGAAGAGGCACCGCTGGAGTCGGCCATCGCGAAGGCGCAGGAGTTGATGCAAGGCAAGGTGCGCGGGCGGATTGTCATCAGAATTGGCGCATGAGCCCGCCGGGCCGCCCCAAGGGCGAATACCGGAAGGCGCAGCCTGAAGGTACTCCAATGAACTACGCCGCGTTCCATCGCCGCTCGCTCGAGGACCGCGACGGCTTCTGGGCCGAGCAAGCCACCTTGATCGATTGGCAGCGGCCGTTCACGACGGTGTGCGAGTACAGCCGCCCGCCGTTCGCGAACTGGTTCGTCGGCGGCACGACCAACCTGTGCCACAACGCGGTCGATCGGCATCTGACTGACCGCGCCGATCAGAATGCGCTGATCTGGGTCTCGACCGAGACCGACGAAGAGCGCGTCTACAGTTTCCGCGAGCTGCACACCGAGGTGCAGCGCATGGCCGCGATCTTGCTCGCACTCGGCGTGACGCAGGGCGACCGCGTGTTGATCTACATGCCGATGATTGCGCAGGCCGCGTTCGCGATGCTCGCGTGCGCGCGCATCGGCGCGATCCACAGCGTGGTGTTCGGCGGCTTCGCAAGCGGCAGCCTCGCGAGCCGGATCGACGACGCGCAGCCTGCGGTGATCGTCAGCGCCGATGCCGGCAGCCGGTCCGGCAAGCTGATCGCGTACAAGCCGCTGCTCGACGAGGCGATCCATCTGGCCGCGCACCAGCCGGCCAAGGTGCTGCTGGTCGACCGCGGCTTGGTCGTGATGGACCGCACCCCAGATCGCGACGAAGACTACGCGGCGCTGTGCCAACAGCACCTCGACACCGTCGTGCCCTGCGTCTGGCTGGAGTCGACCACGCCGAGCTACACGCTCTACACCAGCGGCACGACCGGCAAGCCGAAGGGTGTGCAGCGCGACACCGGTGGCTATGCGGTCGCGCTCGCCGCGAGCATGAAGAACATCTTCTGCGGCGCGCCCGGCGAGACCTATTTCTGCACCAGCGACATCGGCTGGGTCGTCGGCCACAGCTACATCGTCTACGGCCCATTGATCGGCGGCATGGCGACGATCATGTACGAAGGCCTGCCGACGCGGCCGGACGCCGGCATCTGGTGGCGCCTGGTCGAGAAGTACCGCGTCAGCGTGATGTTCAGCGCACCGACCGCGGTGCGGGTGCTGAAGCGGCAGGACCCGGCGTTCATCAAGCGCTGCGATCTCAGTTCGCTGAAGGCGCTGTTCCTCGCCGGCGAGCCGCTCGACGAACCCACCGCGACCTGGATCGCCGGCGCGCTCGGCAAGCCCATCATCGACAACTACTGGCAGACCGAATCCGGCTGGCCGATCCTGACGATCGCGAACGGCGTCGAGAAGGCGCCGAGCAAGTTCGGTAGCCCTGGCGTGGCGATGTACGGCTACGACGTGAAGCTGATCAACGAAACGAGTGGCGACGAGATCACGGCGCCGGGCCAGAAGGGCGTGCTCGCGATTGCCGGGCCCTTGCCACCCGGTTGCATGCAGACGGTGTGGCGCGACGACGCGCGCTTCGTGAAGACCTACTGGAGCGACATCCCGAAGCGACAGATCTACAGCACCTTCGATTGGGCCGTGCGCGATGCCGACGGCTACTACTTCATCCTCGGCCGCACCGACGACGTGATCAACGTCGCCGGCCATCGGCTCGGCACGCGCGAGATCGAGGAGAGCATTGCCAGCCACGCGAACGTGGCCGAGGTGGCGGTCGTCGGTGTCGCCGACGCGCTCAAGGGCCAGGTCGCGATGGCCTTCGTGATCGCCAAAGACGCGAGCGCGCTGGACGAGACCGCGGCGCGCCTGAAGCTCGAAGGCGAGATCATGAAGACCGTGGACAGCCAGCTCGGCGCGCTCGCCCGCCCGGCGCGCGTGCACTTCGTGTCGCTGCTGCCGAAGACGCGCTCCGGGAAGATGCTGCGCCGTGCGATCCAGGCCGTGTGCGAGCAGCGCGACCCCGGCGACCTGACGACGATGGACGACCCGGCTGCCTTGCAGCAGATCAAGACCTTGGTCGCGCCCGGCTGAACACCGCGGACTTGTGGACAATGGCGCGATGAACGCACCTGCCGCACTCCCAGACCAAGACACCTTAGACGCCTTCGCCAGCGACCCGGTCGCGATGGGCTGGATGCAAGGCTCGCCGCCACCGCTCGACAAACAGGTGCGCTTCGACGATGGCGGCATGTACACCTTCCCGAAGTTGCGCTGGTCGTACTCGAACATCCCGCAGCTGGTTCCGACGACGACGGTGGCGCGCGGCGAGGGTGGCGTGTGCGCGCTGCCGCGGGCGGATCGCGACGATCTGGACGCGGTCATGTTCACGCCGCTGGCCGGCACCGGCCGCATGAGCTGGGCCGACTCGCTGGCCGCCAACTACACCGACGGCATCGTCGTGCTGCACCGCGGCCGCATCGTCACCGAGCGCTACTTCGGCGCGCTGTCTGCGCCGCAGCCGCACATCGCGTGGTCGGTGACGAAGTCGTTCTTCGGCACCATCGCCGCGTCACTGGTGGCCGAGGGCCGGCTCGATCCGCAAGCTCCGGTCGTGGCCTATGTCCCCGAGATGGCGGCGAGCGGTCTGGCACACGCCACGGTTCGTCAGCTGATGGACATGACGACGTCGGTCGATTGCTCCGAGGACTACACCGACCCGCAGGCGGGCATCTGGCAGCACGGCCGCGCCGGCGGCGTGCTGTCGCGGCCGGCCGACTACGACGGCCCGGCGAGCTTTTGCGACTTTTTGGTGACGCTGCGTCAAGGCGGCCCGCATGGCGAGGCCTTCGCCTACTGCACCGTCAACACCGACCTGCTGGGATGGATCTTGCGGCGCGTCACCGGCCAGCGCATGAACGAGATGCTGAGCGAGCGCATCTGGTCGCGTCTGGGCTGCGAGCAAGACGGTCACCTGATGGTCGACAGCGCCGGCACCGAGTTCGCGGGCGGCGGCCTCAACGTCTGCTTGCGCGACCTCGCGCGCTTCGGCGAGATGATGCGCAACGACGGCGTGTTCAACGGCCAGCGCGTCGTGCCGCAGGCCGCGATCGACGACATCCGCAAGGGTGCCGACACCAGCCATTTCGCGAAGGCCGGCTACGTCACGCTGCCGGGGGCGAGCTATCGCAACATGTGGTGGGTCACGCACAACGAACACGGTGCGTACTGCGCGCGCGGCATCCACGGCCAGGGCGTGTACATCGACCCGGTGGCCGAGATGGTGATTGCGCGCTTTGCATCGCACCCGATGGCCGGCAACATGAACCTCGACCCGACCACGCTGCCGGCGTACCACGCTTTGGCGAAGCACTTGATGGCGGGCTGAGGCCCGCCATCGGTCACAACACCTCGGACGCGAAGTCGGCCAAGCGTGAACGCTCGCCGCGCGCCAGCGTCACATGGCCCGAGTGCGGCCAGCCCTTGAAGCGGTCGACCGCGAAGGTTAGGCCCGAGCTGCCTTCGGTCAGGTAAGGCGTGTCGATCTGCGCCAGGTTGCCCAGGCAGACGATCTTGGTGCCCGGCCCGGCGCGCGTGATCAGCGTCTTCATCTGCTTCGGCGTCAGGTTCTGGGCTTCGTCGATCAGCACGAACTTGTTCAGGAAGGTGCGGCCGCGCATGAAGTTCAGGCTCTTGATCTTGATCTTGCTGCGCACCAGGTCGTTGGTCGCCGCGCGGCCCCACTCGCCGGCGCCGCCGTCGGTCTTGGACAGCACCTCGAGGTTGTCGTCGAGCGCGCCCATCCACGGGCTCATCTTCTCTTCTTCGGTGCCGGGCAGGAAGCCGATGTCTTCACCGACCGGCACCGTCACGCGCGTGACGATGATCTCGGTGTAGCGGCGGTCGTCCATCACTTGCGAGAGGCCTGCGGCCAGCGTCATCAGCGTCTTGCCGGTGCCGGCCGTGCCGGTCAGCGTGATGAAGTCGCACTCCGGGTCCATCAGCAGGTTGAGCGCGAAGTTCTGCTCGCGGTTGCGCGCGGTCACGCCCCAGACCGCGTTCTTCTGGTGCGTGTATTCCTTCAGCGTGCGCAGCACCGCGGTCTTGCCGGTGATCTCGGTGACCTTGGCATAGAGCGGCGCGGCGCCCGGGGCTTCGAGGTAGACGAACTGGTTCACCAGCAGCACCGGCACCATCGGCCCGCTGATGCGGTAGTAGGTGAGGCCGCCTTGCTGCCAGCTCTCCATCGTCTTGCCGTGCTTGTCCCAGAAGTCCGCGGGCAGCGACAGCACGCCGGTGTAGAGCAGGTCACCGTCTTCGAGCGTCTTGTCGTTGAAATAGTCTTCGGCCGGCAGACCCAGCGCACGCGCCTTGATGCGCATGTTGATGTCCTTGGACACCAGCACGACATCGCGGCCCGGCTGCAGATCGCGCAGCGCCTGCACGACGCCGAGGATCTGGTTGTCGGCCTTGCCCTGCGGCAGGCCGGCCGGAAGCTGGACGTTGATCAGGTTGGTCTGGAAGAACAGCTTGCCACCGGCCTCGCGGTGGCCGGTGCGCGACAGCGGCAGGCCGTCGGACATGCCCGATGCATCGCGGCTGGGCATCGTGGCCGCCAGCGCGTCGAGCTCGCGGCTGACCTGGCGCGCGTTGCGCGAGACCTCGGTCATGCCGCGCTTGTGGCCGTCGAGCTCTTCGAGCGTGATCATCGGCAGGTAGATGTCGTGCTCTTCGAAGCGGAACAGCGAGGTCGGGTCGTGCATCAGCACATTGGTGTCGAGCACGAACAGCGTCGCCGGCCCGTTGCCGCGCGGCTTGCGCGCGCGGGTCTCGGGCTGTGGCGGCTGCGGCTTGCGCAACGGCGCCATCGCGGTCGTCGGCTTGGGCGCTTCGGCCGTGGGCCGGCGCGCATCTGCGATCGCGGTCGAGGTGGCGTCGGTCAGTTCGAGCAGCGACGGCGCCGCGGGCTCGGCGTTGCCGCGGGTCTTGCTGTTGGGGCGTTTACCAGGCTGCGGTGCCGCTTGGGAATCGAAGTCGGCGGCGCTGAGGAGGGAGGCTCGTTTGGCAGGCGGCTTGGGCAGTGGCATTGGCGGTGGCGGTCAGTGGTGCAAGAAAACAAAAAAGCCGCACAGTCGCCTGTGCGGCTTGTCTGGGATGCGAGGTTCAAAACGCTCGGGCATGACACCCATTATGCACAACCCGGATGACCGGAATCACCCCAGCTTCTTGAGCCCTTTGACTTCTTTCAGCACCTCTTCGACGTGCCCGGCGACCTTCAGGCCGCGCCACTCGCCGCGCAGCACGCCGTGGGCGTCGATCAGGAAGGTGCTGCGCTCGATGCCCTTGACCTTCTTGCCGTACATGATCTTGTTCTTGACGACGCCGAACATGTGGCAGAGCTTCTCTTCGGTGTCGGCGATCAGCTCGAACGGCAGCTCGAGGTTCTGCTTGAACTTGTCGTGCGAGGCCATGTTGTCGCGCGACACGCCGAACACCACGGCGCCGGCCTTGGTGAACTCTTTGTGGTGATCGCGGAACTGCATCGCTTCGGTGGTGCAGCCGGGGGTGTTGTCCTTGGGGTAGAAATACAAAACGACGATCTTGCCGGCGAAGGCTGCGGGCGTGAATTTCACCCCGCCGGTTGCAAGCGCTTCAAAGTCCGGCAGGGGTTTGTTGAGGGCTGGCGTCATGGAGTATTCTGTTTGGTTGCGCCCGTGCAGGCGTAGCCCAAGATTATAAGCGCTGCGAGGCCGCGACCCGCCTTTGCCCGGCCGTCGCCACGCTGGTCTTACGGTGCTTCGAACAGCAGTGCCGCCACCACCGCGCGGCCTTCGGCCAACAGCACGTTGTAGGTTCGGCAAGCGGCAGCGGTGTCCATGGTTTCGATGCCGATGCGCCGCGTGATCAGCGGCCTGAGCAGCGACGGGTGCGGGAACCGAATGCGCGGCCCGCTGCCGAAGATCACGAGCTCGGGCGCGAGCGCGGCGACGGCCTCGAAGTGTGCTTCGGTCAGCGCCTCGAAGCGCTCGACCGGCCACGCCGTGACGCCGCCCGAGGCCGGCACGAGCACGCTGCTCCGATGCTCGACGCCGTTGACGATCACGCCATCCGGCCCGTGCCGGGCGATGGCGTTCTGTCCTTCGATCCGGTCTGCCTGAAGTTTCATGGGGTAAATTCTATGTTTTGCTGCGCGGCAGTACCTGTGGAGGCCTTTTGAAACCCATCGTCAAGTCGAACAAGCTCGCCAATGTGGCCTACGACATTCGCGGACCTGTGCTCGACAAGGCCCGGGCGATGGAAGAAGAGGGCCACAAGATCATCAAGCTGAACATCGGCAACGTCGCCGCGTTCGGCCTGGAGCCGCCCGACGAGATCGTGCAGGACATGATCCGCAACCTGCCGCACACGGCCGGCTACACCGACAGCAAGGGCTTGTTCGCGCCGCGCAAGGCGGTCGTGCACTACACGCAGCAGAAGCACGTCGCGGGCGTGTCCATCGACGACGTGTACCTCGGCAACGGCGCGTCCGAGCTGATCGCGATGGGCATGAACGCGCTGCTCAACGACGGCGACGAGGTGCTGATCCCATCGCCCGACTACCCGCTCTACACCGCGGTCGTCGGCCTCTCGGGCGGCACGCCGGTGCACTACCGCTGCGACGAAGCCTCCGACTGGATGCCCGACATCGCCGACATGCGTGCACGCATCACGCCGAACACCAAGGCGGTCGTCGTCATCAACCCGAACAACCCGACCGGCGCGCTGTACCCGGAGAGCGTGCTGCGCGAGATCGTGCAGGTCGCGCGTGAGCACCAGCTGATCGTGTTCGCCGACGAGATCTACGACAAGACGCTGTACGACGGCAACATCCACACCAGCATTTCGTCGCTGGCCGACGACGTGCTGTTCGTCACCGTCAACGGCCTGTCGAAGAACTACCGCTCCTGCGGCTACCGCGCCGGCTGGATGGTCGTCTCAGGCGAGAAGCGCCACGCACGCGACTACATCGAGGGCCTGAACATGCTGGCCTCGTTGCGTCTGTGTGCGAACACGCCGGGGCAGCTCGCGATCCAGACCGCGCTCGGCGGCTATCAGAGCATCGACGATCTGGTCGCGCCGACCGGGCGGCTGTGCCGGCAGCGCGACCTGGCCTACCAACTGCTCAGCGACATCCCGGGTGTCAGCATGGTCAAGCCGAAGGCGGCGCTGTACATGTTCCCGCGGCTCGACCCGAAGGTCTATCCGATCGCCGACGACCAGCAGTTCGCCTACGACCTGCTGGCCGAGCAGAAGGTGTTGATCGTGCAGGGCACCGGCTTCAACTGGAGCGCACCGGATCACTTCCGGATCGTGTTCCTGCCGAACTCCGACGACCTGACCGAGGCGATCGGCCGCATCGCCAAGTTCCTCGAGCATTACCGCAAGCGCGCTTCGCAATGACCATGAAACCAATCCAAGTCGGCCTGATGGGCCTGGGCACTGTCGGTGGCGGCGTGTTCGAAGTGCTGCGGCGCAACCAGGAAGAGATCAAGCGCCGTGCCGGCCGCGGCATAGCGTTGACGATGGTGTCGCGTCGTCAAGTTGCGGCCGCGCGTGCGCTGGTCGGCGATGCGGCGGTGGTCGTCGCCGACGCGCGCGAGATCATCGCCAACCCCGACATCAGCATCGTCATCGAGCTGATCGGCGGCACGACCATCGCACGCGACCTCGTGCTCGAGGCGATCCGCGCCGGCAAGCATGTCGTCACCGCGAACAAGGCGCTGCTGGCCGTACACGGCACCGAGATCTTCGCGGCCGCGCGCGAGCACGGCGTGATGGTCGCGTTTGAAGCGGCAGTGGCCGGCGGCATCCCGATCATCAAGGCGCTACGCGAAGGCCTGACCGCGAACCGCATCGAGTGGATCGCCGGCATCATCAACGGCACGACGAACTTCATCCTCTCGGAGATGCGCGCCAAGGGCCTGGACTTCGCCGACGTGCTGAAGGAGGCCCAGCGCCTGGGCTACGCCGAAGCCGACCCGACCTTCGACATCGAAGGCATCGACGCGGCGCACAAGGCCACGATCATGAGCGCGATCGCGTTCGGCATCCCGGTGCAGTTCGACAAGGCCTACGTCGAGGGCATCACCAAGCTCAACGCGGCCGACATCCGCTACGCCGAACAGCTCGGCTACCGCATCAAGCTGCTGGGCATCACGAAGCGCCGCGACGACGCCGGCGGCATCGAGCTGCGCGTGCACCCGACGCTGGTGCCGAGCAAGCGCCTGATCGCCAACGTCGAGGGCGCGATGAACGCGGTCGTGGTGCATGGCGATGCGGTGGGCACGACGCTGCACTACGGCAAGGGCGCGGGCGCCGAGCCGACCGCCTCCGCGGTGATCGCCGACCTGGTCGACATCACCCGGCTGCACACCGCCGACCCGGATCACCGCGTGCCGCACCTGGCGTTCCAGCCCGGCTCGCTGCACGACACGCGCATCCTGGCGATCGACGAGGTCGTGACCTCGTTCTACCTGCGCCTGCAAGTGGCTGACCAGGCCGGCGTGCTCGCGCGCATCACCGGCATCCTGGCCGAGGGCAACATCTCGATCGACGCGCTGCTGCAGCGCGAATCGGCCGAAGGCGAGGCCCAGACGGACGTGATCATCCTGACGCACGACACCGTCGAAGGCCGCATGAACACCGCGATCGCGCAGATGCAGGCGCTGCCGACCGTGCTGGCGCCGATCGTGCGTATCCGCAAGGAAGAACTGAGTTGAAGTACATCAGCACCCGCGGCGACGCCACACGTCGTTCGTTCTCCGAGATCCTGCTCGAAGGCCTCGCGCCGGATGGCGGGCTGTACTTGCCCGAGCAGTACCCAAAGATCGCGGCCGAGACGCTCTCGAAGTGGCGCGGCCTGGCCTATCACGAGCTTGCGTTCGAGATCCTGTCGCTCTACATCGACGACATCCCTGCGGCCGATCTGCACGCGCTGGTCGCGAAGACCTACACCGAGCAGGTGTTCGGCAGCAAAGAGATCGTGCCGCTGCGCGCGTTGGAGCCCGGCGTCTACCTCGAAGCCTTGTCGAACGGCCCGACGCTGGCGTTCAAGGACATGGCGATGCAGCTGCTCGGCAACCTGTTCGAGTACGAGCTCGCGCGCCGCGACCAGACGCTCAACATCCTCGGCGCGACCTCGGGTGACACCGGCAGCGCCGCCGAGTACGCGATGCGCGGCAAGACCGGCGTCAACGTGTTCATGCTGTCGCCGCTGGGCCGCATGAGCCCGTTCCAGCAGGCGCAGATGTTCAGCCTGCAGGACGCGAACATCCACAACATCGCGATCAAGGGCGTGTTCGACGATTGCCAGGACATCGTCAAGGCGGTCTCGAACGATCTCGACTTCAAGCGCAAGCACCGCATCGGCACCGTCAACTCGATCAACTGGGCGCGGCTGCTGGCGCAGGTCGTGTACTACTTCGCCGGCTACTTCCAGGCCACGAAGGGCAACGACGAGCAGGTCACGTTCGCGGTGCCGTCGGGCAACTTCGGCAACATCTGCGCCGGCCACGTGGCTCGCATGATGGGCTTGCCGATCAAGCGGCTCGTGCTCGCGACGAACGAGAACGACGTGCTCGACGAGTTCTTCCGCACCGGCACCTACCGCGTGCGCAGCAGTGCCGAGACGCACGAGACCTCGAGCCCGTCGATGGACATCTCGAAGGCCTCGAACTTCGAGCGCTTCGTGTTCGACCTGCTGGGGCGCGACGCGGTGCGCACGCGCGAGCTGTTCCGCAGCGGCACCTTCATGGTCACGCCCGGCGAGTTCGCGCGCATTGCGGGCTTCGGCTTCGTGTCGGGCCGCAGCACGCATGCCGACCGGCTTGCGACGATCCGCGACACCGATGCGCGCTTCGGCACCATCATCGACACGCACACCGCCGACGGCCTGAAGGTCGCGCGCGAGCACCCGATCGCCGGCGTGCCGACGATCGTGCTCGAGACCGCATTGCCGGCCAAGTTCGCCGAGACCATCGTCGAAGCCATCGGCCGCGAGCCCGACCGCCCGGCGGCGATGCGCGGCATCGAGGACTTGCCGAAGCGCTGCGAAGTGATGGCCGCCGACGCGACCGCGGTCAAGACCTTCATCGAGGCCCATGCCTGAAATGAAACCAGGGCGGTGCTGAGATGCTGACGCTGGATGACGCCCTCGGCCGCTTGCTCGGCGCGGTCACGCCGCTGGCCGACATCGAAACGCTCTCGACCTTCGATGCGCTCGGCCGCGTGCTGCGGCAGGGCGTGCGCTCGGCGCTCGACGTGCCGCCGCAGGACAACAGCTCGATGGACGGCTACGCGCTGCGCTGCGCCGATGTGCCGGCGGCCGGCGCGTTGCTACCGGTCACGCAGCGCATCCCGGCCGGCGTGGTCGGCCAGCCGCTGCAGCCGGGCACGGCCGCGCGCATCTTCACCGGCGCGCAGGTGCCGGCCGGCGCCGACGCGATCGTGATGCAGGAGCTGTGCGAGGTCGTCGGCGACGCGGTGCGCGTCAACACCGTGCCGATCGCAGGCCAGTGGATCCGCCGCCGCGGCGAGGACGTGCGCAGCGACAGCATCGTGCTGCCCGCAGGCACGCGCCTGACGCCGCAGGCGCTGGGCTTGGCGGCGACCGTCGGCGCGGCCACGCTGCAGGTGACGCGCCGCCCGCGTGTCGCGCTGTTCTCGACCGGCGACGAGCTCGTGATGCCCGGCGAGCCCTTGAAGCCGGGCGCGATCTACAACTCGAACCGCTTCACCCTGCGTGCCGCGATCCAATCGCTGGGTTGCGACTGCACCGACCTCGGCATCGTGCCCGATCAGCTCGACGCCACCCGTGCAGCATTGCGCCAGGCCGCGCAGGGCAATGATCTGATCGTCACCTCGGGCGGCGTCTCGGTCGGCGAAGAAGACCACCTGCGCCCCGCGGTGCAGCTCGAGGGCCGCATCGAGTTGTGGCAGATCGCGATCAAACCGGGCAAGCCGCTCGCGTTCGGCGAGGTGCGCCGCGCCGATGGCTCGGCCGCGCACATCGTCGGGCTGCCGGGCAACCCGGTGTCGAGCTTCCTGACCTTTCTGCTGATGGTGCGGCCGCTGTTGCTGCAGTTGCAAGGCGCGAGCGCGCTGGCGCCCCGGCGCACGATGCTGCGCGCCGACTTCGACTGGCCCAAGGCCGACAAGCGCCGCGAGTTCCTGCGCGTGCGGTGCAACACGGCCGGCGGGCTCGACCTGTTCCCGAACCAGAGCTCGGGCGTGCTGACCTCGGCCGTGTGGGGCGATGGCGTGGTCGACAACCCCAGCGGCCAGGTCATCGCGAAGGGCGACCTGGTCGAGTTCATCTCGTTCGCGGAGTGGCTGGCGTGAAACTTCGGCTGCGCTATTTCGCGTCGATCCGCGAGGCGCTCGGGGCCGGCGAGAGCATCGACGTGGCCGAGGGCGCGACCGTCGCGGCGGTGCGCGACGCACTGATCGCGCGGGGCGGTGCCCATGCGACCGTGCTGGCACGCGGCCGGGCGTTGCGCAGCGCGCTGGACCAGGTGCTGTGCGACGAGAACGCCGTCGTTGCTGATGGCAGCGAGCTCGCGTTCTTTCCGCCGGTCACGGGCGGTTGAGATGAGCAGCGCGCGCGTCACCGTGCAGACCGCCGATTTCGACCTCGGCGCCGAGGTCGCCGCGCTGCGTGCCGGTGATGCGGGTGTCGGCGCGGTCGCCGCGTTCATCGGTACGGTCCGCGACCGCAACGATGGGCACGGCATCAGCGCGATGGAATTGGAGCACTACCCCGGCATGACCGAGCGCGCGATCGAGGCGATGATCGACGAGGCCGTCCGGCGCTTCGAGATTCGCGCGGCGCGCGTGATCCACCGTGTCGGCCTGCTGCAGCCGCAGGACCAGATCATGATGGTCGCGGTCACATCGGCGCACCGCGGCGAGGCCTTCCAGGCCTGCGAATTCCTGATGGACTACCTGAAGACCCAGGCGCCGTTCTGGAAGAAGGAAACAACGCCCGAGGGCGCACGCTGGGTCGATGCCCGCAGCAGCGACGACGCAGCCATCGCGCGCTGGGGCATCACGGTGTCGAATGCGCCCGCCGCGCCGTCTAACGATTGATTGAGCGCAAGTCCGGCGCAGCCGCGCGGGTTGAATATCGGTCGGGCTCCCCCATGTCGTTGGCAATCGGAGGTTTTTCCCCATGCGGATCGACAAGTTCACCACCAAGTTTCAAGAAGCCCTCGCCGACGCCCAAAGCCTGGCCGTCACGCGCGACAACCCCTACATCGAGCCGGTGCATCTGCTGCTTGCGATGCTGGCTCAGGTCGATGGCCCGAAGGCCTTGCTCGACCGCGCCGGCGCCAACACCGCGGCGCTGCGCACCGCGCTCGAGACGCTGCTGACCGGGCTGCCGCAGGTGCAGGGCAGCGGCCAGGTCGTGCAGCCGGGGCGCGATCTGGCGTCGCTGCTGCAGGCGGCCGAGAAAGAGGCCAATAAGCGCGGCGATCAGTTCGTCGCGAGCGAGATGTTCCTGCTCGCGGTCGCCGATGCGAAGTCCGACCTGGGCGGCATCGTGCGCGGCCACGGCCTGACGCGCAAGGCGCTCGAGGCCGCGATCGACGCGGTGCGCGGCGGCCAGCCGGTCGACAGTGCCGATGCCGAAGGCCAGCGCGAGGCGCTGAAGAAGTACACGCTCGACCTCACCGACCGCGCCCGCCAGGGCAAGCTCGACCCGGTGATCGGCCGCGACGACGAGATCCGCCGCGCGATCCAGGTGCTGTCGCGCCGCACCAAGAACAACCCGGTGCTGATCGGCGAGCCGGGCGTGGGCAAGACGGCGATCGTCGAAGGCCTGGCGCAGCGCATCGTCGCCGGCGAGGTGCCCGAGTCGCTGAAGAGCAAGCGCGTGCTGGTGCTCGACATGGCGCTGTTGCTGGCCGGGGCCAAGTTTCGCGGCGAGTTCGAGGAGCGGCTCAAGAGCGTGCTGAAGGAAGTCGCGCAGGACGAAGGCCAGACCATCGTCTTCATCGACGAGCTGCACACGATGGTCGGGGCCGGCAAGGCCGAGGGCGCGATCGACGCGGGCAACATGCTCAAGCCGGCGCTCGCGCGCGGCGAGCTGCACTGCATCGGCGCGACCACGCTGGACGAATACCGCAAGTACATCGAGAAGGACGCGGCGCTGGAGCGGCGTTTCCAGAAGATTCTGGTCGGCGAGCCGTCGGTCGAAGCGACGATCGCGATCCTGCGCGGGCTGCAGGAGAAGTACGAGGTCCACCATGGCGTCGAGATCACCGACCCGGCGATCGTCGCCGCGGCCGAGCTCAGCCACCGCTACATCACCGACCGCTTCCTGCCCGACAAGGCGATCGACCTGATCGACGAGGCCGCGGCCAAGGTCAAGATCGAGATCGACTCCAAGCCCGAGGTGATGGACCGGCTCGACCGGCGGCTGATCCAGTTGCAGATCGAGCGCGAGGCGGTGCGGCGCGAGAAGGACGAAGCCTCGAAGAAGCGCTTTGACCTGATCGAGGACGAGATCACCAAGCTGCAGCGCGAAGCCGCCGACCTCGACGAGATCTGGAAGGC
>Ga0307508_10000093_pt1 | contig 104212 bp, 86 predicted proteins | sample 9_EM_MG_FD_203089 | JGI IMG/M metagenome (GOLD analysis project Ga0307508, IMG submission 203089) | Populus trichocarpa ectomycorrhiza microbial communities from riparian zone in the Pacific Northwest, United States - 9_EM | ecosystem: Host-associated > Plants > Roots > Unclassified | place... | reverse complement strand
CAGCCCGCACCGCCAGTCGAACGCAATCAGGGGAGAAACGCCGACTGGCCGCACCTGTATACGCGCGACATCATTTCGATGCCGGACAAGTGGGAGTATCCGTGGTTCGCGGCGTGGGACGTCGCGTTTCACATGATTCCGTTTGCCCAGATCGATCCGCATTTTGCCAAGGAACAACTCAATCTTTTCCTGCGTGAATGGTACATGCATCCGAATGGACAGATTCCCGCCTACGAGTGGAATTTCTCCGATGTGAATCCGCCGGTGCACGCGTGGGCGTGCTGGCGAATCTACAAAATGACCGGTGCGCGCGGAAGTCGCGACCGGCTTTTTCTGGCGCGCGTTTTTCAGAAACTCGTCGTCAATTTTACCTGGTGGGTGAACCGCAAGGATCCCAGCGGACGGCATCTTTTCGCGGGAGGATTTCTCGGACTCGACAACATTGGTGTCTTCGATCGCTCGAAGCCGTTGCCGACTGGCGGACAGCTGGCGCAGGCGGACGGTACGGCCTGGATGGCATTTTACTGCAGCACGATGCTGGCGATGGCGCTGGAGCTCGCAGAGGGCGACCCCTCCTACGAAGATATCGCATCAAAGTTTTTCGAGCATTTCGTCGCGATTGCAGACGCGACCAACAATCTCGGCGGAACCGGTCTGTGGCACGAGGAGGACGGCTTTTATTACGACCAGCTTCTGCTCGATGGGAAAACGTTTCCGCTCCGGCTGCGATCGCTGGTGGGAATTATTCCGTTGTTCGCGGTCGAGTTCATCGAGGAATCCCGTCTGGACTCACTGCCGGGGTTCGCAAAGCGCACGCGTTGGTTTTTGGAAAACCGCAAGGATCTCGCGTCGCAGATTTCATACATGTCGGAAGGGAAGTCTGAAAACGGCCGCCGGTTGCTCGCAATTCCGTCAAAGGCCCGTTTGGAGCGGGTGTTGCGTTACGTATTCGACGAACGCGAATTCCTCTCGCCGTATGGTGTTCGTTCGCTGTCCCGCATTTACGAGAGCAACCCGTTCGTCCTTCAAGCCGGTGGTCAGGAATATCGCGTGAGCTACGTGCCCGGGGAATCGGATTCGGGGCTGTTTGGCGGCAATTCGAACTGGCGCGGGCCAATCTGGTTTCCGACCAATTTCCTGCTGATCGAGGCGCTGGAACGTTATCATCACTTCTATGGAGACGGCTTCACCGTCGAGTTTCCCACGGGGAGCGGGAAACGCCTGACCCTGAAGGCTGCGGCCGATGAACTATCAAAACGGCTGGTGAAACTATTCCTTCCCGGCGTGAGCGGTGACCGTGCTTGTCGCGGAAGCAAGGCTCCAGGCGCCCAAGATTCCGATCACCGGGACATGGTCCTCTTCCATGAGTATTTTAACGCGGAAACAGGGCAGGGATTGGGTGCCAGCCATCAAACAGGATGGACTGCGCTGGTCGCGCGACTGATTGGGGATTCCGCTCAAAAATCGGGAAAAAACCGTCAAAAATAATTGGGCAAAAAGGCGCGTAAAAATTGTAAGTTTTACAGTTTTTCACAGTGAAAAAGTAAAAGCCGGGACATACCGGCGCGAACGATTTTTCGGGGACAAAATACAACTTGTCCGTGTCAGAAATATGACCTTCCTCGGTCCTCAAGTTATCAAAAAGTATGAAAAAACCACTGACCTTTCTGCTGCTGATGATGCTTACAGTTTCTGCTTTTACAATCAAGGCAGGCGCTGCTGACCGCTGGGAAACGCTCCGGGCCATTAACTGGGTGGAGAACCCGACCAACCAAACCAAAGTCGGTCGTTTTGGGGAATTGGGACCTTACCAGTTCAGACCCACCACCTGGCGGATGCACACCACCAAACCGTTCCGTCTCGCTATCCAGCGACAGGAAGCGGACGAGGTGGCGGTCCTGCATTACGAGTACATTAAACACGCCTTCGAGAACGCCGGTGTTGAGGTAAATCCCTTCAATATTGCCCTGGCTTGGAACTCCGGCGTTGACGCGGTGCTTTCAGGCCGCGCGCCGAGCGCCAGCTACAATTACGCGGAGCGCGTTACCAACCTTGTGGAGACCTTCCAGGAAGGCCGTCGCAACCTTGAGGAACAGCAAACCCTCTCCCTAGACAGCAATACACAGCCTGCCCAACCACAGCCGGCAGTGCCGGAGGAGTGGCAGTTGCGATTCCGCGTGCTGCAGGATCCACCGCACTTTGCGATCGCAGCCGGCTGATAATCTTCCAAGCGAAAAGCGCGAGCCCATGGCTCGCGCTTTTTTTGTGCCTTGTTCCAAATCGCCCATTACGCAGCTGAGACGACGCCGTGTGAGGTAAACGGTCGCGCCCTACCCACTGAAAAGGCGAAATGCACGAACCGTGGCATTACTCCAGGAACGAACTCTGTTTGGGCTTGGGCTGGAGAGCCGCTTTACGCGCGGCTTCTTCGTCGGGAGAAGCGTTGAGGTGCCGCGGTGGACGACTGACGCGGGAAGCCATGGTTAATTCGCGATCGGCGACGATGCGATCGCAGATCTTTTCGATGTGCAGGTGCAGCCAGTTGGTGGTTGCGCTCGAATCGGTGTAATCTGCCGGACCATAATGGTCGATGCGGCCGTTGTGACGGAGCCGGTCGTTTTGCTCGAATTCCGCGCGAATCGCAGGATTGTAGACCGCATAAGTTTTCCCGCCGCCTTTTTTCACGACGGAAAAGGTCGGCACATCGCTGGGGCCATCGGCGATGTAGATCACGTTTTGCAACGGAATGCGGCGATCCTCGGCCGCAATTTTTGCGTTCACATCGATCGCCGGATTTTTGTTGGTGCCCTTGTTGATTTCAAAAATAGCGCGGGTTTTGGTGGTGTTGTCGATCATCACGCCGATTTGCGCGATTTCCGACGCAGCATCGATCATTAGTTCTTTCTGGCGAAGGAAGCCGGGTTGGAGGGGATTCTCGATGAATTCGCAGGCCCATACGCCGTCGATATAAGGAGCAATTGCACTGCCGCGCACCATTTCCGCCAGACCGGTGCTTACGATGTAGTGTTCGAGCACGATTTCGTGTTTCGCATATTCCGGTTTGTTTTTCACCCAGCCGCGCGAGGTTTCGAAAAAACGCGGCAGGCCGGGGTAGAATTTAATTTCCGCACCGCATTCACGCAGCACCTTGTTGCCGAGCCCCGACATTTTTCCCGCGAGCACGTAAGTAAGCAGGTGATTGAGATAGCTGATCTCAGGCGAAATGTGGTAGCCGCGCTTGCGGTAGTTTTCCGCGAGACCGTTGGTCTCCGCCCAAAAAGTCGCCTCGTCCACGCCGAAACGACGGAAGAGCGGGGCCTGCATATAATCCGGGATCAAAGTCTTGTCAAAGTCCCAGACGCAGGCGATAATGTTTTGAGTGAAGAGCGTTGAGGCCATCGCGAATGTTTTCTACTAGACGGCGGAATTTCCGCCGTTGATTGGTCGTTTATAAAGCCGTGGCTCACGGCTGACGCAATTCGCAATTTCCCCCTTCACCTTTTGCATGGAATCACTCCCGGATATCACCTCGTTTCAGCGCCGCTTGGACGAACTCAACGCCCAGATGGCGGAACCGTCGTTTTACGCCAGCGCCCGAAAAGCCACGGAAGTTTCCCGCGAGCAATTGGGTCTGCGGCAGATGATCGAGGATCATCAGGCTTACGAACGTGCGGGTCTCGAAATCGAAGCGCATTCGGCTCTGATCAAGGACCCCGCCGCCGATGACGAACTCAGATCGCTCGCGCAGTCCGAATTGCCCGAACTGCAGGCAAAGCGCGAAGAACTGAAACAGAAAGTGCTGCGGGCGATGATTCCGCCTGAGCCATCCGATTCACGTAACACGGTGTTTGAAATTCGCGCCGGTACCGGTGGCGATGAAGCCGGCCTGTTTGCCGCTGATCTTTATCGGATGTACGTTCGCTACGCGGAAGGCCGTGGCTGGAAAATCCAACCGATGAGCTCCAGCGTCTCTGATCGTGGCGGATTCAAAGAGGTGATCTTCCTGATCACCGGCCAGCAGGTGTACAAACAGTTGAAGTTCGAGAGTGGTGTGCATCGGGTGCAGCGTATTCCAGTGACTGAGGCGAACGGACGCGTGCACACGTCGACCGTGACCGTGGCGGTGCTTCCTGAAGCGGAGGAAGTCGACGTGGAGATCGACCCGGAGGATTTGGAAATCACGGTGCAACGTGCGAGCGGTCCGGGCGGGCAGGGGGTGAACACCACCGACTCGGCGGTTCGGATCGTCCACAAGCCGAGCGGGCTGGTGGTGTATTGCGCTGACGATCGGTCCCAAATCAAAAACAAGGCACGCGCGATGGCAGTGCTGCGATCGCGTTTGTTAAAGGCAAAAGAAGATGAGGAACACGCGAAATATGCGGCGCAGCGACGCGGTCAGATTGGCACCGGCGGCCGCAGCGAACGAATCCGCACCTACAGTTTTCCGCAGAATCGCGTGACTGATCACCGCATCGGTCTCACGCTCTACAGCCTGCCTTCGATCCTGGAGGGGAACATCGATACGATCATGGAAGCGCTCCAGCGTGGAGCCTTTGAAGAAAAACTGGCTGAGCTCACGGGCATGCCGGTGCCAACGCGAAATCGTGGCGGCGCCGATGAGGATTAACGATGTTGACCGTACTCGAAATCATCAAACGCACGACGGAGTTTTTTGAAAAACGCGGCGTGGAGTCAGCCCGGCTCAATGCGGAACTGCTGATTGGTCACGCCCTCGGATTGAAGCGGATGCAGTTGTATTTGCAATTTGAGCGGCCGTTGACGGAGACGGAACTCGAAAAGATTCGTCCATTGGTCAAACGACGTGGCGGACGCGAACCTCTCCAGTATATTCTCGGCGAGTGCGATTTCAGCGGTGTCAAACTTAAGGTCGATCGACGGGCATTGATTCCGCGACCGGAAACCGAATATTTGATCGAACTGATCACCTCGCGCATCAAAGAGCCGCCGGCGTCGATCCTCGACTTGGGAACAGGAACCGGTGCCATCGCCCTGGCGTTGGCAAAGAATTATCCCACCGCTTTCGTGACAGCGGTCGATCGCAGCGCCGATGCCCTGGCGCTCGCACGGGAAAATGCAACGATCGCGGGCTTGGTCGAGCGGGTAAAGTTCGTTGAATCGGATTGGTTTTCAGCACTGGGATCGGAGGAGAAGTTTCAACTGATCGTTGCCAACCCACCCTATTTGTCCGATGAGGAAACCAAGGAAACGCCACCCGAGGTGCGCGATTTCGAACCGATGTCTGCGCTTTCGGCGGGACCCGACGGGGCCGCTGCGTTGAAGGTGATTATCGCACAGGCCAGGGACCGGCTGACCGCAGGGGGTGTGCTGGCTTGTGAGACGGGAATCGCACAGCACGCGGCGCTCGTCGAGTTGGCGGGCAATTCAGGCTATCTGCGGACGGAATCGCTCCAGGATTTAACCGGCCGCGACCGTTACCTGCTAGCCTTTGTGTAAATTGGGCGCGGTCGCCGCGGCAACGGTACTATCCGCCCAATACTCAGGGTTTGGATTCGAGCGCAGCGCGTCTTTGAGGATGCGCAGTGCTTCGCGGAGATGAACGTCCAGCTTGCTTTGGCCATCGGCGTCAGCGGCCTCGCCGTCGCCGTCTTCAGGTGCTGGCGCGCTGGCTTCCTTCGGACTGGTGCTTTCCAATTTCAAGACAGAGTCGAGTTTCACCGCGCGAGTCGCGTAGTTGGCTTTTGCGAGCACGTCGCGCTCGGCGTCCATTTTCTTTTTGAACTCCTCGTCGGCCACCTTGAGAGACTGGCGTTGTTGCAGATTCAGGGAAATCGTTTTGTGGTCCTGGCGTTCCTTGAACCAATCGATGTTCTTTTTCAGGTACGCGAATTCCTCGAGTGAATCCTGACGTTGGTGACTGGCCTGAATCAGAGGTTTGAGAAAGGTCGGCGCCAGCGTTTTTCCGCGGAATGACGTGGATTTGATTTCATCCCAAACGAGCGCGTGAGGCAGGCTCGCTTCGCCGATCGGCAGATAGTCGTCGATTGATGGGAGGGAAACGTCCGGGATCACGCCTTTCATCTGCGTGGACGAACCGTTGGGGAGATAGAATTTTTGCACGGTCAACTTGGCTGCTCCCGTATTGGTGACGTCCTGGCTGAGGCGCGGCATGAAACGCTTCATCTCAAGCACGGCTTGGACGGTGCCTTTTCCGTGCGTCGAGCTGTCGCCGATGATCACCGCGCGACCATAATTCTGGAGAGCGCCCGCAAAAATTTCAGAAGCGGAGGCGCTGAAGCGTGAGGTCAGCACGGCCAGCGGGCCATCATAGGTGACGGCGGTGTTGGTATCGCTGTCGACCGTTACCTGGCCAAGGGAATCGCGCACCTGTACCACCGGGCCTTGAGCGACAAACAGTCCGGTGAGGTCAACCGCTTCAGATAGAAGACCACCCCCGTTGCGGCGCAAATCGATCACGAGCCCCTTGACGCCCTGAGCCTTCAATTTGTCGATAAGCTCGGCGACGTCCTTGGTCGCGGTGCTCTTGGCTTCGAGATCGGTCGAATCCTCCGATGGGCCATAGAAAGAGTTAAGGACGATCACGCCAACCGGCACGGTTTCATTGTTTTCGCCGGGAAGATCGTAAATGGAGGCGGAAGCGCGGGAGGAATTTAGTTTGATCACGTCGCGGGTGATCAGGACCTCCTTGGTTTTCGTGGCGTCGGGTTCGTCGCGCGGAAGAATCGTGAGTGTGACTTTGGAGCTCTTCGCCCCGCGGATCATGTCCACGATCCGGCGCAGTTTCATGCCGACGACTTCGATGTTTTCGCCGTCCTGTTGTTTGACTGCGAGAATCTTGTCGTTTGCGTGGATCTGTCCGCTGTTGAAAGCGGGACCGCCGGGAACAACTTCGCGGACGACGCAATTGCCATCGTCTTCGATGCTCAGCACGGCACCAATTCCGATCAGCGATAATTTAATCTGGATGCTGAAATCCTGGAGGGTGTCCGAGGAGAAGTAATCCGAGTGCGGATCGTACATGCGAGTCAGGCTCGTTAGATACATTTCCTGAATATCCGCCGCTTCGATGTCGCTCAGGTTTTTCAGCATACGCTCGTACCGTTTACGCACGGTACCTTTCGCATCGTCGGCCGGTTTCTTTGACAGAAGATCCTGCAGGATCTCGTATTTGATCCGCCGGCGCCAGATATCATCAGCCTCTGTAGCGTTGGCGGGAAATGGAATCTTACTCCGATCGGGTGCGTAGGATTCCTGTCCGTTAAAATCGAAATCCGACTTTAACTGCTGGAACACCCAGGAGGTGCGCGATTGAACGCGCTGTTCGTAGACGCGATAAATATCGAACGCGATGTCGATGTTTCCGAGATAGGCGAGGTCGGTTTCAATGCGCGTGCCGTACTGCCGGCGGAAAGCCTGTTCATCCTCCGCCGTGAAAAACAATCGCTGGGGGTCCAGTTCCGCGAGAAAATCCGAGATCAGCTGTGGATAATTTGCGGCGGTGACGGCGTCCTTGTTATAATGATACACCTCGAGCATCTGCAACAGAGTTCTCGTTTCCAGCCGCATGACCGGCGTCGTCTTGAACTCGCGATCCAATGCCGCCGATGCGGTGGTCGCGACGGCGAGCGCGATTACTAAAATCTTGGAAAAGCGGAAGGGGAGGAATTTCACGAATTTAAAGAGATATCAGTTTAGTCGGCATTTAATGCCATTTGTTGCGAAAAGAATCGGATTGGCGCGAAAGATTACGGTTATTTCGTCTGTATCATGGGTCAGGACCGGCTTAACATGTCCTTGGCCTCGTCAAGGATGCGCTTTTCGTCCTCAGTGAGCGCACTGAAACCCTGACTGTTGATCTTATCAAGAATGACATCGACCTCCGCGCGAAGATCCGCAGCGGATTTTTCCAATTTCGGGCCTGAAACGATTGCTTCGTCCGCTGGCTTTCCGTCACGTCGGAGCCAGCCGGGCAATTCCATCGTGGGAACACGATCCCAGCCGTTATTGGCATGAAAGTATCGGAAATAAAGCCAGCCCGCTAGCATGCCGGCGAGGTGTACCGAGGGCGCGTAATCAAGGGGCGCGTAGGTTCCCGGGATTTCGAAAATCACGAGCCCGAGTGCATTCAATATGACGAGTCCGTATGCCAGATACTTCGGGCGGACCGTGACGGGAAACAAAAATAGAATAAGAAAATCAACCTTCTGGTTTGGGTAGAGGCACGCCAGCACTACAAACAACCCCATCACGCCGGCGGTCGCTCCGACGTGAACTCCGCCATGCACCCAGTGAACCGCTGTCCAAGCCAGCGCACCGAGCAGAATGGACGCGATATATACTGCGAAAAATCTCGCCCTTCCGAGCAGCGGTTCGACTTCACGTCCAATGAAAATAAGGCCGAGGATCGTGAATGAAATTTGGATCGGATTTAAACTGTGGAGCAAGCTGTGGGTAAGCAGCGTCCAAACATGGCCGCTCTGGATACTGCGAACGGTGAGCCGAAACTGACTGACCGACGCCTCACCGGCGGCACCAAACCACGGAGAAAGCAAAACCAGCTCAATGACGAACGCGGCGATCAACGCGGCGACCAGCCAAACGACCGCGGAAGTATTCCGCTGGGGGTAGTCGCTTCGCAGGTAAGACCGGTCCGTTAACATTGAGAAAAAATTATGCAGCAAATTCGTAAATACAAGCACTGCGCGGCGCGTTTATTCGTTCGTTTATGGGGTCAAATTCGACTTCTTGACACAGCTGGTAATTGTCCTTCTTTTCACCCGAATGGCTAACAAAGCAGAGAAATGGAAGGACAATGCTGGCGGCAAGTTCTACGTCGACCAGCAGTGCATCGATTGCGACCTCTGTCGCGAAACCGCACCCGCGTTTTTCAAGCGCCAGGAAGAAGGCGGATATTCATTCGTTTTCAACCAGCCCACGACCGAAGAGGACGTGCAGCTTTGTATGGAAGCGCTCGAAGGCTGTCCCGTTGAGGCCATTGGGAACGACGGGGAGTAATCACCAAGGCCGCCTATCACAGCGGCCTGTTTTTGGCCCACATTGTTAAGTTTATTTCAAAATTTGCCTAACCATAGAATGAAGATCAATCGTTTAGCTCATCAAAAACACCGCCTAGTGAGCGGCTTATTATGCATTTTGTCGCTCCAAGCGCAGGTTGCTTGGGCGACAGAGGGTTCCTACGAACTGCCTAAGGTGGAGGTGTACTCCGAGCAGGTGGCCAACCAGACCCCCGTGGCGAGCTTTACCATGCCGGTATCAGGCCTTCGGTTTGAGCCGCGCGTGGACGTTCAAGAGCGCAATCTCGCGGAAGGACAGGCCGATGTGACGATCCGCGGCGGCTTGTTTGAGAACACCGGGTTCAAATTAGGCGGTGTATCGCTTTATGACCCGCAAACTGGTCACTACTTTGCCGAAATTCCCGTGGCCCCGGCAATGCTCCAATCGCCTACCATCCTGACTGGCGCGCAGAACGCTGTCTCCGGATTCAATGCTGAGGTGGGTACCGTGTCATATGGCTGGCGTCCAATCGAACAACGCGGTGAGTTATCTGCCGCGTTCGGTGATTATGCCACCAACCGCCAGAGCCTTTATCAAGGATTCGTGATGCCGGGCAGTGCCTCCGGACAAACGATCGCGGCCGACGTCGAGCTGTCGCGTTCCGAATCCGACGGCTCGGTTCATTTTGGCGATCACGACTTCAAGCGCGCCGCAGGCCGCCTCCAACTGCGCGGGGTCAACAGCCAGACTGATCTGTTCGCTGGCGTGCAGAAAAAGTTTTTCGGCTGGCCCAATCTCTACACGCCATTCGGGACCAACGAGACGGAAAATCTGCGGACTGAACTCTATGCGTTTAATCATCGCGTCCAACTCACTCCCGATAGTTTTTGGCAGCTCGGTGCCTTCTATCGCCGCAATTACGATGACTACGAGTACGACCGGTTGGTCCCAGGACAGTTCAATCCTTATCAACATCATACGCGCGTGGAAGGCGTGGCGTTGGATGGACGCAGCGAGTTTGGCGACTACGCCGTCGTCTATAATGCGCAGGCGATGCGTGATCACATCGACTCCACCTCGCTAACGGCCGGTCGTTTCAAGACGCGTAGCTACTTGAAACTGGGCGTGGTTCCCGAGCGGCAGTTTAAATCCGACGCTGGCAAAGTGACCGTCCGCGCCGGTGCGACCTACGACGATACCAATCGCGACAAGTCCGCGATCTCACCAGTACTTGAAGCGGAACTCATGCGTGCCAGCGGGCAGCGTTACTATCTCCAGTATTCCGAGAGTACGCAGGTCCCCACTTATACCGCGTTAAACTCGAGCGCCACCGGCGGTCTGTTCCGTGGAAATCCGAACCTAGGTCGCGAAACCAGTCGTAATTTGGAATTGGGCGCGGCCTTTAAATCCGCCGGTTGGTCCGTCGAAACCGCCGTGTTTTATCGGTGGGACGACGAGCTTGTCGACTGGACCTTCCAGCGGGGCGTAACGGCTCGTACGGCAAATCCCGTGGATTTGGGGACATTTGGTTTCGAGGTGGTCGCGTCGAAGAAAACCGCGCGCTACGATCTGGTTTTGGGTTACACGTATTTGAACAAGGACGCCGATTATGGCCGGACCACGATCGATGCGAGCTTCTACGCCCTGAACTTTGCAAAGCATCGCTTCACTGCCGCGGTGACCGCGCGTCTGGGCGAGGGCATCGAAGTGCGGGTGGATAATGAGTACCGCGTGCAGGAAAAAAACATCCTGCGCACCATCGGGGGGAACAGCGCTCTGCTTTCGACCGTCGGTCTCTACTATCTCCCGCCGCGCTGGCACGGCGTGGAGTTTTTTGCTCTCGTCGACAATGTATGGGACAGCGATTTTCAGGAAGTGCCGGCCGTGCCTGCCGCGCGACGCCAATATTCGATTGGTGCGTCGCTTCGATGGTAGCCGGCGTCAATTCCATTTGACAGAACCACGCACTGGGCGGTCATTACGGGGTTGATGGACAACTCTTTTCTCGATCGTTCCTTTCACATTCGTTGGTCGCAGCTCACGGCGGACAAAGTGGTTTCCGCCGTGGAGCACGCGCTGCTCGAAGCCGGGCGCGCGATTGATCAAATCGCCGCCCAGGATCCGTCGGCCGCGAATTACGAGAATACGTTTCTCGCACTGGAACACGCGACCGAGCTGCTCAACGAAACGTGGGGCAAGGTTTCGCATCTTGTTTCCGTCGCAGACGCACCGGAATTGCGGGAAGCGCATAACGCGATGCTTGCCAAAGTTTCGACGTTTCAGGCGCGAATTCCGCTGAACGAGCCGCTTTGGATTCGTTTGAAAAAGGCCGCGGCGCTTCCTGCATCAAAGGCGTTGCACGGGGAAAATCGCCGTTTTCTCGATGAAACAGTGACAGATTTCGTCCAGCAGGGTGCCGATCTGCCTCCCGACAAAAAGGCGCGGCTCGAGCTGTTGCAAAGCGAGTTGGCGCAGTTGACGCAGAAATATTCCGAGAACGTGCTCGATGCCACGAATGCCTGGGAACTGTTGATTACGGACGAAAATCGTCTCGCCGGTTTGCCGCCACACGCCAAAGACGCGGCCCGCCAGAATGCACTTCGCAAAGGCCACGGCACCGAGAGCAGTCCAGTTTGGCGTTTCACGCTGCAAGCGCCGTCGCAGGAACCAGTGATGTTGTACGCGGAGGATGCCGAACTGCGTCGTCAGTTGTGGGAAGCCGCGGTCGCAGTCGGTTCGCAGCCGCCGCATGACAATCGCGACCTGGTGAAGCGGATTCTTGCATTGCGTCAGGAGAAAGCCGTGCTGCTCGGACGGACGCATTTCGCCGATCTGGTACTCTCGCGGCGCATGGCACAAACCGGAAAGAAGGCCGTCGATTTCATCGAGGATTTGCATCGTCGCGTGAAGGACGCATTCCGTCGCGAATGCACTGAGCTTGAAAATTTCAAGGCGGCCGAAACAAAATCCACCGCAGCGCCACTGGCACCGTGGGAGGTTGCGTTTTGGGCGGAGAAACTCCGCCGTTCCCGGTACGCGTTCGATGAGGAACAGCTTCGGCCGTATTTTTCGGTGAAGGGCGTGCTCGCGGGCATGTTCGAAATTACCCAGCGCGTGTTTGGCATTACGGTGACCGAAAAACCGGCGGGCTCGGTGGAGGTCTGGCATCCGGAAGTTAAGTTTTATGAAGTTCATGATCGTGCCGGACGTCATATCGGTTCGCTCTATGCCGACTGGCATCCCCGCGAATCGAAACGGGGTGGGGCGTGGATGAATTATTTAATCACCGGTGGACCGAAATCCGACGGTACACGAGCGCCGCATTTGGGGTTGATTTGCGGCAACATGACGCCGCCCTCGGACGATCGCCCTGCATTGCTGACCCATCGCGAAGTTGAAACCGTGTTTCACGAGTTTGGGCATTTGCTTCATCATCTGTTCGGTGAAGTCGGAATCAAATCGTTGAACGGCGTGAACGTCGCCTGGGACTTCGTCGAGCTACCGTCACAAATCATGGAGAACTGGTGTTGGGAGCGCGAAGGACTGGATTTATTTGCCCGCCACCACGTGACGGGACAACCGATTCCACAAGATCTTTTCGATCGCATGACCGCAGCGAAAAATTTCCGCAGCGCGGTTGCCACGATGCGTCAGCTCGCCTTCGCACTGATGGATTTGGAACTTCACACCAATCCCGCGCCGTATCTGGCGGGACATTTGTCCGATGGACTCAAACACCTGCTGCGCGACTATCAGATTCCCACGCAGCCCGCATCGCCGACCGCGGAAAACCGGTTTACCCACGTTTTTGCGGATCCGGTGGGTTACGCTGCGGGTTACTATTCCTACAAGTGGGCTGAGGTACTCGAGGCGGACGCATTCACCCGCTTCAAGCGGGAAGGGATTTTCAATAGTGACGTGGGCGGCGAGTTCGTGACGAAGGTGCTGAGCCGCGGCAATTCGGTCGATCCGATGACGCTTTTTACGGATTTTATGGGACGTCCGCCGGATCTGCAGGCCCTTCTCACCCGCGCGGGATTGGGTTGATTTGTCGTGGGTTGTGTCAGACGTGGGACAGCCTGCGCCTTACAACGACGGGCGTCGTTTCTACGACGCGTTTTTCCACTCGCAAAAGGCCACGGTGTGATAAGTTGTGCATCTAGATTTTCGGTGTCTGCCGGGTCCAAATTGGCCGGCAGTTTGCTGGAGAACTTTATCAACCCATTTTAATACCATGCTAATCTGGATCGCTCTCATTATCGGACCTCTTCTCTTCGGCTTGTACGCGCAGATGAAAATCTCGAGTGCGTACGGGAAGAACATACAAATTCCTTCACGTGGCCGCATCACCGGTCGCGAGGCCGCGGCTGCGGTGATGGAAAGTGCAGGCATTCACGACGTGGAGATTGTCGAAGTGGAAGGGCAGCTGTCCGACCACTTCGATCCCATCAAAAAACGTCTGGCGCTTTCCGAACAGAATTATCGCGGCTCGAGCCTGGCGGCGGTGGGGGTGGCGGCGCACGAAGCGGGTCACGCCATTCAGCAAAAGGTGGGATATTCCATGATGAAATTCCGCCAGACGCTGGTGCCAGCCGTTCAGATTGCGTCACCGATCGCGTGGGGCGTGATGAGCTTTGGTATCTTGCTGGCTTCGCTCCTCGGCGCAAAAGCACTCGGCATCATCATGCTGCAGCTCGGCGTCGTGGCGTTGCTTGTGATGGCGCTTTTCCAGCTGATTACACTCCCGGTGGAATTCGACGCTAGTCGCCGCGCGAAAGTTCAATTGGTGAACCTTGGCATTTTACAGCAGGACGAAATGCACGGGGTTAACGAAACTCTCGATGCCGCTGCGCTGACTTACGTGGCTGCATTTGTGGCTACAATGGGCAACTTGCTTTACTTGCTCATGGTGCTCACTGGTGGCCGCCGGAGTGACTAAACGCGACCAGCACCCCAGAGTGCGCCTGTGTTGGAATGGGCCTGTGACCGATTAATTCGGTCGCAGGGCGTTGCCGCTGAATTGGCGGGTTCCGCCTGGAAATTCCACCTTGTCGGGTTTCTCGACCGCGGCTTCCAAGCGGGTGCTGATATCCGTGATTTGGCTTTGTACGTCCAAAGCGCATTGCGCCAGATGATCGGTGCTTAGGCGCAAAGGTTGAAGAAGCCAGGGATCCAGTGGCGCCGGAGCGGCCGCAGGATTGGGGGCGCAGACCGTGCTGCGAACCCATTTCGCCGCGTGCAAAAGACAGGCCATACGTTGATATCCCACCGTGCTGCGCGGGAAATATTGCCAGCGAACCGGTTCAGCCATCGAAGCGGGGAAATCCCAGTGTCGCAGCAGTGCCGCGCCTGCTTCATTTTGAGTAAATCCAAGAAGAGCGCGTTCGCTTTCGCAGGCCTCGCGTGGAAGTCCGGTGTTTGCCAGTCGTACGCCGGGATGATGGCGCAAAACCCAGTCGTCGATGGCAAGCATGCCGACCCCGTGAAGCAGACCCACCGTGTACGCGATGTCCCGTTCTTCGCCCGTAAGACCGGCGAGAATTTCCGCAGCGAGTCCGCACGCCACCGCTGAAAGCCACATCTGATCGGCATCGATTTGATAAGCTTCGAGTGGATGAATGAGCACCTGCGACGCGACCGCGTACGCGACGAGTTCGTAAACCTGATCATAGCCGACACGATTGACCGCATCATCGACGTTGAAGCAACGTGAGCCCTTGCTGTAAAACGCACTGTTGGCCGTCTGCAGCACGCGCGCGGAAATGCCGGGATCGAGGCGGATCAACTCGACGATTTCCGTCATCGACGAGTTTCCGTCAGAGAGAAGTCTTTTCAGCCTTGGGAGCACTTTAGGTGCTGAAGGCAGATGCTTCAACTCCCGCACGATTTGTTCGGGGGTAATCACTGAAGCTTTGGAGGGAGTGACGGGAAGAATCATTGGGCTCTTCTGCTAATCGTCACTCTTTTGCGGAACTTTTGCGTTACCAGTGGGGAATACTCCCCGGTGATTACGTCGACGGAAAGAGGCACACGGTACCTGTTCACAACAGTGCGTGAAGCACGCGATTTCCTGCGCAGTTACGGAACACTGCTGTGGTTACAAAATCGTCCGGAGTCGGTAAAATTTTAGCGAAAAACCGCGGTAAACGGACGAATAAAACATGGCAAGTGCGCCTCCCTGCTAAATTTAGCCATGGATTGCGCCGATAGGTAATGTGTGGTCGCTGATTCTCCCCTTCGTCCGATGAACCTGCATGTGCCGGCTCGCCGCATCGCGCTGGCCGCGCTGTGGCTGCTCATGCTTATTTCGATGGGAGTGTTCGTCAGCTGGTGGGGTAACGTGGCGTTTTTCAGCATATTCGCTCCCGGCCTCCCTTCAATGCGGCCAGGCACCGCGCTGGGAATAGCGCTCGCCGCTGCGGGATTGATTTTGGTTTGGAACGCACAAGTGCGTTCGCGCAGTCAAACCGCCGCCCGCGTGGTCGCAGCAATCCTGGGCGTGATCTGCGGATTGACTCTCATTGGCCGTCTCACGGAAATTAATTTGGATCTTAGCCGTTTTTTTGTGTCAGCCGGTGCGCGCGAAGCTGCCGCGGGCAAAGTTGAAATGAGCGGGATGTCCGCACTCGTGCTGCTGATATTCGCCGGCGTCGTTTACCTGCTCACGCTGCCCATCCGTCGCCTTCGCAGCCGCCATCAATGGCTGGCAATCGTCGTGCTGGCTTTGTTGATGCCCTCCACGCTGGCATTTCTCTTCGGGGTTAACGAAGGTCAGAATCTTCGCGGAGCGATGCAGCTATCGCTCGATACGATTTTGGGCCTTCATTTGCTGGCACTCGCGACCTTGGCGGCGAAACCGGAGGAGGGCGTGGTGTTGCGTCTTCTTTCTGCTGACGCCGCGGGCATGTTGAGCCGGAGGATGGTTTTTGCACTGCTCTTTGTCCTGCCACTTTTTGGCTGGCTGGGGTTGCGTTGGACCAAGGCGGGCGGTTGGCCGCTCGAACTGAGCGTGGCGGTGCTGGTCGTGCTTTGCATGGCCCTGATGCTCGTGGTCACGATCATCATCGCTCGGGCGTTGTATTTGATTGAGCGTCGCCGCGAAGAGGCCGAGCAGGACAAGGAGCGCGCGTTCGCGTGTCTTCAACAACAGGCGGGAACCCTGCAACAGCAGGTGGTCAACCGCACCATGGAACTCGCCGACGCGGTGACTCGGGCGGAACGCCTCGCACTCGTCGCCCGACACACGACGAATGCCGTGGTGATCACCGATGCGAACGAACGCATCGAGTGGGTCAACGACGCGTTCACGCTGCTCACGGGCTACGTGAACGACGAAGTCCGGCACTGCAAGTCCGACGATCTTCTCCTCGGTCCGGCTTCGGACCGGAGAGTGGCTGATCTTATGCGCAGTCGCTTGCGCTCAGGTAACAGTTTCAAAGGAGAAATCTATTGCTATGCCAAGGACGGTCGTGGCTTGTGGCTGCGATTGGACGTTCAGCCCGTGCAAGATCAGGGCGAATTGCGTCACTTCATCGGCATCGCAACCGACATCACCGAGGAAAAACGCGCGGCGGAAGCGCTGCGGCTGAGCGAAGAGCGCTGGCAACTCGCCTTGGAAGGCAGCGACGACGGTGTGTGGGACTGGGACATCGCGTCTGACACGACTTGGTTTTCACCGCGCTGGAAAGCGTTGCTGGGTTACGCGGAACATGAATTTGAAAACAATTACAGCGCCTGGCGGAAAATTCTCCATCCGGACGACTGGCCGTGGGTGCAGGCGACGCTCGATGCCTATCTGACCCGTCGCACCGAAGCCTATTCGGTGGAGTGTCGCATGCAGCACAAGGACGGCTCGTGGCGGTGGATTCTCGCTCGTGGTAAAGCTCGTTTCAGTGCGGAAGGCCGGCCACTGCGCATGATCGGCACGCATACCGATGTGACCACGTGGCGCGAAACCGAGGCGGCGCTCCGCACGGCTCGCGAACAATCCGAACAACTCAACGAACAACTCGAGGCCGCCATTGGCCGCGCCCAGCAGTCCGCACTTGAAGCCAACCTCGGCAGCCAGGCCAAGAGCGAGTTTCTTGCAGTGATGAGCCACGAGATTCGCACGCCGATGAATGCCGTGATTGGTTTCACGAGTTTGTTGCTCGATACCAATCTCACGGTCGAACAGCGCGATTGGTTGCGCACTGTGCGCAGCAGCGGCGAAGCCCTGCTAACGATCATCAACGATATTTTGGATTTCTCGAAAATCGAATCTGGCAGACTCGAGCTCGAACAACAGCAGGTCAGCGTTCGCACGTGTATCGATGACGTGGTCAGCCTGCTCGGCGAACAAGCTCGTCGGAAAAATCTGGATCTCCGCGCAGTCGTCGAACCACGGGTGCCGAGCTGGGTTACCACGGACGGTACGCGCTTGCGCCAGGTGCTGCTCAATCTCATCGGTAACGCGATTAAGTTTACAGAAAAGGGCCATGTTGAAATCAGCGTTTACGGCGAAACCGGCCCTGCGGGTGAATCCTGCCTGGGCTTCGACGTGTGCGACACTGGCCCTGGCATCGCGCAAGATCGCCTTGACCGGCTCTTCAAACCTTTCAGTCAGGCGGATTCCTCCACGACACGGAAATACGGCGGCACTGGCCTCGGCCTCGCGATTTGTCGGAGCCTGGCGAAACTGCTCGGAGGCTCGGTGGAAGTTTCAAAAACTTCGTCCGAAGGCACGACGTTCCATTTTAGCATCGCATGTGTGCCATGCGACATGATGCCCGACGTGCTGCTCAGCGATCTCGCTCCGAGTTCCAATGGCCGTGCGACGCGGCCACCGATGCTCGCATTGAAAACGGAAGGCGGAGGCCAGCGTCCATTGCGCATCATTGTCGCGGAGGACAATGCGGTGAATCAAAAACTTCTGCAGCATTTGCTGAAACGCCTCAAATTTGACGCTGAATTCGTCGGCAACGGCGCGGAGTGCCTGAAGCTTCTTCGTGAAGCCGCTTACGATATTATTCTCATGGATTGCCAGATGCCCGAAATGGACGGCTACGAAGCGACGCAGCGCATTCGTGCGGGCGAAGCAGGGGAGACAAATCGCGGGATCCGGATAATTGCGCTTACGGCGCATGCCATGGCCGGCGACCGTGAAAAGTGCATGGCGGTGGGCATGGACGATTATCTCACGAAGCCAATCCAGCCCGCCCAACTGGTCAGCGCCCTCGAGCGCTCGCGTCCGGCTGCGAATGTGTGAACGGGGTCGTGTCGGTGTGGATGAGGTAGGGCGGATTATCCCTAATCCGCCGCGCGTTAACCATCACTCAATCACGGCGGATTAGGGATAATCCGCCCTACCTCAACTTGCTATCCAGAGGCGACCCCTTGCAAACTACTCGTCCCATTCCGATCGCTCCGCTCAATTCAGCCCCGGTACTGCGGCGAACGCGCCTACTGCGATCTCTTCCTCTGCGAAGGTTTCGTTTTCAGCTTCCTCAACTGGCGCGAAACGTTCGGCTTTGAAACCGAGTTCGGCTCCTGCGCAAAACGGATCGGGTGGATTGCGGAGTTCCTCCACCAAAAGATAAATTTCCGGATGAGCGTCACCCGCGCCGTTCTTCACGGGTTTTCCATCGACAATGTGCAGGGGCTTGCCGCGTCCTGGCGACATCGAACGAACCGTGTAAGTCACGCCTTTCACCGGCAACGCCGTATACGTCGCCCGCGCCCACGTCGGGAAAATATCGTCCACACACACTACTTTGGAACCGTTCTGCATAATCGGAATAATGAAAGCAGCTGCTTTGATAATTCAACTAAGCTTTTCCGGTCGGGAAATTGAAAACCCGACTTCGCACTGTCAGGTGAACCCGGACTTTTGTTCGCGGTCGCCGCCGGACAAACTGGTTTCATGCATCTACCCCTTGTTCAGCGCCTCGCCGTCACGTTGATCGTGGCGGGTGTTACCTCGTTGTTTGCAGCCGATTCCAATGCTCCCGATCACCCCGTGATCCCCCTTTGGCCGCAAGGTGCTCCGGGTTCAGCGGCCCGGATGAACGAACCGGAAAAGACCGCGGGCACAAACGTGACTAATATTCATCGTCCTTCCCTCACCGTGTATTTGCCTGCACCTGGCACCGCGAATGGTTGCGCAGTGGTTGTCGCGCCGGGAGGGGGACACGCACGCCTTGCCATCCAGCACGAAGGTTATGCCGTCGCGCAATGGCTCGCAGATCATGGCGTGGTCGCGTTCGTGCTCAAATACCGGTTGGCAAAAGACGAGGCGACGCCCGCAAGGGCGGCGCAACTGTATACCATCGATCGCGACGAACTCGCCGATGCCCAACGGGCGCTGCAACTCGTGCGCAGCCGCGCGGAGGAATGGAGCATCGATCCTTCACGTGTGGGCATCATCGGTTTTTCCGCGGGTGGGGAAGTGGCGTTACTGGCCGCGACGCGCGGCATCCCTGCGAAAGCCGATGCCACGGATTCATTGGATCGGATTTCTTCGCGCCCGGATTTCTTTGGTTTGATTTACCCTGGTGGACTGCAACGCACCGATATTGCTCTCTCAAAAGATATGCCGCCGGCGTTTCTCGTTTGTGGCGCCGAGGACCGGCCAACGATTTCCGAACTTCTGCCTGAATTTTATTTGAAATGCAAAAAGGCCGGCATCCCGGCCGAGCTGCACATTTATGCGGGAGCCGGTCATGGTTTCGGCGTGCGTGCCAGCAATCACTCACCGTCTGCCACATGGATCGATCGATTTAACGACTGGCTCGTCGACCGGAAATTCGTTGCCGCGACTGGAATATGACTCAAGACAGACTCCATTCGTCATTCGTTAATCGTCATTTTATTCCATGCCACTCGATCGCTTCAAAACCGCGCAACAGGATAAGTCCTCCGGCTTCGACACGGCCATCGCCGAGTTGCAGGCCGGACGCAAAACGAGCCACTGGATTTGGTATGTCTTTCCGCAACTCGCGAGCTTGGGGCGATCATCCACCGCCCGTTTTTATGGACTCTCGGATTTGGATGAAGCCTGCGATTACCTTCGCGATCCGCTCCTGCGCGAGCGATTGCTCCATGCGACTGGTGTGGTCGAAGGGCATCTGGCGCGGGAAATACCTTTGACCCATTTAATGGGCAGTGAAACCGACAGTTATAAACTGGTTTCATGCCTTACGCTTTTTGAGCTCGTTGCGAAAAAGGTCCGCGAGGCGAATCCCGGTACCTCTGATCCCAGCTTGGAAAAGTTCAGCGCATCATGCGCCCACGTACTTGCCATCGCCGAAAGCCAGGGATTTCCCTGCTGTAGCCACACTTTGCTTGCGGTGACCTCGCCGAACAAAGCGTAAGCGCAATTCGTGATGCAGCAAAACGTTCTTTGATTTACGGCTTTCGGGCATCAACACGGTCGTCAGTTCCTTCCTCGACGTAGTCGGGATGTGAGGCAAGCAGACGGAAGAGAAGGGTAGTGCCGATGGTGAGGACGACCACCGTCCGGGCGAAATTTTTGCCGTGCCATTGGTCGGCAAACCATCCCTGAAAATCGTCGGCGAGCACATTGGCTTCCCCTCCCATCATTTTTAATTCGCGCTGATAGCGTTTGCTCGATCGGTAATCGCCCAGCAGTGAATCGACATTCTCCGGCTTCGCCGTGATAAAAATGACCACCGCACTGCCGATTCCGAGCAGCAATAACAGGAGAGTAATCCGGTTGGTGGTTTGATGTTTCATTTTGGCCACAACCTGCCGGCGAGAGATTGCGCCTACAATCGTTTTGTAGCGTTCCGGATCGGATCGGCGGTGGATTTGCCTGTGATGAAAGCTGCCCGCACGCGCGAGAATGTCCGGGAGATCAAAAGTCGGCAGGTCCAGGCATTTTCAATTTTCTGGTAGCTGTTTTTTTCTCTGAATTACCGAGCATGGGAATCGCCACAAACGCACAGAAGGCGCAAAAATCTATTGTACCCGCCTTTTGTGGCTATGGTTTAGATTAAAAACTCTGGGGAGGGCTTTCTAAAGCCCGATATTTGTCGCTGCGGGCGTCTCGCCTGCAGGGTTGAGCGCGGATGTGGACCAATAGGCCAGCGGCCTGTAGCTGCTTTAATCACGGCCTAAATCCATTCTGAATACACTAGGATTTAAGCAGCGGCGGAACGGGCTCCGGTGCGGGCCTGAATAGTTCGATCGTCGTCGCGGCGACTTGAGTGGTATCGTAGTAGGCGTAGGCACCGAGTCCGAGTGCGCCGACGAGCGGAATGAAACGTGACAGGGATTTCGTGATGATCCGTTCGGAAACATTTACGCCGATCCGACTGAGGATGATCTGCAATGTCTTTACGGATGCCTCTTGAATAATGAAACGCTCGCCTGCGCGCACGACCAGGTCGCGGGTCAGGGCCGCGCCTCCGTGTTTGAACAAACAGTAAACCATCGTTTCGGTTTTGAGTTCCGCGGTGGTGCCATATGCACCTGCGATGTCCGCCACCATTTGTCGTTGAAGGCGCCAGATGCCGATCAAGTCCGGGATGATCGTGGCGATACCAATCGGCCCCGGCGGGATCGCCAGCATTCCCGAAAACGCCGCCGCCTTAATGGCTGCCTTTTTCGCGATCGCCCTGGCCCGACGTTCCGGCTGCGACGTTTCTCCCTCGGCCGAACGTGGAATATCGCCGACGAGTTCGGCGAGAATGGATGCGAGCCTGTTCGCGTCAGGGTTCGCCGGCTTGGCTTTCGATTTCACCGGGGTGGTCGATTTGAAGTGGGGAAAAATTGCGGCGTCTGAACGCCAGCGGTGAGTTGCCGTCAGTGCGGCGGAAATTTTGGAAACTTGGGCAACGCGGGATCCATGAGATCCCAAGGTTGTGCGTCTGAAACCCACATATCCACCGCCGGTTTGAACCAGCTTGGATCGTCCAGACTCGATGCAGTCATGCCGATACCCGTGGACCCTTCACATTCTCCGCCGGTGAGTCGTGAACCGCAATCGCCGCAAAATCCGCGCCGATGCGGACCATGTACCTCGCTCATTGTATTGAAATGGCGGATGGTGCCGCTCGTCACACGAAACGTTCGCACCGGCACATACACGACAGGCGTATAGGGCCCGCCCGAGATTCGCTGGCAGTCACGACAATGACATTTCAACATTTGGATTTCTGCGGGATTTGCGGTGCATTCATATCGCACCGCTCCGCACACACAACCGCCGGCAAATGGAGTATTCATATTTTATGAGTACCTTCTACTTTGCCGTCAGTTCTGTCATTGTCCAGAAATCGGCCGCGGGTATGTTGGAGATTTTCATGATCGAAACAGCTGGGAGTATTGTCAGCGGGATCCATCGGCCGGGTTCTTGAGTTGCTGAAATCGGATGATGCGGCGGATGATTTTCGTGGATGGTTGTTGCGGGTTTCAGACAGACTGCGAATATTCGGTCTGTCTTTCTTTCGCCCCTTTTGGGGTTCACCGTTAAAGTTCATCGCTATGACCGACCCCAACGCAGAATTCGACCACGCCTTGTTGGACAAAATCGAAGCGAGTCCGATCGGTGCGGTTGCCTCGACGCCGTCTTATCAGGATGCACTTAAACGCCTCTATGCAGCTCATCAGGTTTATCCGAGTGCAGACCACAAGGGGGGACATGTTACCGCTCGAGCATTGGCGAACCTGCCATCGTTTCACGCCGAAAACCTGGGTGCGTTCATGGCCGGGGCATTTACCGAGGAGCAGCTTGAAAGCAACGCGAGCATCTATTCCCGGTACGTGGCATCGCTGCCTGTCGCGCTTCGGGCCCGGGCGGAATCCCTGCGCTCATCGGTGATCGGTAAACCGCTCCTCCATCGGGCCAAGCATGGTCACTCCGGGGTTCACGATCCCCTGCATATGCTGTTTCTCGTGCCGGGCGCGGGTCCGCATCCCGGCTTGCCCGGAAATTATTTGCATGGCGCAGTATTTCATGTGGGCGACGAAGCCACCGGTTCATGGGTGGTGCACGTCCACGATGTCGAAGACGGCGCGAGCCGCTACAGTGCCCCTGAGTTACTGGAAACACTCGCGAAGCTGGAAGAAGTACTCGCGAGCGCACCGTTTCATTTGAACGAACTCAGCGGGCTGGGATTTCAAATGACCTAACTGTCCTTTTTGGCGATCGTGCAAATCCGGTGTGCCGGAACCAGAGTTAGTCGCGAGATGACTACCGAAGTGAATGGACATTCACGTCGGCTGCTCCGGTTGGTTTACTCGCACTGGCGGGGAATTTTCTACCCTGCGAAGGGCCGACTACCGATCGTTGGTTTGCGTGAGAGTAAGTGAATAAATTTCATACTTCGGCTCGCTTGAGATTCCCTGCAATGCACCTGCGACATTTCTGGTATCCGGAACAAAAGTTTGCGCAGGTGAAACCTGCACTTTCCTCCAGCAGATTTTTGATTACGCTGAGCGCCATGACTTCTTCCTCCGGTGGTTTGTCTCGTCGCGATGCACTGAAGATTTTGGGCGCAGGTGTCGCTGTGGCTGGTTTGGGTCTCACTCCTCTGTCGTCGGCGGAAACTACCGCCGGAGCTACGTCTCCTGTGCCGGGGCCTTCAATGGGCTGGGATTTGCCGACGCTGTCGTACGCCTATGACGCGTTGGAACCGCATATCGACGCGAAGACGATGGAGATTCACCTGACGAAGCATCATCAGGCCTACATCACCAATGCAAAGAAACTGTTGGATAACCATCCCGACCTCCTGGCGATGGGACCGATGGCGTTGATCAGCGATTTAAGCAAGGTGCCGGAGTCTATCCGCGCGGGGATTCGCAACAATGCGGGCGGACATTTGAATCACACGTTTTTCTGGCTGTTGCTCAGTCCGAAGGGCGGGGGAGCGCCGAAAGGACTGCTCGCCGACGCGATTGTGAAGGATTTTGGTTCGCTGGAGGAATTTCGAAAACAGTTCGCGGATGTTGCAATGAAACGTTTCGGCAGCGGGTGGGCGTGGTTGAGCGTCAAAGGCGGCAAGCTTGCGGTGCATTCCTCGGCGAACCAGGATTCGCCTGTAATCGAAAGCGCAAAACCGGTGCTTGGCCTCGATGTGTGGGAGCACGCGTATTATCTTCATTATCAGAACAAGCGCGCGGATTACGTCGCGGCCTTCTGGAATATCCTGAACTGGGAGCAGGCCGCAGCGAATTATGAACAGGCGCTGAAGGTGTGAAGGGAGAAGTAGTGAGTAGCGGGTAGGATTGCTCGGCGGTCAAAGGAAGCTTTGGGAGAGGGATTCCGGCTGGATAATTGATTTCCTTGACGGGCTGGCAACCCGGGCCGATGAGGGCATCGGCCCCTACCGCTTATCCCCGCCTTCGACATTCGACTCTGGACCTTCGGCACCTCTCGTCCTCTGCTCACAGCTTACTTTTCCGATGTCCAAGGAATCCAAAACATTTTCGCAGATTGGGCAGCCGTCGGCGCGATATCATTTGTTTCTATGCGTCGGACCGGATTGTTGTTCGACGGAGGACGGGCTGAAAACGTGGGAGCACGTGAAGGCGTCGCTCAAGGAAAATAAAATTCCCGCGATGCGAACCAAGGCGGATTGTTTGCGGCTCTGTTCCGAAGGACCCTGGCTCGTGGTGTATCCGGAAGGAATTTGGTATTCGCAAGTGACGCCGGAGAAATTCGACCGCATCCGCCGTGAACATTTGGAAGGCGGGGTGCCCGTGGCGGAGTGGGTGAGGGCGGTGAATCCGAAGGCGACGGAAGTCGAAGGTCGATAGTCGAAGGCGTTCGAATCGCCAGATGCCGGTTGCCACCTTCTTTGGGCGGGGAGATTGCGGGATCGTGGCGCCCGACTTCGCCATTCAATTCAAGACGCTTTGCAAGTCAGGTACCAAATTCCGGCCTTCGACATTCGACTCTCGACCTTCGACTTTTTAGACCGTCACTTCTGCACGACGAACACCAGAAATTTCATATGGTCGTTCAAAGGTGCTGTTGACGTGGCGATGATTTTGTCTGCCTCGACGTCAACGATGGACAGAGTGAAAGCGTCCCCTTTGCGCTTCGCTTTTAAGACGTAATTTTTCGCCTCGGGAATTACCAGGTCGACGTCACCGGTGTAATCGCGACCGAGATGACTTAATGAAACCGTGAGGGTATGATTGCCCGGGAGAAGTTGGTAATTGGTATCCATCACCGAGGCGCCATCGATGGAATGAATTTCACAGCGTGCTTCATAGCCGGTAAAGAACTCGATCGGGGTGGCGCGGTGAACTTCCAAGGTTGCGACCGGCGCGGGCGCATTTGCTGCTCCAGCTGGAGCGGAAGGTTGAGCGCGAGCGCCACGCATCATCATCGGGAAATTTTTGCATCCGACGAGGCAGAGTAACGCGATCAAGGGTATGAGACGCTTCATGTTAGAGCACCCCGATTCAAGGCGTACGGACGGGGGAGTCCACCTGTTTGGCCCGCGAAAGCCCGTATCACAATTTTTTGCAAAACCCAGCGCGGGAGGGAGACGACACTCGAAATCGTGCTAGGGACCGTCTTGGGAGGCCTCGCGCCCGCGACGGCTACTGCCCTCTATGGTCCGGTCCACGCGTTTTAAGAATTATTCGCGTTTCCGGCACCGGGGACGCGGAAGGAGACGCCTTGATCGTATGGCATGAGCGACAAATTACGCATCGAAAGCAAAGTCGTGAATGGATTGTGAAGCCAGGGACGGATGCTAAAGTCGAATGTCTATGGCCGAAGGCTGGCTTCTGCGTCGGCCGCTCGTCACGAATTCAGCACAGGAGCTTTTGGCCTTCGACTCTCGACCTTCGACCATGGTCTGGTCTCCACTGAAAACATTGCGAACTACGTCGCATGGGGTCGGTCCATATTTTTGCCGCGGCGAAAATGGGTTCGTCCGGTGTATTCAATCAACCCCTGATCAGGAGAAGTCAGCCATGCCTAAAGCAATCGCGATAAAACGAGCCCGCAGTGATCGACGCGCCGGTAAGAAACCTACTACTCAAGCCAGTGAGTTTATCCGGGAAGAAATGCACGCCCTGAAAAAAGGCAGCGGTAATGTCCGCTCGCGCAAACAAGCAATCGCCATCGGTCTCTCCGAAGCGCGGCGCTCGGGGGTGAAGTTGGGAGCACCAAAGTCCGGTTCGCGCTCCATCAAACGCAAAGCCAATCGCGACACCGCCATCGGCCAGGGCCGCGCGAAATCGAGCGCAAGCCGTTCGCGTGGTGCAAAGCGCGCCGCCGCGACGAGGGAGCGCCGGTATCGGCGATAAAAGGTAGGGACCGTTGCCCTCAACGGTCCGTTTCTCGATCCGCCGCAAATCAAAGTCCGGGCCGTTGGGGGCAACGGCCCCTAGCGGCTTCTGAAAGCCTGCTCACTCTTTCCCTTTCTTCCCGCTGCCTTCGGGCAGCACGATGAATTCGTGGGCTTTGGCGGGGTCCAGATATTGTTTCGCGAGAGCGGAGAGTTCGGCGGGCGTCACGCTTTCGTTGTCGGTGTAACGCGTGCGGCTCCATTCGAGGTGTTGGGGAAATTCCTGCGCGGACGCGAGCACGGTGCCGAGCCAGTAGCCGTTCGTGCGCGATGATTCCCGCAGCGCCGTGAGCACCGGCTGCTTGGCGCGGACCAATTCCTCCTCGGTGACGCCGTCTTTCTGCAGCGAGGCCGCAACAGCTTTGATGGCGTCGGCGATCTTGCGCGCTTCACCGGGGGCGACGGTGGCGTCGGCGACGATGTAACCGTATTTCGGGTAGGTGTCGCTGAGATCAGGTCCGGCACTCGGACTGTAGGTACCGCCCATTTCCTCGCGGATTTTCACGCGGAGGCGGTCGCTGAACACATCGCCCAACAAACGCAGGCGGCGCGACATTTTCACGTCGAACGCGTCGGTGGCGGGCCAGTAGAGTCGTACCACCGCTTTCGGAATTTCGCTTTCCACTTTGTATTGTTTGGCGATTGGCGCGGCGGGCATGCCTACTTTACGCGCGGCATCATATGTGGGCTTCGCGTCGCGCGCGGATAGGGCGCCGAAAGTTTGCGCGACTGCGTCGATGGTGCCCTTCGCGTCGAAGTCCCCGACAATGGCGACTTCGACTGCGCCTTTCGCGAATTCCGCGCCGAGCCATGCTTTCAATTCGTCGAGCGTGCGCGACAGCATCACGTCCTTGGGTGGAAGACCAAAACGTACGTCGCCATTGGCGAGCAGGAAACTGACGTCGAGATCGAAGGGCCCATCCGGGGTGTGGGCGAGCCGCTCGTAAATCTGATCGGCCGCCTTGTGCACCTGGCGAATCGATTCCGGCCGGTAACCCGGATCCGTGAGAAACGCGCAAAAAAGTTGAAGCTGAAGGGCGAGATCGTCGCGGTTGGTGGTCGCGGAAAAAACAAATGAATCCGAGTTGGCGCTGAAACCCAGGCCGAGCGTCTTGCCGGCGAGAATGCGCTGCAGATCGTCCATGCTGTGCTGGCCGAGTCCACCGGCAGTGAAGGCGACATTTGCGAGCAGGGAAAGGCCGGGTTTGTCGAGGGGCATGGAAAGGGTGCCGCCGCCGACGCGAATCAAGACGCGGATACGACCTGCTTCGAAGTCGGTTTGTTTGAGATTCAGCCGGACACCGTTTTTAAATTGCAGCAGCGTGCTGCCGAGATCGTCGATCTTCTGCGTTTTCACGACTTCACCCGTTGCGCCGAATTGGGTGTAAGCAAATGCTGCTTGTTCGGTTTTCTCTGACGCGGCGACGGGGCTGCTGTGACTGGTGTTATAAGCAGCCGTGACAGTCTCAGGCGTCGGTGGCGCAGGTTTGAAACTGCCCGAAACGAAAATCTTGCGTCCCTGCGATTCGCTCCAGGCGGCGCGCAAGGCGGCTGCACAATCTTCCGTCGAGATCTTCGCGAGGGCCGGCTGGTACATCGCAAGGTCAACGGTCGGATGGGTGACGACCGCGCGATCCAGCACGTCTTCGGTGATCTCGTCGGCGAGATTGGGCGAGCGGCGGGTGGCGGCGGTACGGACAGCTTGCTCGTAATTGTTGCGCATTTCGGCGACGGCTTCGGCGAGTTCCTCGGGATGGAAACCGTGTTCAAGCGCGCGACGCAACTCCTGCTCCGCGACAGCGAGGGCGGCGGCCCATTGATCGGGGCGGCAGTTCAATTCGACCGAGGCATTGCGGAAAAAATCGAATTGCTCGGTGACGCCCACCTGGCCGCTGAGAAATGGTGCACCCTCTTTTTTCGAGAGAATTGAAAGGCGGCGGTTCAGCATTTGCAGGGCGAGCGTGCGGGGTAGATATTTCAAACGCATCGCGGTCGTGTCCGGCTCAAATTTATAGGGTACGACTGTTTCCAGCGCGACATTGACGCTGCCGGCTTCGGGTTCGGCGTGCAGGGACGAAACGACGGTATCGGTGGCCTTGACCGAGCCGAGATTGGGCTCGATCGGTGAAGGCGAGCGGGCGGCGAGGGGCGCGAACAGCTCCTTCACCACGGGCTCCACATCGGCGACTGCGACGTCACCGACGATGACGAGCATCATACGTTCCGGGCGGTACCAGGTATTATAGAAATCGACGAAACGGTCGCGCTTGGCGGAGTTGATGACCTCCTCGGTACCGATCGGCAGGCGTTGGGGAAAACGCGTATCCGGCACCAGAAATTCCATTTCGGCGAGATAGGTACGCAGACCGACGGAATCGCGAGCGCGCTTTTCGCTCAGGATGATGCCGCGTTCCTTGTCGACGAACTTATCCTCGAGCAGCAGACCGCCTGCGACGTCCGAGAAAAAAGTGAGGGCCTCGTGAATGGTTGATGGTTTCGTGTCGGGAAGTTCCAGCTGATAAATGGTGCGATCGAAACCAGTGGAGGCGTTGGTATCGCCGCCGAAATCCATGCCAAGTTTTTGGAAAAATTCGATGACGCTGGCCGCGGGAAAATGCGTGCTTCCATTGAATGCCATGTGTTCGAGGTAATGGGCGATGCCCCGCTGGTTTTCCGATTCGTAGAGGGAGCCCACGTGCACGGCCAGGCGGGCACTGACGCGACCCTTGGGTTCATGATTCGGTAGTATGGCGTAGCGCAGGCCGTTGTCCAGGCGCCCCCATTTGATTGCCGGATCGACCGGAAGGTCGCTGGTCTCGTGGACGAAGTCTGCCGCGAGGGCGAACGACGGCGTGACCAACAATAGCAGTAAACCAAACCCACGGGTGAGCGCAAAGCGGAGGAAAGGAGACATGGAGGAAGAGGTTTTCCGACCGCGGCGCGGACTGCAAGTTTCGTCAGAATGGGGATAAAGGAGGAGAAAGGAGAAGGGACCAAGGAGAGGGGAAGCAACCAAGGGGTGTACTGGGCGGCAGGGCTGCGGGCATAACGGTTCGTTCCGCGTCCTGATCGCTTGCCCTTTCGACTCGCTCAGAGCCCAGAGCCTGTCGAGAGGGCGAGTAAGCTCCTGCAAGCGGGAGGCGACCCCGACCGATGAAAGAGTTTACGGACTTTTGTGTGGCCAAAAGGCCGGGCGGCTTCCTAGTTGTAGGGGAAATGATCAAAGCCAAACGCCAGACGAAACGCCCCGAAGACATCAATGCCGCCCTCGCCAAAAAGAAGGGCCCGGTTTCGCAGTTCATCGCGAAGAATTACCGCCACTTCAACGCCGCGGCGTTGCTGGATACCGCGAAGGGTTACGAGGCGCATTTGCAGTCTGGTGGCAAGATGCTCGTGACGATCGCCGGGGCGATGTCCACGGCCGAACTCGGTATCACGCTCGCGGAGATGATCCGGAAGGACAAGGTGCATGCCATCGTCTGCACCGGCGCGAATCTTGAAGAAGATATTTTCAATCTCGTGGCTCATGACTATTATGAGCGGGTGCCGCACTACCGGCATCTCACTGCGGACGATGAGCAGAAGTTGCTCGACCGTCACATGAATCGCGTGACTGATACCTGCATTCCCGAAGGCGAGGCAATGCGCCGGATCGAGGCGGCGGTGGCGGAGGAGTGGGTCGCGGCGGATCAGGCGGGCGAACATTATTTTCCGCATGAGTTCATGTACAAAATCCTTCGCAGCGGAAAATTGAAGAAGTACTACCAGATCGATCCGAAGAATTCGTGGATGTTGGCCGCATGCGAAAAGAATTTACCGATCATCGTTCCTGGCTGGGAGGACGCCACGCTGGGCAACATGTATGCGGGTCGCGTGGTCACCGGTGAAATCAAGAACGTGCACACGGTGCGCACCGGCATCGAGTACATGGCGTGGCTGGCCGGCTGGTATACGAAGACGGCAAAGAAGCTGCGGAATGGCGAAGGTTCGATCGGTTTTTTCCAGATCGGTGGGGGCATCGCGGGTGATTTTCCAATCTGTGTGGTGCCGATGTTGCACCAGGATTTGGGGCGCACGAGTGTCCCGTTGTGGGGCTATTTCGCGCAGATCAGCGATTCCACCACCAGTTACGGCAGCTATTCCGGCGCCGTGCCCAACGAGAAAATCACCTGGGGAAAACTCGGTGCGAAGACCCCGAAGTTCATCGTCGAAAGCGACGCTACGATCGTGGTCCCGTTGATCTTTAATTGGGTGCTGGGACTCTGAGGGTGAGCGGTGAACAGTGAGCTGTGAGCAGTCCACAAAGCGACAAACCGCATAAGCGATTGCTCGCGTGGCAGCGGAGCATGGATCTTTACGTGGAGATCCATCGCTTAACGGTGCATTTTCCGACCGTGGAGCGTTATCTCGTGTCGCAAATTCGGAGCGCCGCGCTTTCCGCCCCGTCAAACATCGCCGAAGGAGCTGCCGATCAAACGCGTGATCAGTTTCGGCTTTTCCTGGGATATGCGCTGCGCTCGTTGAATGAGGTGGAAACCCAGCTCGAAGCAGCCCGGCGGGTTGGACTTGTTGTTGAGGGAGAGGCCGTCAGAATCGGCGTTATTCTCGACGAATGCTTGCGACTAACCTATGGCCTGAGACGAAGTCTCTAGAGATTGGTTCGCCTTAGGTTATTGTCTTAACCGTCTGCTTACTGCTCACCGCTCTCTGCTCACTCGCTTGATCTTCCTCTACAGAATACTGTTCATTCCGCTACTGCTCGTCCTCACGCCCTACTACCTCTGGCGGATGCGGCGGCGCGGGGGATATGCGGAGAATTTCAGCCACCGGTTTGGCGGGACGGATGCGTTGCCGGCAAAAACCGCGGGAGTGAAACGCATCTGGCTGCAGGCGGTGAGTGTCGGCGAAATGCTCGCGATCGCGCCATTGCTTGAGGCGTTTAAGCGGGAGGGTGGAATTGAAGTTTACCTGACCACCACCACGAGTACGGGCTACAAACTCGCGAAGGAAAAGTACGCCGGGCTGACCATCGGTGTCGGTTACTTCCCGTTGGATTTCTGGGCGTTTAGCGCACGGGCCTGGCGAAAGGTGCAGCCGGACCTTTGTGTGTTGATGGAAGGGGAGCGCTGGCCAGAACACGTTCATCAGGCGAAAGCGCAGGGGATTCCCGTGATAAGCGTAAATGCACGCCTGTCCGACCGGAGTTTCCGGCGCTCGCTGAAATTTCGCGCGCTACTCAAACCGCTTGCGCGCGGAATCACGCGGGTGCTGTGTTCGTCCAAGCGGGATGAACAACGTTTCAAGGCGCTTGGTTATCCCGCGGACCGGCTGGCAACGACCGGGAATCTCAAGCTGGATGTGAATATTCCACTGATGACGGAATCGGAAAAATCCCTCCTTCGTCGCGAACTCGGGCTCGGGGACGACCTGGTGCTCCTCGGATCGTCCACATGGCCGGGCGAAGAAAGCGCGTTGATCGAAGCCTTGCGCCAGACACGTAGTCGCGAATTGAAGGTGTCGCTTTTGCTGGTGCCGCGTCATGCGGAGCGTCGCGAAGAACTACGCGCGTTGCTCGAAACATCCGGTTTTAGTTTTCATTTTCGCTCGGCGGGAGCGGCGGCGAAGGAAGTCAATGTGGCGGTCGGTGATACCACTGGTGAATTGCGGAAATTTACTCAGCTGGCAGACTTGGTTTTTGTGGGAAAGAGTCTGGCGCCGCACGACGGCGGACAAACTCCGGTGGAAGCGGCCGTGTTGGAGAAACCGATTTTGCATGGACCGCACATGACGAATTTTCGCGAAATCATCCGCACGCTTAACGAGGCCGGGGCCGTGCGCCAGGTCGCTACTGCGGGCGACTTGGTGGCTGCGGCGGTTGAATTGTTGCAGGATCCGGCAAAGCGAACCGATCTCGCGGCTGCGGCGCACGGGTGGCACGAGGTAAACCGCGGTGCGACGGCGCGTACGCTCGCATTAATACGACGCGAGCTGGAGAATAAATAACGAAAGGCGGGGTCGAGGGCAACGGCCCCTACCGCCCGCTCAGCACTTGTTTCAAATGATCGGCGAGGCGCAGCGTTAGCGCGATGATTGAGAAGGTGGGATTCACGGCACCGGCGGTGGAGAAACAGGAGGAACCGGCGATATACAAATTTTCCGTGCGATGCAGACGGCAGTCGCGGTTTACCACACCGGTCTTTGGGTCGTCGGACATGCGCGTCGTGCCAATGTGATGCCATCCCGCTCCGGTGAACGACGGCCAGGTGCGATCATTTTCGTCCCAGAGATACTCCAGCAAACGAACTCGTCCCACATCGGCGATGCCGACCTGACGGCCGAAGAGCTGGCAGATGGTGCGAAACGAATGCTTCTCCAGCGACGTGAGCTCCCAGTGCAGTTTTGCGCGCGGCATGCCCAACGCGTCGCGCTGGGTGTCGAGCTCCACGCGGGATTCACGGTTAGGCGCTTGTTCGAGGCGGATGAAAAGTTCATGCGCTTTGTGCTCCAAGTGACGCTGAACCCGATTCATTTTTCGCGCGCGGGCGTCAGCCTCTTCCCGGTCGGCAACGAGCCGGGCGAGACACTTGCGCGCGTCTTCGTCAGACCAGATTTCGATCATCGGTTTGATTTCGCGCGCAAGATTTAGCGGCATGAGTGAGGCGGTACCGTTGAGGATTGTGTGCTCGGCCTGTTTTTTTGCGGTGATCGCAAATTCCGCCCGCGCCACCGTTTCTGCGTAGCGATACTGATAAAGTTTCAGCGGGTTGGCGTCGCGCAGCCACAGCTCGGCGGCTTTCAGTTCGACGTGCTCCATGAAATACCGGCCGACTACGTCGAAGTCATTACCCAGACCGGCGGGCGTGCGCTCGTTGGAGGAAAGCAAGAGCCGTGCGTTCTGCACCCCGCAGCAGCTGAGCACATATTTTTTCGCGCGGACCAGATGCGGTCTGCCGGCGTGATTGGTTACGGAGACACCCGTGACTTGGTCCGCGGTTTCATTGACCAGAATATTTGTGGCGTTGGCGTAAGTGTAGAGGGAAATATTTTTGCTCTTCAGCACTGCGAGTTTGAACCGCTGACCGAAATTCAGCAGCGATGGCGGGACGAATCTCCACAGCTTGCTGAAAACGGAATCGTTGGGGGGCAACAATTCCGCGACGCCCGAACGCGATTTTAGAAAATCCGCCACCTCATAATTGTAAGCACCCAATCCGAGGAGTTTATGAGCTCTTGCGTAGTAGGGATCCAAATCGGCGCGCTTGATCGGCCAGCCGCTATGTTCAACCCAGCTCCGGGCGGCAAAATCGATTTCGTCGAGCGGCGAACACTGCCCGCCCCACAGTCCGGTGGTTCCGCCAAAGAAGTGGAGCCGGCTCGCGGCGAGCGGATAATAGGGCTGGCCGGTTGAAGGACCGTGGTACAAGTCCTGCATTTTGTCTTCGTGTGCGAACCCGCCGCCTTCCAGCAAGACGATGCGCAAGGGCGAACCGTCGAATTGCAATGCGAGGCTCAGTCCTGCCGCTCCCGCTCCCATGATGCAAATATCTCCTTCAACGATGCTCTCTTGTTCAAGTTCCCTGAGGTCGAAGTGCATACGGTGGATATGGCGGGCGGAAAGTGCATCACTTCATCGTTGGATGCAAACGGCTCGGACCACACAATTGACGGGATTAGGGCTCATGGGATGGTCAACTTGATGGCTTGGCTGACAACCACGCGCACTGTTCAGCTTCGGCCCGCGCGAGTATCCAACCTTGGATCTGAACGAGATTTCCGCTGGCGAAGTCGGCCTTAATTGTATCCGCCAGAAACTGGCGTCGTTTTCGGAAGCTGGAGAACGAAGTGGTCGTGCCCGGAGGAGTTTCGAGCATTGATCCGGCGGTCCATCCGAGATGTGTCCGGCGATAACTATCGCCGATTGCGACGAGGCCGTTCTCGTTAACGCATTCCGTCAGGGTTTCCGGAAAGCAAGGCTGGCCTGACTTCCGGAAATAGTTCCGTTTTGGCGTTCGTGGCCCGGTGAAAACCGCGCGAATCCGGTGAAAGGAACCGGTGATAAATCGTTTCAACTTCATGGAAGGATTCTGATTCGATCGAAGTACCTATCTGGACAGGAAAATTTGACGGGCGTTCGAGGGCTTCGGTTACGGATTCAAATCGCTTTTATTGAATTGGATATGCGATTCATCCCTGCGCCCGCGATCCACGCGGCGGATTTGCGCATCTGTCGAAAAGCAGGAACTGTGCGCAGGTGGGAACGGGCAGGGCGGTGGCCCACAACGGTCCGTGGCATCATTCGCGCCTGTACGCGAGGTATGATGCAACGATTTCCGATTTCGTTGTCGGTCGATCATTCTTCCAGTTGTCACTAAAAAGTTCGTCGCAGACTCCCGGGCCGTTGAGGGCAACGGCCCCTACCGCAGAATGTCGAAATACGACAGTCTGCTTCCGGCCTTCGGCCCTCGACTTTGGACCTTCGACTTCCTTCAGCTCCGTTGCCTCAAACGGGCAGGGCGCGATTGCGGACGACTGGGCTGGCCGTCGCAGACGATTTAGCGGAACCGGTTTCCAGGACGATCGACGCGATTTGACGGGCGGCGGCGGGCTGGGCGATGCACTGAAGATTCGTCCGCCATTGGCGCCACCCCAGTGCATTGTTCGCGAACGCGCGCTGCAGCGCCGCCACAATTTGATCCGGCGTTTCCGCCAGCGCACCCGCTTCGTTGCGGCGGATAAGTTCGTAATTTCCTTCTTCCTGGCCGGGCACGATCTGGCTTACCAGCAAGGGACAAAGTGCATTAATCGATTCCTGTGTGGTTGCGCCACCCGCTTTGCTGATGACGACATGGTGGGTCATCAACAGTTCGGGAATGCGATCGGTCCAACCGAGAATATCCGCTGGCGCAGACGCGTTGCGCGCCATTTCTTGAAGTTCCTTAAGCAAGACCTCGTCGCGACCGGCGGTGAAAGTGACGCGCCATTGGCGATATTTCAGCAACTCACGCGCAATGCGAAGCGCGGCGGCGCGTCCGGAGTTGATCATGAAAAGTACCCGGAACGGTTCTGTCGCGGTGGGCGCGGGTGGCTGCCAGTTGGCCGGGCGATCAGCGAAACGCAGCGCAACCGGAAAACCGCTCACATGAATTTTGCCGGCCGGAATTCCCTTGTCATGCAGGAACGCGGCCGAGTCCCGATCAGTTACAAACCACGCGTCCGACCTGGCGCGATACCAGAGCGAGTTGATGGTGAGCGCGTCGGTGATCACGGTATAATTTGGGCAACGCACCTTTCCCTCGCGCTGGAGTTGGTTGAGCAACCACGCGTAAACCGGATAAGTCGAAATGAGCGCGACGGGTTTCTTTTCCTCGATGATTTTCCCCAGCAGCCGGCGATGGCTCGCGAGCAAGCCGAACAAATGCGGCACGATGGACGAACGATCGAGCCACTGATAAAACCAGCTCCAAATCTTCGGAGCAGAGTTAATCAGCCAAATATAACCTTTGCGCGAGATGTTGTTAATCCGCGGTGCCCGGAGAGCGAAGACGTCCACCAGTTCGGCCTCGATTCCTGGCCGTTCGGAAAACGCACTGAGCAACGCGCGCGCTGCGCTGTTGTGGCCTTCGCCATAGCCAGCGGTGAGAATGAGGATTTTGGCCATGACTCAGGCGAGGGCCGGAAGTTGAAACGGAACGTCGGCTTCCTCGGCGGCAACCGATCGCGAATCCTGCGTCAAAGGAAATTGAGTCGAGAATTGTTTGAAGGTCAGCAGTTCGAATCGTCCATCGTAATGCTCCACGACCGCCGTCAACGATTCAACCCAGTCGCCAGAATTCAAGTAATGGATGTCGCCGATCATCTTGTCGGCGGGAGTGTGAATGTGTCCGCAGATTACACCCGAACATCCGCGGTCGCGTGCGAGCGAAGCGATCTGTTCCTCGAACTTTCCGATAAAGCTCACCGCTTGTTTGACCCGCGCTTTGATCGCCTGACTCAGGGAAAAATATTCCTTTCCACGCAGGGAACGGAACCAGTTGTAGACACGGTTTAAGCGAAGCAATAAATTGTAGCCGAGATCGCCGAGGTGGGCGAGGACCACCATGTTCTTTACGACGCCGTCGAACACGTCGCCGTGCAGCACCAGATATTTTCCTGAATGCGACTCGAGGATGTATTCCTCCACAAGACTCAGTTTGTCGAATTGCATTGGCAGCAGGCGGCCAATGAAATCGTCGTGATTGCCACGCAGATAAATTACCTCGGTATCGCGCTTCTGGATCATGGTCAGAACGCGCCGGATAAAACGCGTATGGGCTTTATTCCAGACATCGCCGCGTTGCAAGCGCCAGCCGTCGATGATGTCGCCGTTCAGGATCAGGCGTTCGCAGCGAACATATTTCAGGAAGTGCGTCACTTCCTCGGCTTTGCTATGCGGCGTGCCGAGGTGAAGGTCGGAGATGATGACAGTGCGGACGTCGAGATGTGGTTTGCTCATGGTCGGGAGGCTTGAGATTTCAGGTCTTCCATTTCGGGTTTGAAGTGGGCCGCGACGGGACTGGAGCGGGGGTGTTCCGTCATTGCCTCAATCAGGTCGTTCTCAAAACGAACGACGATCGATTCCCACGAGCGCGTGTTCACGGCGGCGGGAGCGGCGACGGACAACCGCGAGCGCAAAGCCGGCTCGCGCACTAGGCGGATGGCATTTGCGAGGAATGCATTTTCATCGCCTACCGGCGCGAGCAGACCGTTTTGTCCGGGCTGAACAAATTCATGGGCAGCGGCGTAGTCGAAGGCACTCACCGCCAGGCCGCTACCGAGTGCTTCGGTGATGACGTTGCCAAAAGTTTCGGTGACGCTCGCGTGCAGATAGATGTCACCCGAGGCATAGAGCCGGGCCAGATTCACTCCGGTGTAGAAGCCCGTAAAAATTGCATCGGGACGCTGGCGTTGATAAAACGAAAGCAGCGGGCCGTCACCCACGAGCACGAGTTTGGCGCGCGGTTCGACCGCCTTGATCGCGTCATACGCGCGAAACACGAGCGGGTAATTTTTTTCCGCCGCCATGCGGCCGACATGGATTATCACCGGATCGTCTGGCGCTGCACCCCATCCGGCGCGCAGCGATTCGTCGCGGCGTTCGGGTTTGTAGAGGGCAGTGTCGACGCCGCGCGACAGCATGCGAAGATTCGCGTAACCTTCGTGTTGAAGTCGCGCGAGCAAGTCGTGGGTCGGAACGAACGTGCGCAGCGTGCGATTGTGCACGTGACGCAACCACGCGGCGACGATCGGCTTTAACCATCCGATGCGGTAATCGCGCGTATATTGGTCGAAGTTGGTGTGGAAGCTCGAGGTGACGGGAATGCCCATCTTGCGCGCGACTGTAATTGCCGATGCTCCCAAGGGTCCTTCGGTGGCCACATGGACGAGATCGGGACGACTCAACAACCATTGCTGTCGCAGCCGACGCCGTGCGGGCAATCCGAGTCTCAGCTGGGGATAACCCGGAATCGGTACTCCCGGAAGCCGCACCTGGCGGCAACCTACGCGCTGGGTCACACTAAACCGTGGCGATTCCTGCCGCTGCCGTGGGCGGACGATCGTGATGCGGTGACCGCGCCGGGCGAGCCCGTCCACGAGGTGGCCGAGCGTCATGGCGACGCCATTTATTTCCGGAGAATAGGTTTCGGTGACGAGGACAAGATTCAAGGGTGTTGGCCCTTGCGACGGTCGGATAACCAGTCGCTGAGCGCGCTTTATGCTACTGGCGCTATGTGAAAACCACGCGTCAACCGGGTGACGAAATTGTGAAATCCCCGGTAAAAAATGAAAAGTTTTGAAATGCGAGATTGGGATTGCGCGAGGGTTACGGAACTTTCTAACGTCTTTCTTTTAGCTTGATGCAAACCCACGGCCCGAAGCGCATCTATACACCGCAATCACTCGAGTTCTGGTTCGCCCGTCTCGAAGCTGACTGGGAGGGACAATTCGATGCGACACACGTGGAGCTCGGTCATAACATGTACCGCGACGGGGAGATCCGCGAAGTCGAGCTGGGTGCCACCGACGCGATTATTCACCGAAAAGTCGAAAAGAAGGAAGAATACGCGGTGATCGAGTGGGACGGGGACCAGATCAAGGTCCGCTCTTCCTCCACCGATACGAAACTGGCTAACGCCATCGCTGTCGCGGGATTGCACGAGATTGAGGAATTACTGGTCGATGAGATTGCGGCGCTGCTCCCCGGCAAAGTGCCGAAATCGAGCCAAACCCGGATCGGTCGGAGCGAAAGCGAACCGCATCCCGATCCGAAAGCGGATCAGCCCTCGCGCGACCTTTTGCTGAGTTTTACCACGACGGCGGACGGCTTGGTTTTCCTGGCCTATTGGAAGAGCGGTCGCAGCCGGATTCCGGCGCTGGGCAACACCACGAACCACCCCAGTGCGACCGAACGTGCCAAACTCATCGCGCTCGCGACCTACGCGCGCAAAGCCCATTTCCGCTACAATCAGACGACGCACGCATACGCCCTCGATGCGCTGGCGGACATTCCCGGTTTCCTGCGCGATTTGCTGCCCCACTGGAAAAAACACTTCGCCGTCGAAATCGACGTCAAAGTGGGCAATCTTCAACAGGGGGCGCGCGTCATCGAAATTGAGGCTGTCGCCGATAAACAGAACGGGTCCGGCCTGAATCTTCGCTGGATTTTCCGGGCGGGCGAAAAATTGCTCACGGCGGAACAAGCGGCCGCATTGCTCAAACACGGACGCACGCCGATGCTCCTGCCTGATCTTGGCATCGTCACGATGGCGCCAGAGAAGTGGGAGAGCTTCAATCAGTGGCGCAAGAGTCTCGAGGAAAGTGGCACGGACGGCGTAGTTCCGCCTTACCTGATTTTTTCACTGTTCAACGACAGTCGCATAAAGGTGACGCTCGGTGCGGAAATCGATGCGTGGAGACAGCGGGTGCTCACGCCGACGGCGTTGCCACTGGAGCTGCCGGAATTCCTGCGTCAATACCAGCGCCGTGGCGTCGAGTGGATGCATCACCTATGCGAGACGGAGTGCCATGGACTGCTCGCCGACGAAATGGGTCTGGGCAAAACGGTGCAGGTGATCGCGCTGTTGCGGTCGCGTCCGATGAAGGACAACCGCCATGTGGTGGTATGCCCGGCGAGTGTTGTTCCGGTGTGGCGTGAGGAGCTGGCGAAGTTTTATCCCGAGGGGAAAATCGACGTGTTGAAGTCGGGCCACGATTTCAACACGAACAAATCGCCGTGCATTTGGATCGCGAGTTACACCCAGCTGCGGAAACACCGCGCGATGCTTGATTCGACGGAATTTGGTTACGCGATTTTGGACGAAGGGCAGTTCATCAAGAATCCGGACGCGAAGGTGACGCAGGCGTGTTTTGCGATCAAAACGAAACACCGGCTTGTGCTGACTGGCACTCCGCTGGAGAATCGTCAGCTCGATCTCTGGTCGATCTTCCGTTATTTGCTGCCGGGGCTGCTCGGTTCACGGACGGCGTTTGAAACTGCTCTTATTCAGGATCGCGACGGCACGATGAATCGCCTGCGCCGTCAGGTGGCGCCGTTTATCCTTCGTCGTACGAAAAACGAAGTGGCAAAGGAACTTCCGCCGAAAGTGGAAATGGATTTGTTGTGTCCGCTTACCGAAGTGCAGCGCACGGAATACGCGCGCATCTGCACCGAAGGTCTCGCGCGGCTCGGCGAGGATATCGGTCTGGCCCTCAGGGAAAAATCATTTGGTTTCCTCGCGTTGCTGACGCGCCTTCGCCAGGTGTGCTGCGATCCGGATTTGTTGCCCTGGCTTAATTCGCCTTTGTCCGACAGCGGCAAGTTGGAATTGCTGATCGAGAAACTCGCCGAAGTGGTGTCGAGCGGACACAAGGTCGTGATTTTCTCGCAGTTCGTGACGCTGCTCAATCGCGTTCGCAGTGCACTCGATGCACATTATCCCGATTTGCCGCGGTACGAAATCACGGGAATGACGGTCGACCGGCAAAAGCCCGTGCAACAATTCCAGACAGCGCATGGCGCGGCGGTGATGTTGGTGAGTCTGAAGGCGGCGGGTACGGGTATCACACTGCATGCGGCAGATTATGTTTTCCTGCTCGATCCGTGGTGGAATCCGGCGGTCGAAGATCAGGCCATTGATCGCGTACACCGCATTGGCCAGACGAACACGGTGTTCGTTTATCGTATGGTGACCGCCGGCACGATCGAGGAGCGCATTCAGGCGCTGAAGGTCGAAAAGAAACAATTGTTCAGCCAGGTCATCGATGGAGCCACGGGAGATTTCGAGTGGACGAAACATTTCAGTTCATTGAACAGCTTGATCCAGCTCAGCGCAGTCGAGACGGGCGAATCGGAGTTGTTGCACGCGGTGGTCACGCCGGCGCCGGCGACGACTGGAGTTTAGTCGTCGGGACACTGATTGATAGAAGCTCGGCGAGTCGCGGGAATATGTAGCCCTGCGCGGGAGCGCAGGGTCCCGTTGCTCCCGCAACGGGCTATACAATTCAGGGCGCAGTTTGTTGGAATACCGGCGCATGTATTCACGACGACGTTTATCTACTTTTGTGCAGTGGGGTTTAACGCGAGGGAACAAGCCTTGTCAGGAGAGGGTAGACGCGCATGTTTGTAAGCGTGCAGGTGCGCAATTCCCTACCGCGAACATACTCATGGATTAGGATGTCATGAAGAAAATGGCGCCTACGATTCATGAACGGCTGCGACGGTTATTACGGTGGCGCCTTTGGATTATTGAAAAACTGCGACCGTCGCCGTGGCAGGAAACATTGTGTTGGGCCGCGGTCGCGGGAGTTTGCGGCGCGCTGACCGCGTTGGGGTTCCGGTATGGCTTGGATGTCATACACAGTGAGTTGACGGGAACCAACGAGGGCATGGTCGATTCGTTCATCGATCTGCCAAAGGTGCTGCGCGTCGTCATTCCGACCATCGGGGGATTGATCGCGGGACTGGTGCTTTTGGCAGGACGACGCCTGCACCCCGGCGAAAGCTCCACGGATTACATGGAGGCGATTCTGATTGGTAGCGGACAGCTGCCGGTGCGTGCCAGTCTGGTGAAGAGCACCGCGGCGATGTTTTCGATTGCGTCAGGTGGATCGATCGGGCGCGAAGGTCCGTTGGTGCAGTTGGCGGCGGTCGCAGCGTCGTTTATCGGACGGTGGCGGAAAATGTCGCCGCCCCAGTTGCGGTTGCTCGTGGCGTGTGGCGCCGCCGCGGGGATTGCCTCGGCATATAATGCGCCGATTGCCGGTTCGTTTTTCGTCGCCGAAATTATTCTCGGTACCATTGCCATGGAGAGTTTGGGACCGCTAGCGACGGCGGCAGTCGCGGCGACGTTGACCATGCGCGCGCTATCGAATGCGCATACTCTCTACAGTGTGCCGGCGTTCACGCTGCATTCATTGTGGGAAATTGGGCCGTTTGTGGTGCTCGGAGTTCTTTCGGGCATGATAGCGCCGGTTTTTCTCCGATCGCTGCGGTATGTCGAAAAAGGATTTTCGGCGACGAAGCTGGCGCTGCCACTACGACTCGCCTTGGGCGGGTTGATTGTGGGTGCACTGGCTTACTACGTGCCGGAAGTGTGCGGTAATGGTTACAGCGTGGTGATGTCGATTCTCAACGGGAAGGTGGTGTGGAGTGCGTTGCTGCTTGTCCTCCTGTGCAAGTGGATCGCGACTGCGGCGTCATTTGGTTCCGGTGCGCCTGGCGGTGTATTTACCCCGACGCTTTTTATGGGCGCGAGTTTCGGATTCCTCTTTGGGCATGCGGTTCACTCGGTGTGGCCGCAGGGTGCCGCGGATCCGCAGGCGTTCGCGCTCGTGGGCATGGGCGCGTTGCTCGCGGCGGCGAGCCATGCGCCCGTGATGGCGATCATCATGCTGTTCGAGATGACGCTCAGTTATGATATTATTCTCCCGCTGATGCTCTGTAGCGTGGTTGCGTATTACACGGCTCGCGGGATCGAAGACCAGTCTCTGTACAGCGAAGCGTTGCAAAAGAAAGCGGCGGAGGAGTCGGAAGTGATCCATTTACCGGGAGTGGTTGCCGATTTGGTGAAACCGCAGGCGAGACCCGTGCTCCAGACCGCGCGCTTTGAAGGGATCGCGCAGGAGTTTTTGCAATCACGACAGGAGGAAATTTACGTGACCACTTCCGAGGGACGATATGCGGGCGCGATTTCGTTGCACGATATCAAGCCGTACTTGAATGATGCGGCAGTGGCGGACTTCGTGATTGCGGGCGATATTTTGCGCGACGATGTGCCTTCGGTGACACTCACTGCATCACTGGCGGAAGCGCTTAAGATTTTCGCGCTTCATGCGGGACAAACACTACCGGTGGTCGAACCGGTGAGCGGATTGCTGGCGGGCATTTTGGTGAAGAACGATTTGTTGCTCGCCTTGCTCGAAGGGAAGGGCGCGCAAAGCCATTTGGCGACCGTGTCGGCAGGCACATCCGCCGCGGTGCCGACGAGCGCACCGCGGGAGTCGTAGGTTGAAATTTTCGTTCGAGACAAGCCCGCAAGGCATTTCAACGAGTTAGCGCCGTTCGATCACCCTTTGGACGGTTGAGGGCAACCGCCCCCACCGCGCAGAGAGCTCGCGCGTCAATGAGACCCCGTTGTGGGTTTCTCCTGCGTTGGGTGCTCCCGGTGTGGGGTAATTTCCCGGTTTGTCACACAGCTGTCACGAAACCGTAACAAAGCCCGGGTACTTTCCTGCCCGTGTTTCGGACCAATCACCCGGAGCATTTTAAAAAACACAGGCAAACGTCTCGAACCCATGCTTAATATTAAATCCAAATTGCTCGCAACGGCCGTAGCCCTTTTCGGGGCCGGCGTTGCGTTCGCTCAAGACAGCGGTCCGCTCATTGATATCCTCGTTAAAAAGGGGCTGATCAACGACCAGGAAGCGGAAGAACTTCGTGCTGATCTTACCAAAGATTTCGCCGCCAATACCTCGGCCGGCAAACTGAATCTCGGCTCGACGCTGACGGAACTGAAGATTTCGGGCGACGTCCGCGTGCGCTACGAAGACCGCACCGGCGAGCTCGCCACGGGCGACCACCAGGAGCGCGATCGTTTTCGCTATCGTTTCCGTACCTCGCTTGCTGGCAAGGTCCTCAATAACTGGGCGTTCGGGGTTCGTCTCGAAACTGCCACGGGCAGCCGCTCGAGCAATGTGACGATGGGCGACGATGCCGGTCCATTCGCCAAAACGAATGATGGGGTGTTCATCGGCCAGGTTTTCGCGCAATGGACGCCGAACGCCGAGTGGACTTTCACCGCGGGTCGCATGCCGAATCCGTTGGTCACAACCTCGATGGTGTGGGATGCCGATATCAATCCGGAAGGCCTGGCCGAACAGTATCGCCACCGCGACGGCAACAATGAGTTCTTCGGCACGCTCGGTCAGTTTCTCTACAGCACGTCTGGCAACCAAAACGTTTTCGGTGGTACGCCAGCGACGATCGCCGGCACGAAAGATCTCTACATGACTGCGTGGCAGATGGGCTATAAACGCTACGTTTCAGGCGCGACGACCTTCTTCCAAGTCGCCCCGGTCGTTTACTACTATTATAAAGCTGACCAACGTGCGAATCCCGCGGCGTTCAATACGTTCATGAGCGCAACGAATGCTGCTCCCGTGAACAACCTGTTCGTCCTCGAAGTTCCGTTTGAATATAACTGGGTGGCGAAAAACGGCGTGCCATTGCGCGCCTTTGCTGACGTCGCGATCAACTTCGACGCTGACGCGCGTGCCCGCAAATTTGGCCGGCCTGATCTCGATGGTGAAGACAAGGCGTTCCACGTTGGCTTCCAATACGGCAAGGCTTCATTGCCAGGCGAATGGGATGCGAAGGTGTTCTATCAATCCGTCGGCGCCTTCGCGCTCGATACCAATCTGGTCGATTCCGACATCTTTGACAGCCGCACTAACATGCAGGGCTGGGTGTTTAGCGGCAACTACGCCATCGGTGCTGCGACGCAATTCAGTCTGACTCTCGCCACGGGTGACCGCAAAAACGACGGCCTGATCGCGCCCGGCGCCGGCGACGTCGGCTCCAACAACGCGCTCCACAAATACTGGCTCCTCCAGGCGGACCTTAACGTAAAATTCTAATCTCAACCCCTTAAATACCGCTTATGAAAAAGATACTTCTTGTTCTTGCCGCCTTGACGGTCGTTGGAACGATCAACGCTCAGAAATTGGTGATCAAAGGATCCGACACGCTCGGTGCGAAGCTCGTGCCCATGCTCGCCGAAGAATACAAGTCGGTGAATCCCGGCACGACCTTTGAAATCGCCGCGGAAGGTTCCACCACCGGTATCGCCGCGATCACCGACAACACCGCCCAAATCGGAATGTCCAGCCGCCGCGCAAAACCTACCGAGGTTTCCGCTGCCACCGCGAAAGGAGTGACATTGAAACCCACGATCGTGGCCTTCGATGGCATCGGTGTGATCCTCAATCAAAACAATCCGCTCAGCACTTTGACCAAGCGTCAGGTCGAGCAGATCTTCGCAGGTGACATTACGGATTGGAGCCAGGTTGGCGGCACGGCTGGCCCGATCTCGGTTTATACCCGCAATACTTCATCGGGCACCTATTCCGATTTCAAGGAGCTCGCTATGAAGAAGCGCGACTACGCTTCGTCTTCCCAAAAGATGGCGGGCAATGAGCAGATCGCTTCTGAAGTAGCGAAAAATGCCAATGGCATCGGTTATGTCGGTCTGGCTTATCTGCACGACCCGGGGATTAAGGTCGCGTCCATCGACGGCGCGGTGCCCACGGAACAGTCTGTGCTCGAAAAGAAGTATCCTTATGCCCGTCCGACATTCTATTACACGAATGGCGAGGCTACGGGCGAGGCGGCGAAATTCCTCGAGTTCACATTGAGTGACGCAGGCCAAAAAACCGTCCGCAAGGTCGGTTTCGTACCGGTTCGTCCGCTGAACTAACCCACTGGAAAAGTATTGCTTACACCGCCTGCGGACCTGCCCGGACTGCAGGCGGTTGTTTTGTCACATAACTGTAACCTGAGCCGGTTGACCGCACCCATATTGGGTCCCGATGCTCTACCCGTCAATTCGCCATGCCTGTACTGATTGAAACTCCCGTAAGCACCAATCGCCCGCGCGTCAGCACACGGGAAGTTTTGTTGCGCAAAAAACGGGGCTGGTTTTTCGGAATGACGGGCGATCAGTTCGTCAAGTATGTCTTCCAAGGCAACGCCGCGATTTCCATCATCGTTCTCGGCCTCATCACCCTCACCATTTTTAGCGACGCCATCGGTTTCATTCCAAAAAATCACGATAACCTCGTGATCTATCGGCAGGCCGGGTTGGAGTTTGTTGATTTGTTACGGGAGCAGGTGAAAGACCACAGCGCGTTGTCGCGCTACATCGGGAGCATCCGGATGAAGGAGTTGGAGTACCTGACGAAAAAGCAGGGCATGGCTCCGGCCGCCGCGATGAGCCAGTTGGCGGGATTTGACGATTTTGCGAATCGCTTTGCCGATGCCGGCAGCGAGCAGGAAACGATTCTCGGCAACCTGACCGACCTCGCGTCATCGATCAAGGAACGGCACAAGGTGGCGGAGGACATGGCTGAGTCGAAACAGCATTTGCTGGCGGCAATGCGCGGTGCCACGCCGGAACGCGTCGCCACGTTGCAGAAGGAAGTGGATGCGACCAAAATCGAGACCATCGACTTCAAAGCAGAAGTGCGTCCGATGCTGGATCAGCGAAAAGAAATCTTTGCGGCCAATGCGAAACTCACTGCCACCGTGAAAGAGATTGCGGCGAATCCACCAATAGTATCGGCGCCGGGTTTGCAGGAGAAGTTTGGAAAATTCAGTTCCCTCGTCGATACCTACCTGGCATCCGTGGCAGACAGCGCCAAAAAAATGGACGCGTGGAATCAAGACAAGCCGATCAGCTGGTGGGAATCGTTCACGGCTTTTGCTTTCGGACGCGAGTGGGTGACGGCCAGTTTTTGGCAGGATTGGTACGGAGTGATTCCGCTGTTTGCGGGGTCACTGTTAATTGCCTTTCTCGCACTGCTACTCGCGATTCCACTCGGGGTCGCCGCGGCGATTTACGTCAATCAAGTGGCGCGTCCCGCCGAGCAGAAATTTATCAAACCCTACATCGAGTTCATTTCCGCGATTCCCAGCGTCGTGTTGGGGTTTTTCGGGATTGCGATGCTGGGGGAAACTTTGCGGCGGCTCTCTCAACTTCCGTCGTTGAGTTGGGTTCCGGGCTTTCCGATCGCGGAGCGGTTGAACGCGACGACCGCGGCCTGCCTGCTCGCGTTGATGGCTATCCCGACGATATTCTCACTCGCCGAAGACGCGATCAACAACGTGCCGCGGGCATTTCGCGAAGCGTCTCTGGCGCTCGGTGCGACGAGATTGCAGACGATCATCCACATCACCGTGCCGGCCGCGCTTTCAGGAATCATGGCGGCGATCCTGCTTGGATTTGGACGGGTCGTGGGCGAGACCATGGTCGTGTTGCTCTGCGCGGGTAACCGGATTCAGATTCCCGATTTCAGCGCGGGTCTCGGTGTGATTTTTCAACCCGTGCATACGATGACGGGAATCATCGCGCAGGAAATGGGCGAGGTTGTCCGTGAAAGCATTCACTACCGCGCCCTTTTCATGGTGGGCGTATTGCTTTTCGCCATCTCACTTTTGATCAACTGGCTCGCACAGAAAATTGTGCGGCGTTACCGCATCGTCACGTAATGAATGCTTCTACTTCAACGATGTTTGCCCGCCCCACGTTTGCGAAGCGCGTGGAGAACAGTGTTTTTTGGGTTCTCCGTCTCTGCACCTACGGCGTGTTGCTGTGCGCCGCGTTTATTTTCTGGGATATCGGTACGAAAGGCGGATCGGTTATTTTTCAAAAATCGGCGCCGTTTATCAACATCCCCTTTCTGACCGAGTCACCCGAAACACTGAACGTGTTCGAGCTGGATGGTAAGAAGCAGACAATGGGTGACCACGCCTTCCGGCAGTTCAAGGCGCAGCACGAAGCGGAGTTCAAGGGGGTAAAGATCGACTCCTACGTGTATTCTGCGGGTGGAATTTTCCCGAATATCGTCGGGACCGTGCTCCTGGTGGGCGGCTCCATTCTCATCGCACTCGTCCTCGGAGTACTGAGCGCGATCTATCTCAGTGAGTATGCGACGGAAGGTCCGTTCATCCGGTTTTTGCGGCTGTCGATCGTGAATCTCGCCGGCGTGCCGTCCATCGTGTTCGGGCTTTTTGGATTCGGCATGTTCGTCATTGCGATGGATTTTGGCGTATCGCTGCTGGCTGGCTGGCTGACCCTCGCGTTCATGGTGCTGCCGATCATCATCACCGCTTCCGAGGAGGCGCTGAAAGCAGTGCCGAAGGGATATCGCGAAGCTTCGCTGGCGTTGGGCGCCACGAAATTTCAGACGATCATGACGAATGTGCTCCCGTATGCGCTGCCGGGAATTCTCACTTCCTCGGTGCTTTCGATCGCGCGGGTCGCCGGCGAAACGGCGCCGATCATGTTTACCGCTGCATTCGTTGTGCGCGATGAACTGCCCTGGCAGGTGCAGAAGTGGACGGACTTTTTCTTCCAGGGCGTGATGGCGTTGCCGTACCACATTTACGTGGTGGCATCAAAAATCCCGCAGAACGAATACACCCGCGATGTGCAATACGGCACCGCTTTCGTTTTCCTTTTCACGGTCGCTGCCATTGCGATGACCGCGGTCATTCTCCGAACCCGTCTGCGCAAAAAATACAAATGGTAAACACCACTTTAGCCATGCCTGAAGTCACTTCTTCCATCGCCGGGCGTCCCGCCACGGTGGTCACTCCGTCCATGATCAATCCCAACGCCCGAAACGTCCTTGAGATCGACGGTGTCGATTTTTGTTATGGTGCGTCGAAAGCGCTGCAGGACATTACGCTCAACATCAAGGAACAGGAAGTCACCGCATTCATCGGACCATCGGGTTGCGGTAAAAGCACGTTGTTGCGCTGCCTTAATCGCATGAATGACCTCATCGACGGCACGCGCGTGAGCAAAGGGCAGATCCGGATCGATGGAGTTAATATTTACGACCCACGCGTGGACGTGATCGAGTTGCGGAAACGCGTCGGCATGGTGTTTCAAAAGTCGAATCCATTCCCGAAATCAATCTACGACAACATCACCTACGGCTTGCGCATCCAAGGCGAGAAACGGAAATCCCGGCTCGACGAAATCGTGGAAAGAAGTCTCCGGGGTGCGGCGCTCTGGGAAGAAGTGAAGGATCGGCTGCACCAGAGCGCGCTTGGTCTTTCAGGAGGGCAGCAGCAACGGCTTTGCATCGCGCGCACAGTCGCGGTTGAGCCGGAGATCATTTTGATGGACGAACCGTGTTCGGCTCTTGATCCCATTGCGACGGCCAAGGTCGAGGAGCTGATTCACGAGTTGAAGAAACAGTTCACGATCGTCATCGTGACTCATAATATGCAACAGGCCGCGCGTTGCTCGGACCGGACGGCGTTCTTCTACCTCGGCAAACTTATCGAGTTCGCGGAGACGCGGACCATCTTCATGAATCCCGGCAACCCGCAGACCGAAGCGTATGTGTCGGGGCGTTTCGGTTGAGAAATCACAAACGCCAAACTTCCAACTATCAAAATTCGACCTCCACTTAATGCCGCTGGCGCGCTGATTTTTGGCGTTTGGACCTTTGGCGATTGGAATTTTTAAAATGAAACGTTTCTTCGACGCTGAACTGGAAAATTTTCGCTCCCGTCTATTGCAGATGGGCGAACGCTCGATCGACCAGACCCGCCAGGCGATGAAGGCGCTGCTGGAGGGGAGCATTCCGCTGGCCGACAAGGTCATCGCGGCCGACGACGACATCGACAAGCTCGAGGTGCAGATCGACGACGAAGCGATTCGCTACATGACTTTGCGCGGGCCGGTCGCATCGGAATTGCGCGTAATTGTGGTGGGCATGAAAGCGAGTCACGATTTGGAGCGGGTGGGGGATGAGGCGACGAGCATCGCCCGGCGCTCGCGCAAACTCGCGATTGAACCGAAACTGGAGCTGTATGCCGATTTGCCGCGGATGACGAATATCGCACTGGAAATGTTGCGCGATGCGCTTGATTGCTTTGTGCAGGACGACGAGCACAAGGCGCTCAGTGTCATTCGCCGCGACTCCGAAGTGGATAATCTGAACCGGCTCCTGTATCGGCGACTCACCAGTTTCATGATCGAAAAACCCGAAACAATTTCCCGGGCGATCGAGCTGATGTTTATTTCCAAGTCGATCGAACGAATCGCCGATCATGCGGTGAATATTGCCGAGGAGATGGTTTTCCTGTCGAAGGGACAGGACATACGTCACAGCGACATCGGGAAAGTCCCGCATCCCGATTCACTGAGCACGCCACCGGTTTGAGGTGTGGCGCGGTGTATCGCAGGTTTTTGCAGGAGCGGCTTTATGCCGCGATGCGAACTTGGCAACACGCACGAATCGCGGCATAAAGCCGCTCCTGCACGAAGTCATTTCCGCGGGTAGGGCGCGTTATCCTTAACGCGCCGAAGCGGCGGGAAAAAATTTCGCAGTGCGGGAACCCTGAACGGCGGATTAGGGATAATCCGCCCTACCTTCTGAAAACTGCCCGATCAATGATACCCCAGCAGCGAGCAAACCCGCTGCGTAAAGTAACCGAGCAGACCGCACACGGGAAGAGTGAGCACCCACGCCCAGATGATGCGTTCGACGACGCCCCATTTCACTGCGCTGAAGCGCTTGATGGCGCCGACGCCCATGATAGACGTTGAAATCACGTGCGTCGTTGAAACCGGAATTCCCAGTGTGGAAGCGCCGTGAATGATCAGCGCCGCCGTGGTTTCCGCAGCGAAACCGTGCACAGGTTGAAGCTTCACCATCTTGTGGCCCATGGTGCGAATAATGCGCCAGCCGCCGGCGGCAGTTCCTGCGGCCATGGTGAGCGCGCAAGCGATCACCACCCAGATCGGAATTTCTTTAAATTCGGGAATGCGGAGAAAAGCGGCCCATTCGGGAAGGTCTTTAAACGCGCCGGATTTCGTCGCGGTGAAAAGCGACAGCGTGATAATTCCCATGGTCTTTTGGGCGTCGTTGGAGCCGTGGCTGTAACCCATCAACGCGGCGCTGACCAACTGGAGTTTTCCGAAGACGCCGTTGACGATACGCGGCGTGAGCCGGTGGATGAACACCAACAAAATAAACATGAGCAACGCCCCCCCGAGAAAACCGGCGACGGGCGAACTCAGCATGGGCAGGACGACCTTGGGCCAGAGTCCGATCGGTTTGCCGTGAGCGTCGAGGTTCGACCAGATCAACACGCTCCAGTCACCGGAGGCAGTCGCGACCGCCGCGCCGCACAAGCCGCCGATAAGCGCGTGACTTGAGCTCGACGGCAAGCCGAGCCACCAGGTGAGCAGGTTCCAGACGATGGCGGCAAACAGCGCGCTGAAAATCGTGCTCATCGTGACCGCGTGCGCATCGACGAGCCCACCGCTGATGGTTTTCGCCACCGCGGTGCCTGCGAGGGCCCCGACCAGATTGAAGAACGCCGCAAGGGCGATCGCCTGGCGCGGTGTCAGTACCTTCGTCGAAACGACGGTGGCGATGGCGTTGGCGGCGTCGTGAAAGCCGTTTATGTACTCGAAGACCAGTGCGGCTAGGAGAACGATCAGGAAAATTGTCATGGGGGCTCGGCGGCGGGGCGGCGGTCGGGCTCGGCTTAGGAATATTTCAGCATGATCTGAAACACGACCTGGCCGGCATCACGTGCACGGTCCACGGCGGTTTCCACCAAATCGTAGAGTTCTCGCAGGATAAAAATTTCCTTGGCGTCGTAAGGGCCGTTGTAGAGCTCCTTGAGCATCGCGAGCATGACCTTGTCGGCCTCACCCTCGGCAAATTGCAGGCGGTTGTTGGCGTCCTGAATCTTGTCGACCTGAATGCCTTTGCGCAGCTCTTTCACCATAAAGACCACCGCTTCGACAGCCTCGGCGAGCAGCGCCACCTGGCGTTGCATGCTCTCACGTGGGACGCGGGCGGGGCAGATGGTCAGGCGCTCCACGATTTTTTCAACTGTCTTGGGTATGCGATAAAGTGCGAGCGAAAGGGCTTCGATATCCTCGCGCTCGAACGGTGTGACAAACGTTTTGCAAAGTTCCTCGGTGATCTGCTGGGTGATGCGCTTGTCTTTGCGGCGGGTCTGAATGATTTCGTGAATGCTGGAGGCTTGGGCAGCACTTTCATTGCGCAGAATTTTCACGAGGAGATCGGTGCTGATGCGCGTCTCCTCGGCGCTCGCTTCCAGTAGATCGTAGAACTTCTCATCCTTGCCCAAAAGCTTCTTGAAGGAAATCATGTCTGTCACCGGATACCTGAAGGTAGCGGGTAGGCGAGGCCAATTTTACAAAAGTCGTGTCACCTTGTCGGATGACTTGCCGGGGATTAAAAAAGCACGCCTGTTTGCCCCGGAAAACGAGCGAAGAATGGGTTGACAGCCTCGGATTGGCTTACGAACTTCACCCCTCACTTTTGTGGCGGTCATAGCTCAGTTGGTTAGAGCACAAGATTGTGATTCTTGGGGTCGCGGGTTCGAATCCCGTTGACCGCCCCATTTTGAGTTCCGCGGGTCGATTATGTACTTCGTTTACATCCTCGTCTGCCTGCAAACTCCCCGGAATATCGGGTACCCAATATTTAACGTTTTGGGTGCGCTCCTCCTATTCAGCGAAGTAGCCCTGCGCGGGACAGCGGGCAACACGATCCAACGGGATTCGTTTTGTCTCGCGGAGTGAAGTTTCGTATTTTTCCGTGTGTTCAGTGTATTCTGTGGTTTAACCCGTTTTTCTGCAGAACCCGATGTTCCTGACCTGAAAGATTTACCGTTGCGGATCGGTGGAGGTGGATTTTGTTGGAGGGGTGCCCCGCTTGCGTCTTTTGACCTATAATATTGCCCATGCCCGGGGGCTCTCCTTGCACCAGGGTTTGCGGACGGTGAAGCAGTTGTGCGCGAATCTCGTGAAGATCGCCAAATTGATCCAACGCCTGGATGCCGACATCGTGGCATTGCAGGAAATTGATGAAAATTCGCGGTGGAGTGGGAGTTTTGATCATTTGGCGTACCTTCGGGAACACACCGGCCTGCAGTTTACCGCGTTTGGCATTAATAATCGCCGAACCGGTCGTTACCACCTCAACTACGGGAATGCGGTGCTGTCGCGTTTTCCGATTGTGCACGCGGAAACGATTCCCTTTGGCGCGGGCAAAATCGGCGAAAAGGGCTTTGTGTTTGTCGAAATCGACCTGGGCAAGCGCAAGCGCCTCCCGCTTTTCAACATCCACATGCATCACCGCTCCCGTCCGCAGCGGCTGAAACAAGTGATCCGTTTGATGCACTATTTGGATGAACAGCGCCTGCACCGCGCGGCACATTGGGGGGCGCCACCGCTGGTGTGTGGAGATTTCAACAATCCTTCGCACTGGCCTGACGCGACGTCGACGCTCCTGGGATATTTCGAACAGACGAATAATTACACATTGCTGCCCAAAACCGGACGGACCTTTCCCTCCCCCTTCCCGGCGCGCGCGCTCGACTATGTTTTTCTCCCCGAACAATGTCAGCAGCCGAAGGTGGAGATTGTGCGAAGTATGCTGTCCGACCACCGACCTGTGCTGGTTGAATTTACGCTGCCGTATCCTCATTGAGGAGCAGGCGGTGATTTACGCGGAAGGTTAAATCGCGTTGCTTCAAGGCCGGTTCCAGTTCAACTCCCCCTTCTTTCCATGGATCGCATCGCCCACGCCTTCGCCCGTGCCCGCCAAGAAAAACGCGCCGCTTTTGTGGCTTATCTGTGTGCGGGCGACCCGGATTTCGACACGTCGCTGGCTGCGTGCATGGCGGTCATCGATGCGGGGGTGGACGTGCTCGAATTGGGCGTGCCTTTTTCCGATCCGTTGGCGGACGGGCTGACCAATCAGCTGGCGGCGCAACGGGCGCTCGAGGGCGGAATGAACGCCGCGAAGGTTTTCGAATTGGTGCGGCGTATTCGTGAGAAAAGCCAGGTGCCGTTGGTCTTCTATACTTATTACAATCTGGTTTTCTCGAACGGCGTGGAAAATTATGTGAGCGCAGCCAAAGCCGCCGGCGTCGATGGCATGTTGACGCTGGATTTGCCGCCAGAGGAAGCCGGCGAAGTGCAGGAGGCTTGTCGCAAACACGATTTGAAAACGGTTTTTATCGTCGCTCCCACTACACCGCCCGAACGGCTCGCGAAGATCGGTGCGGCCGCGACCGGGTTTGTCTATTATGTATCGCGGGAAGGTGTGACTGGGGTGCGGGATCAAGTCGCTTCCAATATTCCCCAAGCGGTTGCCCAGATCCGGCAACATACGAAACTGCCGGTGGTGGTCGGTTTCGGTATTTCCACACCTGCTCAAGTCAAGGAAGTCGCGGGTTCCGCCGATGGGGTGGTCGTAGGCAGCGCTTTGGTGAATGTGGTGAAAGACTGCCTTGGCCGACGCAGCGATTTGCCAGGGCGGCTGCAAAGCCGCGCGGCAGAGCTTGTCGCCGGCGTGCGCTGACGCCAGACTTGGCGCCGTATGACCAAAACGCGCAAGCTTCTGCTCATCGATGACGATCGGGTGCAGCAGCGTTTGATGCAGCAGTTGGTCAAAAATTTCCGCGGCATTCCTTTCGAACTCGATGACGCGCTCGCGTATGACGAGGGTCTAAAGAAATTGCTGACTGGAAAGTACGAAGCGTGTCTGTTGGACTACCGGCTCGGCGATCGTGACGGCCTCGCGCTCTTGCGCGAAGCGCGGATCGCAGGATCGGAAACGCCGGTCATCGTGCTCACGGCGGATGACAGTGAAGAAGTGGATCTCGCGGCGATGGACGCGGGAGCGGCGGATTATCTGGTCAAAGGCGGACTGACCCCGCGTCTGCTCGAGCGCGCTCTGCGTTATGCGTTGAAGTTGCATGAGACACTCACGCAACTTCGGCAGCTCGCGCAGCGTGACGAACTCACGAAGCTCTACAACCGTCGCGAATTTCAACGAATGCTCACCGAAGAGTGGGATCGGAGCGTTCGTTTCAGCCGGCCATTTTCACTTGTGATGGTGGACATCGACCACTTCAAACGCATCAACGATACTCACGGTCACCAGACGGGCGATGAAGTGCTGCGGCACGTCGCGAGTTTGTTGTCCGGCCAGATTCGCAACGTGGATCGCGTCGCGCGTTATGGCGGTGAGGAATTTGCGCTCATCATGATCGAGACCGACCGGCGTCAGGCCGTTGAAGGCATCAGGCGGCTAGGTCTGTTGCTGGCGGAGGCGCCTTGTGTGGTGAACGACAAGTTGACGGTCGAAGTTACGTTGAGCGCCGGCGTCGCGTGCAGTGAAGGTGACGCGAAAGATGCCAATGAGCTCGTCGCCGCCGCCGACAAGGCGCTCTACGCGGCGAAGAAGGGTGGACGTAATCGAGTCGTGGCCGCGGATGGAACGATGGTCACATTTACGGCGGGGTAGTGCGCGAATTGTTGGTGAAGGAGGGCCACAAAAGGCTCAGAAAGCGCAAAAATATTTTGTGCTTCCAGAGAAATGTAGCCCTGCGCGGCCTTTCGGCTTCGCTCAAGGTCCTGAGCCCGTCGATGGAGAGCGCAGGGTCCCGCGCCTTCCGGCGCGGGCTACGAGGAACAATCCCGGACGCATCCGCTCGAAGCTTCGCCCCTTCAATCCATCACCGCGCCCGCCGCGGGCACCATGATACGCAGGCTCTTGGGTTTCAGGGTGACTTCGAGTTTCGAGGTCGTTGCGCGCGGTTCTCCGTCGGTGTGAATCCAGCCAGCCTTTTCGCGCTCGATGACGAATTCCGAACCACCGATCCGGGTCACGGCTTTTACCTGGTCGAAGCTGTCCGTGCCCAAACGATACAGCATGCCGCAGGCTCCAAAAAATCCGACGCGGGGCACGCTCACTAATTCGAAACGGCCATCATCCAGTTTTGCGCCGGGCGCGACGCGCGCATCGTTGCCGTATTGGTCCGAATTCATCACCGCCAGGGTGAATGCATCCACGTGAGTGGTTTTTCCGGCGTGAAGAACGCGACATTTTTCCGGTTGATGCGCAAAAAATGACGGCACTCCGACACGAACATAACCGGCGAGCCCGCGATTGGTCTGGCGGCTGAAGCGCACCGCAATGTCGGCCTCGAAACCGAGCCCCATGGCATTGAAAAAAGAGAAACCGTTGACCAAGCCGGTATCGATGGCCATCGGACGGCCGTGAATGAGAGTTCGGAAGGCGCCGTGTCCTGGTTTCCTAATCCCCAGGTGGCGCCCCAGACCGTTACCCGACCCGCAGGGAATCAGACCAAAAATGGCGGGAGAGCCGACGAGACCGTCGGCGACTTCATTCATGGTGCCGTCACCGCCGATCGCGACCACCAGCGTGCAGCCGTCCGCCACTGCTTCCCTGGCAAGCTCGGTGCCGTGTCGCGGGCGTTCGGTCCGGACGATCGTTCCATCGAGGCGTTCGCTTGCGATGAATTGAATGGCGCGTTCGTACAGGTACGGATTTTTCCGATTTCGGCCGGAATAGGGATTGAAGATGAACCGGACTTTCAAAGGCGATAGGGAGCGACGAACTAAGGCGATTTCACGGCCGAAGGCAAAACGAGTTTTGCAACAAATCTGCGCATCGTTTGCATGGTGGGAATGCCTCAGACCATTCATGTGCTTACCGGTTGCACCGCCGTGGGTAAAACCGAGCTGGCATTGCGATGGGCCGGGGCTAACAACGCGGAAATTGTCTCTTGCGATTCACTGCTTTTCTATCGCGGCATGAATATTGGGACCGCCAAACCCACTTCCGCGGAGCTGGCTCAGAGACGGCATCACCTGATCGACATCCGGGACGTCACTGAGCCCATGGACATCACCGCCTATGTGGATGCCGCCCGCACCGTAGTGGCGGAGATTTTCGACCGCGGATGTCAGGTGCTCGTTACTGGAGGAAGTGGATTTTATCTGAAGGCGTTTTTCGCTCCAGTGGCAGACGAAGTCGTGGTTTCTGCGTCGCTTCGTGAGGAGTTGAGGCAACGAATTGCTAAAACCGGCACGGAGGATTTGGTGGAGGAGTTGCGACAGTTGAATCCCGCGGGATTGGGTTCTCTCGATATTCAGAATCCACGGCGCGTGGTCCGCGCGTTGGAACGCTGTCTGGCTTCAGGACGGACCCTGGCGCAGCTCGCGGACGATTTCGCGGCGCAGCCGGTGCCGTTCGCCGATTATGAAGTCAAATTATGCGAACTCGTCCGCGAAAAATCTGAACTCGATGTGCGGGTGAAGAAACGGGTGGAGCAGATGCTGGAGCGCGGATTGGTGGACGAAGTAAAAGGCTTGATACCGGTGGGCCTGAAACAAAATCCCAGTGCGGCCAAAGCTATCGGTTACCGCGAGACGATTGAATTTATCGAGGGTATTTTGTCCGAGGACCAACTCCTTGAAAAGATTGCGCAGAATACCCGGGGTCTCGTGAAAAAACAACGCACGTGGTTCAAGACCCAGCTGCCTGCGCACCGGCAAATCGAGGCAGCGACCGCGCCGGTTGATCGCTTGTTTGAATAATCCTAGATTCCGAAGTCATTTAACCGCTAATTTTCGCTAATCGGCGCTAATGGAGGAAACCGCTGGTTTTCGTTCAGAGACTTTTGTTCACTATCAGGTGACCAGTTTCTGGCTCAGTTCCTTTCGAATTTATTGATTAGCGTCAATTAGCGTGGATTAGCGGTTTCTCATCTCAGTTTTCTAGGATAATCTGAAATACGTATTTGGAACCACGGATTGCACGGATCCACGCGGATGAAGAAATAATTCAGGCGGGAATATCAGTTTAAATTTATCGGCCCGCTAGGGCGCGGGTCGATAAACTTTATCGGAAGGTTCGCTGCTGGGATTGCGGGCGTAACACCCACGTGAGCAGGGCGGAGAAAATTCCTCCGATCACCGTCAGACTTCCAATGATCCGAATTGCCAAACCGATGGGGCGGTTGGCCTGACGGAAGGCGGTAATCGCACTGCGGATATCGTTTTCGTCGACGTTCTGGGCTCGCATCGCCGAGACTTTCAAGGCGAGAGCATTGTCGATCCATTCCGGATTGATCCACTGATTATAGGCGAGCGCGAAACCATAGACGATCAGGGCTCCCAGAAACGATGCGGTCAGACCGGACACGACGCTCGCGCCGAAACCCAGCTGTTCGTCCGCTAGCTTCTTTCTGAGCAGGAAAAAGAGGGTGAGCAACGGGATCAGCAGCGAAAAATATCCGGTATATTTGCCGTATTCCAAATACGTCGTGTGCAGGCCGAGTTTGTATTCCGCGAGCATCCACAGCGAAACTCCAGCACCGCTGAGCAATCCGTATTTGAATTCCGGAGTCATGGGGTAATTCGCTCTCCACGCAAACGCAGGTGAATGATTATGTGAGTGGTGATGATCAACGGAACGAGAAAAGTGGGAAGAAGGCTGAGAGGCAGGTGAGTCAGCGCGCGCATTTGAAAACGGTTTTCCAATCCCAGTCGTGCCGCGGTGATGACCACCAGCGCGATGTCCACAAACCCGATGACATTCCATGCCGTGATCAGGCGACTCCGCAACGCTTGGTTCACGGGAATGACGCACACAACAATCGCGAGGGCGGCCACGACGATATCACCCCAACCACCGGGAACGGCGAAAGCGTAGGGCAACTCGCCGCGTTGATACAGAATCAGAAAATAGAAACCTACGAAGCGGGTAACGTGCAAGGCCACCAGGGCGCGCAGATCGAGACGATCCACCCACGCTTTCAGGGCTTGAATCTTAAAATAACAAGCGAGGCAGATTCCCGTCAGGGCGATCAAAATTCCCTGAATCGCCGGCATCGGCAGACGTTGCAGCGCGCCCGAATTGCCCACGAATAACGCGGTCATCAACCAGAGCCAGATGGCGATGCGAAGAGGAAGAGGAGTAGGGTTCAAACGAGAAGAATAGGAATCGCGTCGGGACACGACGCACTCAACGAGAGCATGCGCGGTTCACCAAAGAATCAATCTGCAATCGCGGGGCATTCAGCGGTCAAAGAAAGGTGGGCGTCGGTCTCCGCACCGACGCCGATCGTCGATGTGGAAATCGACGACCACCGACCGGTGAATTTTTCGGCGTAGGGCGGGTCTGGCCGTCCATGCCGTCTTCGCTCTACGGAGAAGGCATGGCCACAAGGCCAGCCCTACAGCTTTGACTCGCTGATGCGCCTTACGGCAGCACCAAACTATAACGCTGAAGAGAACTGCCCTCGATCCGATGGAGCGCGGAAACGGCGGTCCGGAGAGCGACCTTCGCTTGCAATTCAGCGACGCGGGCGCTGTCGAGGTCGTTCTGAGCTTCCAGCACGCGGTACGAGGTTGAAAGACCGGCATCGAAGCGGGCTTTTTCGAGCTCGTATTGTTTCTGGCTGAGCTCCGAAGCGAGCGCGGCGATCTTCACGCTTTCGTGATTGGTTTCGACCGAGCGCACCGCGCTGCGCACGCTCACCTCGATCGATTGTTCGATCTGGCGGAGGCGGGTTTGCTCACGGTTGAGGGTGGAAAGACTCTGGCGATAACGCGCTTTTTCCGAAACCTGCCCCCACGGATAACGGAAGGCGAAATCGACCTGCCATGAATGATTCTGGCGATCGAGGGCGTCACCATAAGCGTCGCTGGCGTTGCCACGATTGCCATTCAGGCCGACGGCGGCACCCACACTCAAGTCGGGCTTGGTCGCGTCTTTCGCGACCACGAGATCGAGCTTCAATTGATCGATTGCCGCTTGCGACGAGAGATAATCAGGCTGGTTTTGCTTGGCCAGTTGGTAGGACGACGCGAAAACCGGAATGGCTTCCTCGACCACTTGGAAGTGCACCGCGCCGACATCGCTATCGAGCTCGAATTGACCGATCAGGGAAAGCAGCGCGTCCTGGCTGTCTTTGGTCTGTTGCTCGGCGAGCAGGACATTGCGGCGTGCGTTGGCGACGCCGACTTCGGCCTGGAGAACGTCGAGATTAGTTGCGACGCCCGTATCACGGCGGGTCTTGGATTCTTCAAACAACCGGTTGGCGAGCTCGAGGGAAAGATTGCGCACACTCAGGTTTTCGCGGGCGAAGGCCAGGTCGTAGTAAGCGTTTTCGGTGTCCTGAATGACGTTCAGTGCCTGAGCCTTGAAATCAAGGTTCGCGCGGTTGAGCCCGATCTTTGCGCGATTGATGCCCGCGCGATTAACCGCGGTGCCGAATCCGCTGAGGAGCGATTGCCGGACTTCCAAGGTCAGGTCTGCATTGTAGGCCGGATTCAGGCTGAAGATCGCCGGATTATTTTTGCTGCGATCGAGGGCGCTCGAGGCGGAGAGGGTGGTGCCGGTGTAGAGTTTTTGGCTCACGCCCGCACGCAGTTGCGAGACAGTGGATGATGAGGAACCGCTGCTACCGGTCGCGCCGTCGACACTGCGTCCGTGGCTGCCAGAGGCGGTGACTGTCGGCTCGTAACCCGCCTTGGCCACATCAATGGCGTCCCTGGCGATGATTGGATTGAAGCGTTCGACCTCGAGTGAGAAATTCTTTTTCAGTGCACGATCAATGCATTGTTCGAGAGTCAACTCAGGTGCCGTCGTTTTCGCGGCTGGCCCTGGAACGGTGGAGGGCACGGTGTCCTGGGCGCTCGCAAACGAGCAGGCAATCAGTCCAGTGAAAAGGGCCAGGGAAAGGCGGCGGCAAAAAAACATGGTGGTGATAGTGAGTGCTTTGTTCAATTCTGATACAACACGCGAAACAGAGGAAAGTTTAGGTTTTTTCGTGACGACGCGCGAGCGAGTGCGGTTTCAGCAATTAAAATGCCACCGCAGTACGCGGTGGCAGCAATTCGATAGGTGGGCGGCTTTTTAACAGGATGAGCGGTGCCGCGCCCGGATTTGTCCGACCCGGTTTAGCGGGTCGCCGCGGGAGCCGTCTTCTTGAGCTCCTGCTCCACCATATCGCCGAGGTAGGAATTTTCACTCGAACTGGCGGTGTATTGGGCCAGTTGCTTTTGCGTCTCGACGTAACGCGGATTGCCGGGAGTCAAATCGGGGGTCTTTTTCTCCTGGGCGTAGACGATGAATCCTTTTTCTCCTGTGGAGGACATTTCGGATACCTGTCCGGCCTGCAAACGCTGCAACGCGCCAAAAGCTTGCGATGGGAAATCAGTGGGAGGCTGGCGAAGGGTGAAGTTGGTGTAGCTCTTTACTTCGAGCTTTTCCGCAGCGGCAACCGTGGCGAATTCAGCGGCGCTCTTGGCGGCGGCGGTTTGAAGCTGAGCTTGCAACCCGCGGCCGCGTGCATCGAAGAGGCGGCGCTTTTCGCTATCCTTGAAATCTGCGGCGACTCGATCCTTAACTTCGGCGAGCGTGGGTTTGTAGGCTGGCAAAGATTCATTCCACAGCAGCACAGCATAGCTCTGATTGGTCATCACCGGATCTGAGAAGAAGCGGTCTTTGCTCAAACGGGAAATTTCAGCGCCGTAATTGCCGAGCCAATTATTGTCCGCGGGAGGATTGCCGGGAGCGAAAGGCGCTACCGCGGTTACCTTGAGATTCTGACTGGCCAGGAAGCTGGCGAGGTCGGGGGAATTCGCGGTCAACTTGCGCTCATACAGAGCGAGAGTGAGATCGTTGGCGGCTTTTTGCGAAAAATGCGCAGAAGCCATGTTCGTCATCGCGATTTCCACGTTGTTGCGAACTTTGGGAAAATTGTCCTCGGTGGGATTTGGCGCGGCCGGCGTGGCGTCCTTTTTGGTTGGATCTGGTGGGACGGGGAAGGACTCGATATGCGATTGATAAAAAGCGCGGGCTTCTTCTTCGGTCGGTTTGTTGGGCGGACGGAAATCGGCACCCTTGAATTCCACGAAACTAAAACGGGGACGTTCCGGCACGTCGTAGCGAAAGGCATTTTCGTCGAAGAATTTTTTTAGAGCGCCCTCAGACGCATTAATCGCCGGATTGAAGGCCGCGTAATCGATGGTTGCGACTTGCACGGTCCAGGTGGAATCCGCGCGGGTCAGCTGCTGCTTGATGTCGCCGGGCATCACATATCCGGGGCCGCCCACTACTTTGCTCAGCTGGTCGAGACGGGTGTCATCGCGAAGCACGCGGTTGACGTCGGCGACGGTGATTTGAGAGCCGCTCTTGAGCGAATCGCCGAAGCTGGTGTAACGCTTTTGGTCGAACTGGCCCTGCTCGTTTTGAAATGAACGCAGGGTGGTGACGTATTTGGCAATCTGATCGGCGGTGGGGGCGGGGAGATGAAGATCATCCGCGAGTGCGAGCCCGGCGATACGTTGAAGGGCGTACTGTTGGGCTTGTGCGCCCTGGAGGGCGTTATAGCCGGCTCTGAGTTGGGCACTCAGGCTCGCGTCGAGGAAAAGGTGGCGCGTCTGTTCCTGATTTTCGAGATTAACGCCGAAGAAGGTGCGATTCAGTTCCTTGGTTCCTGTCCGACCCGAGCCGGCGCCGGCGGAGCTGTAAACGATCACCATGGGCAGGGCCACGGCGACCAAAACGAGCGTGAAAACGAGGCGAAAGTGCTTCTGAAAGTAGCGTTGAATCCAGGAAATCATAGGGGAAAGCGGGTCACCGTAGAAACGCCCCGCCCGCTGTCAATCTGCGAACCGCGCGGGTGGTGTCTGCTTTTGGGTTTCCTTTGTCCTAAACGGAAAAATGGCATGCTATTACTCTATTGCATGGGTGGTTGTCTAATACCTCTTCCACACAATTTGCGTGCCCGCCGTTTTCCGTTGTGAACATCTTTAACTTCCTAGCGCATTATCGGGTGACAAAAGTGTAACGGCGGCGTTTTCCATGCTCAGTAGGCACGGTTAAGGCTTAATTCCTAGGCAATGAAGGTAGAAGTACCCAAAGACTTCAAACCCGCGCAACATATGCGAGGGAACGAGCAGCATCCATCCATAGGGCTTTTAGAATATGCCCTTGTGAAAGAATATCTGCGGCAAGTTGCCGCTAAGAAAACCGCAGAACGACCTAAGGCTCAGAGTCCCCGCACTGAGACTTCCGGTAAACCGGTGACACGTCGCGTTTAGCCAAAATTCTTCGGAGCGGTATCCGGAGACAGGCATGACCTTTAGGGATAGTTTCACATTAGCCGGGAAAGGGTTTTTAAAGGAGGTTACCAATCCGGAGCCCGGGAGTCCGTACGGGTATGATAATACTCCTTACCCCCGTCGACTGGTTCGACGAACTGGCCGTCAAAATCCTCGATACGTTGCTTCGCTGGCGAATTGGGGCCTCACCTCAACCGGGTAAAGTGTGGGTCTTTAATTTCGATGAGTACCGCAATAGCGAGCGCACCGACGCAGTGAAGGAATTGCTGGTGGCCTTCAGTGAGAAATCGAAACAGGCCACGATTCACTCCATGACTACTCTCGCTGGCTTTGTCGTTATGAGTTCTGAACGATATGACCTTTCGATGATACGCGTCCTCGATCCAAATCCGGATATTAAGAATCGTTTCATCGCTGCGATCCTGCGGCGCGAGTTTGGCGGTTGAAATACATCCAATGAATTCGCGTGAGAATGTTGAGTCACATCCCCACGTTTGAGAAAATGCCTAGTCGCCACACTCCGGACAACTTCTCAGCTCGTGGGACGGGCCAGATGCGCTAGGCGCATACTGATCACCACGGGACGGGCGACTGGGCAAAGGTGCTACGCGGCGCGGATTCTACTTTGGGTGGAATGTTGATCGGTACGCGGCGCACGTTTACCACTTCCGGTCAAGCGATGGATGAGCCCGAAGGTGAGACCGAAAGGGATGATCAGAAAAAAACAGGTCACGCCAAATACGCGGCCAAGCGCGGTGGGACCTGTCTGGCTCTTCTTCTTGGGGTGCGACACGTGCGAGATGGGGCTGCCGAATGGCTTATCAGAATCGCTGATTCCGCATCCCAGCGACGACAATTTATCCACAATCAATTCACACCGATAGCGGGTTTATGAGATCCGGGTTATCGCCCTTTATTCCTGCCGCCGATATTCATATAATCCTAAAAAACTCAGATGAGAAACCGCTAATCCACGCTAATTGACGCTAATCAAGAAATTCGAAAGGAACTGAGCCGGAAACTGGTTTACCTGATAGGTGAGCAAAAATCTCTGAACGAAAACCAGCTATTGCCAGCATTAGCGCCGATTAGCGAAAATTAGCGGTTAACTGAATTCAGAGTTTAGGATAATATCACGGGAATTATGGCTGGGCGGTCTTTTCATATACCCCGAAGATCAAATTTCTCGGAGTGGACCGCTTCACGAACGTGGCCCTCGTCGGCCCCCGTCAGCTATTCAGTGGAAACGGAGCGTAGGTCTGGCTCGGGTGTTGCTCGTCGATGAGTTGATCGAGCGTTTTGTGACCGAGGGCTGCGGGGAGGCTGGCCAGGATCTGGGCGTGATAATGGGCGAGAACGGGATCGACGTTGTCCAGCAGCCCGCCGCTCGGGGACACGCCGTAGTTTTCGAACAGATTCCGGAATTCCAAAAGCGTGATGCTGTTCAACGGCCGGGCGGGCTGGTAGCGATGGTCGGTAGGATCCGTGCCGTCGGCCGGCGGCAGCTCCACGATGAGTTTAAGATCGCACAACCGGTTAATGCTCTCGTTGAGAATCTGCGAAGGCACCCGCATCAGCTGCGACAAGGCGGCCACGGAATAGGGCGCGGCGCAGACTTTGAAGCGTCGCGCTACTAATAGAAGCACGAGCAAAGACATGCTTTCGCGCGTGGCATGATTCAAATTGTGCCATGCGGTCTGGCTGCTGCGGTAGTGCACGTTTTGCACGGCATAAGTGATCTGGCCGCCGACCAGCACAAACAGCCAGAAAACGTAAAGTCCGAGCATGAGGATGGGTAGGATGCCCACTGAGCCGTACAGGCGGTTGGTGGATACGACGTTTCTAAAATAGAGAAACGCGAGGTAGTTGTTGAGGAAAAGCAGGAGCGTGACGATCCCCGCGCCAATCAAGGCCGCGGACCACTTTACCCGCGTATTCGGAATCAGCCGGTAAAACAGTGTGAGGATCACGATCAGGATCACCGCCGACGTCGAGCGCAGCAGCATTGCATAAAGCGGCGCCAGTTCACGCTGCAGCGGGAGTTTTTCCGTGTAAACCTTGATGAACGTCCCCGCGGAAAAAAGCGTAAGCGACGCGAAGAAGAGCGCCGCGCCGACCGTGATTACCGCCCAATAATAAACGATGCGCGTGAGCCAGTTCCGACCGCGCCGCACGCCCCAGATGTCGTTGAAGGTTTTTTCAATGCTCGTGAACAGCAGAATCACGATCACTAGCAAGGCGACGACCCCCACTACGCCCGCGGCACCGGAATGGCTGTGGGTGATGAAATCGTTGATAATCTTAACCAACTCGGGATCGGCCGGCGGCTGAGGTTTGGTCGCAACTCCCGAAGGTGGCGCGGCCCGCAACTCCGGTTGGGTTGGATTATGGGCTTCCTCATCTGAAACCGCCCGCTGGTATTGGACTACCTGCGGCGCGATGAAACTGATGACGTTGTTAACGCCTTTGGCGACGATCGCAGGGTCCCGGTTACCGAGCGCAAAACCGGAGATGAGTACCACGATCGCGATCAACGGCCCGAGCCCGAGGAGCGAACTATAACTGAGCGCAGCAGCCCGCGGAGCGACCTTGAGTTCCTGCAAACCGGAAAGCGTGATCGAGGCGATCCGCAGCAGCGCCATGCCCCGACCTCGTGGCGTGCGGTCACGATTTAAGCCGGCGGTCCAGATGTCGTGTGACCAAATCCGCCGGAGCCTGGGCAGAAGGGGAGGCTGGGCCATGACGAATCCGAATCTTCAGCGAAAGGTTAGGCGTACGGCAGTACGGCCAGCATCAACATACCGCCAATTCCGAGCAACGCAGCGACCGCGAGCGGAATGTAGCTCAGGAAAATCGTGCAGAAATAAAGCCCGACCGAGCCTGCCGCAGCCGCGATCGTTGGAGTCATTTGTCCCTGCGACATGAACAGAAATCCCATCAAGCCGAGCCCGAACACCGCGCGAAAACGCACGAACGGATAAATGCTGATCACTCCCAGCATAAGGAGCAGGCCGATACCGACGTCGACCGCGCCGAGAAACACCAGTGGCTTTTCCACAATCTTCGGCCAATCCATCGCGATGATCGGATCGATGCCGGGCAACACGAGCGAGGCGGCGCTGAGAAAACTGATGAGCGTGGCGGCACGTGTGCCCCAGATCGAGGCGTTCATCATCGTGATGCTTTTATCTTTCTTGTCCTTCGTATCCTCCGTCTTGCCTTCGGCCGCCGCTAAAAATTGCTGAACCGTAATGGGGGATTCGCTGCTGGTCTTGTTCTCTTCGTTGACCGCTTTGAACTCCTTTTGCTTGAAGCCCATTTTCTTTTTTTCCGGCCAGAGCAGCGCTTTCATTTCCGGACTGCTACTGATCAGCAACCACTGCTCGGTCACTGAATCGTAGAAATAAGTTTCCATCGTGATCTGACCGGCTTCCACGAGTGAGACGAGCTGCTCCATCGTAAAAGGGCCACGCGCTTCGGTATCGCTCGCCCCGCGGACGTAGATTTCTTGGTTGGCCATCGCGAGCGAATGTTGCCGTCCGTCCCCGGAGCCGCAAGAGCGAAGTGACTGCCGCAGGCTGCTTTGCCCGCGCCGTGCGTTCCTTCACGGATTATTCATAAACGGACCGCCCGTTACATTCGCTCCAACGTGCGCAGACCGAGCAAATGTAGCCCGGTCTCGAGGACAATGAGCGTGCGATGACAGAGGAGCAGGCGGCGTGCGCGGATGCCCGGATCGTCGACAATAACTTTGTCCGCGGCGTAGAACGCACTGTATTCCCCTGCGAGTTCGTAAAGATAGAGGCTGAGCAGATGCGGTCGTAGCGTGTTCGTAGCCGCTTGGACCGCGTCGGGAAACTTCACCAGTTTCCGTGCGAGCGAAAGTTCCTGCGCGGTTTCGGGCGCGGTGGCGCCGTTGACTGCGGGATGGGCGGCGTCCAATCCCGCTTTGCGGAAAATGCTGCGTACGCGGGTCACGGCATAGAGCAGGTAAGGCGCAGTGTTGCCTTCGAAGCTCAGCATTTTCTCCCACGAGAAAACGTAGTTGCTGCTCCGGTTTTGGGAAAGATCGGCGTATTGGACCGAGCTGATACCGATCGTGCGCGCGATGGAATGTCGCTCTGCCTCGGGCAGGTCTGGTGTTTTTTCCGTGACCAGCGCGAAGGCGCGTTCCTCGGCTTCACCGAGCAATTCCTTGAGTTTGATCGTGCCGCCGTCGCGCGTGCGCAGTGCTTTGCCGTCTTCGCCGGTCACTGCGCCGAAAGTAACGTGATGCATTTCCGGAAGGCGGTAATTTTTGGCCGCGAACCATTTTTTCACGGTCAGAAACAACTGCTCGAAATGATCCCCTTGACGGAAATCCGTCACGACCACGATGCCGTCCGCTTTGAAATGTTCAGTTCGATAAATTGCCGTCGCGAGGTCGGTGGACGCATAGTTGCTTGCACCGTCGGCTTTCCGCATGATGAAGGGCTGGGTCTTGAAGCGCGGATGTTCGGGATGAAACACCACAAGCGCGCCCTGACTTTCTTCGGCAATGGCGGTTTCGGTGAGTTCGCGATACACGCGATCGACTTTGTCGTTGTAGAAACTCTCCCCGAGGGTGACATCAAACTTGATGCCGAGCTGATCGTAGATTTGTTGAAACGCGGAGAGGCTGACGTCGTTGATTTCCTTCCAGATTGCGAGATTGGCGGCGTCTCCATCCTGAAGCTTCACCAATTCCTGGCGCGCGTCTTCGAGCACGGCCGGATCGGCATCTGCTGCGGAATTCCCGACTTTGTACAGCCGCTCGAATTCTTCGAGTGGATCGCTGGCGAGCGCGGTTTTGTCGAGGTGACGTTTGTACGCCCAGATCAGTTTTCCGAACTGCGTGCCCCAGTCGCCGATATGATTATCGCGAACGACTTTTGCTCCGCTGAATGCCAGCAATCTGCAAATCGCTTCGCCGATTACGGCGGAACGCAGGTGCCCGACGTGCATTTGCTTCGCGGTGTTGGGTGACGAATAATCGACCACCCAGGTTTGTCCTTTCCGCGCGCCCGCCGCGCCGGTTTGCAGGTGTTGCTCCGAATCGTAGGTCTGCAACCACGCGAGCAAGGCCGCGGGCTTCAGCCGGAAATTAATAAAGCCCGGACCGGCCAGAGCCATGTCGAAATCGGCCTGTAATTCCTGCAGTTGGTCGACGATTTGTTGGGCTAGGGCGCGCGGGTTTTGTTTTTCGCGTTTGGCGAAGGCGAGAGCCCCATTGGCCTGAAAATCGCCATTTGCCGGATCGGCCACCCGCACCTCGGGTTCGAAGCCGCGATCGACCAAACCGAGCCTGGCGGCGGCATGGCGCAGAGCGTTATCGAGGTGACTGGCGACGGTGAACGGCAGGGACATCGCCCGATTCAGGAATTGCGCTTGGCTTTGAGCAAGAAGGATTTTTGCGCGTGTGACGAACGCGTAACGGCCTGCTTTTATGGGGCGTTTCCCGGAAGGATTTCACCGTAAAATACCCGGATTTTAGTCTCGACAAAATTGGCAAAACTCTTTGCCTTCACGAGCTTTGCGCCACACGGCGCCGTCCCCGACACATAATTGTGACCAATATGAGAAAACGTCCTATTCCAACGCGCCGCTTCATTAAACCATCGTTCACTTCCTTAATTGAGAAGAAACGCGATGGTCAGGAATTCACGCAGGAGGAAATCCGCTACATCATCGACTCTACTCTCGATGGAGAGATGCCGAAGCATCAACAAGCCGCGCTTTTGATGGCGATTTACTTTGCGAACATGTCGGCGCAGGAAACCGCGGTGCTCACTGAGGAGATGATGTTGTCCGGCGAAGTCATCGATTTGTCTCATATCGCCAAGCCGAAGATCGACAAATATTCCACCGGCGGCGTCGGCGACAAAACCGCTGTGGTGCTCGCTGCCCTCGCGATGGCGAGCGGTGTCGTCGTCCCGATGATGTGTGGCGTCGAACAGGAATATGTCATCACGACGCTCGAAAAATTATCCGCGATTCCCGGCTTCAAGAGCCAGATGACCATCCAGCATTTCGTGGATCAACTCGCCCGCGTCGGCGGTGCGATCGCCGAGCAGAGCGCCGAGCTCGCTCCTGCGGATCAGATTTTCTACGATCTCCGTCTCGAGACAGGCACGATTCCAAGTCTGCCGCTCATCACGGGAAGCGTGCTCTCCAAGAAATTGGCGGAAGGCGCCGAAGGCCTCGTGATCGATGTGAAGTGGGGCAACGGTTCCTTCATCAAGGATCTCGAACAGGCGAAACAACTCGCACGCTCCATGACCCGCGTCGGTCGCTCGATGAAGCGCCGTTGCGTCGCTCTCGTGACCGACATGAACCAGCCGCTCGGCGATACCGTCGGCACCGCGCTTGAAATCAAGGAAGCGATCCAATTGCTGAAGGGCGAAGGTCCGGAAGACATGAAGGAGCTCGTACTCAAACTCGGCATGGAAATCGTCCGTCTGGCCGGTGTTGCCGGTTCGACCCTCTCGGCCAAGCAGACGGTGCAGCGCCACCTCAGTGACGGTTCTGCGCTCGAAAAATTCAAGGACATGGTCAAGGCCCAGGGCGGCGACGTCTCGTTCATCGATCATCCCGAGAAATTCCCGTCCGCGAAGCATATTCGCAAACTCCCGGCTCCGAAGCGTGGATACGTCCACACGATCAATGCCGCGATGATTGCGAAGGGCGTGTCGCTTCTCGGTGCTGGCAAGGACCCCGCGCACCACAACAAGATCGATTACGCGGTCGGTGTTTCCGAAATCAAGAAGGTCGGCACGCAGGTCAAGCAGGGCGAGCCATTGATGATGATTCACTACAACGACGAAGCGAAGCTCGAGCAGGCCTTGAACTACTTCAAGGACGCCTATCGTCTCGCGCCAAAGCGGCCGATCCCGCCTCCGCTCATCGTCGAGCGCGTGGCTTAAGCAGCCAGGCTGGCAATTGAAGTCATTCTATCAGGCCGACCCAACTCAGGGTCGGCCTTTTTTCTGGCTACCAAACCCGACATGGGATGTTCATCAGGTTGCAATTCCATTAGCCAGGTTGTCTCAAACCTCTGAACCCCATGAATCTTAATTATCTCATTTCGATCGTTTGCCTGATCCTTTGGATCGTCGCTTTGCTCGACTGCATAAAAAGTAATAATTCCAACAAAGTGGTTTGGATATTGGTAATCATTCTGGTGCCATTTCTGGGTTCGATTCTTTATCTTTTGTTCGGACGGGGCCGCGCTTAAGAGCAAGGTAGAGCAAGGTAGCGCAAGGTAGTCCTCGTTGGGATCCGGGTGGGCGCCGAGGCAACTCTATAAGCGCGGTAACAGGCGTTGACCGCGAAAAGCGAAGGCGAGCGAAAGTATCGCGAGGCTCGTCGCGAGCGCGACTGGAACCGTTACCAATTGTCCTAGCGCCACCGTCAAAGTATGGTCCATTGCCTCCAGCGCAGATTCGAGATTTCCGGGGGTGATCAACCCGATCGCCGCAATCACTATTCCCGTGGACAAACCGGCGACACAGAAAAATTGCCGGCTGAATTGAAAAGATTTTCGTTCAGATGCGGGCAGCGCGGCGAGTACCTGCTCCGAAAACCCGTTGTCGACGATAGGCCGAGCGGAAAAGTGAGCCCGTAATTGGGCGTCGAGACTGTCATCGTCTGGAAGAGGATTATTCATGTTCGAGGATTCCATGACGCCAGGAGCGGGCGAAGTTTTTCTTTGCCACGGTTGAGGTGGGTTTTGACGGTGCCGAGTGGCCAGTCGAGAATTTCGGCGATTTCGCTGTGAGACAGGCCCTGCTGATAGCAAAGATGCAATACGGTTTGTTCATCGGGCGCGAGTGAAGACAATGCGCGGCTGAGGTCTTCGCGCAAGTCGCTCAACGGCGCGGGTGAGGGTGTGGGTTCCAGTTGATCGAGATGTTGTTGTTCGACTTGAATGGCTCGCGGACGCCGCCGGGCATTACGCCAGTGGTTATGCGCTATTCCCAGCAACCACGTTGAAAAAGGAGATCGACCCTGGAATCGCGCGAGGTTTTGCCAGGCGCGCACGAACGTTTCCTGCGCAAGATCGTCCGCCATCGCCAGGTCGTCGCGGGTCAAATGACGCAGGAAATTACGCACGGCGGACTGATGACGGCGAACGAGTTCTCCGAATGCCGCCTGATCCTGGCGCACCAGCGCGCGGGCGATCAGCTCTGAATCGCTCACGTCAGGAACGATCGGTCGGCGGGCGATTGCGTTTCAAGACTGCGTTCAAGATGCCAAAGAGCAAAAGTGCTATTCCGATGAAACCCGGAATCGCTCCGACGAAACCCAACCCCCGTCCGACAAGCGTGTTGAGGAAAATAAAAAGTCCGGCCCCGGTCGCGATGAGAATCAGGCCGGTTCGAATATCGTTGGATGGTTTGATTTCCGTCGGCGGTGGCGGTGCGACGTCGGCTGGCATCGGCGGGAGAGGCTGGCCTTTCTCCAAAGCCACTCGGGCGGTCTCATGCCAGAGCTGATGGCGGCGCTGAATGGATTGGAAAACAATGAATATGACCACCGGACCCATGAGAAAGCTGCCGACAATCGCGATGATCGCCACCCACGGAATGTCGCTGATGTTGGCAAGAAAATGGGAAAACAGTGAGTGCATGGGGAGGGGAAGAGTTTGGGCCTGTTCAGGATGAAGGATTAGGGGTCAGCTTGAACGTGGCGATTGGGAATTGGTTGGATCGAGAGTGAGTGTCACGGGAAGTTCGATTGGATTCAAAAAAGCAAAAATCCTTTTCCTTTGCGCTCAGGGGCATGGCCGTTTTCCGTCGTGCCAATGGAACAGACCGACGAAAAAGATCCCATCAATCCCGGCCGGGTCGACTTGGGCGAGCCGTTGCCCCAATCGCAATGGTCGACACCATGGGCTCAGTTGAAATTCGTCAGTTTCCAGCCGGCGATTTTTCCCCGTATGTTGGGCGAGGTTTCGCGTGACGCCCGACCCGGCGATCTCGTCTCGGTTTACGATAAATTTGGCCATCGCGTCGGCACCGGCCTTTTCAATCCGCGGGCAAAAATGCCATTGCGCGTGGTCGTGCACTCACAGGAGTCGATCGGAGAAGAGTATTTTGACATGGCGATCCGTCGCGCCGTCGCGCTGCGCCGTGAGATGTTCAAACTCGACGACCAAACCGAAGCCTATCGCGTGATTAATTCCGACGGCGACGGCGTCAGCGGTCTGACGATCGATCGTTACGCTGACACCCTGTATTGCGACGTTTACAGTCTGGGCATTTTCCAACGCCTGCCGAAATGGCTGCCACTGCTGCACGAATTACTGGGAACGAAGCATGTGCGGGTGCACGTTGATCATGACCTCGGGAGTCTCGAAGGGATCAAGCCTTCGCAGATGAAGGAGATTACCGCGAGTGCGCCGGATCGCGTGAAAATCCGGGAGCACGGTGTGCGCTACGAAGTCGATTTTGCCGAGGGCCATAAAACCGGATTTTTCTGCGACCAGCGCGACAACCGCCGTCGTTTTGGTCAACTCGTGAAAGGCTTGCGCGTGCTTGATCTGTGCAGCTACACGGGAGGTTTTTCGATTAATGCCATTTTGGGTGGCGCGACCGAAGTCACCGCGGTGGATCTCGACGAAGCCGTCATCGCGCAAGGCCGGCGCAATGCGAACCTGAACCAGGTTTCGCCGAACAAACTGAAATGGGTGCACGCCGATGCGTTTGCTTACGCGCGGCAGATGCAGAAAAACGGCGAACGTTTCGATGCAGTCGTTTGCGATCCGCCAAAGTTTGTGATGACGCGCGAACCGGCGTTTGCTGCGGAAGGGCTGCGGAAGTATGGCGACCTAAACCAGCTCGCGGCCAGTTTGGTCAACCCGGGTGGTTTGTTCGTGACATGTTCCTGCTCGGGATTGGTCACGCTCGAAACGTTCGAAGAGTGTGTAATCAAAGGCGTCCATCGGCTGGGAAGGCGCATGCAGATTTTCGACCGCACCGGTCCGGGCGTTGATCATCCCGTTTTCTCAAACTGTCTCGAAAGCCGCTACCTGAAATTGCTCTGGGCGCGGGTGGTGTAGAATTCAATGACGGGACCATTTGAGGTAGGGCGGATTATCCCTAATCCGCCGTTTAGGATTTTCGTGAATCGAAAAGATTCGCGCGCGTTCACGGCGCGTTAAGGATAACGCGCCCTACCCGCAAAGCACTACAAGGGCATCAGTGTTCTCTCGCTCACGAAATTTCGTTCCACACCGCTGATCGGGTCGCGAAATTTTACCGACTTCGCGAGTAACTGCAGCGGCTTCGCGTAGTCGTCGCTGTTTTCAGGCAGCAGTTTCGGATAGATGCGGTCGTTTAAGATCGGGATGTCGAGCGCGGCGCAATGGGCGCGGAGCTGGTGTTTGCGCCCGGTGATCGGCGTCAGACGATAGCGTGCGATGTCGCCTTTTACTTCGATCACTTCGATATGTGTTTCGGAATTGGGTTCGCCCGCGATCTCCTGCACCTGCATGAAATGCTCGCCGTGATCTTCGAGGCGGCTGCGGTAGGTGAGAGGAAACTTCAACTCCGGCCGCCAGGGGGCGATCGCTTCGTATATTTTCTGAACTGATTTCTCGAGAAAAAGATCCTGATACTGGCGGCGCGTGGCGGGCTGTACGGTGAAGACCACCAGCCCGGTCGTCTCGCGATCGATGCGATGAATGGGCGCGAGCGTGTCGATCCCGAGTTTACGTTTTAGGCGCACAAGCAACGTTTCCTGGAGATAACGGCCGGACGGGATGACAGGAAGAAAGTGGGGTTTGTCGGCGACGACGAGATAATCGTCCTGAAACAAGATTGTTTCTTCGAAGGGAATGCGCGGCTCATCGGCCAATGCGCGATAGTAGTATATCCGCAACTGGGGGCGAAATGGATCCTGCGCGCGGATCGGGTTTCCCTCGGGGTCGAGCACGTCACCGGCGTCCATGCGGGCGAGCCAGGTTGCGGATGGAATTCCCGGAAAGCGTTCGACGAGGAATTCGAGGATTGTAGACCACCCTCCATCAGGCAGAACGACTGAGCTCGGCCCAACGCCATCGCGGGATGGTGGCGGTGGTTTGGTTTGCTCGAGATTACGGGTGACGGTTTTTTTCATTCGTACGGGCGACGATACTCCGAAGCCTGTCGTCGAACGCGCGCTTGTCGAACGGGTTCGAATTGATCGAAATGTAGGAGCGGTTTTATGCCGCGATTCGAACGTGGTAACGCGCCCGAATCGCGGCATAAAGCCGCTCCTACAATAGGATCTTTCTTCGCCTACAGAGACGCCAGAATGCCGCCGTCCACGTAGATTACCTGACCGTTGACAAAATCGGAAGCGCGGGACGCGAGGAAGACGGCCGCCCCGACGAGTTCTTCAGGTTGACCCCAACGGCCGGCGGGCGTGCGGCCGCAAATCCATTTGTTGAACTCGGGATTCTCGACGAGTGGCTTCGTGAGCTCGGTTTCAAAATATCCCGGACCGATGCCGTTGATCTGAAGATTGTGCTTGGCCCACTCGACGGTCATCGAACGGGTGAGCATTTTAAGCCCGCCTTTGGCGGCGGCGTAATTGGCAATGGTTGGCCGGCCAACCTCGCTCATCAATGAACAGGTGTTGATGATCTTACCGGCGCGGCGTGCGATCATTCGCGGAGCGACGACCCGCGTGACGAGAAATGCGCTGGTGAGATTCGTGTCGATCACCTCGCGCCATTGGACCTCGGTCATTTCGAGCAGCGCAGCGCGACGATGAATACCGGCGTTGTTGACGAGAATGTCGATCGGGGCGAACTCCGCTTCGATGCGCGTGACCTCGATGGCGATCGCCGCGCTGTCGTTGACGTCGAAGGTCGCCGTGGTCACCCGCGCACCTTCCTCTTGCAGTTGGCTCGCGGCGGCGGCGAGCTTGGTGGGATTGCGACCGTTCAACACGATCGCGGCGCCGGCTTGCGCAAGGCCGCGTGCGAACGCGAACCCAAGGCCTTGACTGGAGCCAGTGATGAGGGCGGTACGCCCGGTGAGATCGAACAGTGGATTTGGGGTAGTCATGGCAGTTTCAGGAAATGGCCAGCGCTCGGATGCGTCCGGCGAGTAGAAAAAGTACGCCCGTCGCGAGTGGGGCAAGGCAGGCGGCAGTGACGAGGATTGGCGTGTAGGAATATTCGTGGTCCCGCATCCAGCCGGTCCAGAGGGTGAAAATCACTGCGCCAGCACCAGCGGCAGTACCCGCGAAGCCCGCGATGGAACCTACGGCGCCGACTGGGAAGTAGTCGCTCGGCAGCGTCTGGACGTTGCCAACCCAAAACTGGAAACCGAACAACGTGAGACTCAACCACGCGAGTGCGACATAAGGAGACTCGGCGTAGGCGGCGAGGACACCGGCCATCATGAAAACGGTGCCGGTGACGATCGCGGTCTTGCGCGCGCGGTTAACGTCCCACCCGCGGCGCAGCAGGAAACCGGAAGTTGCACCGCCGGCGAGTGCGCCCAATGCGGCGGCCACGAATGGCGCCCACGCGAAGGCCGCGATATCTTTCAGGCTGAAGCCGCGGGCCTTGGTCAGGTAGAGCGGCAACCAGTTCAGATAGAGCCACCAGATCGGGTCGCCGAAAAACCGGCCCAGTACGATGCCCCAGACTTCGCGGCGGCGCAGCAATACGCTCCAGGGAATCGGCGGGTGAAGTGGGACGACGGTCGGTGCAGTATTTGTTGCCACCACGGTTTTCTCGCGTGGATAAAATATCAGCCACAGCGCGAGCCATCCCACGCCGAGCAGTCCGGTCGCCCAGAATACCGTGCGCCAGCCGTGGGTGAGTTGAAGCCAGATGATCAGTGGCGGCGCGAGTGCGGGACCGAGCGACGCGCCGGTGTTGGCGATGCCGATCGCGAGCGCGCGCTGGCGGGCGGGGAACCAGGCGGCGATTGTTCGTGTGGCGCCGGGCCAATTACCTGCTTCGCCGAGACCAAGCAATCCGCGCATTGCGCACAGACCGTTGAAACCGCGGACCACCGCGTGGCCGATTTCTGCCACCGACCAGATGACGACCGCAATGGAGAATCCCGTACGATTGCCTACCCGATCAAACGCCGCGCCCCACAGAAACATCGAGCCCGCGTAGATGAAGAGGAACCATGAATTGATCGTGGCGTATTGCAGGTTCGTCAGATGCAGCTCCTCCTGGAGAACCGGTGCCAGCACGGGGATGGCCAGCCGGTCGAGATAGTTCACGACCGTGCCCAGAAAGAGCAGGGCAATGATGACCCAGCGCCACGGGCGCTCCGGAGTCGGGGAAGGGGCGGGGGTCACTTGAACTTGTCGCGCATCGCCTGGATGCCCGGAATCTTCGCCATCAAATGCGCGTGGGCCGGCTCGAACGATTGTACGAGCGAACGCTGATGCTGACCGACGAGAATGGTGAAGATGTACCCTTCGTGTCCGGGACCGCGGACCGTTGGATGGTAGCCGCGGTCAATCAGGAATGTGTCGCCGTGACGCGTCATGGACACCGACGGTTCGCTATTCGCTACATAACAAAATTGCGCGCCGAAACCCGATTCAGGCCGGTAACGATAGTGATAGACTTCCTCGAAGTCAGTTTCCTCCGGCGGACGTTCGGTGTCGTGTTTGTGCGGCGGATACCCGGACCAGCAACCCTCGGCACCGTAGAGTTCGCTGACCAGCAGGTTTCCGGCGCGGCCATTCGCATTTTGACCGAGAATGTGACAAATGCGGCGGTGCGAGTGTGTCTCGCGTGAGCCCACCTCGACAGCTGTTACTTCCTCGGGTGTCACCCGGAACGGAGCGAACGGCTGGTCGCACAGGCCCCCGGCCACCGCGACTTCGGTGCCATTCCGCAGCGCGCGCACGGTCACGCGTGAACTGGTGCCGCAATAAACCGAATCGGCCGGACCATCCCAGATGTTGGCGCGACGTCCGACGCCTTTAAATTCCTGCGCACCGGCCGCGATATCCACGCGCCCGCTCAACACTACGCAAAGGGTCTCGCATCGGACTGCTTCGAAGGTATGCGACTGGCCGGCTTCGAGGCGCAATAGATTGAAGTAGCAGAGTTGCAGCGGCTCTTTTCCCGGCTCGACGAGAGGAGTGTTGCGATTGTCGTAAGCTCGAAGCAGCGCAGGCATGACGGAACGAGTTAAGCGCGGGACTGACGGGCAAACAAGCCCGTTCCTGCGCGCTCATTGCGATCGTCAGATCGGTTGTACATTCGCCAATGACTCAGCGACGGGCGGCCCAGCGCAGGCAGCGTGCGAGAAAATCGCGATAATGCGGATCGTTGTAGCACGACGGACCGTGACCGAGCTGAAGGTAAACGACACGGGATTTTTCCTCGGTGCGGCACCAGGCAAGGGGCTTGCCACTCTCGGGCTGCGTGGTGGTCAGAAGTGGAGTGACATCGGCGCCGACGCGGTAACCCCAATAGATTTCATCATTCACGGTGAAATCGCTAAAGCCGGCGGTGATGGGATGATCGTGGTTGGCGACGACCACGGGAATTTCGACGTCGTGACGATAACCGACGGTGGATTTGCCGGGGGCGGAATTGGTCGGATAGATGCCGCCGATGATGCGTTCATATTCCGCCCATTGATGCACCATCACGAGCGCGTGATGCAGTACAACCAATCCCGTACCGCGCGCGAACAGCGAACGTATGCGCTCTTGCTGGGCGGGAGTGATCACCTTGGGCATGTCGTAGAGTACGACAACATCGGCCGTGGTCAGATCAGCGCGATCCCAGCCGTCTGCTGTGTCCTTGGAGTGCTCGATGTGCGTGAAGGTTATTTCCGGGTTGTCCTGAAAAATCTTTAGGAACGGCTCCTTGGTGAAACCGTGGCCGCCGGTGAAAAGTAGCACCCGGATTTTTTCTTGCGCGCTGGAGGCAGACTTGTCGGCCGCGTACGATAACGTGACAAGGGCGAACGCGAGGAGGGCGGTGAAGATTTTCATTATTTAGAGGGTTCCAATATCACAGAACGGGCAGCAAACGGGAGCGATCGGGCCGGGGTCGTCTTGGTCGAAATGTAGGAGCGGCTTTATGCCACGATGGTTTTCCGGATCGCGGCATAAAGCCGCTCCTACAAAGAAAGCGTCGTTAGAGGCAGTTTATCGCAGTAGCGCGCCTGCGCACCACAGCACAGGAGCCTGGCCGTGCATGTCGCCAACGATGCGCTCGCGGGCGAGGTAATAGGCGTGGCCGTCGGGACCGTGTTTGGTGGCGTCGTAGATATTGGTGCCCTGACAAACTTCGCGCATGTCGGAGTTTTCGTTGAGGTAGGTGATCAGTTTGAGCCACGCTTTCTTAGCAGCCGGACCGTAAGTCGCCTCGTCGAGCCAGCCTTCTTTGACGCCGGTGATGAAGGCGAAGGCAAACATACCGGTGCAGGAAGTCTCAGCCCAGCTTGCCGGATCATCGATCAGCTCGTGCCACATGCCGTCGGCGTCCTGATGCTTGAGCAGACTGGACATCATAAGATGGTAACCGTCGAGGATGCGGCCGCGATTGGGATTATCCGTCGGCAACTCGCGCAGAAGAATGCTCATCCCCGCCGCCATCCAGCCATCGCCGCGACCCCAGAAGTAAGGCACGCCTGGCGAGTGATGAAAGAGACCGTTTGGTTGCTGCAAGCGATCGAGATAAAGCACCATTTCCTTCGCGGCGCGGTCGATGTAAGCGCGATTGCCCGTGGCGCGCCAGGCCTGCGACTGCACCGCCGTGATCATGAACATGTCGTCGATCCAGAGGCGCGTCTGCCAGGTGTAACCCTGTTTATAGAACTCGCGCGATTCTGCGGTGGGACGCGTTCCGAAAGGTTCACTCCATTGCTTGTACGCCATCCATTCACCGAGGGCGAGGTAGCGCTGTTCCTTGGTCTGAATGGCGAGTTCGAGTGGGACCGAGGCAAAGACCGTGTAATCCACGTGATCGGGCACAGGGATCATGTTTTTCTCCGCACCAAAAAGCGGTTCGAAGCGGGCCGCGAGTTGTGACTTGAGCTGATCGTTCTTGCTGGTATCCGCGAAAATCAGCGCGCCATACCACGTGCAGACTTCGGGATAGGTGACGGTTTTGGGCGGGGTGGGCCGGCCGTAATTCTGGTGCGGGCTGGCGACGAACCGGTCAGCCACGCGTTGTCCCACTTCCTGTGGCGAAGTGCCAGCGGCCCACGGCCCGAAATCGAATTTCGCGGCGGCGATTGAAGCGCCAGCGAGCGTGAAACCTAAAGTGAGAACAGAGGCGAAGCGGGGTAATGAACGCATTTTGCCAAGCAAGCGCGCCGCGGTGGAATGAAGCAAACGCCTCGATGCTTAAACCGTTAGGCAAGACCCAACCCATCGGCAATGTCCGGGGTAGGGGCCGTCACCCTCAACGGCCCGGGCTATAACTCGCGAAACACACGAAATGTGCGAAAATCATTTACTGCCTTACGCCGCGAATAATCGCATGAATCAATCTTAACCACGAATTTCACGGATAGCCACGGATACAAAATTTTGTGCGAGGTTCCAATCTGTGTAGCAGCGGACGTGAGTCCGCTGGGTGGGGTGCGCGGCTCCGCCGAGCGTGCGCGCTGAAGGCCGTTGAGGGCAACGGCCCCTACCTCAAATCCATGATGGCCGGATGAATTCACTTCACCTCCAGTGCGAAACTCTCCGAGTGGCTGTTGAATTCCGGGGCGTACATGCACTGGATTTCGGCGATGCCGGACTGGTAGTTACCTTTGAGTTGGACGCGCGTCGAATATTCGAAGACGTAAGTTCCCTTCGGCAGGTAATCGATGAAGAAGTGGCTGGCCGTGTCCCGCGTGCTTTCATAGTAGGCGAGTCCATCCTGGTATTTATACCGGCTCAGGACGTTCACCGGTTCCGTGCCGCTGCCACGCTGATCCTTCAGGTGGACATATTCCATGTCGCGGTCGGTGCGCAGTTCGATGCGAACCACCAACTCGTCGCCGACGGAAATCGGTCCGTTTACCGGCTTCAGGACCTGACCTTTTGCGGTCGTTTCCTTGATGAAGAGTGTCTTTTTCAGTCTGAGCGGCGTGCCTTCGTGGGGCGTGACCTTGCTCATATCTTCGAGGTATTGCCAGTGGACGCTGCCCCAGCTGACGCCGTCATCGACTTTCTTCACCGTGATCTCGCCCATCGCAGGTTTGATTTCGTTGCGAATAAACTTCTGCTCATAAAAACCCGTGCCGGCTTCCACCTTTTCGGGTTTGATCGTTTCGCCGCCGAGGGCGACTTCGACGAGGGCATCGCTGCTGAGGAGATTGTCGCCTTGGAGCAGCAGCCCATAAATTGCGTCGGCGGTGGCTTTGGTGGTTTTCCAGTCCTGCGTTTGTTTTTGTTTCAACAGCCAGACTTTGCAGTCCTCCACTGCTTGGGTGTCGCGGGAGACTTCCGCAAAGGCCTCGATCATCATCGCCTGCGTTTCGATTGGCGCGCGGTACCACCACCAGCTCAATTCCTGATCGCGCCAGAACATGCCGAGCTCTTCGCTCGCGACGCTCCGTTCCTTGAGAGATTTCATTATGTCCGAAGGAGTCTGGTTGTCGCCGAAGCGTTGTAGCGCCAGCGCGAGATGGGCCTGACTCTGGCGACAATCGATTTGCAGCCAGAACTTCCGCGATTGGCGGAGGAAGAAGTCTACGGCTGCCTGATGTTCTTTGGCAATTGGACGGTCCTTAAGGAAGAAGCTGCGACCATACAGGTAAAATGCGTCGATGTAGTTCGGGACGTATTTTTCCGGACTCTTGGATTTCAAGATCATGCGGTAATGCTCCTCCATCCACGCATCGAGTGCCTCCAGTGATTTGAGTGCGGGTGATATATCGACGTCGACGCCGAGATGCCGCAGACGTCCGAATCCCGTGGTCACATAGAGACTGATATATTCGCTGGAGCGACCACCGGGAAACCATGACCACAGTCCGTCGCTGAGCTGGCGTTCGGAAAGTTTGGCGAGCGTTCGGGATGATTCATCGTCGAGCCGGTTGGCGTCGAAGAGAATGCCGACGTTGCGGCGCGACTCGCTTTCCTTGTTTGCCTGCCGCAGCCACGGTGTTTCTTCGAGGGTCAGCGATTTGAGATCTTCGTTTTTCTCCAATGGACTATCGAGGGCAGTGGTGTTTTTCCACTGGTCGAAAATGCGGCGAATCTTCGGATCGGACGCCGCGATATGGCGGGCGAGCGAGTTGGCGTAAAACCGGTTGAAGATCTGTTCGCTGCATTCGTACGGGTATTCCATCAGGTAAGGCAGTGCCATCACCGCGTACCACGCGGGTTGTGAAACCATCTGGACCGTCAGCGATTCGTGGCGGAGCGTGTCGGACTTGCCGGACTCGATGAGTTTCTTGAAATCAAACTGCTTGGTCGACTTGCCGCGAATGGGGAGGGGAAGCGATTCCGTTACCAGAATCCGCCGGCTCAGCACCGGCAGAAACCCTTCCTCGCCGTCGCTGGCGCTCGCCGTCGCGCCGACTGCCTTGTACGTGAGAAAGCCGATGCCGTCGGGCACGTTGATGCGCCAGGAAAAGCTGCGCGACTGCTTGGCGGGTACGGCGAATTTTTTTTCGATGACTTGATTGCCGAGTACGCCGTCCACCGACTGCAGCGAGGCGGCATCGGCGAAAGTGAGTTTCACTGCGCCTGATTGTGACTGGTCGGTCTGGTTGCTGACTTTGACCGTGAACTCGATGGCGTCGCCTTCGCGCACGAACCGCGGCGGGTTCGGCTCGATCATGATGTCTTTCGCGGTGACCACCTTGTCGGTGAGAAAACCTGAGCGAAGTTCCTTGTCGTGAGCGAAGCCGAGGAATTTCCACTGCGTCAGCGCTTCTGGCATCGTGAACACCATCTTCACCACGCCGTTTTCGTCAGCGAGGAGCTGCGGGAAGAAGAAGGCGGTTTCGTTGAGATTTTTCCGGGCGGTGACTTGGGTGAGATCGGGGGATGGCTCGGCGGTTTGACCGGGCGCGATGTGCCCGGCGCTGGCGGCATCCGGTGTCATTGGCGCCGGTGAGGCGGCTCCCACCGCCATCATGGCGGCACCCGTATCCTTAAGCTCAGCCCGCACCCGGGAGCCCGCCAGAGTACTCCGTGCGCTTCCACCCCGGGTTTCGAATGCACTTAAGGTAACCATTTCACTGTTTCCCCAAATTCCTTCTACGATCTCCCCCGGGAATCGGCGATAGTTCCAAGCTGCGTCCCGCGAGTGGTTTTCGAGGCCGTGATAAATAAATTGAAAGGGGGATTGACCGTTGAGGAACTGCGAGTTGACCCAGTTATTTTCGCGGCGAAATACGTTGAATTGCTCTTGCCACTGATGAGGCGCGAATTGATCGAGCGAAGCGTCGTACAGGGCTGCAACCATTTCAGCGGCGGTGCGCTTTGAATCCGGACCAGTCACAATCGCTGTCCAAGTCTCTTTCTGACCGGGCAGAAGTTTGGAACGGAAACTTTCCCATTTCAGGCCAAGCCGCTTGTTTGACCAGGGAACATCGACGGTCCGCTGGTTGAGGTAGGCGCGATTTTCTCGGATGTAAGTAACGCGCAGGGTCAAGCCGCCGCGCATTTCTTCGGTCACGGGCAGTTCAATGAGCTCCTGGGTGCGGTTGTCGCCGGTCCAATAGCTCTTCAACTTCCGCCCATCGCATAACAGTTCCACGAAAGCCCGTCCGGCGGAATATCCGGTTCCCCAGAGGGCGGAAAAGGTTTCACCGGGTTCGACCGACCACTTCGGCGACGAAAAAATATTTGGAAGTTTGATGCCGTAGTGCTGACCGCGCGGCTCGACGACTTGTAGCGTTTGCCGGGCGGTGACAGTTTTTCCGAACCGGTCTTTTGTCTCGAGTGATGCGCGATATATGCCGGCTTTCAAGGGCGCGATGATCTGGGTTTTGCCGGAACCATCCGTCTTGAAATCGCGCCGGGCAACGACATCAGCAAGCTCCCATGAATCAGGATTTGAGGGATCGTTTTTGGGTGGCGCGTCGTCGTTGTTCCGGCCCCGATAGTAACGTTCGGTGGCCTGCAGAGGCGCGCGCTCCACCTTTGCTGGTTGTTGGAGGGCGTGGATCACCAGCACGCCTTCTGCTGCCTGGGAAACGTCATCGAGGGATTTCGTCTCAATGGTAATTTCGACCGGTTTGTCGGCCGTCTGCCAGGCATCGGTATTTAACGACGCTTGCAACGCAGTATAGCCCGCACGCACGATTTTATTTTCGGACCGGGTTTCACCGGTGGTGTCGGTCACGTCGGCGGTAAGGGTGAAAGAGAAAACCGGTTCGTTCTTCGCCGGAATGGCGCGATCCGGCTCGGCGGTGAATTGTACTTTGAAGGTTCCATCGGTTTCGGTAGTCGCGGTGCCGTGGGCAATGGCTTTCGTTTCGGGCGGCTGCCACCACCAGCACCACGAGGGGAATTGAACCCCGCGCTCGATCCGCCATTTCACTTTGGCGCCGCCGATTGACGCACCGGTATAGGCAGTCGCTTTGCCGGTGAGAGTGACGGCCGCATCGAGCTTGGCGGCTTCCGTGGGTGCGGAGAGTTCCACTTGGAATTTCGGACGTTTATATTCCTCGACACGAATGCCCGTCGTGCCGGCCGGGCTGCCATCGACCGCCAGCGTCATGTAACCGAGGGCGCGATCGCGGGGTGCAGTGAAACTGCCATTGAACGAACCATAGTCGTTGGTCTGAAGCGTCGCGCGTGCGATTTCCTTGCCGTTCGGATCGCGAAAAATCACGCCGACTCTTTCGCGCGCCATTGTCTTGTAGTTGGCGCGGGACTGATCCGCCTGAATGCAGATGCCTTTGTAGTTAATCGTCTGCCCTGGCCGATAGAGCGCGCGGTCGGTGAAAAAAACGGTTTGCGAGACCGCGCGATCGCGTCCGCGATTGCCGTAAAAATTAATTTCGCGTTCACTGGAAATTGCCTGGCCTTCACGCTCAACGAGCAGGACCGCGCTATTATTTTCCGACGAGGCGAATTGGAATCGTCCGTCTTTATCGCTCTGGACGACTTTGTCCTGCTTGAACCAGCCATTGCGATCGCGCTGAAAGATCCGGATCGTGGCGTCCGCAACGGGAGTTCCGCCATTCGCGTTAAGAACGAAGCCGTTTTGGGAATTACCATCGTAGCGCGATTGGAGAACCACCGCGAGTTCGCTGACCCAGACCGAGGTGGCGCTAATTAGATTTTCATTTTCACGGAAGGCAGGATCGAAGCTTGCGAGAATAAAATAAAATCCGGGTTTCAACGACGTAGGCGCTGGCAATTGCTCGGTGCGCGATTTGTAATCTTTCGTCGCGGGCAAATCAGCGCTCCATTCGAGCGCGGGCGACACGGCAAGCAAATGCTGGCGTTGTTGATCGTCTAAATTGCCCAGGCCCCAGCGTCGTTCGGAGAGGTGGGTCTCGAACTGCATCGGCACCGCGCGAAAATGGACCTTCGTGATGTTTTGATAAGTGACATTGAGCGTTGGCCACGGGGCGTTCCAGACATGCTCGGTATCGAGTTGGGCGGACTTGGTCTCGATTTGTTGAATGAGGTTAAAGCACATCGCGCCGCCGGCGCTTTTCGGAAACGCGTCAACGCCGCGTTGCGCCAGTTTGTGCGCCTCAGCGGGATTACCTTCCTGGTTGAGTTGGGTGGCGAGCAGGGCGAGCGCTCGCGACGAAATTTCATGACGAGCGGTGATTTCGGCGAATTTCAGGAGCGCGGCCTTGTAGCTCTCCTCCTTGTTTTCGCCAACGGAGGCATTGTGGGCGTAGCTGATGCGACCGAGGTCCGCATCGTAAAATGCAGACCGATCAGAATCGTCGGCGTGGAATTTTAAGAGCGCCTGAAAGAGTCCAATTGCCTTGAAAACCGGCGACGTGTCGTCGGATGAAATAGGATGCCAGCCGACAAATTCTGTCGCCCCGGCAAAGATCGGTCCGGACGCGTCGGCTTCGAAAGTGTCCTCGGACTGAACTGCCGCGTGTTCTCCGGTTTGATAAAATTGCAATGCCTCGTGTGCGAGAAAATCGAACATCGTGGGCCGATAAACATCAGGCACGTCGCCGCGTACGAGCAGCTCATCGTAATCGCCGACCGGCGTCGCTTTCAGAGTCTTTTCATCAGCGAGTGCGGCACTGAAGTGCCGGTCGATCTCGGTGAGAATACGGGCGAGGTCCCAGGTTTGCAGGTCGGGGCCGGATGCGCTGCCCATCTGGGTGCGCTGCATGAACCGCCACCGGTTTTGTTGGAAGTACTGCCAATACCAATGCGCGAGGATGGCTTCCATCGCGGGTTTCATTTCGGCGGGGGCCTTTTCCAGTTCGGCCTGCATGCGAACGACCTGTTCTTCCGCTTTATTTCCCTCGATTTTGCCTTGGAACGTAATCTTGCGGCCGATGGCCTTGATGGCCTCAGCGTAAGCTTTGTCGGCGATAGCGTCCCGGATGATTGGTTCCAATGCTTCAATGGCGGTCTTTGGCAGACCCTTCGCACCGGCTTCCTCCACCTTTTTCCATTGGGCGGTGCGCGAACCGGCGGACAGCCCTGACACGAGGCCAAACGCGAAAAGAACCACTGCACGGAATACGGAGCGAGGTTTCATACAGTAGTCGTTTGGTTGGGGGGAGTGAGAGTAAGACACGCGAATCGTCTACATCTTAGCCTTAATTCTCAAAATGTCGTCAGGCGCGTGTAATACTTTGTCAGGAAAATGTCAGCGAGGTTGCAGATAATTCCGGGTGGACAAAATCCCGGCGAGATCAACCATGCGCGCGGAATGCACAGTCTGACAAAGCTCTTCGAACAAAACCATGCTTGGGCGGAGGAGATTAAGCGTCGCGATCCGCAATTTTTTCAGAAGCTCTCGCGTCAACAGAGTCCGGAATATCTCTGGATCGGGTGCTCGGACAGCCGGGTGCCGGCGAACGAAATCATCGGATTGTTGCCCGGCGAGGTGTTCGTGCATCGCAATATTGCGAATGTCGTCGTCCATACTGATCTGAATTGTCTTTCGGTGATCCAATTCGCGGTCGATGTGTTGAAGGTGAAGCACATTATGGTGGTCGGCCACTACGGCTGCGGCGGTGTTAGCACGGTGATCCGTTGCCAGCGAGTCGGCCTGGCGGACAACTGGCTGCGGCATGTGCAGGACGTGCGCGACAAACACGAAGGGTGTCTGGCCGTGCTACCTGACGATACGGCACGAAGCGCTCGTCTCTGTGAGTTAAACGTGGTCGAACAAGTCGCCAACGTATGCTCGACCAGCATCGTTCAGGATGCGTGGAATCGCGGACAGGAATTGACGATTCACGGTTGGATTTACGGTCTGCGTGATGGGTTGTTACGCGACCTGAAAATGGACGCGAGCAGTACGGATGAAGCCAAGACCACTTATAAGTCGGCCGTGACCGCGATTAACGAGCGGGGTTTCACAAGCGCGCCCTGGTAGCGGGGAAGCCGTCCCTTGGAGTGCTATCCGCCTGTCTGTGCGACGTTCCCTCTGATGTTGCTGCGGTGATAACCCGGAAATTCACACTCTTTCCAATCCAAGGCATGTTTCACAGAGGACACGGAGCTTGAACACAGAGACTGCAGGAGGACCCGGGGTGTATGGCGTTTCTTCGCCAAATGTTCATTTTCCGGAAAGCGCGAGACGAGCCATTGATTGGATTTGCCTCCGTGGACTCCGTGTCAGTGCTCTGTGCTCTCCGTGACTCAAAATTTTTCTTCGTTTGAGTGTGATGAATGCAGGGTAACACCGCTCGCCAGCCGTCTCACGACGGCTGCTACGAAATGAGCGGATTGCCGATGTGACGTTCGGCCAACGGAGATTTGTTGGGTACGGATGGCATGATTGTTCGTCCGGGCAGTCCGCGGTTCCAACCTTACGTCCGTGTCAGCTGCTCCAGGATGAGCGAGTGCCAGCCGGTGCGGTAGGTTTCGAAGCCGGGTGATTGGGCGTGGGCGACGAGCGTGGGCTTTCCGTCGATTTGCACGACTTCGGAATGCTTTTTCTTCCCGAAGAGCGTACTTTGGCCGCCAAAGGTAATTTTGTCCTGCAGCATTCGATCGCGTGAATCGGCGAGTACGGCGCCACCGGCATCGACAATGCAAACCCGGCTCAATGCTTTCTTGCTACTGTCGATTGGGGTTTCGTGCATGATTTTTTGCGCGAGTCCGTCCCAGTTGAAGACCACTCCCAGTACGCCGATGCATTTCGCCCGGGCGTTGCCGCCAGAACAGACCTTGCAGGAATAAACCAACACCCGTTTGCCGCCGACGAGAGGGGAGGTATGCACCGACTGAAAGCCGAATTCATCGCCGTTCGCCGTGGCGAGCGCGGAAGTGAACCAGGTCGCTTGAGCGTGGTTGGTGGCGAGGGAATTGTTTTCGCCCGGCCGTCCGTTGGCGATGATATTGCCGCTGAGATCGGCGAGGACGATATCGAAGTAAACCGTGTATGCTTTCAAGATCACGCCGAGCCGCTCGGAGGCGAACGCGGCCGTTGCAGGAATAGGCTTCTCGAGCGCAGTTACCATGGCGGCGTCCGTGGCCCACCACCGGCAGTCGCACGAACGCTCGTAAAGGTTGCGATCGATCAAATCGATATTGGTAAGCGCGAGATCGCAGAGGCGGGTGCTGCGAACGTCGCTCGAAAGGTGGCGGCTGATCGCGGCGAGCTCGCGTACGAGACTGGCGGATTCCTGCTCGAGCTTTTTCGCCGCGCCCTGCGTGGAATCCGACAGGCTGACCATTTCCTGAGCGACGATGGAAAAGGCGCGGCCCGAGTCGCCTGCGCGTGAGGCTTCGATCTGCGCATTGATCGAGAGCACGCGGGCTTTCAGGTTGATTTCGGAGATTTCGGAGATCGAGCCGTGGATGCGGCTGAGCAAAATATCAGCGAGTTCGCTGATACGTTCGGGCGTGGCGGTAACTGCATTTGCAGCTATCGAATTCGCTTCAGATGCCATGGGTTGGGGTAGAAAGCTGGCTGGGCGAACAAGATGAAGCAGCTAATGAGCCAGAAGCGACTCGATTTCTGCCAACAAAAAGCCCGTGGCGATTTGGCCACGGGCTGGAAATTTCGGGCAACGCTCGCTGATCGATCAGGCCCGACCGAGGTAGGAACCGTCGGCGGTGCTCACTTTGATTAGTTCACCGGACTTGATGAAGAGCGGCACTTGAACGACAAGACCGGTTTCGGTGGTGGCGGGCTTTTGGACGTTGCTGGCGGTGTCACCCTTGATGCCTTCGGAGCTTTCGGTGATCTTGAGGACCACGGAGGAGGGAATGTCGATCGTGACCGGAACGTCGTTGATGAAGAGGACGTCGGCCTTGCCGTTGGGAACGAGGAAATTCTTGGCCTCGCCGATCATTACGGCGTTGATCTCAAACGTTTCGAACGTCTCGGGATCCATGAAGGAATACGTGTCGCGGTCCGCATAGCTGAACTCAAGCGTGCGGCGGTCGGTCGAGAGGACGTCGACGTGATCGGGCGAGTTGAACCGCTGTTCCAGCGATTTGCCGTAACGCAGATTGCGCATTTTCACCTGCACGAAAGCGCGGAGATTGCCTGGCGTACGGTGCTGGGTCTCCATGATGAGGTGCGGCTCGCCGTTGAAATTGATGACTTGGCCTTTGCGGAGGTCGTTGGCTGCGGGCATGAAGAATACGGGTGAAGGATTTGTAGTTACGTAAGGGGATAGGATTACCGAGGGGATTTCGGCGATGTCAACCTCGTCCTCTGGAATAGTTGGCCGGGGTCGTCGACCCTGATTTAGGGTCGGGTGGGTAACGCTAAAACCGGGCGTGGATTCAAAACAGATTCAGTCCGTGTTCGGAAGTAGCTACGGGCCGCTGGCCTGTAGGTTCGGCGCTCGTTCAAACCCTGCAGGCGGGACACCCGCAGCTACATATATCGGACTATTTACCACTGGTTTTCGGCCAGAGGTAGGGCTTGGCGAGGAGAGTATGTTTGTTTGGCCGACCGCCATCTCCAAGCTTGTCATTTGCAAGAGCTTTCCGACACTCCGCGACACACAATGAAGCAGCGTACCCTCCTGCGTGAGGTCTCCATCAAAGGCAATGCCCTCCACACGGGAGACGCCGTGCATATGACTTTCAAACCGGCGCCCGTGAATCACGGAATCGTGTTCAAGCGCATGGATCTCCATGGCCACCCTGAACTCAAGCCGCGAGTCGACCAGATCACCGATTTGGTGCGCGCCACGACGATTCAGGTGGGCCACGCCAAACTGCACACGGTTGAGCATGTTTTAAGTGCGCTGCATGGTTGTGGCATCGATAATCTCATCATCGAAATCGACGCGAGCGAGCCGCCCATCATGGATGGTTCAGCCCGCCCGTTCGTCCAGCTCATCCAACAGGGCGAGCCGGTCGAGCAGGACGCCGAGCGTGAATATTTCGTCCTCACCGATACGGTTTCGGTGGCGCGGGGAAACTCGTCCATTATCGCGCTGCCGTACGACGGCCTGAAGATCACGTGCACTTCCGCGGACGATCGCGGGATTCATACGCAGCACCTTTCGCTCGTTATCGATCCGGAAAGCTACACCGCACAGGTCGCGGCATCGCGTACTTTCACGATTTACGAAGACATCGAGGAGCTCATCAAGATGGGTAAGATCAAGGGTGGCAGTCTCGACTGCGCCGTCGTGATCAAAGGCGACAAGATCATCTCCAAGGAACCGCTGCGTTTCGCCGACGAATTCGTCCGGCACAAGATTCTCGATATCATCGGTGATATTCTGCTGCTGGGCGTGCCGCTTAAAGCCCACATCGTGGCCACGCGGCCCGGTCACGCGGTGAACGCGGAATTGACGAAAATTCTTTTCGAAAAATACGAAGCGTGGAAGAAGGGCGGCAAAAAGCCCGCAAAGGCGGTGACTCCCAAAGCGGAGATCGCCACTGAGACCACGCTCGATATTCGCCGCGTGCTGGACACGTTGCCGCATCGTTATCCGTTTGTAATGATTGATCGCGTGGTTGAATTGAGCGAGTCCGAGCTGACGGCGATCAAGAACGTCACGATCAATGAACCATTTTTCCAGGGCCATTATCCGGGAAACCCCGTGATGCCCGGGGTCATGCAGGTCGAAGCCATGGCGCAGGCGGCCGGCATTCTCATGATCCGTCGGGTAACCATGGAAGGGAAAACCGCGCTTTTAATGAGTTGCGACAAGATCAAGTGGCGCAAGCCCGTCCGTCCCGGGGACCAACTTAGCATCAAGGTCAAACTGACGAAAGTGCGTGGCACGATCGCTTGTGCCGAAGGCGAATGTACCGTGGGCGGACAGGCCGTGTGTTCGGCTGAAATGATGTTCGCCACCGTCGATAACAGCGCTCTCGACTAGTCCATGGCGCAGCAGATCCACCCCACCGCGATCATTGAACCCGGCGCGACGCTCGCTGACGACGTCACTGTCGGAGCCTACGCCTACGTAGGCGCCAAAGCCGTCATCGGCGCCGGCACCGTGATCCACCACCATGGCAACGTCGAGGGTCGCACCACGATCGGCCAGCAGTGCGAAATCTTTCCTTTTGCGTGCGTCGGCACCAAGACTCACGACCTCAAATTCAAGGGCGGCGAACCGGGTCTCATCGTGGGCGATCGCAATGTCTTTCGCGAGTACGTGAGCATTCATGGCGCGACCAACGACGCGGAATTTACGCGGATGGGTAATGACAACGTGATCCTCGCCTACAGTCACATCGCTCACGATTGCGTGGTGGGGAATTTTCTCGTGATGAGTTCGCAGACGGCACTCGCCGGTCACGTGCTGGTGGAGGATCACGTCAATATCGGCTGGGGCACGGGAGTGCATCAATTCTGCCGGGTCGGCTCACATGCGATGCTGGGCGCGATGTCGAAGATCGTGCAGGATGTGCCGCCTTTCGTCATCGCCGACGGCAATCCTGCGGTCGCCCGCTCCATCAACAAGGTGGGTCTAGAGCGCAACGGTTTTAGCGTCGCCCAACTCGAATCCGTGAAACAACTTTTCCGCGTGGTATTTCGTGCCGGTTATAATCGCACGCAAGCGCTGGAGAAATTACGCGAACACGCCTTGAGCAGCACGCCTGAGTTCAAGCATTTCCTCTCCTTCGCCGACGCCAGCGAGCGCGGCTTTATCTCAAGCAAGTGAGGTTGGGGTAGGAGTGGCTGGTTGTATTCGGTAGGGGCCGTTGCCCTCAACGGCCCGTTCGACTCTCGACCAACAAAACATCGCCCGCGAATCACGCGAATTCCGCGAATGGAAATTCCGTTGCTGCCCGTCCCGATCATTCGGAAGGCGGTTGAGGGCAACCGCCCCTACCAATTAATCCTGATTCCCCGCGTCCCCCAACTGCCGCAACAATTCGTAGCTATACAAACCCGTGCGATGACCGTCGCTGAAATCGAAGCGGATCGCATAATTGCCGATCCGTTCCCAGGCGGTTACCTCGACGCCGACGAAGTTTTTAGGCACTTCGCCGCCATATTGGTGACCGAAAATATCGCGTTCGCCTTTTACCTCGGCACTGGGTGACGCCGCGCGAAGGGTGGCGAACGACACGAAACTTTCCTTGCCGTCATCCCAACGAATGGCGACCTCCGTTCCGACGATTTGAATGTCCGAGGGCGAGTTCATGACACAGCTATTAGCAAAGCCGTGCCGAAGTGAAGCCCGGAAAATAACCGGGTACCTCGGTTTACTTTGCGAGTCCAAGAAATAGACTCGTACTGCCATGGATACGACTTCCTCACGTTTGCCTCATGTCGTAGTGTTGGGCGCTGGATTTGGCGGCCTCACTTTTGCCAAGGAATTTCCGTCGCACATGGCGCGGGTTACCGTGGTGGATCGCCAGAATCATCACCTTTTTCAACCGCTGCTCTATCAGGTGGCTACGGCGGCACTTTCTGCACCAGATATTGCGCAGCCGATTCGCGCGATCCTGCGCAAGAAACCCAACTTGAGCGTAATGATGGCGGAGGTGCGCAGCGTGGATCTCGGCGCGCGAAAAGTGAAATTGGACGAAGGTGAACTCAACTACGATTATCTCGTGATCGCACTGGGTGGACGCACCGTTTATTTCGGACACGACGAATGGGAGCAATTCGCCCCGGGCTTGAAATCGCTCGACGACGCCGTCCGGTTGCGTCGCAAAATCCTGCTCGCCTATGAACGCGCCGAGGTCGAAACCAATCCGCAACGCCGGGCCGAACTCATGACCACGGTCGTGGTTGGCGGTGGACCTACCGGCGTGGAGCTTGCGGGCACATTTTCCGAGCTTGCGCGCACGGTGCTGTACCGCGATTTCGATCACATCGATCCCCGGCAGGCACGTATTATTCTCGTCGAAGGTGCGTCCCGTGTCCTGCTGACATTTCCCGAAGATTTGTCCGCGAGCGCGCACCGCCAGCTCACGAAACTCGGCGTCGAGGTGCGGTTGAACACAAAAGTGACCGCCATTCGCGAAGGCCTCGTCGAACTCGACGGCCAGCCGCTGCGCGCGGCGAATATTGTGTGGGCGGCTGGCGTGGGCGCGAGTGCGGTCACCCGCACGCTCGGCATGGATGTGGATCGCGCCGGCCGTTTGAAAGTGTTGCCCGATCTCAGTCTTCCGCGTCATCCGGAAGTATTCGCGATCGGCGATTTGGCCGCATTAACCGATGCGAGAGGGGTGATCGTTCCGGGCGTCGCCCAAGGCGCGATGCAAGGCGGCGCGCATGTCGCCAAACTGGTGGCTTACGATATTGCCGTCGGCCCACGGGTCCCGGAGGAACGCGCCGCGTTTGTTTATAAGGACAAAGGAAACATGGCCACCATCGGACGCTCCGCTGCGATCGCCCAGATCGGCAACGTCCATCTCAGTGGTTTTCCCGCATGGGTGATGTGGCTCGGTATTCACCTGGTTTTCCTCGTCGGCATGCGCAATCGCATCTCGGTGTTTCTGCAATGGACCTACGCGTACTTCACCTACAAACGCGGCGCACGAATTATCCTCGGCGAAGGCGGCGGAAGCCCGCCGGCGAAGAAAAGCGATTAAGAGCAGGGCGCTTGATTGAAAGGTAGGGCCGGACCGCTGGGCCGGCCGCGAGCGCGTTGTGCCGCTCGATACATGTCGCTCCAGGCCAAGGCGGTTTTAGCCACAAAACGTCACAAAAAATTCGGGAGGCAAATTGAGATTTAAAGGCCTCTATAGAGGCACGGAATATCTGCGGTCGCAGGGAAAACGATTTTTGCGACTTTTCGTGGCTAAACCGTCTTAGCCGGGCCGGAATATCCATTTCGCGCGGCGGAAAGGTAGGGCGCTTTATCCCTAAAGCGCCGTCAGCATTCACGAATAGTATCCGGTCCACGAAAATCCTGAACGGCGGATTAGGGATAATCCGCCCTACCACTGACAACTTCACCACGCATCCGCTTCCGGTAGATTATTCTTCGCCGGTTTTTTCAAGCGGCCTTCGTAACTTCGGTCGATTTCCTCGATCTCCGGCTCGGGGATGCGGGTGAACGCGATTCGCATCGGCGCGTCCTTTGTGGCGCCATGAGCACCTCCGAAATACACGGTGTTTTTGCCCAACACCTTGTTGAGATGATCCACGGCGTTGAAGAGTCGCCCATGGGTTTCCTCCGTTTTTTGTTCGAATAAATCCGGCGTATGCAGCCGCAGATCGAGCAGGTGAACCAGATGCACCCCGATTCTCAACGGCACGCGTTTTCGATCTGCTGCCGGACGTTTCTTCCAGAGTTGATTAAGTGCCTGCGTCAATAAAATCGTATCCTGCGTTTCGGTCAACCGGAGCTCGGCGCTCCAGCTCGTGTTATCGCGGTAGTCGATGGAAACACTTAATCCGCCCGCGCAATAGCCGCCATGACGCAGCCGCATCGCGGCTTTTTGCAACAGGCGATGCAGTGCTGCAAGCGCCGCGTCGTGATTTCGCCGGTCGGGTGGCAATACGTGTCCATGTCCGATAGTGTTTCCCTCTTGCTGTTCGAAGAAGGGCAAATCTTCTCCATGCAAAAGTCGCCAGAGCTGTTCGCCACGCACGCTTTTCCACACGGCGTGAAATTCTTCTTTGGATGCTGCGTACAACTGCGCCATCGTGGTGATTCCGCGCTCGCTCAGCCGCTGTTGGATATTGGGCCCGATACCCGCCACATCGCCGGGCGCGAGGTGCAAAATCTTCTCCGGCAAATCGGATTCGTCCAGGATCACGAGTCCGTCCGGCTTTTGCATATCCGACGCCACTTTCGCGAGCAGCCAGTTCGGCGCGATCCCGATGGAACTGCGCAACAACGGACCGACATCGCGGGTGATCGCGGCCTTGATGCGTTTGGCCAGCGCTTCAGCTTCGTCACGTGGCGAAAAACGGGCGGTCAGCTCGCAGGTTACCTCGTCGATCGACTGGACTTTACTCACGTGCACGCAGCTATCGATCACCTCGACGAGCCGGCGGTGATAGTTGATGTACGTCTCGGGCCGGGCTTCGACGACGATCAAGTCCGGACAAATCTGCCGGGCCTCCGCCACGCGCGCATTGCGCGTCAATCCGAGTTTTTTTGCTTCAATGCTGACCGCGATCGCCCCGGTCGTTTCTGCCATCACCGGGACAATCGCCACCGGTTTCCCGCGCAGCTCTGGACGCTCCTGTTGCTCCACCGAAGCGAAGAACGAGTTGAAATCGATGGTGAGATAACGCAGCGCCACGACGCTAAAATTGCCAGCCGCTGACTTGTGGCAAGTCGCTTGTCAGAACCTGTCGCATGCCCCCGGAATGAATGGCCACAAAAAGTCACGAAAAGGATTTCTTCGCTTCGACGTTTATTGCGCCCGCGCCTATAGGCGCCTTGAGAGCTGGTCGTCGCCCAAGCTTTTTTGTGACTTTTTGTGGCAATTCCTCTGTTTAGGAGGTGCCCGTCGGGGTCCTGTTGATGACACTCATTTGAGTTGCGCGATCTGGAGGGTTGGCCATCAATTCAGGGGTCTAGCGCGAACCAGGTCGCGACCGGACATTCAACATCAACTCTCACCTCGGATCCGAGGCTTCATCGCCATGCGAAAAGCACCCAAGTTCCATTCCGCCAGCCGGCAGGTCTTCCTTGTTGAGGAAACTCCCCGGACTGCGTGAAGAGCATACTCGATTTCAACCGCGCCAAGCGCGAAGAAAAACCCATCGTCGTGGTTGCTGCGTACGACGCCTTGATGGCGCGACTGCTCGCGGCGTCCGAAGTGGATGCAATTTTAGTCGGCGACAGCGCCGCGATGGTCGTGCACGGATTTCCATCCACCGTGCACGCGACCACCGAAATGATGGCCCTGCATACCGCGGCGGTGCGCCGGGGGGCGCCAAAGATGGTGGTTATCGCCGACATGCCTTTTCTCAGCGTGCGGCAGGGCCGCGACGAAGCAGTTCGGGCGGCAGGAGTGCTGATGCAAGCCGGTGCGACCGCGGTTAAAATCGAAGGAGTCACCGGGCACGAAGAAATCATCACGTACCTGATCGGCAGCGGTATTCCTGTGATGGGGCACCTGGGTTTGACGCCGCAGTCCGTCAATCAATTCGGCGGCCACCGCCTGCAAGGCCGCACGCCGGAGGCTGCAGAGCAGCTCATGGCGGACGCACAGACTCTGGAAAAAATCGGCGCTTTTTCGCTCGTACTGGAATGCGTGCCCGACGCGCTGGCCACCGAAGTCACCAAGGTGGTTTCGATTTCGACCATCGGCATTGGCGCAGGCGCGAACACCGACGGTCAGGTGCTGGTGCTGCCGGACATTCTCGGACTCGACGCGACATTTCGCCCGAAATTTGCCCGACGTTATCTGGAAGGACATGAAACTGTTGCCACCGCGATCAATGCTTTCGTTCGCGATGTGCGCGGAGGCAGGTTTCCGTCGGCTGAGGAGGTATTGGCCTGATGAAAATCATCAACCAGATTACCGATTGGCGAAAGCTCCGGACCACTCCGGAATTTTCCGGACGCACGGTGGGCTTTGTTCCAACGATGGGTGCGCTGCACGCCGGACATCGCGCCTTGCTGCAACGGGCGCGCAACGAAAACGACGTCGTCGTGCTGAGTATTTTTGTGAATCCGACGCAGTTTAACGATCCGGCCGACTTGAAAAAATATCCGCGGACGCTGGAGGCGGATCTCGCGTTATCCGAAGGCCTGGTGGACTACGTGTTGGCCCCCGCCAGCGAGGATCTTTATCCGGACGCGTATCATTATCGGGTGACGGAAAACAACCTGAGTCTGCGTTGGGAAGGGGAGCATCGGCCTGGTCATTTCGATGGCGTGCTCACGGTGGTGTTGAAGCTGTTAAATCTCGTGCAGGCGAACCGCGCGTACTTCGGCGAAAAGGACTGGCAACAACTCCAGCTCGTGCGCGGCATGGCCCACGCATTTTTTATTCCGACTGAAATTGTGCCCTGCACGACAGAACGCGCGGAAGATGGTCTGGCGCTGAGTTCGCGCAATGCCCGTCTGTCGCCGGCTGGCCGCGCTCACGCCGCCGCATTTCCAAAAATCCTGCGCACCGCTTCCACGGCGGAGTCGGCGGTTCCGCTCCTGCGGACCGCTGGTTTCGACGTGGATTACGTCGCAGATCACCAAAATGTCCGTCTCGGGGCCGTGCGTCTCGAGGGAGTACGCCTCATCGACAATGTCCGGATCTAATCTTCTTTTCATTCTCACGGGATCGATCGCCGGCTTCAAGGCATGCGATGCGATTTCACAGCTCGTGCAGCGCGGACATCGCGTGCGCACTGTCGCGACAGCTTCCGCCTTGCGCTTCATCGGTCCGGCCACGCTTGAAGGGCTCACCGGCAGTCCGGTCTTGAGCGACCTGTTTGCTCCGGGCGCAGCGCTGGAGCACATTGATCTGACGCGATGGGCCGATGCCGTGGTGGTGTGCCCGGCTACCGCGAATACGATTAACCGTTTTGCCGCAGGTCTCGCCGACGACCTGGCGGGCGCACTTTTTCTCGCGCATGATCGCACGAAGCCCTTTCTCATTGCCCCGGCGATGAACCCTGAAATGTGGTCGCATCCGGCCACAGTCGGTTCAGTCGGAAAATTAACCCAATGGGGCGTGCGATTTCTTCCAGTTGGCGAAGGGCGCACGGCGTGCGGCGAAATCGGCGAGGGTCGGCTTGCGGAGTCATCGCAGATTGTGGCCGCGGTGGAATCAGCGGTCGCCAAGCCCGCGCGAAAACTCCGTGTACTGGTAACAAGTGGCGGAACCTCGGAACCAATCGACGGCGTGCGGGTGCTGACGAATACGAGTACGGGGCGCACGGGAGCTGGACTCGCGTCGCACCTGGCGCGTTGTGGCCACGACGTCGTACTGCTGCGGGCCCGTACTGCGGCGAAAGCTGACGCGACCGTGGTCGAACAGCATTATTCGTCCTTCGCGGAGTTGGCCTCGGCGTTGAAGGACCGGCTGAGCGGTGAAGACTTCGATGCGGTGGTGCACGCGGCGGCGGTCAGTGATTTTGGCATTGAGGCGGTGGTTTCCGGTGGCGAGGCCCGCGCGCCCGGCAGCTCAAAACTCGAAACGGGGGCGGATGCGGTAACGCTGCGATTGAAAAATTTGCCGAAGCTTGTCGATTCGCTGCGCAAAACCAGCCGTAATCCGCAGATCAAGGTCGTCGCCTTCAAGCTCACAAACGGTGCCGCGCCTGCGAAGGTGCACGAAGCGGTTGAACTGCTGTTGCATCGCAGCGGGGCTGATTTTGTAGTTCACAACGACCTGACCGAACGCAGTCATGGTGATGCGTTTCCCGCCAACATTCACCGGTGGGGCGGGGGCGCGGTGATGCGCTGCACGACGCGGACCGAACTGGCGCAAACGCTCGAACAACTCCTCGTGGCCACGGGCCCGGCGACCGCTTGAACAGGGTTATGTACATGATCCGAGTTTTGAAGCGGGTGGTCGTCGATTTCCATATCGACGATCAGCGTCGGTGCGGAGACCGACGCCTACCATTTGACCGGAACAATGCGGTAGGATTGCCCACGAAACACACGAAATGACACGAAATCTGATTGAGAAAGGCCAATTGGGTTTGGAGATAAGAGCTACTGTTCATAGATGAAAATTTATTTTTGTATCTTCCCTAATGTATTCCTTTTGTGCTTTTTCGTGTGTTTCGTGGGCCACCCGATTGAGTGCATCCGACTTGGTTGAAATATTTTCCTCATGATCCTCTGTCTCGACATTGGTAACAGTCAGATTCACGGCGGCGTTTTCGAAGGTGAAAACCTGCGCTGCCAGTTTCGCAAGTCGACCCAGCCGCTCGGCTCATCGGATGAACTCGGGATATTTTTTCTCACGGTGTTGCGTGAAAATGGCGTCGATCCCCGCCTCGTGAAGCGGGTGGCGATCTGCTCGGTGGTGCCTGCGGCGTTGCACGCGTTGCGCGGTGCGGCGGTGAAATATTTCCACAACGAACCGTTTGTGTTGCAGGCGGGCGTGAAGACCGGATTGAAGGTTCGCTACCGGAACCCGCATGAGGTGGGCGCAGACCGCATTGCCGGGGCGATTGCAGCGACACGGCGCTATCCGAAGCAGGATTTGCTGGTCGTCGATTGTGGCACGGCGACGACACTCGAGGTGGTCACGGCCGACGGGGATTATCTTGGCGGAGTTATTTTACCGGGCGTAAGTGTGTCGGCGGGTGCTCTGGCCACCAATACCGCGAAACTTCCACGGGTCGAAATTGCCCGTCCTGAAAATGTGTTGGGGCGAACCACGGTCGAAAGCATCCAGTCGGGATTGTATCACGGCCACGTTGGCGCTATTCGCCATTTGCTCACGGCGTTGAAGAATGAAGCCTTTCCCCACAGTACGCCCCGCGTGATTGGCACAGGGGGATTTTCCCGGATGTTCGAGGGCGAAGGATTGTTCGACGAAATCATGTCCGAATTGGTGCTGTGGGGTTTGAAATACGCCGAGGCGATGAACCAGGACGCCGCGCCGGGCCAGAAATAATTTCCGCGGCATGCAACGGACGTTTCTAAAAACCAAACTTCACCGGGCGACCATCACCGCGGCGGATCTCAATTACGAAGGCTCCATTTCCCTCGGTCGCGAGCTGTGTCGCGTGGCGGGACTGCTCGAATTTGAACAGGTGGACGTTTACGATATCACCAATGGCGCGCGTTTCACCACGTACGTCATTTACGGGGAACCTGGCCAGGTGCAGATCAATGGCGCGGCGGCTCGTCTCGTGCAGCCAGGCGACCGGATTATCGTCGCGGGTTACGTGCAGCTCGACGTTGCCGAAGTCGCGACCCACGCGCCGCGTGTGGTGTTGCTTGGCGAGAAAAACGCGATTCACTCCGTCGAAGATAAATGCATCAATCAACCATGATTGCCACTGGCGTTCCCGCCTTTACTCCCGCTGAACTCGAAGCCGAGACGGACCGGTTGTTTCGCGCGCTGCTGCATGTCGACTGCGAACCAGGCCGTACATGGAATTACGAAGCCTGCCAGCGGATCGCGCCGTTGACGCTCGAAATCAACCGTCTGAAACGCGAACAGGATGCCGTCATTCTCACGCACTCGTACGTTGAACCTGAAATCATCTACGGGGTGGGTGACTTCAAGGGCGATTCCTATTTCCTCAGTCTTAAAGCGCGCGAGTCGAAGGCGAAGAAAATTGTTTTCGCAGGCGTCGTCTTCATGGCGGAGACCGCGAAAATTCTCTCGCCGCAGGCGACGGTGGTGGTGCCTGATCGCGGCTCGGGTTGTTCGCTGGCCGATTCAATCACCGGTGATGGAGTGCGAAAACTGAAGGCGCTTTATCCGGATGCCGCGGTGGTCTGCTACATTAACAGTACTGCGGAAGTGAAGGCCGAGTCGGATGTGTGCGTTACCTCTGGCAATGTCTACGACATCATCGCCAATCTGCCGCAGCGCCGCATCCTGTTCGTGCCCGATCGCCTGATGGCGGAAAACGTCCGGGCAGAATTGAAACGGCGCGGGGTGGAAAAAGAAATTATCGCGTCGGACGGCACCTGTATCGTGCATGACCAATTTGACGTCGCGGCTATCACCGAAGCGCGGGCGCGGTTTCCCGGATTGAAAGTGGTGGCTCATCCCGAATGCACGGCGGAGGTGGCGGCGGCAGCCGACTATGTGGGTAGCACGGGCGGCATGATGAAGTACGTGAAGAATACTCCGGCGCCATATTTCCTGATGCTCACGGAATGCGGACTCGTCGGACGTTTGCAAGTGGAGGATCCGGAAAAACGGTTTATCGGCGGCTGCCGTCTTTGTCCTTACATGAAGTTGAATTCGCTCGAGAAAGTGCGCGACGCGTTGCTCGCGCCGCGACCCGATCAAATTGTGACCTTGGATGAGGATGTCCGCTTGCGCGCGGCACGTTGCATTGACCGCATGTTTGAACTTACGCCGAAGAACTGATGCGCTGTCACCGGAATATGGTCTTGAAACGTCTTACTCATCTGCTCGAGGTAGGGCGCATTATCCCTAATGCGCCGTGTCTTGTCTGCTGATCGTCCGACGGCGGATTAGGGATAATCCGCCCTACCTAATACAATTATTCATGATCACCCCCCGCACCGACCATTTGATCGATCTGGCGTTGGACGAAGATGCCGGACTCGGCGATGTCACCAGCCGCGCGATTTTTCCCGCGAAGCACAGTAGTCGTGCGGTGATCGACGTGAAACAGGATTTGGTTTTGTGCGGCGTTGAAATTGCTGCGCGGGTTTTTTCACGGGTTGATCCTTTACTTAAGACAAAGCTCCTCGCGAGCGATGGGGACCGACTCAAGCCAGGTGCGAAAGTGCTGCTGATCGAAGGTCCCACCGGCTCGCTGCTCACCGCCGAGCGCACGGCGCTGAATTTTGTACAACGCCTCAGCGGCGTCGCCACGCTCGGGCGGCAGTTTGCTGACGCAGTGAAGGGGACAGGAGTGCGAATCGTGGATACGCGCAAAACCACGCCCGGTTATCGCGCGTTGGAAAAATATGCGGTGCGTTGCGGAGGCTGCTTTAATCACCGCAGTTCGTTGGGCGAACACGTGCTGATCAAAGATAATCATATCGCCGCGGCGGGATCGTTGACAAAAGCGGTGGAGCTTTGTCGCGAGGCCGCGCCGCATGCCGCGAAGATTGAGGTGGAGGCCACCACTCTGGCTGAAGTCCGTGAGGCCGTGCGCGCTGGCGCGGGCGTCATCCTGCTCGATAACATGACTCCCGCCCAGGTTCGGACCGCGGTGGAAGAAATCGCCGGTCGCGCGACGGTTGAGGTATCGGGCGGCGTGCGCTTCGCGACGCTGCGGGATTACGCGCTTCCAGGAGTCGACGTGATTAGCATCGGAGCGCTGACTCATTCGGCGACCGCCGTCGATTTGAGCCTGACAATTTTGCCCACCCGGCGTTCACGCTGATTCATCGTGAAAATTATCCGAACGGATTGTCTGGTGCTCGGGGCGGGTCTCGCCGGTTCGGCGTATGCGTTGCATGCAGCGAAGGCGGGTTTTCAGGTGGAACTGCTTTCCCTTGGAGAACCGCTTCAGGCCAACAGTGATTGGGCGCAAGGCGGTATCATCTACGATACGAATTCCGATCCCACTCAGCTAACGAAGGATATTCTCGAGGCGAGCGACGGCACGGCGAACCCCGCGGCGATTGAACAACTCGTGCGCGAGGGCCCAGGTGCGGTGAAGGAACTTTTGCTCGAAGATTTGCAGGTGGGCTTCGATCGCGATGGCGCGGGCGCGCTCGATTTCACGCGCGAAGGTGGTCATCACGAGCGGCGCATTATTCACGCGAAGGACGCCACCGGCCACGCCATCATGGCTTCGGTGGTGCGGCGGGTGGACGCCACGCCGGGCATTACGCGACGGCGGAATTTCGCGGGCATCGATTTGCTGACGCTTTCGCATAACGCCGCCGACAATCGCGATCGTTACGAACCTCTGACTTGTTTCGGTTGTTATGCGCTCGATACCACGACGGGCGAGGTGGTTGCTTTTGTTGCGAGAAAAACCGTGCTCGCTACTGGCGGCCTGGGTGGGATTTTTCTCCATAGCACAAATCAGCCGGGCAGTGTCGGGCACGGTGTGGCGATGGCATATCGCGTCGGCGCGCGTCTGATCGACCTCGAGTACGTACAATTTCATCCGACGGTTTTCAGCCAGCCAGGCGTGCCGCCTTTTCTAATCACGGAGGCGATAAGAGGGGAGGGTGCGGTGCTGGTTGATGCGCACGGACACCGATTCATGGATGGCGTGCATCCGTTGGGTTCACTGGCTCCCCGCGATGTCGTGTCGCGCGCGATCAAACATCATCTGACGGAAACGGGTGATAGTTGCGTGTATCTCGATCTGTCGTCGCTCGCACCGGAGTTTATTCGCGAACGGTTCCCGGCGATTTATGAACGGTGTCTCGCAGGTGGAGTCGATATCACGCGTGAGCCAATTCCAGTCGTACCGGCAGCACATTTTTCCTGCGGTGGCGTGCATTCCGATTTGAGCGGGCGCACGAATGTTCGTCACCTGTCTGCGATTGGGGAAACGGCGTGCACCGGTCTGCATGGGGCAAACCGCCTCGCAAGCACGTCACTCTTGGAATGCTTGGTGTCGGCCAAGGCAACCGCCCAAGCGGACGTAGCCGAGCTACAAGAGGCGCGATTCCAACCGCCGGAACCGCGCGAGTGGTCGAGCCCGGTCAAGGAAGCGGACCCGATGCTCGTTCGCCAGGATTTGCAGCTCGTGCGCACCACAATGTGGAATTACGCCGGCATCATTCGTTCGCCCCGCCGGCTCGCGCGCGCGCGCCGGATCCTGCTCGAGTTGCGCGAGGGCATTCAGGCTTTTTATCGGGACTGCCGTCCGACGCGCGAACTCATCGAATTGCGTAATGCCGTTCAGACTGCGTTGCTCGTCGTGCATGCCGCGTCGTTGAATCCGGTGAGTAAGGGCTGTCACTACGTGGTGACGGAGAAGTAGGGCGGACATGCGAATTTTCTCTAATCGGCGCCAATGCAGGCTATAGCCGGTTTTTGTTCAGAGATTTCTGTTCACTTATCAAGTGAACCAGTTTCTAGCTCAGCTCCTTTCGAATTTCTTACTTAGCGTCAATTAGCGTGGATTAGCGGTTTCTCATCTGAGTTTTTTTAGGTTCAATAGCCGTCGGCGAAACTGAAAATGCCAGGATCTTCGACGCTCTGCCGGAGGCCGCTCTCAGCAGAGATTGTGGCGATTACAGCCGTACCCTTGATGGCGCGCGCTTCCCCGGTTGGGACGCTCCGGACGACCAGGCCGGCCGCCCTCAGGCTGGAAAGGAATTCCTTACCATATTCTCCTTCGGGAAACCCTGCCCTCGCTGACGACATTGCAGTTGCTAGACGCGTTTATCGTGAGTCGCGGAACTTAAAGCCGGTTGGAGGGAACCTGCAACGACAGAGGCGAACTCTCCGCAGCGAAGGGCTCGACGAAGGTGAAAGGAAAACGTCGGAACTTCGGATGGATGAACACCGATCCGGATTTTGATTTCCAAGGATTGCCTTTTTTGTACGCGTTCACTTTAATCGCGGCATGCGCTGGGCCAGCCTGCAAAAGAATTTCTCAGTGATTGTCTCGATGACCGTCGTCTCGACATGTATCGCCGCTGCCGATTTGTCGGGCTTGGTGCGAAATTCTCCATTTGGTTCCACAGTGCGGGAAAAATCTGTATCCAACCAGGAAGTGCCATTGGAATTGCGCGGGATCGTGGTCGAGGGGGGAAAGACTTATTTTACACTGTACGACGGCACCTCCAAGAAATGGACGACCGTGCTGGAAGGGGAAGAGGCAGATTCCATTTCGGTCAAAGAATACAACCGTGCTAAAGATGCAGTGGTGCTCAATTTTATGGGTAAGACAGTAACGCTGGCGCTTCACTCATCGAGTTCCAACTCCCATCGGGATCGGGTTGTGACGAGCGTTGCGCAAGAAGATCGTGTCCGTGCTCCATCGATCACTCGGTCAACCGATGCTCCTTTGGTGGCGATGACAGCATCGATTGAACCTGAACCTGCGGAGGCGAGAAGGCTTGAGCTTCTGGCCTCCGCTCTTCGTCAGCAAATAGAGCATGCGAAGCGTCAAACCGAGCCGTCGCGTTCTTGATCGGGTTTAGCTACTGGGTGGAGTGGGCGGAGCCAGCAATTTTTCAATTTCTCGGCGATCCGCTTTGGGCAATTGTTCAATTTGTTTCAGCGCGGATATATTGTCCGCAGGGGTCGCGGTTAACACTGTAGGACGTAGGAAAAATATGAGATCAGTGCGGGACTGATTTTTTGTCCGCGAACCGAATAGGTCGCCAAGAAACGCAATGGGCCCGAGCCGGCTCGTACTCTTGCTCAGGGAGCTGCGCTGCAAGCCGCCGAGAACAATGGTTTCGCCAGTTTTCGCACTGACAAATGATTCCGTGGATCGGCGACCAATTCTTGGCTGGGGATTCCCATCGATGATGATATCTCCTAAAATATCGCTTACCTCCTGCCGGATTTCCAACTGCACGGAACCATCCGTGCCAATAAGCGGTTTGACCGAAA